>Ga0265797_10001516_pt1 | contig 40707 bp, 41 predicted proteins | sample P2T30metagenome_FD_192433 | JGI IMG/M metagenome (GOLD analysis project Ga0265797, IMG submission 192433) | Plant litter microbial communities from East Loma Ridge, Irvine, California - P2 T30 | ecosystem: Environmental > Terrestrial > Plant litter > Unclassified | place: USA: California...
CTACTAGGTAATAGTGCTCGGCTCAGAGACCGGAAAGTAAAGTTACAACAGTCTTAGTCAAACTGTTAAGCAGCGCTGGAAGCTGCGACGATAATGCATCCCTGCTCTACAATCAGCGATTGTCCTGATCGCCCTTCCAGAGTCCTGTAAGTATACATCTATACGCCAAAAGCATAGCCTAAGTTTTGAAGATGTGCAGCCTCTCTGCGTGCTTGCGATGTGAGCTCAGGAACGGGTGGTTACCCGCTTGTGGAGGGCACCACCAAGCACGGCCCGTGGCAGCTTAGGCTGATTTAGCGCAGCTGGGCCTTCCGCGGACTGTTCACACCCTTCAATAATTTGCGTTGCGCCAAATCCACTAAGCCTACGTACATAACGCTCGCAATACAATGCAACGGCGAAGAATGTCTCTAGCGGCGGAAGCTAGAAAAGACATTCCTGCCTCAAAGCAAGACAACACGGCCGCATCGCGCGAGCGGAGTTGCGGCTGAGATGCGCAGCCACGCTCAGCTCGTGCGCGGCACCTCTGCTGTCCTTCAGCCTGATTGTTGGCGTGCCCTCTCACTTGTCGCATCCGACTTGCTGTCTCTATTACAGTACAAACGCTTAGGAACTTCAGCTATCTTCCTAAACGCTATTCTAAATCTAAGTCTCTGACGACCCTCGCGCCCGCAAAGCGGTAACAAGTACACCTTAGTTGCCGTCTTCTGGAAGAAACGGGCGCTGACACTTGCGTGTCAGACTGCGCTACATCTTACTGTTGTGCAGCTTTATAGCAGTAATGTCTGGCGCTCTAGCGAAAGCCTCATCGCTGAAACCTGAGATACGCCTCGCTCAGGCCGTCTCTGAGTTCGAAGCCGACCTCTCGAACGAGCAAAAGTCAACATTTCGAACGCTGAGGTCGCAGTCACTCTCGACGACACCTAGTCCAGGCGATGTTATGCAGCTGACGGCTGAGGTTGATTGTCACACATCAAGAAAGTTCAGCAGTGCATGTTTTGGGCCTCGCTTCACCAACTTCCTTTACGGAGTCCAGCAGTTTGCTGCGCTTGGAGATGTCTTAGTCGGGGGATCGCAGAATTTAGTAGCGTGTGGCGTGTGGTCACTAGTGCGCATGTCGTTGTTGGTCAGTGTCTTGTTCTTACATTATCGTTGTAGTCATTTACTGATGCACCGCAGTCGATCGTGAATATTTCGACCTACATCGAAAAGCTTTCCTCGTTGTTCATGGACGTCGGCCGCTCTGCCCCGCGCTACCAAGAGATTGTCCTGCTATACCCTCGGTCTACAAAATTACAATCACACCTTACTGAGTACTTTATCGTGGTAGTCAGCCTGTGTCGTTACCTTTTCAAATTTGGACAGAAGTCGACACTCCAGCAGTTTGCATCCTCTCTGAGCGATGCGCACTTGAAGACGTTCCAGACGGACCTCGAAAAGTGGGCAAGTTCGATCAGGGAGCAGATGAACGTGAGTGAAGCTCAAGAGAGCTCGGGCTTCAGGGCATTGACCAGGGACATGTTCACGTCTGCCTCACATCAGCAGAGAAATGCCACCAGAATGCGAGTGCTTGACTTCTGCTCCACATACGATTATGAGACAGCGTGGAAGCAGATCAGAAAGGCGGGCAACGCATCGTTCCATACGCGACAAGCAGAGTATCGAGAGTGGAGAGATGGCTCGAACACTAGCACATTGTTATACGCAGGCAAGCTGGGTTCGGGTAAGTCCGTACTGCTTGCCAACATCGTGGATGATCTTAACCTCTTCTCTAAGAAGGGGAAAGCCCTAGTGGCATACTTCTTCTGCAAGCACGACGTTCCAGAAAGTCTGCAAGCACGAACAATCATCGGTTCCTTGGCACAACAGCTTTTACGTACAGTCTCAGATCTTAGCATACCTGCTAAGAGCTACGAAGACACGCACACTACCGGCGACACAGAGCAAGTGCTTGAGATGCTCTTTCAGGGCTTCTCAAATAAAGTCGAAGTATACTTAGTGCTTGACGGCCTAGAAGAATGCGACAATGAGGAGAAAGAGATGTTGTTGCAGGCAATCCGGAAGATACAAGAGAAACTCAAGGTCCTAGTCTGTGCTTCTTCCCGAGAAGAGCCAAACAGGGGCCTGCAGTTGATTACTAATCAACTCTTAGCTAGTCGTGTGGTCTTGATGCCAGACAACAATCCGGACATTGAAGCTTTTGTCGAGGCAGACCTCGAGCGTTGCCTTACCCAAAACCGTCTGACGATTGGAGATCCGGCTTTAATCTTAGAGATCCAAGATGCTCTCCTGAAAGGTTCGCAGGGAATGTTTCTCTGGGTAGCTCTCCAAATCCAGTCTTTGTGCAGTATGAAAACAGATCACGCTATCAGAGAAGCACTAGCAGAGCTACCTAAAGACCTGTCAGAGACGTTTGCTAGGATCCTACAAAAGTCGGGAAGGTCTGATCCAGCACTACAAGCAAAAACGCTGCAACTTGTGCTCGCAGCTTGGCGGCCCTTGACGACGGACGAGTTGCGAGAAGCTCTGAGTGTTATTCCTGGGGATGCCACATGGGATCCTTCTAAGACTCTGAATGATGTCTACTCAGCGCTGGCTTGCTGCGGATGCCTTCTCGCCGTTGACGAGGAAGAGTTCACCGTCCGCGTCATACACCACAGCGTCAAGAAGTACATCCTGGACGGCCTAGGTGGCGTAAATCATGTGGAATTTTCGTTTGAAGAGGCGCAAAGGACGTTGGCAGACACTGTTGTCACTTACCTTGGCTATGGCGTCTTTGGAACGGAGTTGTCAAGAGTCAAGGTCCGTCCGATAGTAGCACAATCTGCACCATCTAAGATTGTACAAGCCACTATAGGTTCTTCGAGCGCTGCTCGTAATCTCGCCATAATGTTACTTGGATCAAGACGGCAACCTGCATTCGATATGAGCAAAGCTGTTGCTGAAGCGCGCAGCTCGCTCAGCTCCCAGCCGGAACACACGTTTCAATTCTACGCTTATGCCAAGACATATTGGCAGAACCATGTACTTTACGTATCAGGACATAAAGCCGCCATCCTCAAGCTCACTTCTAAGCTGATCTATACTCGTGCGTCTGAGCTCAGCAGAGTGGACGAGAACTATTGGACGCAATTGCAGTGGGCTGCTGAGAATGAGAATAAGAAGGTTGTTATGCTGTTACTCCAGACTGGGAAGATCGACATGAATGCAAAAGATAGCAACAGAGCAACGCCGCTGATATCGGCGGCACGCTGCGGACACAAAGACATAGTAGAGGTACTGCTTAGCGTTGGCAAGGCTGACGTTGAGGCAAAAGACAGCGGTGGCTTGACGCCGCTGATATGGGCGGCACGCGGCGGACATAAAGACACAGTAGAGGTACTGCTCAGCGTTGGCAAGGCTGACGTTGAGGCAAAGGTCAGCGGTGGATTGACGCCGCTAATATGGGCGGCACGCGGCGGACATAAAGACACAGTAGAGGTACTGCTTAGCGTTGGCAAGGCTGACGTTGAGGCAAAGGTCAGCGGTGGATCGACGCCGCTGATATCGGCGGCACGCGGCGGACACAAAGACACAGTAGAGGTACTGCTCAGCGTTGGCAAGGCTGACGTTGAGGCAAAAGACAGCGGTGGATCGACGCCGCTGATATGGGCGGCACGCGGCGGACACAAAGACACAGTAGAGGTACTGCTCAGCGTTGGCAAGGCTGACGTTGAGGCAAAGGACAGCGGTGGATCGACGCCGCTAACATCGGCAGCAGAAGGCGGACACAAAGACACAGTAGAGGTACTGCTCAGCGTTAGCAAGGCTGACGTTGAGGCAAAGGACAGCAGTGGATTGACGCCGCTGAAATTAGCGACACGCGGCAGACACAAAGACACAGTAGCAGTGCTGCGTTCTTATATTAAACGTGCCTCAAAGACATAAATGCAAGCGTTCACGTTTTAGCAGCTGCAAACTTCAGAAATAGTGTTAGAAATTAGAGGAACTCTAGTTCGACGCGTGCAATAACAACTGTCAAAGTTGCAATTATGTCTTCCTAATCAGACAGCCCACCAGAGCTCAGCTAGCTAGGCCTATGTCGCCACATGCGGTAGGAAGATAAGAAACTTAAAGCAGATGCTAACAGTAGCCTTGCTCTTGTTTTGCTGACTTTTAACTTCTAAGAATAGACGGCAGGCGCAACGCGTGCTAAAAGAAGCTTCGAGAAGCATGCGCTACAGCTTGCGCAATTGCAGCATAGCGTAAGTGTATAATGTAGGCCGCTAATTGTATAGAACGTGCTTTCTTAGCACGCGAACATTGCTTTCCGAGATAATAGAGCCTGCCTATCTCTGCAGAAGAATCCGGAGTAGGCCTTGTAGGTCGCTGCACAACCTCGTAGGTTACAACTTAATTAACTTCTAGACGCATAGGTACACGCCATAAAGACTCTAAGATAGCAATTCTCGTACTGTCGAATAGTAAGACAGGGGTACATCGTTGTGCCTGAAAGTAAGACTAGGACGGCTGTAATTTTCGCATTTTAGTCTGTTAGATAGAGTTTCCTACCTTAAAAGTACATTAGTAGATTAGTCTGAACTTAATAGAGTAGTGGGCTATAGAGCAGTATTGCTTGAAACTTTTGTGATTCTACGCGACGGGATGTTTCTACCTGCAGGAAGGGAGGTTACTAAAAATAACTGTAGCTTTTGTTCCTAATGTCCCTCTTAGCCTCTGGCCGCGAGGCGACAGCTAGCGGCCTGCTTGAAGGATGTAGCGTCGCTCAACCATCCCTCACCACCCTTGCTAGCTACAGCATGCTATTAGGTATAGACAAAGCAAGTCGTGCATTAGTGGAATGGGTTTCTTCAGGTGTGCCCTTTTTATTTCGCGCTCTCGCAGACCATAGGGAAGTACCTCAGTCTACAGCCCATTATTGTCTGCAAGGCCAACGATGACCTAGAGCAAAACGCCCAAGACTAGCAATACCTCACCCCTTAGAAGGAGCTGGCACTTGTTAAGTTCATCCTGCAGATGTCTAGCTTTAGCTACCTCATCCAGATCAAGTTTATACTATCACTAGCTTACCGCCTGACGCTGCAGCGACCCTAGTCCGCCCGACCACGTAAGCCGCCGCATCTCCACTGGACGAGAGCTTTTTAGAAGCGACATTTAATACCTCAAGCGAGAATAATTGGAGCGCTAGACTGGAACTGGCACAAGAACAACATATACCCAAAGAGTAAACACTAGTTTAAGGTGATTGGAGAAGTCTTGCAAAACGCAGCTATCCTAGCTAAGAATGTCTATAACATGGACGAGACTGGAGTCATGCTATCTATGCTTAGCTCTGTCAAAGTCCTTGTCAGTAAGGATAATAGGCGAAAGCATAGAGGTGCACGAGTCAAGCGTACGACTGTGATTGCTATTGAACGCATTAGTGGAGATAGTAGGTATTTACATCTTGTAATCATGTGGCCCGCCACTACTCATCGGAGCAACTGGACTAATTTTCCTATCCCTGGATAGCAGTATGCGTGCTCTGAATCTGGATATACTAATATCTACATCAGCCTTAAATGGCTCAAGCGCATCTTTGATCCAGAAACTAAGGACCGGGCTAACGGTAGACCTCGAGTGTTGATCTGTAATGGCTTCGGAACTCACGAAACTCTCAAGGTTCTCAAATTTTGTCTTGAAAATAACATCATCCTATGTCAACTCCTATCCCATATCTCTCACAAGCTCCAGCCTTGCGATGTTGCTGTGTTTGCGCCACTTAAGGCAGCCTATATCGATGAACTTAAACGATTAGAGCGAGGCGGTGTCAAGGCGATAGGTAAAGAGCATATTACCTCTCTTTATAGCCATGCAAGGATTAAGGCGTTTACCCAAAGAAACATCAGGTCTGGGTTCTCTGCGTGTGGATTGTACACGTTTTACCTAGAAAGAGTGCTTTAAAGTATGCTAAAGTCTCCGCTAGAACTTAAGCCTATCGACACGATCGAGACAGAGGATGTCAACGCTCAAGACATTGATCAATCACCTCTTACACCGGTGACGCTGGTAACAACGCAGGCGATAGCATTACTACAGAATGTCACAATTAATCAAGCTACCCAATGCCTTAACCAGAAGAGCAAACTTAGTCTCCAAAAGAATGTTGAAAAACTATCAAAGGCTGCTCATTTAGCGTTCTCTAAGGGCATCCTTCAGCGGGACTAGATCCAGTTCCTAATAACGATCAATAACAAGTCAAAGGCTCGACGATCGGCTAAAGGACACATACTTGGAAGGAGGTTGGAAAAAGGGCAAGGAGCGGTTATGGGTTACGACGAGCTTGAAGTAGCGCGAGAGAAGCGTGCAGAGCAGGCCGCAGCTGCCGCAGCTAAATCTACTGGAAGACGAAGAAGAAAGCGTAAGGGTACAGCTAGAGGAGAGCCTCAAAATAAGGTAGCGAAGCGGATACACGCACAGGATGAAGTCCTTGGAGGTCAGGTCGCGTCAGCATGGAGAGCTCCTGAGGCGCCTATGCTGCACAGTAGAAGAATATGATGACTGTCAGCTGCTCTGAACTTCAATTGGGATGACTCACCCCGCCTGGCTAGTTATGGGCACAGCCACCTCTGCTACGAAGTAACAGTGCTCTACTGCCAAGACCATTATAAAACCTTCAATACCGGCTTATCATCCGTGCGGATCACGTTTATCCCCGCTCGCTAAAATTCCAGGTACCGACTAGGGTAGCCACGTTGAACAATCCTGCTTCCTGCAGCAGCCACACAGGTGATGAGAGCCATTGGACGTTGCAGCTAGATTGAGTGCACGATAATAGACAGAGATATTTGATCCAGAGCTACGGCTTTGCTGCATTGCATTACAGTAGGCTGAGGTGACTCTACTGGCATAACAGGATGCCCTCGTTCACAAGCCGTAAAAAATACCATAGGACTGGTAGTTTTTTATTCTAAGACTTAAGAATTTTTCCTAAGAAGCACGTTTGTATTATTGCCGCAAGCAAATATAAAAAGCAGGCGTTGCTGCATTATAAACACGATTGAAGTTCGAAGTACCTGTAATTTGTCTCGCTACATTGTGTGTCTCGCTTCGCAGTAGGTGACGTTAGGTAGATTGTGTGGACAGTCAACCATTCATGTAGTTGCGCATAATGATTTTGTGTCATGAGCCATTGTGGCGTTGAAGTGAAGGAGACGTGTAGGTGAGGTGAAGTGGAAGTTGAGCCCAGATCTTGGCGGTGGGTGAGCTATCGATAAGCTCGTCAGACGCCGACATGCCGACGTAGCTCCTGTGTGGCAGCGAGACGGCTCCTTGCACACCACGTGCATGTTGCCGGGGCACTCTAAGCATTTAACATGCTGTCAGGAATCCTGATATTCAACCAAAAGGGCGAAAACCTCATATTCCGCGCCTTCCGGAATGATTGCCGCCCACGGCTCGCCGACGTCTTCCGCATCCAGGTAATATCCAACGCACAGGTCCGGTCGCCCATCCTCACGCTCGGCTCGACGACGTTCAGCCATGTCAAGCACGAAAACATATACCTGGTGGCGGTGACGAAGAGCAATGCCAATGCGGCCCTCGTGTTTGAGTTTCTCTACCGACTGGTGGGGCTGGGAAAGGCATACTTTGGCAAGTTCGATGAAGAAGCCGTCAAGAACAACTTCGTGCTGGTGTACGAGCTGCTCGACGAGATTCTCGACTTTGGGTACCCGCAAAACACCGAGACAGACACGCTCAAGATGTACATCACAACAGAGGGCGTGAAGTCGGAACGAGCAATGGTGGGAACCCCTCCAGCTACAGTCTCGAGACGGATCGCTGATACAGATGCAGGAGGACTCCTCGAAAATCACAATGCAAGCCACAGGCGCTCTGTCGTGGCGGCGAGCCGACATCAAATACCGGAAGAACGAAGCCTTCGTAGACGTGATCGAAGACGTCAACCTGCTCATGTCGGCCACAGGCACAGTACTGCGAGCAGACGTCAACGGGCAGATAATCATGCGCGCCTACCTGTCCGGCACACCAGAGTGCAAATTCGGCCTCAACGACCGCCTGACGCTAGGCGAAGACCATCTCCAGCAACCCTCGGGAAACAAGGCAGGCGCAAAAGCAACACGAGCAGCCGCCGGGAGCGTGACGCTCGAGGACTGTCAGTTCCACCAGTGCGTCAAGCTCGGTAAATTCGACACAGACAGGATCATTTCCTTCGTTCCACCAGACGGCGAGTTCGAGCTCATGCGCTACCGAGCCACCGAGAACGTCAACCTCCCCTTCAAAGTACACGCCATTGTCAACGAAGTCGGCAAGACCAAAGTCGAGTACAGCATCGCCATCCGCGCAAACTACGGGTCGAAGCTATTTGCGACCAACGTGGTCGTTCGAATACCCACGCCCCTCAACACAGCTCGCATCACCGAGCGAACGTCGCAGGGCAAGGCCAAGTACGAGCCCGAGCACAACAATATCGTGTGGAAGATTCCACGCTTCACGGGTCAGAGCGAGTACGTGCTGAGCGCGGAAGCCAGCTTGACTAGCATGACGAACCAGAAGGCGTGGTCGAGACCGCCGCTCAGCCTCAACTTTTCATTGCTGATGTTTACGAGCTCGGGCTTGCTGGTCAGGTATTTGAAAGTGTTTGAGAAGAGCAATTACAGCAGCGTGAAGTGGGTACGGTATATGACAAGGGCGGGGAATTATGAGATAAGGTGAGTTCATCAGAGGCTTTGAAGTATGGTGCTGACATGTTGTAGATTTTGATTCAATCGTGTGCTGCTTAGACTATGGATATAGTGCTGCATTGCTGGCGTTCTGGCAGGACGAATAGAGATATCCCACATCACAGAGACAGAGCTCGGAGAAGTCCACCATGCCCAGGGCCGATCTGTCATCCAACGTGTGATCTAAGCAGCGCTATTCTGGAATCCACATCGTCATTGGTCCATCAAAATTAATCTTGGCCCACGAAAACTGTTCTACAATCTCCGTGAACCGCGCATGCGAATGAGTGATTGTCAATACATAATTTGCTAATCTCTGCAGTACCGCTTTCACGTCATCGTGCCCAATCCTCGTACCTTGAAGCACAGCTTCCCACCAGCCCATGACTCCACCCAGGGCTGACATCCTCATACTCGAACCTCACAATCGGTGACAGTATCGCATGCTTCTTCCCATACGGTCTCTATCTCGCCCACGGCCTACGCGTATCATTGCAGACCCGGGCCGTGGGACGGGAGAACACCTAGCATCTCATCTCGAAAGCACGTGGCGCACGTCAGACGGCATAGGTCTCAAGGAAGGGTAAGTCTCGATTACACAAGAAGCTGCCAACTTGATCAAGACGCTGGAGAACCACAATTGATGGTTTTGGTGTTCAAGAGCTGACAATAGCGGCACGATCGGCTCGTCTGTATATTGACCCATGGAGGAGAAATGACGGCATGGAGTGATGTCGATAAGAGAGTTCATTGGCTACAAGTCTTCGTTCGAAGTTGTCTTAATTAATCAATAGAATAGTCGCTACAACAAATAACAGGGGTATCAAACGTCGCAGCTCTCTCTGTTCGGAACTCCAAACACGTAAACCATTGCCCACCACCGGGCGAGCTTCTCACCGATTCTTGTTTCTATCGCGGATTCTACTGCACGTGGTAGCGACCATCGACTGGAAATGATGGCCAGCAACGAGGATGGTCTTGCAGGCGGCGTGACTGTAGTGCTGACTTCGGGGCCTTGGGGTTTCTCGATGACTGACAGTTCTTGCAACTGCCTCGCGCTCATATGCGGTGCTTCAGCGGATGCTCTCCAGAACAATCGACTCAGTGGCGCTTTCATTTCGAAAAACTCCTTGTCGAACGCATCGCGATTACTTGCCGCGCTACGCACGAACTGCAGATAAGACTTGAGAGCTCGCAGCAGGTCATTGGCGCGACAATCCTCGAGTTGCTGGTTGTCCTTCCAGAGGCGCGACGTGTGGTATGGATGGTTAACGTGCCGTACATTTCCGAGATCGCCGAGCACCCAATTCGTCTTGTCTTTGACGAAAATGTTTGCTGGCTTCACATCGTCATGGCAGTAGCCGTGTTCGTGAAGGCGCTGGATGGTGTCGAGGAAACGCTCAAATACAGGCCGGTAGCGCGCGTCCACGTCTTGATGAGTCAACGGTTCTTCGTCGCGGGCCAGTCTCTTCGCTTCATTTACAAGGTTGCCGCGTTTGAGCAGAGGAGTGACCAAGTGCCATTCTCGGGCGGCAGAGGGTGGATTGATTGCCTTGAAGTACGCATACACGGGCAGGAAGCCGTCGAACGGAGTGTTGTTCCCATTGTTACCGTTGTCCTTCAGACTGCTGCCTCCAAACCGCAGGGAAGCGGTAATTTCGGTGGGCCACTTTTCGCGTGTATCGCCTGGCGCGCAATTACGGAACGGACTCCGGCCTGGTGTGAATGTCTTGATAACAGAGCCATTGTACGCATAGACCTTGCCCTCCCAGCCTCCGCCCAGTACCTTCCAATCCTTGCGGTGGGCTATGAGGTCGTCTTCGACGCGTGCATCTTCGTGTGTGCCTCTCGGAAGCGCTCGGTGTACTTCCTCGTTGAAATCTGTTGACGAATACTTGGCTGCTAAGGATTGACGAGAAATGTGGAAGAGGTGTTGCTGTTGAAGGAGAGCTGCGAAAAGAAACACTACCACAAGACGCCAGCGGTTGTGGAAGATGGGCCGCGATGTGTGCGATATTGAGAGTCTAAACGGACGGCCCATGGAGGCAAGAATGTTGGATGTAGGGATTCGCTGCACGTCGTGGTGGAATACCAAAAGCGCCTGCGCTGTTGCTTATGAGGACTTACATATAGATATCAGAGTGCCGTTCGTTCCTGAATAGCGCATGCTAGAGTAGACCGACTGGCAGGCGTCCATTCCACTGCGGCTTCCCGGCCAGGCTGGTGGCATTCCTCCATGCCTTGTTATCCGTGTGCCACCGGTCTAGTTCAGCATTTCTTGGTGGCCTTTTGACGTCAAATCCACTCTCCGGGCTTTCATAGGTTGCAAGTCGTTCATGTTGTAACAAGCTCCGCAAAACAGGGAATATTGTTTTGGCCGCTTGGTGATGTGCTCCTCCAGGTCCGCCACCGTGGCTTGTGCTAGCTAAACCCCTAGGCTGAACGGTTGCTTGGTATGACGACAGTCAAGGATTCCTGGTCAAATGCGCGGCTCAACGGCAAAGGCACGAACTGCTGGAGAAACGGGCGTTGACGAGGTGCCGGAGGGATGACGCTGATAGGTTTGCTGTTCCTGCACGGCCTCGTTTCTGCCCCACACGGAAACGCTCATGACGGCCTCGCAACCTTTTTTTGCGCGCCTGGAGCAAAGCCACAGAGACGACAGTCTCGAGCCACACGCCGATCCTTTATTCGCCATAGCATAAGCTATCGTGAGTTGCATGAGCCTAATAGTCTCCGTATACGCCGCATTCGCTTGAGGCTTGGAAACTGCAAGCGTGTCGTAATGACGTATGCGATGCGTTGCTCCATTCTCGCGCACGTACGACTTATCCTACTCAACGTGCTCTACAAATATCTTGATGTCTTTGGGTCTTTGATGTTGCCCCACCTGCCTCACTTGCGTACTGCATGATCGAAGCATGAAATGGTGGACTCCCTGCATTGTCTCAACATGAGCATAAAGGTTGTGCAACAAAGAAATCTACGTTCGGGGCTACGTGGAATATGTTGAGACTGCTCGATCTGAGGTAAGCAGGACCGACAGTGGCGGTTACCTCGCGCGTTCCGGGCTCTTTGTTCTTGACCTGCATTTGGGAGCACGCGGGAAAACAGCACGCCCATGCCGAAAACGTCAGCTTTGTACCGTAGGTTCTTTGTTTCACCACTTCACGATGCGGGAAGAAACCATCACATCATACTGTAATCAGGTCAATGAACAGCAACACCAACAACGCGACCGAATTTGCGATCGTGCAACAACGGTACACCTGCGCAACTTAGTGAACTTTTCGATCCGGATAACGAAAACAATTATCGACCAGCGTCTGCGCCAATGGCTGCCAAGAAGACTGTGAAAGAGAAGGGAAAGAGTAGAGCGCAGATTGACAAAGAAGCTCAGGATGCTGCAGATAGAGTCCGAACTGCCGAAAAAGAAGCCAATCATGCTGGCAGAGCGGCTGGGGCTGCAAAGAGGGGACGTGAAAGAGAATCGGGTACGGCAGCTCAGCCTAGAGCCCAGGCGCCTAAAAGGGCACGTGGAGATAATGCAGCTCGGCCTGATCCACCACAGCCTCCAGTACAGCAGGATGAATCGCCTTGTCTTGAACGGTCCCCCATTCCACCTCCCCCTCGTGCGCCTACTCCACCTCTCGGACATTCACCTACTCTTACTTCTAGGAATCCGCCTTCGTCCACGCCCTTGATTTCTCCTAAGATCTCGCTTCCTCCCAAGATGGACGACCTTCAACCAGCAACAGTCTTGGGCGTTCCTAACAAGACATGGGCGGACGTGCCGGCTGAGGTACGCTTGAAAATCTACTCCAAGGTGGGAAGAAGGGAGATGTTGAAGCCAATCCCCGGGTCCAAGGACGCCAACCACTTGCTTGAGGCTTCGTACATTGCACGTGTTTCAGACTCCGGACTCGAGCGTGTTAACAGTCCAATAATTTATGAGATACGAGAGCAACTACATGAATCCGACAAAGAAAACGCGGCTATGATCATAGTTCACTGGGACTGTGTTGAACAGATCAACCCTCTGATAAAAATGATCAGAAGCGTACAAGAGGCCGAAAGAAAATGGGTTGAGAGGTACGGCAATGCTGGTAAAACAATTCCATGAACCAAGTTTGTGTGCGACTTCTACTAACTTGGCGCGTCTATCTTCAGTCACACGTGGCCGCAAGGATCTCTGCATTGCAGAGATCCAATATGATGCAGAGTCTGCATCACATTGCCAATTATCGAATATTTAGGCCGTGGAGACGCGCTCGGCCTTCTTTACATTGAACTCAAACCTTTGGAGCGCTTTTTCCTAGAAGAACTCCTTCAGCAACAGTTGGATGCAATCGGTAGCGGGATAGGCAATTTTGTCCGAGTCGAAATTATGATTGACCGTGGTACGTGTTTTTTTACGAGATGCAAGCAAGAGATACACTAACTTCGTACACGTGCTTGTAGATCTGAACCAGAAAAGGCTTCCAGATGACCTTGTTGGCATAGTTCACCCATACTGGCGGTGGCCTGATCCGCGCAAGGTCTTGTCGAAGCTTCAATACACGATCATCGAGGCCAAAGATCTCGCGGTGTTCGTCACGGCGGTGACAGAAGTGGACCTGCCACACGTGTACGGAATCGATCCATTGTTCAAAAGAACAATGGCTTTCGTGTCACCGATACCACCACTGCCACTATATCCAATCCTCAAGGTGAAGAGGAGCGCATACCATCGCGGAAGAGAGGCGTTTCCGCTACAAGTCCCAAATTTGAGAAGATGAGAGCGCTCGTCGCCGCGGCAGCAGGACCTAGTGCAGGAGTAACTAGCACAGCAGGACCTAACACAGCAGGACCTAACACAGCAGGACCTGATACAGCGGAGCCTAGTACAGCGGAGCCTAGTGTACCAGGAGGCTAACTCGCGTATTGAAGCCGTGGTAAGAGAGTATGCATTCAGTAGTGTATACAATCCAGTCGTCGTACTGGAAGTGTGCTGAATGTCGGCAATGCGATGCGTGGATGGTCGCATAAGAAGACGAGCGAAACGATCAGCATAGGCTAGTTTTGGGTTTCGGTTTAATGCACAACCTCGTTATCGCTGGGCTTGCAGAAGACTGTACTTCACAAACACACGTGAGAAAACAAAACAGCGAAAGTAGAAGAGCTTCGGCCACAATTAGAACGATGTTGAAGGTGAACTCTTCCCTTTGTGTTTGGGCCAATTAGCTTGACAGAACAGCGAATCTACTGTAAACACACGTGGTGCTTATGTTCTAGTGGACCGCAGGTGAGGCTACAAGGGTGAGAGTTCCGAGAATTAGTCTACAAGAAGATGAAGCATCGGACCCAGCTGTAAGAGAAATCAGAATGAAGACTACACTAGACGTCCGCGGTGGAACGACTAATTCTTCACAGCACAACAGCCCGAATTGTCTGGGTCAATCATCGCATCTTAGGCGGCGATTGCGAGCAGCTGTGATTACTGGTGTCACTAAATGTACAACGTACGGGGGATGAATTTTGAGTATACGAGGCTATCCGGCCACAGCTAAGATTGTTCCGCAACCAATCCGTCCAATCCGTCCACTCACGTTACTGGATTATCGAATCAGAACTGCAGTTGTGCCCCTACGCAGTAGCTCCGTATTTAAATACTCACCCACCGCATGTTGTATAGCACCGACTGATTAACCTCGAATTTGCCGTCTCCTCGCGAGACCGAGGCGACCAGTCAGGTCAACACTAGTTCACTACATTGCTGAGCTAGTCGAAACAGGTACAGTGCACTGCAAGAAATACAGGGTATTACTCTAAGTGCTGAGTACTAGCTGTACTGCAGGATATAGAAGATACTCATTCCAGGAACGGCTCGCCCCTTGCAAGTTACCAGCTTGGCAACAGCATTGGACTGTACTGCAGGGGGACAAACTGTCGCTGTCCCAAATGGACCCAGGTCGTCCGATGGACTATCAGATCTCAGCCTTGTGTATCTTACCTTATCTTGGGTCCTGGTCCGCTCCCGCCGCCTCCATCTCCAGGGATACCTGCTTAAACGAGCACTAGGTGCCTCCAGACTTTGCGCTAACGAATTATTTATCTTTAGACTGACTGACCCCACGCTCAAGCGAGCAATCACATCAAATGCGCGACATGGTATCGAGGTCGCGAACATCTCCCCTTGTCAAATCTCTACGTTCGGTCCAATGTCAGTGCCGAGTTTCTTGCTTCCATAGTCGCTTGTCCGGCTGATGTGCTACAACGCCTCGCTACCCGGTTGTATGCCCACCAACTTCTGAAGAGATTACATTTGGGACATGGTTAGACGACGAGATCGCGATAGGTCCACCCCGACGCACACCCGGGGGAAATCCTTGGCATATAGGATCCAGGACCGCCTTGCGCCAAATAAACTGTGACTGTAGGTACCAAAGCTTTGCATGCTTGACAACGCCACCAACAACTGGTAATGTGGTGACAATCAGCGCGCTCCCGGAATTCTGGAGAAATCGAGACTGCCACTACATGACGAGAGCTTCTTAATACGAGGGCCCAAGTTGCTCGTTAGCAAATGGCGCATGGAGACAATTCGAGCATTGGTACATAAGTACTGTAGTGGTCATCGCTCTGCTACCTTCTAAGGTTCACCACTCTACTTCGTCCACCATGTGGATCCTCACTGTTGCTCTAGCCTTGCTCGGCCCGGCGGCGGTCTCGGCAAAGTCCGTATTTGCTCACTTCATGGTAGGCAATACCGAGAAGTTTGTGGAGGCAGATTGGCGGACCCAAATTGCTCTCGCTCAGGCAGCCAAGATTGATGCCTTTGCGCTCAACATGGCGAACAAAGAAAATACAACGATCACTCAGATTCCCAATGCATTCGCTGCAGCAGAGGCACTTGGGTTTCAGCTCTTCTTCTCGTTCGACTATGCTGGAAACGGTGCTTGGGATCCAGCCACTGTCATCAGTATGATCAATCAGCGAAATAGCAGCAAGGCTTACTTCAAGTACAACAAGAAACCTATGGTTTCTACATTGTAAGACATGCCTGCCCAACATCTTCTGCTCTAGGCACACTTACTGGCTGCCCATGCACATACTCCGTTTTCACTACACCGATCACACGATAGCTGAGCAACCGCCGTCGAGTATACGATCATCTACTGACAACGTGTTTAGTGAAGGACCTGGTAATGGGACAGACTGGATCGGCATCAAAGCCGCGACTGGGTGCTTCTTCATCCCGGACTGGTCGTCCGTAGGTGCACAAGCCGCTATGGGAGTTGCAGGTGGCGTAGCGGATGGACTTTTCTCATGGGTAAGAGCCAGCATACCTCAATGAAGCTCGTAGTGATTGACGGCCCAAGGACGCATGGCCCAACGGACCCAGAAACATCACGACCTATCCCGATGCCTCATACTTCGATTTCCTCAAGGGGAAGCCCTACATGGCGCCGGTTTCACCTTGCTTCTACACCAATTTACCCGGCTACGACAAGAATTGGCTTTGGCGCGGTGACAGCCTCTGGGTTGACCGCTGGAACCGTACGTAATGTCCTTGTACAAACTGCATGTGAGACATACACTGACTTCGTACATTCCACTCTAGAGCTCATCGCCGGGGAATTCCAGTCCGAGTTCATCCAAATTATATCCTGGAACGATTACGGCGAGTCGCACTACATCGGACCCCTTGACAATCGGCAGTACACAGCATTTGAGACGGGGAAAGCGCCATACAACTACGTCCTGAACAAGTCGCACGAGGCTTGGCGCGAACTCCTGCCCTACTTCATCACACTCTGGAAGACCGGGACTGCAACCATCACGCGAGAGGGTGTTGTGCTTTGGTATCGGCAGCATCCAAAGTCAGCCTGTAGCAGTGGAGGTACAACCGGGAATACGGCCTCTCAGCTACAGGTCGAGATCGCTCCATCGGCCATTGTGCAAGACGAAATCTATTTCGCTGCCCCTCTTGGTTCCGCTGCTACGGTTTCTGTCACCGTCGGTGGTGTTGCAGTTCCAGCAACATGGAACGTCGTCCCTAGTGGAGGTGTAGGAATCCACAGCGGCAGTGCTCCTACCGGTGGCCGTACAGGCGCGGTCGTCATCACCATCGCTCGGAACGGTGTCAACATTATCCAGATGAATGGACTGGCAATCACCACGACCTGTACCAATGGATTTAACAACTACAACCCTATCGTGGGTGTGCAGTGGGGACCCACCATCTCAGCCCGCTCACCGCCGCTTGCTGTCAGTAAAATGAAGTGCATTAAAGGTTTTGGAGCCAATGGTGCGTATACATGCCCGCCAAGCTGGAGCTCCGTGTGTGAGGTTTTAGCCAGAGCTGTACTGACACCACGTTACCTATCTTAGGCTTCTCGGGTCTATGTGAATGGACCTGCGCCAGGGGCTATTGCCCAGAGGCGGCTTGCGTATGCACTCGTAAGTCTGTGCTCAGGTTCTCAATCTACAGTCCCAGCTCCATCACACCATTACAATGTTGTATTGACAGTCTGCGATCAAAACTTTACTTGAACAGGTTTTACATGTTCTTCGATCTAGCTTCATTGGCTAAATCCTCCCCTAGAACTTGGTACTCCGGTAGAGGTAGCTGGTACAAAACCAGTAGGATATACGAAGTCAGGCCTAAGCCCCGCCTACGACGGGCTCTGCTCTTTTGCTTGTGCTCGAAATTACTGTCCAGAGACCGCTTGCTCCTATACCAAGGGAGAAACCAAGCAACCTCAATCCTCGCCTTTTCTCCCCGATGCCTGCACAGGCGGATCTGGACCTACTCCTTTCGAAGGATTGTGTGACTACGCGTGTAATTGGGGCTACTGTCCTATGAATACGTGCAAAGTGGGTGTGACTGCTCGCTTCTCCGATGCGTGCTGACTGTTCATAGTGCAACAAGTTTGGGGCATTGAATGTTCCATCTGGGCCACGCATTAGCACTAATTTTTTGGCGACTGGCGACTCTGGCCTATGCAAATTCGCATGTCAACGCAATTACTGCCCTTCTCCGTGTGCTGCTGTGCCAGAACCACAAGCAGTTCGTCTCAACTTCTTTGGATGCGACGTCGACCAGCAAAAGCAGATCAATGATGCATGGAAACATCTGTAAGTGCATATGTACGAAGTGCATGCGAGATACATATTGACTTCGTACCTAAAACTCTGGCAGTGAACTGGTTGCGGATTATGTGAATTTCGACATTGACTGGGACTCTCAAGTAAGCGGATCATCACGTCCAATCCCACCTGCCGCTGTTACTTGCATAATCTAACGTCCGTCAGGCTGCGATCGATTTCTTGGGCGGCCAAAATGCGGCAAAGTCGCACTTCAAGATCAACCGTAAGTCGCTACTTGTGCCAAGAAGGTCCACGATGTGGCTAACTTGCGGTCAGGTCTAGTGAGGAATCTGCACACATGGAAAGCGGACGGCACCTTCTTGGCGTGGCAGATGGACATGCACTGTGATGACTATCTACAGCCTGGCCGGAAATTAAAATACTGCCCGGTCGGTACCAAAGAAGAGGACATCGACAAATGTTGGTGGGAACGTATACAATCACTTTGTCCATGCTAACATTTGCTACAGGCAATAGCCGATGCTGGAAGAATGATTACAGGAATGGAGAACGCGTCTGGACGTATAACGCCCGTGCGTACACCGACACTGAGAATTATGAATGGGGGGGCCCAACTGTTGGTAAAACCAACTTTTGTCCTGGGTGCGCACTCGTTCCTGGTCTCCCAACACGAATGAAGCTGATTGCAACTCAGGTTCTTTGCTCTTCAAACATGCCCACAACGTGTTGCTCAGAACCTCATAAAATATCAACCGGGCAACGACATCAACAGGTTCGACCTCAACAAGTACGAATGTCAAAGTGAGTTCTTCCCCGAATACGTTTCGCGGCGCCAATGCTAATTCATCACTTACCCGCAGCATGGGTTGCGATTCATGAGCTCATGCATATCGATTCCAAGTGAGTCACCATTCACTACGTTGCATCCGTAAATTTTGCTAATGACATAAGTATTGGGAGCGCGAGTGCTTCAGCTGGTAAGAACAAGTGGGATTGGAAACACATTACCGATCTTCGCATCCAGATTCGCGACCTCAATGGGAACATTATAATTCGCAAAGCGTACGGGCCCATTCTCGCAAGGACTTTAGCGAAGTGGACGCTTGACACTGGGTCTTATGTCATCAGAAACGGTGTGTGCTTGATTCTGTTGTCTCTCATAAATATCGATCGACTGACAGCCGCGTCTAGCTGACAGTATCACTTTGTACATCATGTCCACTTGGTTGACTGGTCCCCTCGGGGGATATCCAAAGTACCCCGAGGTCAAGTCCATCGACCGTCCTGTGGCAGCGCCCTACCTTCTTGCAGGAGGTGTGTACAACTACGACGGCGTCATATACCAGAATCCAGACACTTCCGTGTTGGCCGCAGACCTCGGCGTTCAGCCTGACGAAATCGAGGCTTTGTTCGGCGATGAAGCCCTAGGATGTAGCGACGCAGACAATTCCACCAGCGCCGATATCTGTATCGACGACGTGATCAACCCTGCCATCGCACTCTACGGGCCGAAACTGCCTAAGCCGACGGACTTCAACTGTAACTGCGGGGAGAGTGGATGCTCGGCCGAGAGCATGCCATGCTGTGCGAATGGCAGCTGCCAGTGCCATTGTAACGAGAATGGGTGCGCGGCCGAAGACCCAAGTTGTTGTGCCAACGGCAGCTGTGCTCCTTTGCCAACGAAGATGATGCCGAGATCTGGGAGGATGCAGAAGAATTAGCGGGGATAGAATTAGAATGGCCAAACGGGCAAGGAGAACGAGAAAGTGGAGACAAGACACGACAAGGCACTCCCACACCAGGTACCGCAAGAATTCGTGATTGATGAGCGAATTCCACCCACACACCAAAATCCACCAACAAAGAACAAAGTCTGTACCTTGAACTAGAAGCCTGTCTATCTTTAATAGTAGTTAAGTAGAGTAAGAAAGCTATACACAGCATATTGAGGATAGCCAGGCTCTACTTTTAACGTACTCTTAGTGTTTGGTGGTAGAGCTTCGCTGAGGTAATCGATCACGAATTCTTGCGACACCTGGTGGCCATCTCTAATACATCTCCGAAAAGAGTCGGTCAAGAACGCGATCTATATCGAATGTTACAAGGAAAACCGAGCTAGAATAGCAAGTCCAGGATACGAAGGAGTGACATGGACGTGATGAAAGCACATTTCTTCGTTTCTTACACCCCAAATCGCATCTCCACCCCCACCCCATCATCCATCTCACTGCCGCTCCGCCATCACCCTCTTGACCTTCACTTTCCTATCTTCCAAGCTCGAATCCAGACCCTCATTGACCGGCACCGGCCACACACTATACCTGCCGCACTTGCCGTTCGAAAATACAAGCGCGTACTCCTTGGGGAACCCCACTTCGCCTTGGATGGTGCCCAGGTAGAGGCTCCTGCTGCCGTTGGCGCAAGTACCGGAAGTCGTGGAAGAGGGAGAAGTGCCGGTTGCGATGCCGGTTGCGGTGGGATAGGAAGTGCCTGTGGCGAGGCCTATCCCAGTGGGGTACTGTGGAAGTCCGTTAGAGTTGCCGAAACTGTATGGGGCAGCAGGGAGTTGATTGGGAGCGGAGCGAGGGAGTGCAGGCGGTTGGGTCAGGCGCAAATGGCACTCAGCGTCGCTGGGTACGTAGAAGGATCCTGCGCAGTTCGCCTGTTTCCAGTATTAGCATATGCATCCGTAAGATAGAGAAGATGGACTCACGGTGTTCTGGTACGCAATACAGCAATTCTCGGCGCTCGTAGTGTTGGTGATGAGTTCGTCCTCGAGCGGAAAGCCCTCGGATGGGCGGTAGATGACGCGGTTGAACACGATGTCTTCGTCTGTCATGCCGCACACGGAATTGACTTTCACAGGTATATTAGCACGCAAACCCCAAAATTCTCATGGTCACTCTAACTCACCGATATTGTTCCCCATACAAGCCGCATACCTCGTCTGCCTCGGCGCCACAGCCGTAACCGTCGTCGTAGTACGTATCGTAATGGTGCTCATTACCATGGCCGTCGGCCCCGGCGCAAAAGTCGTCTATCTAACATCAACACACATCTCACACGCCCTTGGTACCATTCAAACTTACCTCAGGCAGACCAGTCACGATCCTCGTACTCGTGTCGTTGACAGTATACGTAATCTAGCAGTCCACGCGGTGCGGATACTTGCGGTAGATATTGCGTGTGGACCCGTTCCTGCTGACCGAAAAGCCGCCTGTGTTGTTGGCGAGCGTCTGCCTCTTGAATAGCTCCATGCCCAGTTCATAGTCGCGCGCAGCAACGTCGAACCGTTTGGCGCGCGAGATTGGCATCGCAGTCGGCGTCGGATTAGGATCATACGCAAACAGCGGGAGGAACTCAGCAGGCGTAGGCACCACCACCGGGCTCGGCGTACTCGTGCTTGTCACTTGCACCACACTCGTCGTAGTGACCATACCCGTAGACGTCGCCGCAGCGGGTGTGAGCGTAATGACATGACGCGTCGTGTACGTGACGGAGAAGTAGTTGGTCGTCGTGGTCTTGTTGTACCAGGTAGTGACCGTTATTCCAGCGCTGAGGGGCTGGTAGCCAAAGGACGTAGTACATCGGATGGAGGAGGTGGGTGATGGCGTCTGCGAGGACGGTGGGGGCCAGCGCGGAGGCGGCGAGGAATGCTGTGAAAAGCATGATGGGCTTGGTCAAGCAACTAGAAGATGGAAGCGAGCGTAATGTACTTGATGATGATGGAGGTTGACGGAGACTAGCATTATATATGAATGAGATATTGGAGTACATATCGAGGAGGCGTCAAGGGATGGAAAGTTTGTGAGAAGGCGTAGAGACAGTATGATGAGCTGGATACACCACGGAGGCAAGGCCAACGCCCGGGTCCAGAAGCCGTCCAGTGAGTATGAGGCTAGAGAGCCCGCATAGTGTCGAGACAGAAATTATAACGGTCCCGTTGCGGTCGTTCTGCGACTCAAGCGCCGAGCTCGCCGCTCTGCCATGCCATCTTGATAACACACAATCTATCCGAAGTGCCTTGGAGTCGCCTTGATCCTCGGTTCTTTCATTGTTCACGTATCCGCAGCCACGGTCATGGAAGCGGTGATGCAGTCGGCACCTGCTTCCACATTGGTGTCACAGGCTGATGATGCCGGCCCTTCCGATTGCTCTTGATTCATTGCAGATCTAGACCAACGTCTCACATTAGGACCGAGGATCTCTCGAACAGATTGGTTGTGGTCGTTCGGGAGTTCCAACGGGATGTGAGTCTATAACGGTCAACCGTAGATGAGTCTCTTGTGTCATCCCTTGCTTCCACCATCTTCTGAAAATGGATCAAATTACGCCACTTAGCCGCGTCTATCTATCGTAACAACCATTCTATGCGCTGAACGCCGAGTAAAGTAAGACATGTCTATGCTCGTCGAAAGGTGCAGCTCCCATCCGTATCCGATTCCAGCGCTGAAGACGTCCCGGTGCTGAAAAAGCGCCAGAGGGGTAAAAGCAAGTCGATGATGATCCGGCCGCATACGTTTTACGAAGGTGCTCGTACTTATTGTGTCAACCTTCAGGACATACTAAACGCCAAAGTCGTTGACTTAGTCAATACGAGCGCCTTCGTAGCCGACCACGGGATGCAACGTCGAATCACCACAAATCTCAAAAATCTATCACTGCCTACGAGACCCAATTCTCAGACCCGGAACACCCTTGAGACCCATCTTGCCGATTGTAGATTTCTCGATCAGCGGCGGTTCAGGACACCCCATCGCCTGCGCGTACCCATTCGCCACCTTCACCAGCTCCGTCGTCGACATCTGCAACTTCTTGAGGAACGTCTTGTTGTAGCCCAGGAAAGCCTGGTACGCCTTGGCTTTAGCTTCCTCATCAACATTGACAAGGGCGCGCGCGACTTTCGCCTCGTGGGCGGTTAGCTTGGGTGTGAAGTCCACGGGGTAAGAGTTGATGGGCAGTGTCCTGTTGACCTTTGGGAAGAAGGCTTCCTTCTCAGACAGCACGAGGACGGCGCGACCGTCTTTGCCGGCTCGAGCTGTGCGACCCACGCGGTGCACGTACTGCTCTGTGCTGGACGGGAGACCAAGCTGGATGACGAGTCCAACATTGGGGAAATCCATTCCTGGATAGATACGAAGTCAGTAGTTGTCTCACATTCAATTCGTACATGTAATTCTTACCTCTACCGACGACATCGGAGGCGAAGAGGATGCCGCTCTTCGCTTCCTTGAACTGTGTGGTTGTGCGCGTGCGCATGGGCTGCGACATGCGGCTGTGCAGCTCGAACACCCTGTGCTCGGGCAGGGCGTGCTTGTACAGGTCGTAGAGCAGTCCGACGCCATTGGCCGTGGTGCCAAACACGATGGCTTTGAAGTCAGTCGGGTCCTGGCTGTGCTCTTCCTCGATCAGCGCTGACAGAGCGGCGAATGTCTGTCCTACCGTGGGGACAGAGAAGTAGAACTGCGGAACACGCTCGTGGGTGGGGACCTCGTTAGGATCAACGGTGGAGAGATGGGTGAAACCTGGATAGAGCACGATCTTGGCGATGTCGAGAACCTCCTTGGGCAAAGTGGCGGAAAAGCACATGCCCTGCCAGCCGTCGCTCTTGGGCGGGATGCGGCGCAGGATCTTCTTGACGGCGGGGGCGAAGCCGGCATCGAGCATCTGGTCGGCCTCGTCGAGGACCAGCGTCTTGAGGTGTGTGAAGCGCTCACGCACCTGTTCCTCGCCCAGGATGTCGTCGAGGCGGCCAGGGGTGGCAACGAGGACCGTTGGGTTGCCGTTCATGAAGGCCTTGAGGTTCGACGCACGTGAGGTACCACCGAAAGCCGTGTGGCACTCCATTTTGCGTGGCAGGCACGCGGTGACACCGTTACATTCCTTTGCAATTTGCAGCGCGAGCTCGCGCGTGGGGCAGACGACAAGGATGGCGACCTTGCCCCGGGGCGGCATGTTGCCAGCCAGCAGGTTCTGTATGGCGGGAAGCAGGAAGGCGACCGTCTTGCCGGTTCCGGTCTTGGCCTGCACGACGCAGTCGGACGAGTTGGACGGCAGCTCGGTAAGCACTTTCTGCTGCACGGGCGACATGAACCTGAGGATAGTCAGCATGCGTGTTTCGCGTATGGTGTGGTGTGGGTGAAGTCGTACTCGAAGCCCATCTTGTCCAGACCGTCCAGCAGCGCCTTGTCGAGCTTCCCACTCAGCGCTGAGAAGGGTTTCGCCGAGTCGCCGCCCGCAGAGGTGCTGTACATCTGCTTGACATCCACGCCGCCCTCGGGCTTGGGCGCTGCATTCTCGACCCTGGGCCTCTTAGGCTGCTGGGCGAGGGCCGTCGGTGTGCCCGGTGCCGTCGACGCATTCGACGCGGATCCGCTGGCCGTATTGTTGTTGGCCGGCTTGCGCGGGTGCCACTTGCGCTTTGTGGGTGGTGGAGGCATCGTGTCTATGGTGAGGCTTCTGCTGTGGTGTGTGAAGAACGGAGATGAGGAAATGCTGCGGGCCGTGTTAGTCACTGCTGGCAGGCGCGTAGGAAGACGCAGACAAGTCGCTGAGCGCAGATGGAGAGAGAGAGCACGTGAAACAAGTTTCATTGTTTGCTACATACACAAATGCGGCCGTGAGCTGCCAGCAACAAGCAAAATAAACCGCCAAGCGTTGATAGCGTGAAAGAAAACAATCGGACCCTGGACTTGAAGTTTTGGCAACGTCTTTGTACTGACTAAGCAATGACGTATCAGCACCAGTTGCGATAATAATTCGTGATCGATGGAGACAGCATAGCTACCGACTTTGAGATTTATGGACGGCAGTCTTCTCAACCTGAAACGATAGCTTGTCTATCCTCAATCACCTTTTAGTACGTTAGAAGTCTTACCAAAACGTATTGAGGATAGTTATACAGTCTACACTCTAATTGTGCTCTGGGTAGGGCTTTGGTGCCACACACAGTGTAAGCCAACGACACACAGCCACCACTCAAGAACACTCGTTTCGTGACAATTAGCGCCCTCGGGACAAGCAGAGGATCAACTGGGAGGCTTGGGGTAAGGTGTTGAGGAGGAAAGACGAAGATAATAAAGGATTTAACTAGTTGTGGACTTGGAGCATGAATAGTTCGCCTTCGAGTTGACGACTTTCCGGACGATTTTTCATCAGACTTCATTCAAACGCTGCGAAGCACTTCTGCTGCAACTTACTCTGCCTCACAAAGATGGTCGTATAGATCGCGTCATAGTCGTGGTGTAGTCGCGACTTTGGGAGAAAATGGTACACTATGCTTTCCTAGTCCGAATCTGGTTGGTGGCAGTCAATTTCCTTTCTCCTGGCCTTCGAGCCTGAGCTCTTGATGCTTCTTTCACTACTTTGTCTCTAGGACTTACTACATGACTGTAGTGACTTCTCAAAGTCCATCCCACACTGTAAACGCACTGCGATTCAAAGTTTTGAGGTTGCGGCTCTATCATCTGATGTCGCGATACATCTGGATCTACACAAGACCCACGATTATCGTGATCAACGGCGGATTATTCTCCGCATCGAGATCTGATCGCTTAGCTTGATAAGAATATTGAAACCACAGAATGGTACGTGAATAGAGTCGATGAGTCGAAGTCGCAACTTTGGGGCGAGGACTGACTTCGTGGCCAGCGCAACGAGAGGTCTTCGTTCCTCGCACGCGTAGGTATCCGGTATCGTGCTCGCCCGTGGTGCTACGTAGTACGTGGTAGTGATCCACTTCCTCCAATCCTCGGTCGTCAAATGAGAGAATCTGATCCGTGCTGAGCTCCGATCACGATGCAGGAGAACAAGTACCGTGCCCCACGGTAGTGTCTACGCCGTTTGAATTCCGCATGAACAAACTCGATGCGAAATTGATTCTCATTATTCAAAAAGTTCCAGAGCGACAAGGATCATTTGGCTCCGCTTCCAAGGTGATCCGCGTCGTACCTGGTCGCGTTTCATCCGGACGACCCACGGTTCGGGTGCAGTGCTGCCAATCGATTCGACGAGCGGAGGCTGTTCCTAGACAAAGGATCACCATCAACCACTCACTTGCAGTCGACTGAACGCCGTTTCACGCGTCGAGTGGTGCGGGCGCTTGCAAACGGGAGCCTTGCATCCAGCAGTTCAGTGTCGCCCTCAACGGCTGGCGTATCTGAGTTGCAAAGCAAAGTGACTCGAGTGGGCGCGGACTGCTCTGACAGCGCCGCATCGCGCGATCCAAAGCCACATGTGTGCGAACAGCTGGCTAGCCTCACGCCTGGGCAAGGTTCTTCCTGAAGGAGGTGCAGGAATGACGCGAGCAGACTCTGGACGCGTTGTGGAGCGGCCGTCTCATTGGCCGGCACCCCTTGCACCAATGCTGCGTCCTTGCGTTTGTAGGCGCGCCCCGCCAAGTCTGCAGCTGATTCCAAGTTCTGCCTTCCTCTCCGCATTCTGCCACACGCCCTTTGCCTTCCACGCCGCTCTTCTTGGACTTTCTCATCTTCAACCTTTTGCCGTCCGCACCCACGGCCGTACTAACACCACATTTGCAGTTCAATTTGCATTCCACGAGCATATTTACTCGTGCATTTAGCCGCAGATCAATCGTCAGCTCAGCTCTCTGGCCTGTCGTCACAGCTGCTTTTTAGCGCCCGCAGCTCCGCTGCCTCATATCCCACGCACAGGTAACATGGCGTCCCTTGCCCAACTGCCTCCTTTCTGACCCTCCCACCAGCAGAATATCGCACGAATATACTTGTCGACAGCCCACGCCTGTCGCTATTGCCCTTTTGGACCTCACCGTCTTTTGCCGTGACTCAATCTGGCCGTTGTCACCACAATCTTGCGCAAACACCGCACCCGCCGACCGTGCCCGACGTCCAAGACCCGCCCATTTTGCTGAACTTCACGCGATTTTACGCGTCATAGCGTCCGAGGAGACTCTACAAGGACTCTCCACGCCTCGTCGGCCGCGCTCGCCATGGCATCAGCGCGTCGACACTCCCAAATGCACATCTTCCAGGACCCCGTCCAGCCCCACGACCACCACGACGCCAGCCCATTCGACCCACGGTACCTGGATTCCTTCGTGTCCGTCACCGACGTGTCGAGCGACTCGCACACACTCCTCGCACCGCCTACGCCATTCTTCAGCGAGCACTCGCCGCGAAAGACGCATCACGCCTCGAGTTCGCCCCCGCCTCAAGCGCTAGCCGAGAAGGGCATCAACGGCCTCTCTATCCCACCTCCTATGGAGCGACAGTGGACCGACGCGCCCCTGAAGAAGCAGCCCTCCATCCCACAGGACATGGCAAACAGCCTACAGCACTGGTCGCACTACCCCGCCCAGCACATGGACAAGGAGAACGCCTACGCCTACCCGGAGCCTATCATGTCATCAATGTCAGCCGCCGAGCCACCAGTCAAGCAAGGCCTCAAGCGGTCATTCTCCGACGCCGCACCGCTACGCGACCGCAGCAAGAAGCAGAAGGTGACCAAGGAGGTTAAGACTGACGAGGTGGATGGCCCGCTTCCAGAGCCGGACCAGATGCCCAGCGTGGACGATGACGGCAACAAGCCCTCGTACAGCTACGCGATGCTCATTGGCATGGCCATCCTGCGGGCACCCAACCGCCGTCTGACCCTCGCCCAGATCTACAAGTGGATCTCAGACACTTTCGCCTTCTACCGCAACTCACAGGAGACGGGTTGGCAGAACAGCATCCGCCACAACCTCAGCCTCAGCAAGTCGTTCTCTAAGCAGGAGCGGCCTAAGGACGACCCCGGAAAGGGCCACTACTGGGTCATCAACGCTGGCTTCGAAAAGACATACCACAAGGTCAAACCAATCCGCCGGCCCACCAACCCAGATGGTTTTGTCCCAGGCTATCCCAGCGACCTACCTCGCCCATCCACGTCCATGTCTGCTAGCTTCCCACCCATGAGCTCGACCAAGGGCTTCGACTCGAGCAAATTTCCGGAAGAGCCTGAACTGCCGTCGTCGGATGCTACCATTCCATGCTCAGACCCTGCTGCTCACGACGGACATGATCCTCTCAGCATGCCACCGCCACGACAGATCCCGTCGTCACCGCCCCCAGCCGAGATTCACTCATCCCCGCCGCCACCCGTGTCTCGATCACGTGAGAACACGCCGCCGCGAGCCCCACGCTTTCCCTCAAACAGCAGGTCCGGTGGACGCAAGCGCAAGTTCGCCGGTCTCGGTGACAGCGGCTACTACTCGTCCATTGAGTCGTCTGCAACCAAGGCGCTGGGCCCACTGCTCACCTCCGATGCCGACCTGGATCGGCCGATCAAGCGTGGGCGTGCTGAGGAGGAGATTGCGCGCATTCGAGGCTCGTCATATGACTCTCCCAGTAAGAGCAGGTCTTTCGATGGTAATCTGATGTCTTCGCCATTCCGTCGCAATCCCAAGCTGGGTGGACCTCTCACACCCGCCGTGGTGTTCAAGCGCCCTGCGCTGCCGCCTGCCTCCGCGTCGCCAAACACCAACCTGCGCAACCATCGCAACAAGATGAAGGAGCTGGTGGGTGGATCACCTGACAAGAGCCTTGCCATGTGGGTCGACACTTCGTTCCTCGACAACAAGAGCTGGAGCCCTGCGGTCACGATTCCTGATCCAGAGAGTGTCAACCTTGTCGGTCACGGCTTCGAGAGCACCTTTGACATATTTGGTGACTTTGGCTACAACGAGAGCCCCATCAAGCGAAGTGCTAAGCGGCCTCGCCTTGAGCGTGCTGTCACCTCGACTGGCATTCTTGCTGACATCACCGGCGCGAAGGGCAACATGAACTCTCCCAACCCAAGCTGGAAGATGGCGTCGCCCTTCCTCAATGCTCCCAGCTTGTCGCCTTCCAAGAACTGGTCGCCACTGAAGCCTGCTTCGATGAGGCCGCCTACTTCCAACCCACCCTTTGACTTCTCACTCCTCGACACCAGCAAGGAGAATGACATGCCTCCGCCTTCCAAGTCGTACAGCGCACCATCCACGCAACAGCAGCAGCAAGAGGAAGATGACATTTTCCACCTGCTTCACAGCGACGAGTCAGAGCCGGGCATTGACCTGCTCCAGGGCTTCGAGAAGATCGGTGCCAGGAGCTCTAATGTTGCCCCGAATGGCTCACCTCAGAAGGCGTCGAGGCCTGGTCTCACTCGCAGCTCGACTGTCCGATTCTAAGACTTCAACACCATCACTTCTTTCTCGCCACCATTTTTCTGGAATGCCATATCTGGACTCTTTAACTTCGACCACCACATTGTTTGCGATACCCCATACTTTACTCTTGTCATATCTTGACCTCATTGCTTGAGCTTCTTACTATTACACTGCTTAATGACATTACGACACACGATACCCACGACAGCGACGACCCGATATGTGGTTACTGGCGTTGACCTTCACCTTGCTCGACACGGGGCATGGTCCTACTGGCGTTCCCTGGTATTCTTTCTCATGTTTAACCTCGCACCTGCAACTCCCCGCCAAGGCCGCCGCGGCACGAGGTTTCCGAACCGATATTGCCGGGTGTACCGGGAGGGTCGAGAGCCGGTGCAATGTTTTCTTGTGTCTGAGAACTGGATTTACAGTAATCCTCGAGGGGCATGTACCTTGTTTTTCAGCAGGGACTTGGAGGAATACACGATGTGGGTTGTATACACGACACGGTCCTTTTGTATTTTCGAATAATACCCAGGCGTTTTGGGGTCTTGCTTTGCGTACACGATGCGCGCTATAATGCTTGCTACGGCGCTGATGAGCCATTGTTAGATGGCTGGATGGATCAGTGGATGAGAGAGGTATGACTTATTGAAGTCATGAGCTTGAGCTTGATATTGCGCAGCGAATGGAGTTCAATACTATGTCAAACAATGTGTATTGCTTGGATGACAGTGATGATCCTTGAGACGATCAATGGTGGGGCTAGCCTTAGTGTACTAGGGTCGAGTGCGATAGCGGCGGGGAGCTACATCCTTTCCGACAATTTTGACGCGACGATACAGTCAATTGTAGGGCACAGGACGCCAGTGAAGTGAGTCAGATAGTTCTTGGTCACATACATCAGTCAGGAAAGCGTGATTTGCTTTCTTCGTGAGCGTGAAGCGCAATCGGTAGGCAGACCTTCTCACTCTGAAGCTCTGCGTCATTGTAAGTTGCACGCGATGCAATGCGATGCGATTAAATAAAGAGACTCGACCACAAAATGCCTCGCTGACGCTCAGTAGGTCATGTCTCTCACTCGGCCACACCCCCGCTTCCTGGCGCGCACGAACCGCATCTTCTCGTCGCATGCACGCAGATATTCTGCGCCAGGCGAGGGAACCATACCGGCAGCGAAGAAGAAGTATGTGCCCACCAGCGGTACCTACCCGCTCGGCTTCAAGGCTGGGAGCTCGCATGTGGGCGTAAAAGCCTCCAACACGCGCTTCGACGACCTCGCACTCATCGCGTCCGACACGCCATGCGCCGGCGCCGCAGTCTTCACAACGAACAAGTTCCAGGCGGCGCCAGTCACGGTCAGCAGAGACATGCTGCAGAAGAGGAAAGGCGAGGGCATCAGGGCCGTCGTCATCAACTCCGGCTGCGCCAACGCCGTGACTGGGCGGGGTGGCATTCAAGACGCCATATCCATGGGCAAGGAGACAGACCACTGCTTCTCCAGCGAAGACGACGGCCAAGGATCGCGCAGTGTCGTGATGAGCACTGGCGTAATCGGCCAGCGCCTGCCTATTGCCAAAATAACTTCCAAAATCCCCACCGCCTACTCCAACCTGGGCGACACACACGACCACTGGCTGTCGACCGCCCGCGCAATCTGCACCACTGACACATTCCCAAAACTCCTGTCCCGGGCCTTCACACTCCCAGGCAGCCAGCAAGAGTACCACATCGCGGGCATGACCAAGGGCGCAGGCATGATCCACCCCAACATGGCGACCCTCCTAGGCGTCATATGCACCGACGCCCCTGTGTCCGCTGAGCCCCTCCAAGCCGCACTCACATCAGCCATCACCAAGTCCTTCAACAGCATCTCCATCGACGGCGACACTTCCACCAACGACACCGTCTGCATACTCGCCAACGGCGCCGCGGGTGGGTCACCAATCACCTCCACAAGCTCGGAAGATTTCGCGGCGTTCCAAATGGTGCTCACAGACTTCTCAATCGATCTGGCCAAGTTGGTCGTCCGCGACGGCGAAGGCGCCACAAAATTCATAACCATCCGCGTGACCGACGCCCAGTCCTACTCCGCCGCACACCGCATCGCCTCCTCCGTCGCGACCTCTGCACTCGTGAAAACCGCCCTCTACGGCAATGACGCGAACTGGGGCCGCATCCTATGCGCCACGGGATACGCAGGCGAAGACTCCGTCATCCCCGAGGAAACGAGCGTGAGTTTCGTGCCGAGCGACGGGAGCCCGGAGCTGAAGTTGTTGGTACGAGGGGAGCCGGAGAAGGTGGACGAGGAGAGGGCGAAGCAGATTCTAGAAGCAGAGGATTTGGAGATTGTGGTTAGGCTGAGTGAGGGGCGCGGATGGGAGGGGGAGGCGAGGTTCTGGACATGCGATTTTAGCCATGAGTATGTTACGATTAACGGGGATTATAGGACGTAGTGGGGGGTGAGGAATGGAGGTGGCATGTTGGAGTGTTGACGTCCGTGAAGACATTCCAGGTTTCTGTTTCGATGGCAAGTGACAATTCACATCGTCGTCATCGTCACACAGCGCCGGAAAAACCAGATATGTCTAACGCGAAGAACTCGGTGGGTTGCGCGGACCCCGCGTGTCGTCAGGCCACCTGGTCGCTGATTGGCTCAGCCCGCGCTACAACATTCACTCCGAACACAGATGCACGATCGCGCACCTGAAATCGATCGCACATGCGCGCTAGACGCCTGGGAAATATATTAATAGCGAAATTACAAATCTTGAGGCACTGAGCACACGCGTTAGGCGCCTAAATATGGGGTCTGCAAGGGGTCGAGTATCTGGTATATCAAGAGCCCAAGGAGTGCCAAAACAGGGCGGCAGAACGACTTGCGAATACTTTGAGAAATAAAGATTCATCCGGCCAACCACTTCTATAAGCATGTCCACTACAGCCACAGCCGCCACATCCACAATGTCTCCCCCAACCTTCCGCCACCCCTCGCACCTCTCCGCAGCCCAGCAACAATTCGCATCCTTCTTCGCATCCCCCCTCGAACCCAGCATGGAAGGTGACTGGCACCGTACGTTCTCCACGCACTTCATGCCCAATCGCCACCCACTAACCCCTCCCCAGTCCTCCGCTCCTCGCAGCCCAACTGGCGCGACAAGCGCAACGTCATCTTCCGCTACGCCTCGACGTCCACGCCCACCATCTCCGACTCCTCCTACTGGAACCCCCTCAACTCAGACGCCGACAAGTCCATGGCCGCGACCTCCCTGCCCGGCGGGGAGAACGGCACGTTCGTGTGGAGGGGCAGCGGCATCGCCCGCCTGGTGAGTGTGCGGTGGGAGGTGCTGAGCTTTACGACGAGGGATGGCGACGAGGGGGACTGGATGCTTGTGTACTTGGCGAAGAGTACGTTCACGAGTCCCGCGGTGAATTTGCTGTGTAGGAAGAAGGAGGGGTTGGGGGCGGAGGATGCAGAGAGGGTGAAGGAGTGGTTGGAGGTGTTGAGCGGGATGGATTTGGGGGTGAAGAAGGCGGTGGACGGAATGTTTGATATCAAGCGGGAGTAGGGTGGATAGGTGGAGTGGCTGTGGGGGGTTTGGCTTTGTTTTATTCTGTTGCTTTGCTAGGTAGGTCGCTTGGGTGTACTGCATCTTGGCCATATGACAAGTATTTATATAAGTGATCTGGAGATAATAAGCGATTGTGCATTGCGAGAAAGCCTACAAGAACCACTGAGCAGCTCGTGCATCCCGACTACCTGCTAGAGAGTCCTCGACAGCTTTTTTGATTCCTTCAGCTGCCAGCAGCACATTGTAAACATTTTCCGCCAGTTTGATCCACGTCTCTTCTCGCAAGACCTTCCAGGGGCTTCCTACCATTCACAGATGATAGCTGGGTGGCGGGTAATGTAATCGAGGCACATGAAAGATCCAGCGTTCCCCTTTTGCGGCTCTTCTTTGCATTCGTAACCCACATCTCCTGAGCTTGGGCAAAAGAGTCTACCCGCGTTTGAGCCGTCACTCTTGTACACACAGTCTTCGCCCCACAGGCCCTTAAGTTGTACCTCGTTGGGACCTGGATAGAGACCATTCAGATCGTCAATCCTCGAAAAGTCATGATTGTCCGCGACTGTGATTTTCATGGACGGATCGTCTTCGTCGCGACAGCGGACGGCCTCTTGGTACTTGGTCTCGAAGAAGATCCACCGCTGTTCGGTCGGTGGTATGTACCAAACAATTTGCTCGAGAAGGATCGAAAGTGCCTTGGTCTTTGGTTTTGGCTCGTTCGCTGGCGATGGAGGAGATGACCCTTGTGCTGGGGGCGGCTTCGGATCGTCCCTATTCGCTTTGATCACCTCCATCCACTTGTCCGCAAAGTACGTGTATCCAGGGCCTTTTGGGTGGAAGATGCGTTCAAGACCAACGTCCAAGTCATGAGCCCTTTGAGGATCATACTGCCCGCGGTCTCGGATCGCTTCGTAGATGTCCTCGTATTGATCCCACTTTCCTGGCGACACATCCCAAGGCCCTAGCACGTCGCTGAGCTTCGCACGCTCTTGTTCGTTTGGCACTAGAATCTCAGACAGATTTTTAAGGATCACATCCTCATCAACATTGCTCACCCACGGGTCCTTGCCATTCCTGTGGCATATGTCTTTGGCCAGTGGTCCTCCGCGGCGAGGACCAGCCCCATCAAAAGCGGGTTTAGTACTCTGATATGACCAGAAGGCATTCTCGTCGTTCGCGTCCTGCAATTCACGCCAATGTACACAATCTAAGCCATAGCGTTCACAAAATCTTTGACCTTTGAAGCTGTCGTTGTATCCATCGACGTGAAAGACGCCAAAGGGCTGCAACTCATTGGCCGCTTCCTTGATGACCTTGTTCAGGCTGTCAACGAGAAGGTTGAATCGTTTCCGAAGGTCGCGGGTAAGGTATTGTCTGTATGTAACACCCCATCGGAGGATGTTCCAGTACACACCATCGCATTGGTCGTCATCGTGATTCCACAGTCCCACGTAACCACCTGCAGAGGTCAGCGGCTTATGATGGTGGAAATGAAGGAATGACCTTACCAACATATACTTGAAACGCTTCAGGAGGGTCGGAACCTTTTGCATCTCTTCCTGCTTTGATCACTGATGCATACGTTGTCATGATCTCCTGCTTGAACTCCGGGCTCGCCACAATCCCTTCAGCCTCCGCCAGCCGCTGGTCGCAGCTTAGTAAATGGGTGCGCCAGGGCCATCTGAAGACACAATCGTTGATGATTTTGGCGAATTTGGCATCGTTTCCAGAGATGGTCATCACTGCGATCTGTGGCTTGTCAATCGGAGTGAAGTCGTAGTTGGGGTCCCAGACTTGATGTCCCCGCCCCTGCGTGAGCTGTTTCTCCCGAACATCCTTCATGATGTTGCCTGAGCAAGCACCGAAGATGAGGTCAGGCTTGTTACCATCGTTAATATCGGTCCAGTCGCTTTTGTCTTTGAGTTGCATGGGCCACGCATCCAGACTGCGAGAGCAGTGGTTCAAGCCAAGGTGTGCACCTGACCCAATGCCTGCAGTGTATGAGTCGCCAATGGCCAGCACCAATTCGACTTTCTACTCTTGTAAGTACGCGGCGAGCCACGGCTTTCCGGATTGTATCCCCGTGTTGAAACTTACTTGCTTCGGTCTGACATGGCGCTTGGAGAGATCTATACCAACCCCTTCCAACGCTTTCCTTGCTCCATCCGTAAGTTGCGGATCGTTCCTCGACAAGAGCAATACCGAATATGACTGAACAAGGACTCCGAAGGAGAACAGCAGCCGCAAGCGAAGCAACATAGGGGTGTCTTTGAGAGTTATTGTCGGTTGAAGGGTATGTATCTGGTCGTATATGAATGCGTGTAACCTGTTGACTCCAGAGTTCAGCATTGGGATTTGTGTTGATGGTTGTTGGACTTTATACCTAAACATCTCCTACACCCCTTGAGTATCAGTGCAGCGTATCGGCCGCGGCCTCTGCCATGCCTCTATTTCTGAAAGCGCCCAGAGTGCGTCTGGAGATATCAATCCAACCCCGATGCTGGATCGCGGCGAGAGCGCTTGGCTCACTTTGCATCATGAGTTGAGGGCGCAGCGCAAGAAATTACGTTTGTGTTACCGGTAGAGACCTAGCATTGGATCGGACAGTCTTGCTGAAAGGCATGGCTTTGCTGTTTTGTCGAACCCGCCGCACGCCGCATCATCACAAGACGGTTGTGCAGTGTGGTATTCGCCCAGGTCCGTAGATACCTGCACGTCTAAAAGACACGTTCCTAACTCCAGGAGCCATTTGGACGCGGCACGGCGATTGATCTCCGCGATGATGAGCACGACAGGAAGGAGAGTATCGGGCTGTATGATGTTGTGGCTTTGGTTCAAGATGGGCAGACTCAGTATCGCCGTATCTGAAGTCACAGTCTGACAGGCATGGAATGCGTGGTTGAAAAGCCGTGCCGCATGCTGAGGAGTCTTTGTCTCAAAGCAAGCCGCGTGGTCTGGGGTAATAGTGCGTGAATCTCTGGGCATGTCAGCCTGAGCGTTTCGCTCTTTTCCGATGTGTGGACTCTGGGAGCTGTGCCGAAGTTGCGTAGGGACGCCAAGGAGGCACTGGTTTCAGCACGACGTATGGGAGAGGCGTCGGGTGGTTGAATGTGAATGCTGCCCGATTTGTGGTCACTGGAAAAGGCCTTAGGCATGGGCCCTTAAAACTGAGCATTGTGGTGAGTGTTAATCCATGTCAACCTGTGGAACTGGGGGAGACCTAACTTGATGCCAACTCTATCGGCGACTTTGACTGGGTCGTATACAAAGCCAGGTTCATGGAAGTACCGGAAACTTCTGCTTAGGTAGCGAAACTGGTGCGCTCAAGATAGTTTGTCGTGTTCTTTTGCGTTAGGCTGGCAGCCCTGCATTTAGGCAATGCCCACAGTGGCAGTAGTCAAGGCTTACCAACGATGTGAATAAGATTGTCCACATGAAGTTTATGTAAGGATGATGTGCAGGCACATATGACGCCAATGTATCAAGTGAATTTCTTCTTTGCACGTCAAGTTTAGGCCTAAATTCATCACCAACCTTGCACAATACATGACCGATGAATCGAGAGACAGAGAGTATGGGTGTGTGGGTGAAGCTCTTCCTCATGAGTCAGGCATCAGAGGCTCGGTGGCTAGCTGGCCCTATCAACACCACATGTCTGACAGTCAGAAGCCGATGATGACCCTTGCCTCAAAAGAAAAAAGGATCTCATCGCTTGGCAGTCGTGCAACGGCCTCTATGTCCCAGGTGGCTTTGCCAGGCTCGGGATCAAGATCTAGCATGAAGAAGTCCCCTACCATTTCGCCTGGGCCAGGAAGCAATGGCCCACCGTAAGCATACTCCATCTCGTCTCGCACAGTGAACAGCCTGAACTTGGATATCTTCCTCTTGAAGAAGTAGTAATCTTCTTTGCTGTCTTGGTCAGGGGGGTTGATGTGCAACTCTAGCGTTGCGTTGGCGAGTCCAGGAAGGTCGGAGTAGTGGTAGGTGCAGCCGTTGAGATAGAAAAAAATGCGATGGTTCCTAGGAGACTATGAGTGCGATTATTTCTGAGATGATGAACTGCTCACAGTTGGGGTGGAAATGGGGATATGGTGAGCTCGTTCACAGTGAACAGCTGGTATCTCGCTGGCACGCGCGTGAAGTGAGCTGGATTGTCGCCAGGCACCTTTTCGCGAACTGAGAGTGGAGTCTGGTCGCGGCTTTCACGTTGGAAAAGCGTGGTTCGTGCCGGTATAGCCAGAGCGGATGACAACAAAGCTGTGAAGAAAGCGACGCGAAGAAATTGCAGCATCTCGACTGTGTTGAGGAAGGGGGGATTTAAGATTGCGAGAAAGGACACAGCAGTGAATAGCAAGACGACCCTTTGACAAACGCCGTGGACTTGCAGATGGAAAGTCCAGGGAAAGCAACACCGTGGCGCAGTGCATGGACTATTGCCTGATTGTGAGACTGGGCGTCTAGGGCGAAAGTGTCGTTGGCGTAATGCCTATGGTGAGGGCTACACGAAGTTGCGGTACGCCTCAATCCATCCGTGTTGACTGGCTGACTGAAACTGAGACAATATTTGTAGAGCGATTTCGAGAGTGCTCAGTCTGCTATGTCAGTCCATATCGGTAGGCTGTGAATGATGACCAATAATCCTGGTTCAATTGTAAAGTGGGCTGGTAGTCATTATGATCGTCTGCGTTCATCCATTGCCTGACATGTTGCGGGTAGCTGTCGCGGCGGATTATCGTGAGGACGTTACGGGCGCGGACGGAGGTTTTGTGGTGGGGAATTCCACACGGCCAAGCCATTTGACGTCGCAGCTCGAAACTCACCGGGCAGATACTCCAAGCCAACAACCCCCCTTCCCCCATACCCTCTTCCTCCCCTCTGCCTGCGTGACGCCCCCCAGTCACGATGCAGGCTCTCCGCTCCCCCATGCGCTCGGCGCTGTCCCGGTCGGCGACGCGGCAGTACGCAACAGGCTCTTCGCAGTACGCCGAGACGATCAAGAACCTGCGCATCAACGGCGACACAAAGGTGCTGTTCCAGGGCTTCACCGGCAAGCAGGGCAGCTTCCACGCACAGCAGGCCATCGACTACGGCACCAATGTCGTCGGCGGCACGAACCCCAAGAAGGCCGGCTCTGAGCATCTCGGCAGGCCCGTCTTCGCCAGCGTGGCCGACGCCATGAAGGAGACGGGCGCCACGGCCTCTGCCATCTTCGTCCCGTACGCCCGCCCGTCTTATATGTGCCCACGACATGTCCAGGCTGACCACCACACAGTCCACCCGTCGCCGCCGCGAGTATCGAGGAGGCCATCACGGCCGAGGTGCCTCTAATCGTCACGTACGTCGACATGTCTATGTGAGGCACGCAGCAGCTGACAGTGGGCAGTATCACCGAGGGCATTCCGCAGCACGGTATGGACACCACGGACATGCATACAAATCAAGACTAACATGGCCAGACATGGTCCGCATCACCGACATGCTCAAGTCGCAGAACAAGTCCCGCATGGTCGGCCCCAACTGCCCCGGCATAATCGCTCCTGTACGCCCACCACTCCAGCATTGACACACGCACTCTAACGCCACGCAGGGCCAGTGCAAGATTGGCATCATGCCCGGCTTCATCCACAAGCGCGGCCGCGTCGGCATCGTCTCGCGCTCGGGAACCCTCACCTACGAGGCCGTGAATCAGACCACCCAGACCGGCCTCGGCCAGTCCCTCGTCGTCGGCATCGGCGGCGACCCCTTCTCCGGCACTAACTTCATCGACTGCCTGAAGGTGTTCCTCGAAGACGAGGAGACGGACGGCATCATCATGATTGGCGAGATTGGCGGCTCGGCTGAGGAGGACGCGGCCGACTTCCTGAAGGAGTACAACACGGCCAACAAGCCCGTTGTCAGCTTCATTGCCGGCATCTCTGCGCCGCCAGGCAGGAGAATGGGACACGCCGGTGCCATTGTCAGCGGAGGCAAGGGCGATGCGAACTCGAAGATCACGGCGCTTGAGGCGGCGGGTGTTGTTGTTGAGCGCTCGCCTGCTGCGCTTGGAAAGACGCTGTACGACCAGTTCGTCAAGCGCGATTTGATATAGCGACAGTCAGCCATAGATAGCGTCAAATCATGCTTCTTCACATGTCGTTGTCAGACCCTGCATTTCTTCATCTGATGGCCCGAGCTCAAAAAGTTCCCCTCAAACCTCCGTCCAACCAGCGACCGTCACAACCACACAACGCACCACCATGTCCAAAAGCAAGACCAAGAAGGCGCGCAGGGAGCTCAAACGCGACGGCGCCCGCAAAATCGTCGCGCACTACAAAAAGGAAGCAAAAGCCTCCAAAGCACCACTACTCACCTCCAAGAAGGTCAAGAAAACGCACCAGCCCACACAAGCCTCCCAGCAGCCCACCGTCCCGTTCAGCGCATACGACCACGTCCTCCTCGTCGGCGAAGGAGACTTCAGCTTCACTTCTTCTCTTACACTACACCACGGCTGCGCAAACGTCACCGCGACCTCGTTCGATACCGAGGAAGAAGTACGCGCCAAGTATCCAAACTTCGCGGACGTCGAAGCAGACCTCAAGGGACTCACCCCGCCTGTTCCTATACACCACGGCATCGATGCGACCAAGTTGTCCTCCTACAAACACCTGAAATGCCAGCGCGGCGAGGATGACGAGAGTGCGAGGGAAGGATGGGACACAGTCGCCTTCATGTTCCCGCACACCGGCGGCCTCAGCACAGATGTGAACCGCCAAGTCCGCGCGAACCAGGGCTTGCTTGTTGACTTCTTCAAGGCGTGTCTGGAGACGAGTACGCCGAAGCAACGCTTACTCCAACTCGCACCCTCGGCCCGGTCACGCGCCCCGTTCTTGACTATGGGCGGCCGCGTCATCGTCACGCTATTCGAAGGGGAGCCGTATACACTGTGGAATGTGCGCGATTTAGCACGGCATGCTGGCCTAAAGGTCGTCGAGAGCTTCCGGTTCGATGCAAGCCAGTACCCCGGATATGCGCATGTCAGGACACTCGGGGCAATTGAAGGAGGCGGCGCATGGAAGGGCGAGGATAGGGATGCGAGGATGTACGTTTTTGAGAAGGTGGGGCTGGTGCCGGACAGTGAGGAGGAGGAGGAATTGAAGAAGATGGCTTCGCAAGGGAAGAAGGGCAGGAATGGAGCGAAGAGGAAGAGGAGGGAGAGTGAGAGTGGGGATGAGGGAGAATAAAGAGTCGTACGCCGAACACTCGATCCCAGATCGCCCAAACGCAAAACGCCTCGCTATGCCATGACGAATCGCACGCCCCTACAGAATATACACCTTCCGTACCTCGCTCTCCCTCCACGTCTCTCCCACCAGCCCCTCCGTCGGATCCCTCACCCACCCCTCCTCCGTCCCAACCTGCTTGTTGAACCCCTTGAGTCTATCTCTCCCGTGCACGCGCCCATTCGGCAGCACCACCGCGTCCGGGGGGACTATGCTCTTCGTGTGATGCGCATACGGGACGTTGCGCGCGAGTTCGTTGAGCTCCGTGCTGCAGATGGGGCAGACTGGCGAGTCCGAGGTCGCGGGAAGGGGCGTCGTATGTATGGAGGGGTTTGTAGAGGGGGTCATGGATTTGGTGATTAGGGAGTGGCATGCGGGTGTTTTCAAGGCGGAGAGCCCGGCGCTGAGGGCTATGTGTAGGAGGGGCCTCGGAGGGAGCGAGTAGAGCGTGTGGTGCGTTGAGAGGAAGAGCGAGGAGAGGTGTGTCCAGCGGGTGGGTGAGTATAACGTCTGTCACCACCAAATTAGCCACAATCCACCACAAGTCAGTAGGAAATAGACATGCCGCATAAGGCTCCACGCCCTCCCACGGCCTGAACGCCAACAGTCCCGCCGCCCTCTGCAGCAACTCCGCATCCCCACTCCCAGCTAACCACTTCTTCGCATGGCTCATCGCCTCGACCAATTTCTTCTCCCCACCCCCATTCCCAATCCTTACCCCCTCGTCATCCGCGCCGGCCATGCCCAACTCGTGCCCCTCCCTCACCAACTCGATGTACTGCTGCAGCCTCAACTCAAACTCCAGCCTGCCCCCCATCTTCTTCAGCTCCTTGCCGTGTTCCTTGCACCACTCGAGCGCCGCCGCCGTACTCCTGCCCCCTCTCAGACTTTTTTCAATC
>Ga0265797_10001517_pt1 | contig 40695 bp, 27 predicted proteins | sample P2T30metagenome_FD_192433 | JGI IMG/M metagenome (GOLD analysis project Ga0265797, IMG submission 192433) | Plant litter microbial communities from East Loma Ridge, Irvine, California - P2 T30 | ecosystem: Environmental > Terrestrial > Plant litter > Unclassified | place: USA: California...
GCAGAAGTCTTCGACCGCCGCTACCTGGCCTTGCGCGCCTCGGTAAAACACGATCCTTTCTCCGCAAATCTGCCGCCCGAGCGGTTTGGGCGTCAGCTCATCAGGCGTACAGGCGACGTACCACGTGTTCTTGGGATACATGAGGCTCTCCGGTTTATTGTCGTTGTATGGATCCATGGAAAGCTAAAACACACGTCAAGGTCAAGCCAAATGATGAGTTGTGCGTGATCGGTGGATCCACCGAAGACTGGCTCGTCCGTGGGCGCCCTGACCGTTTGCGGGCTGTTTACTCGTGGGGTATCGAATTTGGCCATACGTCTCATCCGGGCACACGATTAGTAAACCTTGCGAAACTGGTGGCAGGCTTCGCCCACAAAGCGCCTCACACGCACTGCCATAACAACAAGAACCCGAGGGAATGGAATGAGTTTTTCGAACGCCCCCGCACCCCTTCTACCCGCCCCCTATCACACCCAGGCTGATGCCCGCAGGCTTTCGCCGTGCCGCCCTGGCACCTCGCAATAACTCACAATAATCAGAGGTTCACCCCATGACAGGTTGCTCGATCAACCGGCCAAGGCGCGCCCTGCGGATGCGGCACGCCCCCCACAAAATGGCGCTGGCGGCGGTGCTGCTCTCGGCGCCCCTTTCCCAGGCGATAGAAATCGACACGGGCGAGTCCGACCTCAAGCTGCGCTGGGACAACACGTTCAAGTACAGCAACGCCTGGCGGACCAACAGCCCCAGCAGCAGGTTGACGACGGGGCAGACCGCGTTGAACCAGGACGACGGCGACCGTGCCTTCGGGAAAGGGTTGATCTCCAATCGCCTGGACATACTTTCCGAATTGGACCTGGCCTACCACAACGTGGGTGCCCGTGTGAGCGCCGCGGGTTGGTACGACACGGTGTATCAGGGCGACAACGACAACAACGACGCCAGCCGTGCCAATGCGCGCTCCGTGAGCTATGACACGTTCACGGACGATACCCGCCACCTGCATGGCGGCGACGCCGAGATACTGGACGCGTTCGTGTACTGGAACGGTCAGCTGAGCGACAAGGCGGTGTCGGTACGCGCAGGCCGTCACGGTTTGATCTGGGGCGAGAGCCTGTTCTTCGGCGCCAACGGCATCGCCGGCGGCATGGCCCCGGTGGATATCGTCAAGGCACAGTCGGTGCCTAATACTCAGTTCAAGGAAATCACCCGTCCGGTCAATCAGTTGTCTGGCACCTTCCAGCTGACCGATGACATCTCGCTGGGGGCGTTCTACCAGCTGGAATGGGAAGAAAACCGCCTCCCGGGCGCAGGCAGTTATTTCTCCAGCAGTGACACCATTGGCGAAGGCAATGAGCGGCTTATCGTGGGCTCGCCCTTCCCCACCGCCATCGGCGGCAGCGCCGACAGCCCGGCGGCCTTCTTCCATGGAAAGGACAACGATGCCCGCGATACCGGCCAGGGCGGCTTGCAGGTGCGCTTTGCCGGAGAGTCGGCCGACTACGGCCTGTACGCCATCCAGTACCACGACAAAAGCCCCAAGCTGTACCTGCGCAGCAGCGCCGCCGGGCCGAATTTCGCCACGGGCCAGGTGGGTGATTACTACTGGGTATACCCCGAAGACATCCGCGCGCTGGGCGCCAGCTTCGCCACAACGGTGGATGAGTACAGCTTTGCCGGTGAAGCCTCCCTGCGCTGGAACATGCCGCTGGTTTCCAACGGCCAGACGGTGATCGCCGGCAGCGACGCGGACAACAGTGATCACCCGCTGTACGCGGTTGGCCGCACCGCGCACATCAACCTCAACGTGCTCGCCTCGCTCGGCCCGTCGTTCATTGCCGAGGAAAGCAGCCTGGCCGCGGAGGTCGCCTGGAACCACCTGATCAGCGTGACCAAAAACCGTTCGGCGCTGGACCCTGGCGCGACCGACGACGGCCTGGGCTTTCGCTTCGTTTACACCCCGACCTACCGCCAGCTGTTCCCGGGCATCGACGTGAGCGTGCCCATGGGGGCGAGCTACTTCCCGCTCGGCAAATCGTCAGTGGTGAGCAGTTTCGGCACCGATAACGGGGGTGACATGAACATTGGCGTCACCGCCACCTATATGGATCGCGTGACGTTCGGGCTCACCTACACCCACTACTACGGCCCTGAAGACACCAACCTGAACGCCACGTCGCAATTCAGTTACCTGCAATCGCTGAAGGACCGGGACTACCTGGCCTTCTCCGTTAAAACGACTTATTAAGGGCTGCCCATGACCCTCCAGACAACCCTGAAAACCCTAAGCCTGGCCATGTTGAGCGCCTGGGTGCTTCACTCGCCACTGGGCCTGGCCGCCTCCGCCGCCGACGCCGCCAAACTCAACAGCACCCTCACCCCGATGGGTGGCGAACGGGCCGGCAATGCCGACGGCAGTATCCCGGCCTGGACCGGCGGTGACACCCATGTAGACCCGGCTTACAAGCCGGGTGGCAAGCGCCTCGACCCTTTCGCCTCTGAAAAACCGCTGTTGAGCATCACCGCCAGGAACCTAGCCCAATATGCAGACAAGTTGAGCGATGGCAGCAAGGAGATGTTCAAGCGCTTCCCGGATACCTACCGCATCGATGTGTACCCCACTCACCGAACAGCGGCGGCGCCCCAGTGGGTGTACGACAACACGTTCAAGAACGCGACCCGCGTGACCATGGCCGAGGGTGACAGCGGCCCGGTGCCCAAGGGCGCCTACGGCGGCATCCCGTTCCCGATCCCGCAGAACGGCGCCGAGGCCATCTGGAACCACTTGCTGAACTGGCGCGGCACCGCACTGCAAATGCACTTCCGCCATTACCTGATCACCGCCGACGGCAAGCCGGTGATGACAACGGACGGCAACGCCATCCAGCAGATGCCCTATTACTTCCCAAACGGCAGCCCGGAAACCTTCGAAGGCGACTACTGGCTGTTCCGCATGGTTAACGCCGGGCCGCCCATCCGGGCCGGCGAGCAGATCATCGGGCACACCAACATCGAGGCCGAAAAATCCGCCGCCCACGTGTACCTGACGGGCCAGCGCCGCGTGCGCAAGTTGCCCAATGCCTGTTGCGATACGCCCACGCCTGCCACCGCCGGGGTGATGAGCTTTGACGAACTGAGCGTTTTCGCGGGGCGGATCGATCGCTTCAACTGGAAGCTGGTGGGCAAGAAGGAAATGTACATCCCCTACAACACCAACAAGTTCCAGACCGCCGCCAAGCCTGAAGACTTGCTGGGCGCCCACCACCTCGACCCGGACTATGTGCGCTGGGAGCTGCACCGCGTGTGGGTCATCGATGCTGACCTGGCCCCGGGCAAGCGGCACCAGTTGCCCAAGGGCCGTTACTACCTGGATGAAGACACCTGGCAAGCGCTGCTGGCCGACCGTTGGGACGCAGACGGCCACCTGGCCAAAACGCTGTGGTCGCTGCCCGCCGACATGCCGGACATCCCCGCTCAGGCACAGCTGTCCTCGGGCTTCTATGACCTGACCTCCGGCGCCTGGTTTATCCAGAACGTGTACGCCGGCCTGCCTTCCCAATACAAGGTGGTCGACCAATACAGCGCGTCGGAGTTTTCGCCCGCCGCCATGGCCGGGCAAGGCGTGCGCTGAGGATTTAAACGGCGGCCGCGCGCTGTAGCGTGCCGCGGCCGCCCTCGCCTGCCTTCAGTCATTCACCCGGAGTTCCACCATGACCGAATCCCGCACTGCCTGGCAGCGCTTCGCGCTCAGCCTGCTGTTTGTCGCCAGCTGCCCTGTACTCTGTGTCACCGCCAACGAGCGGCCCGATCCACGGCCCAATATTCTGCTGATACTGGCCGACGATCTGGGTTACTCAGACCTCGGCGCCTTCGGCGGTGAGATCAGCACGCCCAACCTGGACGCGCTGGCCAAACAGGGGTTGGTGCTCACCAACATGTACGCCGCGCCCACGTGCTCCCCCACCCGCTCGATGCTGATGTCCGGCACCGACAACCACTTGGCGGGCCTGGGCAGCATGGCCGAAGGGCTGCTGCCGTTTCAGCGCGGCAAGCCGGGCTATGAGGGGTACCTCAACCAGCAGTCCCACTCCATCGCGCAGTTATTGAAAGATGGCGGCTATAGCACGCAAATGGTCGGCAAGTGGCACTTGGGCCTGGAGCCTGGCCAGGGGCCGGACGCCCGCGGCTTCGAGCACTCGTTCACCCTGCTCGAAGGCGGGGGTTCACACTTCAAGCCCGCCGCCGTGGCCCCCACGAAAATCGAGCAGGTGCACTACCGCGAGGACGGCAAGCCGGCCGAGCTGCCGGACGACTTCTACTCCACGGACTTCTACACCGGCAAGCTGATCAACTACCTGCAGGCGGGTGAAAAGACCGGCAAACCGTTCTTCGCCTACGCGGCCTTCACCTCGCCCCACTGGCCACTGCAAGCGCCCGCCGCTTACCTGGAGAAATACCGGGGGCGCTATGACCAGGGTTACGACCCGGTGCGCCTGGCGCGGATCGAGCGGCAAAAGCAGCTGGGTATTCTGTCGCCTGATTTCGAGGCGGCGCAGCCGCTTCCGGCCAACCCTCATCTGCCGGCCTGGGACCAGCTGGACGGGCAGGGCAAGGCGATTGAAGCCCGTAAGATGGAAGTGTACGCGGCCATGGTCGACAACCTCGACCACAACGTTGGGCGGCTGCTCGATTACCTCAAACAGAGCGGGCAGTTGGACAATACGCTGATCCTGTTCATGTCCGACAACGGCGCCGCCGCCGAGCGGCATGAGGAATTCTACCCACGGGGCCCGCACACCGATAACAGCCTGGCCAACCTGGGCAAGCCTGGCTCGCAGATCGACTATGGCGTGCGCTGGGCAGAGGTGAGCGCGGCGCCGTTCTACCTGTTCAAAGGCACTACCGCCGAGGGCGGCATCAGCGTACCGGCAATTGTGCAGTTGCCCACGGCGCTGCGGCGCCAAGGCCTGGAGCGCGGTATCGCACGGGTCGACGACCTGGCGCCCACCTTCCTGGCGCTCGCCCATATGGCCGACCCGGGTGACAGCTATCAAGGCCAGCCCAAGCACCCGATTACCGGCAAAAGCATGTTGCCCATGCTCGAAGGGCAAGGCGCGCCCCACGGCGAGGCGCCGGTATTGGCCGGCGAACTCTTCGGTAACCTCTACTACCGAGAGGGCAACCTCAAGCTACTGGGCATGCGCCCGCAGCCCGGTTTCGGTGGCGCCCCGCAACCGTTGAACTGGCAGCTGTTCGACATCGCCAAGGACCGGGGTGAGCGCAATAACCTGGCCGCCAGCCAGCCCGAAACGCTGCAGCGGCTGCGCCTCGCCTGGCAGGCCTATGCGCGCCAGGTAGGCGTAGTGGTGCCACCCGCGGCAGCCCCGGCGCCATGACTCGAGTTCGGCACGCGGTGCTGGGCGGGCTGCTGGCGGTTACGCTGGTTTCAGCGCTGCTCGGCCTGCGCCAGCTCCCATCGAGCGACGCGCCCTTGGGTACACCGCAGGGCTGCTCGCGGTACAACGGCCTTCCTGCGGGCTGGCCGGCTAACCCCTTGGCCGGCATGCAGCCAATCAAAGGCGGTACCTATCGGCCTGGGAGTGAGCAGGGCTACCCGGATGAAGTCGTGCTGGGTACGGCTGACGTCGCAGACTTCATGATCGACCGTACCGAGGTGAGCCAGGCCCAATTCGCGGCGTTCGTGGCCGCGACTGGCTACGTGACCGAAGCCGAACGCACCGGCGGTGGCGCCGTGTTCCAGGTGCCGACGCAGGCACAACTGAGCGAACAATCCATGCCATGGTGGCGCTTCGTTGCCGGTGCCAGCTGGCGCCAACCGGGCGGGCCTGACCAGGCCAAGCCGGTCTCCGGCAACCAGCCCGTAGCGCTGGTGACGCTGGAGGACGCGCAGGCCTACGCCCATTGGCTGGGCAATGAGCTGCCCACCGAGGCCGAATGGGAATATGCCGCCCGCGGCGGGCGCGACGGCGAGCCAGGCGCCCTCGCTCCGGTGGATGGCCAGGGCAAGCCCACCGCGAACTACTGGCAAGGCATCTTTCCCTTCGATAACGCCGCCACTGACGGGTACCCCGGCGTTGCCCCGGTGGGCTGCTTCTCGCCCAACGGATATGGGCTGTTCGACATGATCGGTAACCTGTGGGAATGGACCAGCGACGTGTACACCGGCGCGTTGCAGAACCACGCCAACGGCGACCCCGCGCGGCTTGGTTTCAGGCCCATCCTGGGCGTGCCGAGGCAGGTCATCAAGGGCGGCTCGTTCCTTTGTGCGTCCAACTACTGCATGCGCTACCGCGTCGCGGCGCGGCAGCGCCAGGAAGCCAACCTGGCGACCGGGCATGTGGGGTTTCGGACTATTCGTCGGCTGGAGAAAGATTAAGCCGCCCTCATTCGCGAGCTCCGCCCGTCTCCCACAGAGTTCATCCTGACACCCTGAGGGGCTGGCTCACCTGTGGGAAGCGGGGTCAAGCCTTGCGGCGACGGCTCGCGAGGATCGCCCTCAGTTTCCTCAAAACGGGACATTCACCTGCACGGTCGCGGCCTGGGCATCATAGTCGCTGCGGCTTTGCGCGTTGTAGTTCACCGACAATTCTGCGCCGCGTGGCAACGGGGTGATCAGGCTCAGCCCGCCGCGCAGTAGCCAAGGGCTGGCGCCGGCCCCGCCCGCGGTGAAGCGTTGGCCAGGCGCGCCGGCGAAGCTGGCGGTGGCCGTGTTGTCCTGATTGATCAGGTCGTACCCTACGCCCACGGTTAACGCCAGCCGGCTACCGTCGGGGCTGAAGGCATGCTCCAGGCGGCCGTCGAGCCCGGCGATCAGTTGGTCGGTTTCTCTGGCATCCACCCGCAGCAACAGCGGCGCCACGGCACTCGCGCCTTTTTCGGTATAGGCATCGTCCCGGATATGGTTGTAATCGAGGCGCAGGGCCGGGATCACCCGCGTGGCGTCACTCATTCGCCAGGCATGGCCCAGGCTTGCGCCCACGGTGGCAAACAGGCTGTCGTATTCGGCCTTGGCGTCACTGTTGAGCCCGCTGAGGTTCAGGCTGCGCTCGCCCACGACCGAATTATGGCCAGCCCCGGCATAGAGCATGAACTCTGTGTCGGGCGCCAGGGTGTAGGCGCTATACCCGCTGAACTGCCACAGGTCCAGGCGGCTGTTCTGGTTAGCCCCCGCGCCGTCCCCCGCGGTATCGCCACGGGCGTAGGCGAAGGCCAGGCCGACCCGGCGACCTGGGCCTGCCTGGGTGTCAATGCCGATCACCTTGCCGCTGTTATCGCTGCGCGAACCCCGACCCTGGCTGGCCAAGGTATTGAACGGCCGTGACCACAGGGTGGGTTGCGCCACCCCCTGGTAATTCACAATACCTTGCCCGGTGGGCAACAAACGCTGTTGCAGTGCGTCGCTGATTTCCATCAGCGCCGCCTGGCTGGCCCGCAGCCCGGCATTATCGAGCGGTAGGGTTTGCGCGAGGCTGTGCGCGACCTCGGCGTCACTGCTGGCGCTGACGAAATACGGTGTGAGCGCGCTGCCACTGCCCTGGCTGAACTGGGCATCGAGCACGCGCGCCACGCTGGCCAGCTCGCCCCGCCCGGCATTGGCCGCCGCCGTGCTGGCACCGTTGGTGGTGCGCGAACTGAGCGTCAGGTCCACCGTGTTGCCGTCTTTTACTGCACCGAAATCAAAGAGGGTGGAATTGCCGGTGACCGCAAAGGTGCCGTCGGATTTAAGCGTACCGGCGCTGAGGACATTCTGCAGCTTCGTGACGTTGAACGGCTGGCTGGCGTTGGCCACATCGACGTCGATGCGTGCCGCGCTGGGCAGAACCGCGGTGCCGCTCACCACCAGTTTGCCGTAATGGGTGGCGTCCGCCACATCGGTGCGCAGCACGGCGCCGCTGCGCTGGCTGTAATCGCCGACGAGGGTAGCGGGCGTGGCGGTGCGGCTGGCCGGCGCGGCCAACTCCAGGGTGCCGAGGTTTACCAGTTCTTCGATGGTCCAGTGATCCCCGGCCTCGAGCACGTAGCGGGCGGTGCTGTAAACCGTTGCGGTGGTGCGCGGCGCATAGACACGGCCTTCAAAGCGAGCGTGGTCACCTGCCAGATAAAGGTTGTCCAGGCGGCTATCGGCATCCACGGACAAGGCATAACCCGTCTCGCCTTTGCGCACGGCGATGGTGCCGGCATTTACCAGGCCGCCGTCTACCTGCGTGTCGATCAGGCGCAGCGCATTGGGGCTGACGAGAAAGCCGGTGTTGATGATCTGGCCATCGATGCGCGTATTGGCCAGAACGATCGCGTCCTCGCGCCCCTGCGCGGCGCCCCGGTTTATGAGGTCTCCTTCGATGCGCCCGCCTACTATCTTCAGGCCCTGCCCCTCCGTCTGCCAGCTGGCCAGGCCGCCGAGCAAACGACCGGTATTGATCAGGCTCCCCGCTATGGTCGTGTCGTTCAGGCGTATGCCCTGGTAACCAATGGCGTAGCCACTGTTGACCAAGTCGCCTTCGATCCTGGTGCCCCGTGAGATGAGCAGCCCGTAGCCACGCGGCCCGCCGTTGAGCGTGCCGGCATTGCTCAGGTTGCCGGTCACGGTACCGGCGATCAGTTCCAGCCCGGCATGGCCGCTGCTGGAGGTTAGAAAACTGCCGGTGTTGTTCAAGTTGCCGCGCACGTAGGTGTTGTCCAGCACCAAGGCAGTGGTGAAGCTGCGCACAGTGCCCGAGTTTTCCAGGCCGCCCAAGGTGCTGGAGCTGATTGCGTTCTGGCCGTAGCCGTTGATTTCACCGGTGTTGTTCAGGCCGCCACGTATCGTGGTATCCGAAATGCTCAGCGCCTGGGCCGTGCCGTTGATCAGCCCACTGTTCGCCACTTGGCCTTGTACCGTGCTAGAGCCAATCGAAAGGCCTACGGGCCCACCCATGATGCCGGAATTGAGCACGTCCTTGCGTATCACCGAATCGAAGACCGACAGCCCCCCGAACGGGCTTGTCATATCCCCGGCATTGCGCACTGATCCGTCCAGGGTGCTGCCGTAAACGGCGGTGAGTTCGACCGTCCCGGTTTTGCTGTTGGCGATATCACCGGTTACGCGGCTTTCGAGCACGATGATTCCGCTCTTCACCAAGCCGCTGTTTACCATCGAGCCTTTCAGGGTGCCGTCTTCCAGGCGGATGCCGTACTCATACGTCGAGGCAGCGATGGTGCCGGCATTGGTGATATTGCCCGTCAAGGTACTGCCGCTGACCTGCAACGGCGTCCCGCTGGGGCTTTCCATCACACCGGTGGCGGTGTTGTGTATGGTTCCGGTGACGCTCGCGCTGTCAATCAACACCGCCTGATAGCCGCGCAGCGTACCGCTGTTAGTCACATGGTTAACGCCTGACGTGGGGTGCAGGATACTCACCGCCGCGCCCTCAGGCACATCAATCGAGCCTTGCTTTGTAATCACCAGGTTCTTGTTGCGGTCCAGCACACAAGGCTCGGTTACCGCCGTGCTGATGCTGCCACTGCCACAGCTCGCCGCTGCTGGCGCCGTGGTGAGCACCCCGAGCGCAGCCAGCAGGGCCAGGCTCAGGTGAGTGGGACGGAAGGGAAATACTGACGTGCGGTGAGTGGCCGACTGCCGTGGCTGACCAGGGTGCTTGCTATCCATTGGACGACCCTGCCTGCGAGGTAAAAGCAGGGTATAGGTTTGCTAGGCAAGTGTGTCAAAGCCGATACGCGCAATTCCGCTGGCCGGTGGGCCGGGATGGCTGCCCGGTCAGGCCGTACCCGAACCGGGCGAACACGCCGCCTGATTTTGTGGGAATTCAGCGCGGGATGAACATCGCCTTGCGATCGCGTCGGCGCTCGGAGATGGTATGAAAGGCGATGGCGTACCTTCGGGGCGACAGCGGCGGCGGCGAGGGCCTACCCCTGCCCTGCAAAGATGAAGTTTTCCCCACTGAAGTGGGAATCGTGCTGCCCCAGCAGGGTAATCTCGAACCGCTCGCCGTTTGCATCAGCCTCAAAGCTCTTGAGATAGGTCCGGTCCAAATCGCCGTTGTACACCAACTTGAGGGTGCCTTCGGTGCCATCGCCCACGCCGGTATACCCCAGCGCTGAAACGTCAACCTTGTCCTTGAAGGCCAAAAAATCCAGGATCACATCGTTGTCACCTCGCACGCTATCGGCTATCGAGGTGAACCTGAAGGTGTCCGCGCCAGAGCCCCCCGCAAGCTTGTCCTGGCCCAGGCCGCCATCAAGGATGTCGTCTCCACCGTTGCCGAATACGTCATCGTTGCCCTCCAGCGCCAAGAGCTCCGTGTGCTCTTCGCCGTCTTGCATCGAATCGCGCGCCTGGCTACCCACCACCCTCAGGGCTGGCGTCGGTAAGATCGGGCCTGGCGGGAAGTAGAGCGCTTCGGTCAGGTTCAGGCCGTAGCGGGCAAAGTCGGTGTCGTTGTCCAGCTGCAGGGTGAAGCGGTTCCCGTCGGCATCCTCATCCAGTGACTCGAGCAGCACGCTTCCATTTGGCCCCGCGGTGAGTGCCAGCGTGCCGTCATGGCCATCGCCCAACCCTGTGAACCCTAACGCCGTGAGATCTATGCGGTCCTGGTCGGGCTGGTTGCCATAGGGGTACGGGCCGAAGTCATGGATCACGTCCACCGATGCCACGCCGGTGCGGTCGTTCACGAAACTGTCCGTGACCTGTTCATACACGAACACATCCGCGCCGCTATTGCCTGTAACGGAGTCCGCCCCGGCGCCACCGAGCAACTGATTGTCGCCCTCGCCGCCGGTTATCGTGTCATCACCGCCTTCGCCGCGTAGCACCGTGGCGGCGTCAGTGGCGCTTACATCGAGCGTGTCGGCATCGGGGGTGCCTTGGCGCAGGCTCACGAAATCGCCGCGGGTGATATCCGTGCGCAGGTCGCCCGCCAACGCGACCTGGAAGCCCACGCTTGGCCCCTCGGTCGCCAGGCTGCGCAACCAGGTGAGGTCGCGGGCTGAGTCGTAACGGAGCGCGACAGTGCCGTTCAAGCCGTTGCCAACGCCTTGCAGGCCCAACGCGGTAAGGTCCAGCTGGTCGGCGCCTGGCGTGAAGTCGGTGATAACGTCGAACGTGGTGCTCGACCCATTGCCGTAGCTATCGCTGGCGTGGGTGAACACGAATACATCCGCGCCCTGGCCACCGGTCAACGTGTCGCCACCAGCGCCCCCGATAAGGCGGTCGACAAAGCCGCCGCCCACCAAAGTGTCACTGCCGCCCTCGCCAAACAACGCCATCGCGCCTACCGCTACGTTGAGTACGTCGGCGCCCGCTGAGCCGTACAGTCGATTGATCATGTCGATGTTATAAACGGTGTTCTCAAGGCCGGCGGTTGCCTTGTCAAAACCACTGAACACCGTACCGGCAATACTGTAGAGCGGTTGGTTGAGGCTGTCCTCCACAGCAATGCCAACGCTGGCGTTGCCGTCGCCAACCAGGCTGCTGCTGTCAATGTAAGCGCCTTCGGCAGGGCGGTACAGCGTACCGTTGGCATCCACATAGCCTTTTATCAGCAGTTCCGCCGCCGTCGCGCCCTGCGCCGCTGCCTGCTGGTTGCCCCAGAGCTCGCTTTGGCTGATATAGGCGGTTGCAGTGCCTTGGAAGCTGAACCCCGGGCCTGCGTTATCATGAGCGGCCACCTGGAAGAACGAGGGGCTGGAGGTGCGCACCACCACCCCTGCACCACCATTGCCGTAAACATCGGCATACCGCAGCAGGGCTTCGCCATTGGTCTTGGACTCGATACGCAACCGTTCGAGCACCGCACCATTACCGCCGTTCTCATGGGATGTCAGGTTGTGGACGTCCGAATAGGCGCCGTATTGGAAATCGACGCCATCGCCCCCATTGCGGGCCGCCTCGTTGTCGTAAAACTGCACCGAATCGCTTTTGTCCTGGTAGCTCTGGTTCAGGAAACGGGTACTGAAGCCGTCGTTGCCGTTATCTGCCGCCAGGCTATCGGTTACGTGCAGGCGGATTGTAAGGGAATTGGCCAGTAGGCCGTTGCCGCTGCAGTTGATCATGGCCACGCCGTTGACCGAGAAACTGATCGTATGGGCGTTGAGGTTGGTGTCTGTGCCGGTTACCAGGCCGTGCACAAGGCCGCTGGTGTGTTCCTGATTGCCATCGATGGTGAGGTCTGCGACGCCAGCGTTGCGGGTGTTGTGGAAGGCGGAAGCCCGAACGATACCGTCGATGTCCGAGCTGGAGCCGTCCGCAAGCTTCAATACGGTACCGGCAACGCCATCCCCGACCAACTGAACGTTGTTCTTGAGCGTAAGGCAGGCCCCATCGCCGTTGGGCCCGCTCACTATGTAGGTGCCCTGAGGGACCTCTACCTGCCCCCCGCCAGCGCTTGCCGCGGCGTTGATGGCCTGTTGGATGGCACGCGTGTCATCGGTGAGGCCATCACCTTTGGCGCCATAGTCCATAACATTGAAGGGGGTACTCATGTCGGCACGCCTGGGCAGAAGTAGGAGTACTCAAACACTCTAGCTGGGTGTCAGGCCCGGTGAGTGGGGGCGGATGGGCGGCCAAGGCCAGTGACACCCCTGGCGGGCAAGGCCGAGCTTCACTCGGCCGGCCGGCCCCGTGCCTCCTTGCTCACCGCTTTACGCTGGCGGGCAGTACGAACCTGGGCCAACTGCCCCTCCAACGTCTCTGCCCGTGCCTGCTGCGCCACGGCCGTATGCCGAACGGCTTCGAGCGCCTGTAGCGCCTCCGTAAGCTGCGCTTCCAGGGTTTGGAGTTGCCGTGCCCCCTGCTCCGCCGCCGCTTCGGCGCGCGCCAGCTGGGCGGCTGCTTCGCGCTGGGTTTCATTCAACGCGGCGCGGCTTTCCTCAAGCTTTGCTTGCACCAGCTCAAGTTGGCGCTGCAGGTCGCGACGCTCGGCCAGGCGCAGCTTGGCTTCGCCGCGGGCGCGGTCCACTTCTGCGTGAGCGCGATCTTCCACTCCACGCGTATAGGCTTGCTGGGCAACCCGCTCGGCTTCAGCGAGCTGCTGCGTTTCCAGCAGCTTTTGCTGCAGGGCTTGTACCTGGGCATGCAGCGCCGTTGTTGTTTCCTGCGACTCACGTCGTAGCTGCTGCATGTCAGTGATCTGGGACTGACGTTGCTCCAGTAATCGCTCCAGGTCGGCCAACCGGATGTCTGCGGCCTGCCGTGCGGCAATCGCCTCGGCCGCTTGCTGGCGGGCCGCTGCTACATCACGGCGTGCCTGTTCCTCAATGGCCGCCAATTGCCCTCGCTCCTCTTCGAGTACTTGCCGCTGCGCCGCCATCGACTGCTCTACCACCGCCTGCGCCAGTGTGGTCGCCTGCTGCCAGATCGCTACAAAAGCCTGGGCCACTTCCGCCGGCAAACCAGGCAAGCGGGTTTCACCACGCAGGCGCCCAGCCAGCTGTTCCCACCACTGATCCAGCAGCGCGCCCACCCGCGCGGGGCTGCCGCGGCCAAGTTCCAGGCGTACCCGCTCCACCGTCGGGCGCTCCCCTCGGGCCAATACTGCGTCGGCCGCTTCGAATACCGCTGTTTCCGGCACACCTATCGCCATCATCCCGCTCCCGCTATATTAGGTCTGATAATAAATTGTTATCCGACTCTATAATCCCCCGCTTGGGAAATATAATACGTTGAACGTAACAGAATATACAGATGAGGTTCTACTGGTACCTGAGGCGCGGCTGGACACCCATTCGCTCGCCAAAAGCGCACAGGAAGCTGCCGCAGCCTTCGTAGCGGCAGGCACCGCGCCCAATACCGTGCGCAGCTACCGCAGCGCCCTCGCCTACTGGGCCGCCTGGTTGCACCTTCGTTACGGCAACGGCCTGGGTGACACTCCGCTGCCGACGCCTGTGGCGGTTCAGTTCGTGCTGGACCACTTGGCACGCCCATTGGGCGACGGAACCTGGGCACACCTGCTCCCGCCCGCGGTAGACGCCGCTTTGGTGAGCGCGCGAGTGAAGGCCAAGCCCGGGGCGCTCACCTACAACACCGTGCTTCACCGCCTGGCGGTACTGGGCAAATGGCACCGCCTTCGCGGTTGGGACAGCCCGACCGAAGCGCCGGCGCTCAAGACCCTGCTGCGCGAGGCGCGCAAGGCCCAGGCGCGCCAGGGAGTCGCGGTGCGAAAGAAAACCGCGATGGTCGCCGGGCCGCTGCAGGCCATGTTGGCGACCTGTACGGATGGCGTGCGTGGCGTGCGAGACCGTGCGCTATTGCTACTGGCGTGGAGTGGCGGCGGCAGGCGACGGTCGGAGGTGGTGGGTTTGCGCGTCGAGGACCTGCGCCGCCTGGACGAAGACACTTGGCTGTACTCCCTTGGCGCTACCAAGACCGACACCGGCGGCGTGCGCCGGGACAAGCCGTTGCGTGGCCCGGCCGCCCATGCGCTTAGCGCCTGGCTGGCGGCGGCGCCCACGGCGTCAGGCCCGCTGTTCAGGCGGCTGTATAAAGGCGGCACGGTGGGCGCGGCCGGGCTGTCCGGCGATCAGGTTGCCCGCATCGTCCAGCGTCGCGCCAAGCTGGCCGGGCTGGAAGGCGATTGGGCGGCCCATAGCCTGCGCTCCGGGTTCGTGACCGAAGCAGGCCGCCAAGGCGTGCCACTGGGCGAGGTGATGGCGATGACCGAACACCGCAGCGTGAGCACCGTGATGGGGTACTTCCAGGCGGGGTCACTGCTCAACAGCAAGGCGAGCAGTTTGCTGGGGGCACTGGAGTCGGCCGATGCGCCTGCCGCTCCGGCGGCGCAAAAACCCAGGCAATAAAAAACCCGCCGTAGCCTGAGCCGGGGCGGGTTTTCATTCCAGACCATCCAACGTCCTGTTGGCGGCCTCCTAGGCCTCTGGTCGATCATCCTTGATACCCGGCACCTGTTCCGTGGCGCCGTTTGGATGTGTGTAGATTACGGCGTTCGACGAGGCGGCCATAGTGGCGATTCTACCGTTGCGATGTAAGCGATTGCCTACACGGCCTGTGCGTGTTGGGCGAGCCGGTGCCGCGTGGGGGGGGCGCGCTGTTCAGTCATCTCGACGATGCGACGCGCTGCAGCACTGTCAGCAGGCGGCGTTGTGAGCGCCAGCTCCCTGGCGCGCAGGGGTATCGAACACTGTCATAACCATTCTCTGATTCCCGATCGGGAACACTTAAAGCTGTCGGCACTTAATCCAAACTGATGCCCCCAATCGGGAACAATGGGGACTACGAGCTGATCAACCGCCAAACCCTCTGTATGACATCCTATAACTATCCCATGCTAATCTGCGACCGCAGCGCCCGTGTCAGGACACCCTCAGGTTGCTCTGGCATGAGGCCCGCGCTGGCTTCGCACACTATAAAAACAATTTGTGGGAGAACCGAAGATGGGCGATACCGAGCAACTTGTGGGACAACCAAGCGGTAATTCACGGCGTTCGTTCCTCAAGCACTCCGCCGCGCTGGCGGCCATGGCTACCGGCGTAGCGGCGCTTCCGCGCAGCGGCCTGGCCGGTGAAGCATTAAGCCAACGCTATCCTGACCCGTTGATCGAGGTCCTGGACGATGCGTTCATGGGCTATCGGGTATTCAACGCTGGCGTGGAGCGCCTGGCGACAGGGCTGCACTGGCCCGAGGGGCCGGTATGGAGCGGCGATGGCCGTTACCTGCTGTTCAGCGATGTGCCTAACAACCGGATCATGCGCTGGGATGAGATCAGCGACACGCTTGGCGTGTACCGCTACAACTCCAACTTCTCCAATGGGCTGACCCGCGACCGCCAAGGCCGCTTGATCGTGTGCGAGGGTTCTACCACCTCCACCGAAGGCCGACGTGTGACCCGCACCGAGCCGGACGGCAGCATTACCGTGCTGGCGGACAGTTATGAGGGCAAGCGCTTCAATTCCCCCAACGACGTGGTGGTGAAACGCGATGGGTCGATCTGGTTCACCGACCCGCCCTTCCAGACCGGCAACAACTATGAAGGGCACAAGATCACCCCTGAGCTCCCCGACGCGGTGTACCGCATCGATGGCCAGACTTTGAAAATTACCCGTGTGATCGAAAACTTCGCGGGGCCCAACGGGCTGTGCTTCTCCCCGGATGAGAAAACCCTTTACGTGGTCGAGGGCCGTGCCAAGCCGAACCGCCTGGTGTGGGCTTACACCCTCAATGCCGACGGAACGCTGGGTGAGCGCCGCAAGCACATCGAAGCGTTGGAATACGGTGCCTTGGACGGAATGAAATGTGACGAGGATGGCAACCTCTGGTGTGGCTGGGGCAGCTCCGGCGCCCGCGAAGCCAAGCCGGAACTGCTCGATGGCGTAAGGGTGTTCAACCCGCAGGGTAAGGCGATCGGGCATATCCATCTGCCCGAGCGCTGCCCAAACCTGTGCTTCGGTGGCGCGGCGGGAAACCGGCTGTTCATGACCAGCTCCCACTCCCTGTATGCACTGTATGTAAATACCCGGGATGCCACGTTCAAGCAGTAGGCACCGCGCTCAGTACGGGCTGGCGGTTGGCCGTACGATCAGCTCGCTGACGTCCACGTCATCGGGCTGCTCCACCGCGTAGGCGATGGCGCGGGCGATGGCATCGGCCGGGATCGCCACTTTGCGGAAGGCTTTCATCTCATCACGCCCACCCGGGTCGGAGATGCTGTCGGCAAGCTCGGACTCGGTTACGCCGGGGGAAATCACCGTCACCCGCACGCCCGCGCCGGCTTCCTGCCGCAACCCCTCGGAAATGGCCCTCACAGCGAACTTGGTCGCGCAATAAACGGCCGCGGTCGGGCTGACCGCATAAGCGCCGATAGAGGCCAGGTTGATGATTTGCCCGCTGCCTTGCTGCTGCATAAGTGGCAGTATCGCAGCAATGCCGTGCAATACGCCGCGAATGTTCACGTCGATCATCCGGTCCCACTCCTCGACCTTCAGCGCGTCGAGCCGGGACAACGGCATCACCCCAGCGTTGTTCACCAGTACGTCGAGCCGGCCGAACGTAGCCACCGCATGGTCGGCGAACGCCTGCACGTTTTCGCGCACCGCCACATCCAGCGCCCGGTAGTGCGCTTCGCCACCGGCGGCACGGATATCCGCGGCGATGGCTTCAAGCCGATCGGTACGGCGCGCGCCTAGTACAACCTTGGCGCCGCGGCTGGCCAGCAGCCTTGCGGTGGCCTCGCCGATGCCGCTGCTGGCGCCTGTGATTGCCACAACCTTGCCTTCAACATTAAGCATGCTGTTTTCCTCCGAATGGGCCCTGAACGGTGGGGCATGGGAAAAGGCTAACGCCGATGCCGGCCGCCTCATTAGTCGATTCCTCCGGCAGGTTTGCCTGTTGCTGTTCGCGCAGCTGTTTTGAACACTGCCGCTGAGCCGCTATCATGCGTCGCCTTCGATATGGCTGCCTTCCAGGGATTTGATTGAACACTTCCACCTCCGCCGCACCCCGGCCCGACACCCGCAGGATCATCGTGCTGGGCCTGCTGCAGATCCTGTCCTGGGGCGGCTCGTTTTACCTGCTTGGCGTGCTGGCAGACCCCATCGCGGCAGGTACTGGCTGGTCTCACCAGGCCGTGCTGGCGGGCGCTTCCATCGGCCTTTTGGTCGCCGGCTTGCTGGCGCCGGGATGCGGCCGGCTCATCGCGCGCCTGGGCGGGCGAAGGGTGCTGGCCGGGCATGGATTTTTCCTGGCGGCCGGGCTGGCCTTACTGGCGGTAGCACCATCGCTGCCCATTTACTGGCTGGGCTGGGTAGTCATCGGTGTGGCCATGGCTGGAGGCCTGTACGACGCCCTGTTTACTTCCCTTGGCGCCACCTACGGGCTAGGGGCGCGGCCGATCATCGTGGGCGTGACGCTGATCTCCGGCTTTTGCACCACAGTCATCTGGCCGCTGCTGGCGTTCATGGTCCACACCCTGGGTTGGCGCCTCACCTGTGGCGTGTATGCACTGGTGTGCCTGTTAGCGCTCTACCCACTCTATCGCTACGCCCTTGCCGCGCCACTGCCGCAGCCCGGCCGTTCAACCCACGCCACGGGTGACTCGCACGCGCTGCGCCCGTCGATCTATTGGGCAATGACCGTGCTGTTCGCCATCGCTGCCGCCCTCATGACCTGCCTGTCCCTGGTGCTGCTCAGCGTGCTACAAGCGCGAGGGCACAGCCTGGCCTCCGCGATTGCCCTGGGCGCGCTGATCGGGCCGGCACAGGTGCTGTGCCGGGTGCTCGACCTGGTTGCCAAGCGCCAGGCGCCCCTGTTCACCGCGCTCTTGTCGAGCGGCTTTACCCTCGCCGGTTTGTTGCTGGTGGATTTCGCCCCGGCGGCCGTTGCGCTCGGGCTAGTAGCCTATGGCGCCGGCAACGGCTTGCGCGCCATCGTCAAAAGCACCTTGCCGTTGATGGTGGTACAGCCGGTGGATTACGCCGTGGTGGCCGGGCGCATGGCGCGCCCCGCGTTGATTGTCCAGGCGTTGGCGCCGGTGGCCTGTGGCTACCTGTTGGCCCATTGGGGGGCCGAGGCCATGATCGACTTGATGGTATTGATGGCGCTGATCGCTTTCGGGCTCAGCCTGTGGTTGGCCCGGCTGATCAGCCAGGCCCAGCGCGCCACCCGTTAAGGGCCAGCTGGCGCGCGTTCCAGCCAAAGCACCCGCCCCTCGCGGCTGCGCCCGCGGAATCGGTCCGGGCCAATCGGCGTGAGCAAAAGAAGGGTACGGCTTTCAACGCTGGCGAAGGTAATCCCATCGGGCTTGCTCGCCCAGCTGGCGATAGGCTGGCCACCCAACCAATGCATCTCGCAGCCGTGGCCACCACTGCCGGCATGGCCGTCTGCAGTCAGGGTAATGGAGCAGCCCTGGGCGGGCTGCCCCTCGGGGTACAGGTTCCACTCCCCGGCTATTGCGCGCGTGTTGGCGGGCGCAAGGCTGGTTGCCGCGGCGGGTAGCAGTACGCTGCCGGCCAACAATGTGACCAGCAGCGCGCCAATGCGCGGTTTACACAAGGAAGTCACTGCTGTGGGCTTCGCCGAGGATCTTGATCGCGAAATCCGCGCTGTGGTCCCCATTGAAGTCAATGGACAGGTTGGTGCCGTAGCTCGCCTCGCGCAGCACCGCCGCCCCGGCCGTGCCGTCCAGGGTCTTGGTGAAGTGGATGGTGTCCGTGCCATTGGTGGGCAGCCCGGAAAGGTCGATGCGGTCCTGGCCGCTGACGAAGTCCATCAGTCGGTCGGCGGCAGCCGCGGTGGAGTCTGATTCGGCGAAGTACACAAAGGTATCCGCGCCCGCCCCACCCCAAAGTTTGTCGGCGCCGCCTTCGCCCGCGATGAGATCATTGCCGGCGTTGCCCTTCAGCTCGTTGACCACATCGTTACCGATAAGGTAATCGCTGCCGCGCCCGCCGAAAGCCTTCTCCAGGGTGACCCCCTGCGCGATCGACACATTGCCAATCAGGCCGCCCACGTCCGAGAAGCTTGTCTCGTGGAGGTCAATTCGCTGATTCATGCTATAGCCGGAGAAATCCAGGGTGTCCACGCCCCCGCCATCCCATACCGAGAAGATCAGGGTGCTGGATGAAGACGTGGCGGTGGACTCGGCCCGATTACTGTTGGAGTGGAACCCGTACACCGTGCCGCCCGAGCGCGTGTCCTCGTTGGCGCCGTACAGCGATTGAATGGCCGCGATATCGTCCATCAACGGCGCCGAGGCATAGGCGTTGTTGAAATCCTGCCCGGTGCTGTACTCGTCCCAGTAGCTCATCACGCTGTAGGCGCGTGAGTCCTCAGCGTAGGCCGCGTCGTCGTAGTAACCCAGCACGCCGTTCCAGGCATCGTAGTCGCCGGGGTGTGCCAGCCCCAGGCTGTGGCCGATTTCGTGTACCAGGGTTTGCCCGCCATAGGTGTTGACCGCGGCCTGGGCGTTGTATTGGTAGCTGTCGCTCACCCAATACCAGGACTGGCCGTCGCGGCTGCCTCCGGTGGGGTAATAGGCGAACGCGGCCTCGCCGTAGGAAGTGGAATAGCTGGCGAGCGACAGGTGCCCCTCGCCTCCGCTCGCGGCCTGGGTGAAGGTGAGATTCGCCACGTCCGCCCAGGATTGCATCGCCAGCTTGGCCTGGGCGCGCTGTTGCGCGTTAAAGGCAATGAAATCCCCCAGGGTGGCGTCGAAGTCCGTCGGTTCACGTTCCGTGAAGCTGTAGGTCAGCGCGACTGTGCCGTTGCGGTTGGTATCGGTGTAGTGATAGCCGTAGCGATCGATCTGCGCCGCGGCTTCGTCAACGGTATAAGAAGGATGCCCATTGATCGAACCCGTGCCTCGGTCATAGGCATGTCGATAATCATCAAGGCGCTGATAAGCCTTGCTAGGGTTGGAAAGGTCGGTGGCGGCAGCGGCAAGCTCAAGGTCGGACATCTCGAAACCCTACTGTAATAATGGCGAGCGTGATCAGGCGCAGCCTGATGTATTCAAGCTGACACATGTCTGGCACGCCTGCCACGCCCCTTCCGGCGGAGGCGACGAAAGGTGCCGCGGCACCGTTTGGCGTCGCGGATCAGGTGCCTTCGGTCGCTGGCCGAGCGGCAATACTACGGGTAATCTCAAGCAAAAACAGGATAGACCATGACCGCTCGCACCACGCCCCTTCCCCGTAGCGCTTTCGCCCACTGGCAACCCATCCAGACCCGCTGGGCTGACAACGACTGCTATGGCCATGTGAACAATGTGGTGTATTACAGCTGGTTCGATACCGCGGTTAACCGTTTTCTGATCGATGATGCCGGCATGGGGCTCGGGGAAGATTGGTTGGGGCTGGTGGTGCATACGCATTGCGATTACTTCGCGTCGCTGGCTTTTCCGCAGGCTGTGGAACTGGGCCTGCGGGTGGCTAGCCAAGGCACCAGCAGCGTGCGCTACGAACTGGCGATCTTCGCCATTGGCGCCCAAACCGCGGCGGCCCAGGGCCAGTTCGTGCATGTGTATGTGGATGCAACCCAGCGCCGCCCGCTTCCCGCGTTGCCGGCCAGCCTGCGTGCCGCCCTGCTGCCACTGAGCCTGGCGCCAGGCAGTTAGGTCACGGCACCGAGGGTGGGCGCCATGGAGGGTTCGAGCTGCTCTTCAAGCAACCGCCCCAGGTTTTCCATCGCGGCTTCGCTGCGGGCGTCCCAAGGGTGGCCATGGTTAAGCCGGACACAGTGGCTGAAGCCCTGCGTGGCGGAAAAGATCGGGCCCGGCGCCAGGCTGATGCCCAGCGCCGCAGCCTGGCGGAACAGCCGAAGGGCATCGACCTGGCGCGGGAATTCGAACCAGAGGAAATAGCCACCCTGGGGCTGGCTCACCCGGGTAGTGGCTGGAAAATAGCGCGCGGCGGCTGCCAGCATCGCCCGTTGCTGATCCTCCAGGCAGTGGCGCAACTTGCGCAGGTGCCGGTCATAACCCCCATATTGCAGGTAGTCGGCAATCGCCGCCTGGGCGGGCACCGAAGGGGAAATGGTGGTCATCAGCTTGAGCCGTGAAATCGCACCGGCGAATCGCCCGGCCGCCGTCCACCCCACTCGGTAGCCCGGCGCCAGGCTCTTGGAGAACGAACCGCAGTGCATCACCCAGCCCGCCTGGTCGAAACTTTTCACCGGCCTGGGCGCAACGGTGCCGAAGTACAGCTCGGCGTACACGTCATCTTCGATCAAGGGCACCTGGCGGTTCGCCAACAGCGTGCACAGCCTGGCCTTGTCGGCATCGTCCAGGCTTGCGCCCAAGGGGTTCTGGAAGTTACTCATGATCCAGCAAGCCTTGATCGGGAGACGGTCCAGCGTGGCCTCCAGGCTGGCCACGTCAATACCGCCTCGAGGGCGCACGGGGATTTCCACCGCGCGCAGCTTGAGGCGCTCAAGCACCTGCAATGAGGCGTAGAACGCGGGCGACTCGATCGCCACCAGGTCTCCCGGCTGGGTGACTGCTTGCAGGCACAGGTTCAAGGCCTCCATCGCGCCGTTGGTGATGACCAGCTCGTCGGCGGCGGGTTCGACGCCGCTCACCCGGTACCGCTGCACAATATGCCGGGCGAGTTCCGGATTGCCGGCGGTCATGTCCGCGATGATCCCATGGGGAGACAGGCGCTGTACCGCGCGGCCCATGGAACGGCCCAGGCGGCCGAGGGGAAACAGCCCGGGCGCGGGGAATGCCGAGCCGAACGGCACGGTGGCCGGGTCACGAAGGGAACCGAGCACCGAGAACACCAGTTCGCTCACCGCAACCTCGGTCGCCGCCCCGCTCGCCACCGGCGGGTGAGCTTTGGCCAACCGTGGCCGCCCCTGTGGCCGCACGTAATAACCGGAGCGCTCCCGGGCCTGTATCAATCCCCGGTCCTCAAGCAGGTAGTAGGCCCTGAATACCGTTGCCGGGCTCACCCCATAACGTTCGCTGGCCTGCCGCACCGAGGGCACGCGCTCGTTGGCGGCCAACACCCCGGCACGGATCATGTCGGCGATCTGTTCGGCCAGCTGTTCGTAGCGCTTGAGCTTTTGTGCCATGGAGTTCTCCTTGGGGGCAATCATCTCCTACAGGGGCGGCAATTGACAGCTTTGGCGCGCTGCCAGCCAACGGGCACGCATGTTCGAAGGCGTGAATGCCAAATTGTCGGACAAGATGTAGTGCACAAATATTTCCACTACAAAAGCGTTGACTGCAGCGTTTCCCCCTTGCATTATGCAGACGTCTCCCCGATCGGGAGAGCTGTAAACGACTCTGTGCCTGTCCGGCAAGCCGCCGGGCTGTTCCTGATGTACCTGCCCACAAGGCAGATTGGCCTTGGATGCTGCTTTACCCGAATACCGGGTAGGCGCCTGGCGCGTTATCGAAGCACTTGTGGGCGAACCTCGCGTTATCCCCTCCGCATTTCGATTGCGTCACGCCCCTTGCCCACGATTTGGGTGTAGTGCGCTCCGGTCATCGCTACATCAGGTTCATACCAACCTCCAGACAGACCAACGAGCGCCAAGGGACTATGACCATGAACCTGAACGACGAACCAACCATCGACCAATTGGCCCAGCTGCTGGCCAACCGCAAGGACCGTAACGACAGCCACATCCTCTGGGTATGTGAGTCTGGGAATGTCCATGTGGAGGGCCTCGGCGCCCACGCCGAGGAAGCGCAGTTCGAGAGCCAGCGGCCAAGCATGCGGGCACGGCTGCGTACCTACCGCCGTGGCCTGGGCTACGTCGGCAAGAAAGCGGCGGCTGACCGGGAGTTCGTGAGCCGGGTGCTTCATACCCTCAAGCAGGAATGGCAGGCGGCCAAGGGCGCTTCGGGTATTCATGTAATCGATCGTTACTACTGATCACGGGCACCCTCGCCCCTCCTTGCCCGGCCCCCATGGCCGGGCTTTCTTTTTCGTTCCTCTGGCAGTCGTTCCCGTGAGGCGGCACAATGCCGGCTGCCATTGAAGGGAGCATCGGCATGAACAGGTCACCTCATCGTATCGCCGTCATCGCCGGCGACGGCATTGGCACCGAAGTCATGCCCGAAGGCATCCGGGCCCTGAACGCCGTGGCTGAAGTCTTCGATCTGAAATTACAGTGGGATCATTTCGATTTCGCCTGCGCCGATTACTACCTGGCGCATGGGAAAATGCTCCCCGATGACTGGTTCGAACTGCTCAAAGGCTACGATGCGCTGTACTTCGGCGCCGTGGGCTGGCCCGCGGTAGTGCCCGATCACGTGTCCTTGTGGCAATCGTTGCTGCAGTTTCGCCGCGGCTTCGATCAGTACGTGAACCTGCGGCCGTGCCGGCTGATGCCCGGTGTGCGTTCGCCGCTGGCCGGGCGCAAGCCGGGCGACATCGATTTCTATGTGGTACGGGAAAATACCGAAGGCGAATATTCAAGCGTCGGCGGCCGTATGTTCCCGGGCACGGACCGCGAAATCGTCTTGCAGGAAACGGTGATGACCCGCGTGGGGGTGGACCGCATCCTGCGCTTCGCCTTCGAGCTCGCCAGCCGCCGGCCGCGACAGCTGCTCACCTCCGCCACCAAGTCGAACGGCATCGCCATCACCATGCCGTATTGGGACGAGCGGGTCAGGGCAATGCACGAGGCCTATCCCCACTTGAAAGTCGAGAGTTTCCACATCGATATCCTGGCGGCGCATTTTGTGCTGCACCCGGACTGGTTCGACGTGGTGGTGGCCAGCAACCTGTTCGGCGACATCCTCTCTGACCTGGGCCCGGCATGCACCGGCACCATTGGCATCGCGCCCTCGGCCAACATCAATCCCGAGCGCACCTTCCCCAGCCTCTTCGAACCCGTGCATGGTTCGGCGCCAGACATCGCTGGCAAGGGCATCGCCAACCCTATCGGGCAGATCTGGTGCGGCGCGATGATGCTCGAACACCTCGGGCATTTCGACGCCGGGGCTGCCTTGGTGCGGGCGATCGAAACCGTGCTGGCGGGCGGCCCGGAGCAGTCCCCCCTCACCCCTGACCTAGGCGGTAAGGCCACCACCGCGGCCCTGGGCGCAGCCATCGCCGAGCAGGTAAAACGCGCCGGCCGTGGCTGACCGCAGCGCAGTGAACTCGCGGCGCGGGCCTGCCTCGAATGATGAAGAACCCAAATCGGAGGCAATCGCATGAAGGTGGAAGATCTGGCCGGCAAGGTAAAGGCAGGCAGCATCGAGGAGCTCCGGCTCGTTTCCGTGGAGGGGGGCTCGTATACGCTTCATGCCGTGATCGAAGGGGCGTCGCAACGGGTACTCAACGCCAACGGGGAGACGCTCCACGTGGCCTCGGTGGACCAGGCGCGCAAGCTGTTGGTGGATGTGCCCGACACCGTGCCGTTGTTCCTGGTGCAGCCGGCGGTGTATGACGAGATGGTGGGCCTGGACAGCGGGCCGACCGATTCCAGGGAGCAGATCCCTCTACACAGTAGCCTCTAACGCTTATGGACCTTCGAGCGGCGCAAGGAACACGCGACCAGTTACTGGCCGAAAACGCTACGCTGCGCGCTGAGCTCGACAGCCTCAAGGGCGACGTGTTCGACGCCAGTGACATCGGCTTCTGCATCATTGAAATGCACTTCGATGCCTGCGGCAATGCCGACGATTATCGCTTCCTGACCGTCAATAAGGCGTTCTCCCGCCATACCGGGCTGGTTGACGCCGAAGGCCGCTGGATGCGGGATCTGGCCCCCGACCATGAGGACCACTGGTTCGAAATCTACGGCAAGGTCGCCCTGACCGGCGAAGCGCTGCAATTCGAAAACGAAGCCAACGCGCTGGGCCGTTATTTCATGGTGCAGGCCGCGCGGATTGGCGAGCCTGAACTGCGCAGGGTCTCGATCCTGTTCACCGACATCACCAAGCGCCGGTTGGCCGAGCAGGCACTGGTCGAGAGCGAACGACACTGGCGCGGGCTGTTCGAGCATTTCGATGAGGCCTTCGCGCTGGCCGAAGTCATCCGCGACGACGCCGGCGAAGCGGTGGACTGGCGCTTCCTCGACGTGAATCCGGCCTGTTGCCGGTTGCTGGATCGCCCCGCCGATGCCGTAAGGGCGCGCACCCTGCGCGACCTGTTCCCGAACCTGGCGCCTGGGTGGATTTCCGACGCGGCCAAGGTGGCCGAAAGTGGACAATCGCGCCCGTTCATCCGGCCACTGAACGACGTGCGCCGCTGGTATGAGGGGCGCCTGCATCCGCTGCCCGCGGATCGCTTCATGCTGATATTTCAGGACGTGAGCGAATTGCGCCGCGCGGCCCAGCGCCGCGAAGGGCTGCTGCACCTCAGTGACCGCCTGCGCACGATGGAGGCGCCCGATGATATCGCTGGGGTCGCCGCAGAGATCCTCGGCAATGTGCTGGAAGCCGGCCGCGCCGGGTATTCATTGATTGGCGCGGTGTCCGGCACCATCGAGGTACAACGCGACTGGTCCAACGACGGGCGTGCGTCGGTGGCTGGCCCCCACAACCTGAGGGAACTGGGAACCTATGTGGACGAACTGTTCGCTGGCGCCGCCATCGCGGTAAGCGATGTATGGGCCGATCCCAGGGTTACCGCGCCCGAGCGCTTCGAGCAGTTCGAATCGCGGGCGTTCCTCAACGTGCCGCTTATGGAAGGTGATCGCCTGGTGGCCTTGATGTTCGCCGACAGCCGCCACCCACGCATCTGGAGCCCGGAAGACATCGAGTTCACCCGGGAACTGGGTGAGCGCACTCGTACCGCGATCGAGCGGCACCGGGCAGAACATCAGTTGCAGGAACTCAACGCCCGGCTGGAACAGCTGGTAGCCGAGCGCACCCGCGAATTGCTGCGCTCTGAGGAACAACTGCGTCAGTCGCAGAAGATGGAGGCCGTGGGCCAATTGACCGGGGGCATTGCCCATGACTTCAACAACCTGTTAACGGGCATCTCCGGCAGCCTTGAATTGCTGCAAAGCCGTATCCAGCAAGGGCGAATCCAGGACCTGGACCGCTACATCAATGCCGCCCAAGGCGCCTCCCGCCGTGCCGCCGCCCTCACCCACCGGTTGCTTGCGTTCTCGCGGCGGCAAACCCTGGCGCCCAAGCCCACCCATGTCAACCGCCTGGTCATGGGCATGGAAGAACTGATTTCGCGGACGATGGGCCCCTCGGTGTCGATCATCAGCGACCTGAGCACCGACCTGTGGAGCGTGTTGATCGACCCACACCAGCTGGAAAATGCCCTGCTCAACCTGTGCATCAACGCACGGGATGCCATGCCTGATGGCGGAACCCTCACTATCAGCAGCCGTAACCGCACCATCGACGAGGTCGGCGCCCATACCTTCGATCTCGCGGCGGGCGAGTACGTTGCACTCGCGGTGTCGGACACCGGCACCGGCATGGCGCCGGAAGTCGCCGCCAAGGCCTTCGAGCCGTTTTTCACCACCAAACCCATCGGCATGGGCACGGGGCTTGGGCTGTCGATGATCTATGGGTTCATCCGCCAGTCCGGTGGCCAGGCCAGGATTCATTCCCAGCCAGGCCAGGGGTGCGTCGTCACGCTATACCTGCCGCGGCATGTGGGCGAAGTGCGCGAACCGATGGTCACACAGCCCGGCGCACCGCCCCGCGCGGAGGTTGGCGAGACGGTACTGATCGTGGACGACGAGCCCACGGTACGGATCATGGTCACCGAAGTGCTGGAAGATCTGGGCTATCACGCCATCGAGGCGGCGGATGGCCGCTCCGGATTGCAGATCCTCAACTCCGACGTAAAGATCGACCTGCTCATTACGGATGTCGGGCTACCGGGCGGCATGAATGGCCGGCAGATGGCCGACGCCGCGCGCGTGCGCCGCCCCGACCTTAACGTGCTGTTCATCACCGGCTATGCCGAATCCAGTGTGTTCGAGAACGGCGACGCCCAACATGGCATGCATGTATTGACCAAGCCGTTTTCCGTGGACAGCCTGGCCAGGCGCGTACGTGGGCTGATCGAGCAGCGATAGCTCGAAGGGGGCGCTTGCTCCCAGGCAGCGCCTGCTCCCGCGAGGTAGTGCGGGAACAGGCGCTGGGCGGGAAAGCGCGGGATCAGGCGGTGTGTTCAGTGTGAGTCGCCACACCGATCACCTGTACCTCCGGCGGGCTATCCGGGGCGGCGAACACGAACTGATCGCTGTTGAGGGTGTGGCTGTAGTCCCCGACCAACGTTACCTGGAACTTGTGCCCCTCGGCATCCGCCTCGTTGCTGCGCACGTAGGTGCGGTCGTTGCTGGAATTGTAAGTCACCTTCAACGTGCCATCGGCGCCATTGCCCAAGCCGGTGAAGCCCAGCGCGGAAACGTCCAGCACGTCACGGCCCACGGTGAAGTCGGTGACCAGGTCCGCCGCGCCCACGTAGCTGTCGCTTACCGCATCATAGCGGAAGGTGTCGGCGCCGGAGCCACCGGTAAGCCGGTCGCTGCCAGCACCACCCACGAGCAGATCGTCGCCCACGCTACCGGCCAGTTCGTCGTTGCCGGCCAACCCCTGCAGCGTATCGTTGCCCCAGTCTCCGTACAGCGTGTCGGCGCCGGCGGTGCCGGTGACGTTCACCTGCGGGATGGGCTGCGACGTATCGGTCTGGGTGGCATCCGGGTTGGCGAACAGCACGTTGGTGGCGGTGAGGTCGTAGAGGTGATTGCCGGTAAGCAGAATCTCGAAGCGGTTGCCGTCGGCGTCCGGCTCCAGGGACTTGAGCGCGGTGTAGTCTCCGGCCAGGTTAAGTACCACCTTCAGCGTGCCGTCGTAGCCATTACCCAGGCCGGTGAACCCCAGCGCGGTGAGGTCGATGCGGTCATGGGCGTTGCTGTTGAAGTCCACGATCAGGTCCCGCTGGGCATAGCTGCCGCTGGCATCGTTGCGCAGGCTGTCGCTGACATTGGTATACACGAAGGTGTCAGCGCCGGCGCCGCCTGTGAGGGTGTCGCCGCCACTGCCGCCCAGCAGCCGGTCCGCGCCGGCATCGCCCAGCAGCGTGTCACGGCCCGCATTGCCTACAAGGGTGTCATCCGCGGCGGTGCCCACCAGTTGGTCGTTATAGGGGGTGCCCGTGGTCAGCGAATAGAAATTATCTGCCCCCAGCGTGGCCAGGTGGTTGCCAGTCAGCGCCAGCTGGAAGCGATTGCCCTGTGCGTCGGCGTCCAGGCTGGAGAGGTAGGTGGTATCGGTGGATGCGTTGTAGGTGACCTTCACGGTGCCGTTGTGGCCGCTGCCCAGGCCGGTCAGCCCCAGCGCGGTAAGGTCGAGCCGGTCGGTGGCATCGTTGAAATCGGTGATGCGGTCGCTGTACGAAGTGGTCGCGTTGCGATAGCTATCGCTCAGGGCGGTGAAACGGAACACGTCGCTGCCGCTGCCGCCGGTGAGGTTGTCCGCTGCGGCGCCCCCGACGATCACGTCATTGCCCCCGCCGCCATCGATGCGATCCTTTCCGGCGCCGCCGCTGATCAGCTCATCGGAGCGACTGCCGGTCAGGGTGTCCGCGGCGCTGCTGCCGCGCAGGATCAGCACGTCGCTGTTGTTGTACACCTGGCTTTCGCTACCGGGGGCATTGATGTCGCCCGTGGCGGTTCCGTTGATCACGTTACCGAAGATCACGCTGCCGTCCACGCCCGCTGTGCTGGACGGGATTTCGGCCACGCCCCAGGTGGAGTTGGCGCCGCCGGTGATGATGTTGTCGTAAACGAAGTTCTGCGTGCCGTTGGTGCCGCCCAGGCTGCGAATGGCCACTTCAGCGGTGTCGCTGGTCTGCGCGTTGTCGTGGATGATGTTATCCGAGACCTCCACATGGGTAGTGCCTTGCAGGTCCACGCCGGAGCCACCGTTGCCGTGGATGTCCACGCGGTAGACGCCGCCGTATTCGATGCCGCGCACATGGATGCCGTCGCCGGCGTTGTCATGGACGTCACCGCCGATCACGCTGAAGTAACCGGTGTCCACGCCGCTTTCGTTGTGCACGAAGATGCCATCCGCGCCGTTGCCCGACGCCACGTTGTCGGTCAACGACAACGCTTGGCCGCCCAGTGTCACGTTGATCCCGTTGCGGCCGTTGTCCACGCCGCGGTTGTCCTGGAAGGTAGCGGCCGGCAGGCTGCCGCCGAGGGCGAAACCGTCCAGGGTGTTGTTCTGGGCGGTGCTGTTGCGCACGGTGAGGTTAACCGCGGGTTCGGTAAGGTCAAACCCGCTGCCGCTGAAGTCGGTGGCGGTCACGCCGTCGATTACCAGGTTGGTCACGCTCCCGGCGTCCGCCTGGGACCAGCCGCTCAGCTCGCCGCTGGTATTGGCCTGGTTGCCGTCCAGCGTCAGGTCGCTTACTGCCGCGTCGCGCACGGTGCTGCCACTGGCCACGCCCAGCAGCGAAGCCGTGCCGCTGCTGGCGCCGCCATCGGCGAGCTTGAGCACGGTTTCGCCCGCGCCGTCGCCGGTAAGCGCCACGTTGCTCTTGAGCACCAGCGCGTTGCCAGAGCCATCACTGTCGGACACTACCCAGGTGCCGCTGGGTACATACACCTTGCCGCCGCCAGCCGCCGCGGCCGCCTCTATCGCTTTCTGGATCGCCTGGGTGTCATCGGTGTTGCCGTCGCCCTTGGCGCCATAATCGCGAACATCAAAAACCTGGGTCATGCACTGCTCCTGTGGGGGTACTGGAGGCCTTGGGGCCGGTCTTCCCGGAATCGCTTCAGCGAGAACCTGTGACCCGGCTAACCCGCCTAAGTTGGATCAGCATAGGCAACTTCCAGACGAACGAAGCGTCAGATCTCGCGCGACGCGCCTGCTATGATGCGCGCACGTGTGGATGCGCCTGCATTCCCGCCCTGAACGGACATGCGCTGAGATGACGTTGGACCCTACCGCTGAATACGGCGACAGCCCTGAATTCCTCCATGCCGGCGGCGAGCTTGGCCGGCTGATTCGCGAGCACGACTGGTCAGCCAGCGGCCTGGGTCCTACCTGGGCGTGGCCGCAAAGCCTCAAGACCATCACCTCCATGTTGCTGGCCTCGCCGGTCCCGATCGTACTGCTGTGGGGGGTGAAGGGCATCATGATCTACAACGATGCTTATTCAGGATTCGCCGGCGGCCGGCACCCGCGCCTGCTGGGCTCGGAAGTGCGCAAGGGCTGGCCCGAAGTGGCCGATTTCAATGACAACGTGATGCGCATGGGCCTGGCCGGGCGCACCCTGGCCTACAAGGATCAGGAGCTTACCCTGTACCGCAACGGGCAGCCGGAACAGGTATGGATGGATCTGGACTACTCGCCGGTGTACGACGAGAGCGGGCAACCGGCGGGGGTGATCGCGATCGTGGTGGAGACCACCCAGCGCGTGCTGGCGCGGCGGCACCTGCAGCACAGCGAAGAGCGGCTGCGTACCCTGGTCAGCTCTACCGCGGACCTCATCTATCGGGTGTCACCGGATTGGAGCGAGATGTGGCAACTGGACGGCCAGGGAGTGCTGCAGGACACCCTCGAACCAACCCGCGGCTGGCTCGAGGCGTACGTGGCCGAAGTGGACCTTCCCCGCGTGCGACACGGTATCGACAAGGCCGTTCGCGGCAGGGCCAGCTTTAACATGGAGCACCGGGTGCGCCGCCTCGATGGTGGCATCGGCTGGGTGCATTCCCGGGCCGTGCCTTTGCTCGACGAGCGCGGCGACGTGCTCGAATGGTTTGGCGCGGCGACCGACATCAGCGCCCGCCGCGAGGCGGAGGACACATTGCGCGCCAATGAGCGGCGGCTACGTTTCCTCGACACCCTCGGCCGCGAAACCGCCCGCAGCACCGACGCCGATGTGATCATGGCCATCACTACCCGCCTGCTCGGTGAACACCTGGGCGTGTCCGTGTGCGCCTACGCCGACATGGACCCGGACCAGGACGGCTTCACCATCCGCGGCGACTGGAGTGCGCCCGGTTCGGCAAGCATCGTGGGGCACTACAGCCTGGCCAGCTTCGGCAAGCTGGCGGTCAATAACTTGCACGCCGGCCTGCCGCTGATTCTGGAAGACAACGCCGCTCAGCTGGAACCGGGCGAAGCCGAGGCGTTTCTCCGCATCGGCCTGGCCGCGACCATCTGCATGCCATTGGTAAAAGACGGCCGGCTCACCGCGCTGATGGCGATTCATGACCGAGTGCCGCGCCAGTGGGCGTCCCAGGAGCTGTCCCTGCTTACCGAAGTGACCGAACGCTCGTGGGCGCACATCGAGCGCGTACGCGCCGAAATCCAGCGCAGGGAAAGCGAAGAGCGCTTCCGCCGCGATCTTGAGGCCCGGGTGATCGAGCGGACCGAGGCCCTGCGCATCAGCCAGGAGAACATCCGGCGCACCGAGCAGGCCCTCCAGCAGGCCCAGAAGATGGAAGCCCTGGGCAACCTTACAGGCGGCATCGCCCATGATTTCAACAACCTGCTGATGGCTGTGCTCGGCAGCCTCGAACTGTTGCGTCGCCGCCTGCCCAGCGACCCCACCCTGGTGCGCCTGCTGGACAACGCCAAGGCCGGCGCCGAACGGGGTGCCTCGCTGATCGCGCGCATGCTGGCCTTCGCCCGCCGTCAGGAATTGCGCGCCGAAGCTGTGGAGTTGGGCGCGCTGGTAGCCGGCATGAACGAGCTGCTGCAGCGTTCCCTGGGCCCAACCATCGAACTGGAGACGAACTTTCCGCCAGCGCCGGCATGGGTGCAGACCGACGCCAATCAATTGGAAGCGGCGTTGTTGAACCTTGCGGTGAACGCGCGCGATGCCATGGGTGGCCAAGGGCGAATCACCTTCAGCGCTCGCCTGGAGCAAGCTTTCGTCGGGGATGCCCGACTCGCCGCCGGTGAGTATTGGTGCCTGTGTGTGACCGACACCGGCGAGGGCATGGATGAGCAAACCCTCAAGCGCGCCGCCGAGCCCTTTTTCACCACCAAGGGCGTGGGCAAGGGAACCGGGCTGGGGCTGTCGATGGTGTTGGGGTTGGCCGAGCAGTGTGGCGGCACACTACGCCTGCGCAGCCATCCAGGCTCGGGCACTACCGCCGAAGTATGGTTGCCCAGCTGCCCTTCCCCGGCCGCCCGGGCTTGCTTGGTGGCGGATCCGCAAGCGCAGGCGCCCACGCCGGCTGACGCTACCCTGGACATCCTGACCGTGGATGACGACGAGCTGGTGCTTACCAATACCGTTGAGATGCTGCGCGAGTTCGGTCACCGCGTGCGCCCGGCGAGCTCCGCGCGCGAAGCGATGGAGCTGCTCAAGCAACAGCACTTTGACCTGCTGATCACCGACCATGCGATGCCCCATATGACGGGCGCGCAACTGGCTGCTCAAGTGCTGGCGCAGCGGCCGGGGATGCCGGTGATTCTGGTGTCGGGCTATGCGGACATCGTGCCCGGCCAGGCCCCCGACCTGCCGCGCCTGGCAAAGCCGTTCTCCCAGGCGCGGTTGGTCGAGATGGTGAACAAGGTTACCGGCGCGTAGCCGGGGGCAGCGCTTAGCGCTGCTTGAGGCGGTCGATGATCACGGCCAGCAACAGAATGGTGCCGCGGATCACGTATTGGTAGAAGGTGTCGATGTTCTTCAGGTTCATGGCGTTCTCGATGATCGCCAGGATGAGCACACCCGCGATCACGTGGCGCATCATGCCGATACCGCCCGCCAGGGACACACCGCCCAGTACGCACGCGGAAATCACCGTCAGTTCGAAGCCCTGCCCGATCATGGGCTGCCCCGAGGTCATCCGGGAGGCCAGCACCACGCCCGCCAGCGCGCCGATCACGCCATGCACGGCAAAGATGATGATCTTGGTGCGGTCCACCGATACCCCGGCCAGGCGGGCTGCTTCCTGATTGCCACCGATCGCCATGGTGTTACGGCCATAGGTGGTGTAATTGAGCAGCCAGCCAAAGAACAGGAAGCACAGCAAGGTGATCACGATCGGAACCGGCACGCCATACAGCTGGCCATTGCCGAAGATCGAGAAGTCCTCCTGCATCACCCCCACGGCCTTGCCGTTGGAGAAGATGTAGGCCAGGCCACGAACGATCTGCATGGTTGCCAGGGTTGTAATCAACGCGTTGATCCGCAGTTTGGCGATCACGATGCCGTTGATCAGCCCCACCACCAGGCCCATGCCCAGGGCGGCGCTCACGCCGAAGGCCACGCTGTCGGTTTCGCGCATCACAATGGCGGCGATCACCCCGGCGCAGGCGATGACCGAGCCCACCGAGAGATCGAAGTGCCCTGAAGCCAGGCAGAACAGCATGGTGCAAGCGGCGATGCCGGTGGTGGAGATCGCCAGCCCCAGCCCGCGCATGTTCAGCGGCGACAGGAAGTTATCGATGAAGATCGCCGAGCAGGCGAAGATCGCGATGGCCGCCAACAGCATGACCCAGTCGTCGAGGAAGCGCCGCATGTTCAAGCGATGGGCGGAAATCAATGGGGTGTGTGGGACGCTAGCCATGGTTCACCTCTTGTTCTGAAGCTGTACGGGCGCCGGGCAGGGCCAGTTGCAGCAGGCTGGATTCGTTGGCCCGGGCACGCGGTAGCTCACCGGTGATCACGCCTTCGCACATCACGATCACCCGGTCAGAAATGCCGATCACTTCCATCAGGTCGCTGGACACCACGATCACCGCCACGCCCTCGGCCGCCAGGTTATGGATGATCTGGTAGATCTCGGACTTGGCGCCGATGTCGATGCCGCGGGTAGGCTCATCGAGCAGCAGCACCTTCATCGGCAGCGACAGCCAACGGCCCAGGATGGCCTTCTGCTGATTACCCCCGGACAGGTACAGCATGGCCTGGTCGGCCGACGGCGTTTTCACGTTCAGCGCACGGATCTGCTTCTCGGCGTTGTCGCGTTCCCACCGCCCTTGCAGCAGGCAGCCCAAGTGCACATGGCGGGGGCGCGCGCCGATATTGATATTCTCGCCCACACTGGCGAGCGGCACGATGCCTTCTTTCTTGCGGTCTTCGGGGCACAACAGGATGCCCGCCTGTATGGCATCGCGCGGGCTGGCAAGCTTCAGGCGCTTGCCGTCCAGTTGCAGCGTACCCGCGCTGGCGGGAGTGAGCCCGGACAGCAGCCGCAGCAGCTCCGTGCGCCCCGCCCCTACCAGCCCGAAGAAGCCCAGCACTTCGCCACGGCGCACCGAGAAACTCGCCGGTGCCCGCAGGCCGGGGCCTTGCAACTGATCAACGTCCAGCGCCAGCTCGCCATGGGGCCGCTCGCGGTAGTTGTAGATGTCCTGGATATCCCGGCCGACCATGCAGGTCACGAGCTTGTCGTGACTGAGCACGGCCATGTCTTCGAAGGTTTGTACGTAGCGGCCGTCCTTGAACACGGTCACCGCGTCGCAGATCCGGAAAATTTCTTCCATGCGATGGGACACGTACAACACCACCCTCCCCTCGTCCCGCAGGTGGCCGATAATTTCCATCAGCCGGTCGATCTCCCGGGCCGAGAGGCTGCTGGTTGGTTCGTCGAAGGCAATCACCCGGGCGTCATGGGACAACGCCTTGGCGATTTCCACCAGTTGCCGCTGCCCCAGGGAGAGGTCGCCAAGGCGGGTCTGAGGTTGGATTTCCTCCGCCAGCCCGCTGAGCAGTTCCTGGGCGCGCTTGTGCATGGCGCGGCGGTTGACGATGCCCAGGCGTGACGGGAAATGCCCAAGCAGCAGGTTCTCTGCCACGGTCATTTCCGGCACCAGGTGCAGTTCCTGATGGATCACGGCGATCCCGCTGGCCAGGCTATCGGCGGCGTTGCGGAATTTCAGGCTGCGCTCACCCAGGCACAGTTCACCCTCGGAGGGCGTGTAGGCCCCCCCGAGGATTTTCAGCAACGTGGACTTGCCCGCGCCGTTTTCCCCCATCAGTGCATGGACCTGCCCCGGGTAGGCGGTGAAGCTGATATCGGCCAGGGCGCGTACGCCGGGGAACTGCTTGCCGATACCTTTGAACGATAGCGCCTGGGCGGCGCCGGGTTGCGAAACGGTCGACAACATCGGGAAGGTCCTCGTCGCCTGGCTCAATTCCACAGGCCGATTTTTTCAAGCTCTTGCTTGAAATTGGCCCGGGTGATGAGGGTCACTTCGTCCATGGCCGTGTACTTGGGCGGCTCCTTGCCAGTGGTGACCCACTCGAACACCATGGTCGCGGTTTTCTCGCCTTCGATGTGCGGGCTGGGCAGCATGGAACCGAAGAACCCGCTGTCAGGCTTTTTGAGCTCGCCGATGGCGTCGGTGCCGTTGATGCCGATCCCGATCACACTGGCGGCCTTGAAGCCGGCGCTTTCGGTGGCGCGTACGCCGCCCAGCACGGTGTTGTCGTTCATGCCGCCGATGATGAGGTTCTTGGCCGCGGAAGGCAGCTTGACCAACGCCGAGTTGGTGGCGTCCATACTGCCAGGCACGTCGAGGGTTTTCTGCGGCGCATAAATAATGTGGTCTTCAGGCAGGCCAGCTTTTTTCAGCGCATCCACCGAGCCATCGGTGCGCTTCTTGCCGGTGTCCAGTTCGTTGTAGGTGTTGATCACAGCCCAGGTGTCTTTCCAGTCCCAGCCGCGATTCTTCGCCTCACCGGCCATGGCCGCACCCTGCTTCTGGCCGACTTCAAAGGCGGCCATCCCCAAGTAGGGCACGTCCTCCATGAAGTTGCCCTTGGCATCCACGAAGCGGTCGTCCACCGCCATTACCTTGAGGTCGTTGGCCTTGGCCTTGGCCACGATGGCCGGGCCGAGGGACACATCAGGCGCGCAGATCACGAAACCCTTGGCGCCATTGGCAGCCAGGCTATCGATCGCCGCGAGGGTTTTCTCGCCATCGGGAACGGCGATCTTGAGGAGGGTGAAGCCTTTTTCCTTGGCGGCCTTCTCGGCGAAGGCCCATTCGGTCTGGAACCAAGGCTCCTCGGGCTGCTTGACCAGAAAGCCGATCTTGACCGGGTCGGCGGCCAGCGCCTGGCCCGCCCAGCTCAGCGCGGCGGTGGTTGCTACGGCGCCACAAAAGACGCGAAACCCTTTGATCAGGGGCATGGCTCACTCCTTGTTCTTGTTAGAAAGCCGAGCGGTGACGGCGGGGCCGACTACCGCGAGTTCAGTCAAGCACAGCACGCCGATCCACTATGTAACGAAGTGTCACCCGTAGGCGGCGCGTTTGTTTCATCCAGCGAAGCGCGCGCAGGGCGTGCCACGCACGTCCACTTGAGCGCGCAACACGGCGCCATCGAGCGCAGTCGCGCCTTGCGACGGTATCGCCGAGGTCAGGTAAAGGGTGCGCAAGTCGGGGCCGCCAAACACGCAGCTCGTAGGGTGGCTGACGGGTACATCGATGCGCCGGTCGATTCGCCCATCGGGGGCGAAACGCAGCAGGCAGCCCCCGCCCCAGCGGGCGTTCCAGAGGTAACCTTCGCTATCGAGCGCCGACCCGTCCGGCGCTCCCGGCCCCTCGGCAGCCCAGGTTTCGCGGGCGCCCAGGGTGCCGTCTGGCTGGAGTGAATACCGGTAGAGCTGGCCCGCCTTGCTGTCAGCGAAATACACGAAGCGGCCATCGGCGCTCCACTCCAGCGTATTGGGGATGCCCAGGCCTTCAAGCAGCGGTGTTACCACAGGCGGCTGGCCGTGCGGGCTGGCGTTTAGACGGAACAATCCGCCAGTGTCGCGAGTAACGGGGATGTCTTCCCCCTTCGGGCCGAGGTTATTTTGCATCGTGCCAAGCCACAGCCGGCCCTGGGGGTCGCAGCGGGCTTCGTTGGCACGGTTGCCATCGACCGGATCCACCTTGCTGAACAAGCACAGCTCGGGGCGGTCAGTGGAAGAAGTCAGATCAAGCCGGTACACCCCGCTGGCCAAAGTCAGCAGCGCATCCCCCATGGTAGTGGGAATGAACGCGGACACCGGCTCGGCAAGCTGCCACCCGGCAAGATCATTGCCGTTCAGGCGGCAGGCCTTTTGGCCGGCTATGTCAACGAAATGAAGCGCTTGGGTGGAAGCATCCCAGAACGGGCCTTCCGCCAGCTTGAAGCGATCGGGCGAAACAGGCTGCCATTGCATGGCGCCTCCGGTTTTATTTGTTGTTGTACGTTCGCAAGCCAATCGAGATCGGCAGGTGTCCAGCATTAAATAATATTACTATTTGCACTTCAACCCCCATGATTCATCACAACTAACGACTTGCCGATGAAATTTGTATGACTATATTCAACGGGTCGCGCTCGGCGACAGGTCCATCTATAACAACAACCGTATGGAGATTGCTCATGACACCCTTTCTTGCGCGCAGCGGCCAGGCTGCTGGTCTCGCCCTGGCGCTTGGCATCGCGGCCGGCGCTGCCCAGGCAGCGGGCCTAACCCGCGAACATGCCAGCTTCGCCACCCTCGAGGACGGCACTTCCGTTGAACGCTACGTGCTGCGCAACGGCCATGGCATGCAGGCAAGCATCCTGACCTATGGCGCTACCCTGCAGTCCCTGCTGGTGCCTGACCGCAACGGTCAACTCGGCGATGTGGTGTTGGGTTTCGATGACGTACAGGGCTATCAGGCCCATGGGGATGTGTACTTCGGCGCGACCATCGGGCGCTTCGGCAATCGCCTCGCCAAAGGGCAGTTCACCTTGGATGGCAAGCAATACCAGGTGCCGCTCAACGACGGCCCGAATGCCCTTCACGGAGGCCCGAAGGGTTTTGACAAGCATGTGTGGAAGGCACGCGAAACCGACGAGAAAGGCTGGGTGGGCGTGACCCTCAGTTACCATTCCGCCGACGGCGAGATGGGCTTCCCTGGCAACCTGAACGTGGAAGTGGAATACAGCCTCAACGAAGACAACGTGCTGCGCATCCGCTACAAGGCCACCACCGACCGCAGCACCGTGCTCAACCTTACCAACCACAGTTACTTCAACCTGGCCGGCGCGGGCGAAGGTGACATCCTCAACCAGGTAGCCACGGTGTATGCGAGTAAATATACCCCGATCGACAGCACGCTGATCCCCACCGGTGAATTGGCCCCCGTAGCCGGCACGCCGCTGGACTTCACCAAGCCCGTGGCCTTTGGCAAGCACATCCGTGACGACCACGAGCAGCTCAAGTTCGCCGAGCCCAAGCAAGGCGGCTTTGACTTCAACTGGGTGCTGGACAGCGCCGGCGACCTCGGCAAGCTGGCCGCGGACGTAATGGACCCCGGGTCCGGCCGACGCTTGCAGCTGTACACCACCGAGCCTGGGGTGCAGCTGTACACCGGCAACTTCCTAAAGGGGTTCACGGGCAAAGGTGGCAAGACCTACCCGCACTGGGGCGCTTTCACACTGGAAACCCAGCATTACCCGGACGCGCCTAATCAGCCGAATTTCCCGAGCACCCGCCTCGATCCAAAGAAAACCTACACCCAAACCACGCTGTTCCGTTTCAGCGCTCAATGAGCCAGGCCGGGTTGATCGAGGCGAGCCTGCTTGACCTGCTCGCCGCGCGCAACCCGGACGCTTCCATCTGCCCATCGGACGTCGCTCGCGCTTTGGCGAGCGATGACGATGCCTGGCGCGCGTTGATGGAGCCTGTGCGCCAGGTTGCCCGCGGGGTCGCCCGTCAGGGCATCGTAGTGATAACCCAAGGGCGGCGAGTGCTTGCGGCCGACAGCCCGCTGGTGGGCCCTGTTCGGCTGCGGCGCGGCCCCGCCTGGGACGACCGCAGATAATGCTCCAAGATTCCCGTCAGGAATCAAATACATTCTAAAGATGAATTTTATTTATGCCTTTGCCAAGGGTACCGTGATCCGACTTTCCCTTGCCAAGGCGAGCAGACATGCCCCCTGAACCACACTGGCAGCGCAACCTCTGGGTATGCGTGTTTGGCTCCTTTACCACGATCGTGGCCATGACGGTGCTGCTGCCGTTTCTTCCCCTGTATGTCGAACATCTGGGCGTTGCCGATCCAGCGGCCATCGTGCAATGGTCCGGCGCGGCCTACGGCGCCACGTTCTTCTCCGCCGCGCTTACCGCGCCCTTGTGGGGCCGCCTTGGCGATCGCTACGGGCGCAAGCTGATGCTGATCCGCGCCAGCCTCGGGATGGCCGTGGCGATGGCGCTGATCGGCCTGGCTCAGAGCGCCTGGCAATTGGTGGCGCTGCGTTTGCTGGCCGGGTTGCTGGGCGGATATGCCTCCGGCTCGACCATCCTGGTGGCCACCCAAGCCCCGAAGGCGCGCTCCGGCTGGGCATTGGGGGTGCTCGCGTCCGGGATCATGGCGGGTAACCTGGCCGGGCCCTTGCTAGGCGGCGCGCTGCCACCGCTGGTAGGGATCCGCGCCACCTTTTTCCTGTGTGGCGGGGCAATCTTCGTCGCCTTTCTCGCCACCGCGCTGCTGATCAAGGAAACGCCCGTGGTCAAACCGCTTCGCGCGCGGCCCGCCGGCCTGAGCGAAGCCGTGTTCAACGGGCAAGCGATCAGCATGCTGATCACCGCGGCCGCGTTGATGTTCGCCACCATGTCCATCGAGCCCATCATCACGGTGTACTTCCAGCAGTTGAACGTGAGCCAGGTCACCTGGATGGCCGGATTGGCCATGGCCGCGACAGCGCTTGGGAGTATTTTGTCAGCCTCGCGGTTGGGCAAGCTGGCCGACCGTATAGGCCATTGGCCGGTACTCAGCGGTTGCCTGGCGGCGGCCGCGTTGCTCCTGATCCCTCAGGCACTGGTGATAGACGGCTGGCAGTTGGTGCTGCTGCGTTTCGCCATGGGCCTGGCGCTTGGCGGCCTGCTCCCCTGTATCGCCAGCGTGATCCGCCACGCCGTGCCCGAGGGCGCCGCGGGGCGAGTGCTGGGCTATTCAACGTCCTGCCAGTATGCGGGGCAGGTATTGGGCCCCTTGGCTGGCGGGTTCATGGGTGGGCACTACGGCATGCGTTCGGTCTTCTGGTTAACGAGCGTGGTACTGGCCGGGTTGGCAGTGTTCATCTGGCGAGCGCGGCCGGCCCGCGCCCGCCAGGCTATCTAGCGTGGGCGCGGTGTCGCTACGGGACCAGCCCCCGACGCCGGTTACCAGCTGCCATAGGGCACACCGTATTTTTCGATGTAGGCCTTGGAGACGTCGTCGAGCGGGTAATAGTGCCCGTCGGACTGACCGTTGTACGGGCCGGCCTCAACAACGCGGCCTTGAACACGCCTTACGGGCACGCCGTGGGTACATTGGCCGGCGATCCAGACCCGGGCGATACCTCCCGGAGCCAAGCCGATGTTCAC
>Ga0265797_10001518_pt1 | contig 40676 bp, 48 predicted proteins | sample P2T30metagenome_FD_192433 | JGI IMG/M metagenome (GOLD analysis project Ga0265797, IMG submission 192433) | Plant litter microbial communities from East Loma Ridge, Irvine, California - P2 T30 | ecosystem: Environmental > Terrestrial > Plant litter > Unclassified | place: USA: California...
AATTCCAATCCTATTTTTGGTTTTGACATGTGGCACTCTTTTATTTCACCTTCAATCTCTCTCCCAAACCACAACCTGACTACTGACAATATTAGTGCACAGCCCAGGCGCCACAGGGGTCCTTCAGCGTTGGTGAATTGCACTGTGAAGCGAGGCAAACAATGAGCTCTGCAATCACCGCACTGTTGCAACATCTCGCAGTGCTGCTCGCACACCTCTAAGCAAGACGAATCTGCCTCAGGACACTCCCTGGGATTCGCATATCTTCGGGATACTGGCAAGGAAAGAAACACTGCGCGTAGGGCAGACACAAGCTATCGCTACCAGTACTTTGAACAATGTTCGCGGCGAGAGTGGGCGGTGCGCGTGTGGGTGGCTCCTTCCTCAAGCAGCACAAGCGCTTGGCCCAAGCCTCGCCAGGCTCGAACTGACACCCGGTCATGCTCCTCACTTCTTCACGCGACATACCAGAGAAGTCGTCCGCTCTGATGCTTGACATGCCTTCAACAGCGGGCACACAGTCATCGCTATCAGACCAGCCCCGAAAACGTCCTGCAGAGATGTTGACGCCGCCACCATCAAAGCTGAGGAGGCCGCGCTTGATCAAGTGAGCTCACCTCATAGCGAAGCTGGCCTAGCAGAAGCTGATCGAATCGCCAGTGCTAGCAAGTCACTCACAACGCTCTGCTTTACGAATAGGGTAGAGCTCGTGGTATACACCGAACGGCTGCGGCTCTCCCCCTACTTTGAGACCCTGTTGAACAGAAGCAATTCATCTGTTCGAATCCACATAACCAACTCCGATCTCAACTTGAGCCCCTACAACCTGAAAATTTACATTCATTTTCTTTACACCAATAACCTAGCCACACAAATGGCAGGAACAGATGACGACCTCGCCTTTCTGCGTGACGAATGCAAGCCTCTCGGCGAGCTTTACCGTCTTGGAATCCTCGTTAAAGATCCAAGGTTCAGGAATGCCATCTTGGATGGGATTCTCGAAATCAGTCGTCTCCAGGGGAAGGACGGTGTCTCACACCTGCCTGATCCAGGAATTTTCTCCGATCTGCCACGCGAGTCGCCATCCAAACGCTGTGTCATGGATCTTTACATCCACTTCTTGGATCCAGATGACCCTGCCATTGATCTCCCCGAAAACCAACAATTCATGCGCGAGGTTTTCAAGGCTTCTATGCGCAAGTCTGATGTGAAAAGCGAGCACGGACATTTTCGCAGACAAGAGCTGAGGAGGTGTGACTATCATGAGCATCCCGATGGCGTGAGATGCGACGGTTGAGACAAGATGTGGCTTTGGCTGTGCGAGAAAGATGCTGTCAAGAATGAGCTGGTACGGTGCGTGAATCGGCCTGTGATGTTTTAACTGGTGGCTTTTGTGGGCATGCGCTTTCTGTCCAGAAAAAGAGGTGGCTTAATGACACTGACTGAAACGAGTCAGTGAGTTAGAAGTCTCTGTAGCTTATTCCAAAGCCATGTCTGATCTGTAAGAACATGGAGTTAAGCGTCACTGCTCCTGCTCTCACTTCACTCTACTATGTCTCACTGCATTCAAAGTCAGTGGCTCACCTCTGACTTTCACTAATTTGCCACACAAAAGTTCTGCGCGCTTGCACTCACTCAATCCTGCACACAAAAGTCTTGCTCACATTACAGCACGCCCATACCTTCTCCTCTGCCCACCTTTTGCATAACCTCTCTGCGATCTACTGGTAGCTACCCATGCACGCGGCATCAGTAGCCGAGGAACCTCTACCGAAATCTATCATTTTCGACACCTGAAACGCTATTGCTCAATCGGCAGCTTTTCAGTTCAGGGGAAGGGACGCCTCGGCTGCCTCGATTCTCTAAATCGCTCCTGACTTCTTTCATCGTCAGTCGGGCAGTACCACTGGAAATCACTGCATCGAGCATTGTATCATATACAGTCTCATTAAGAAGTGTCAAGATTACACTCAACACATCTAAGTGAACAGAATGGCGACCGAAAAACGCTCAAACGCATCCAGAGACACGGCGACCAACAAAACCGCCACGGCCGAGGACAATCAAGTGGCCACCTCCTACGACTTCAGCTGCGACGACGCTGTCACTCTCATTGTCGGCCCAGAAGAGAAAAAGATGTTCGTACACGGCACTTATCTCACCCGCGACTCCGACTTCTTCAAGGCCGCGCTCAAGAAAGAATGGATCGAGGGCGAAATTCGGGCCATCAAGCTTCCTGAAGAAGATTCCGAAACGATGGCGCACTACATGACCTTCGTCTACTCCAACAAGCTGCCGTTTGACGGTATTGAACCGAAGAAGAAAGAAGATTTCTCTCCACGCTGGCCAATCCTCATAGATCTCTACGAGTATGGTGAACGCTTTCTCTGCCGATCAATCCAGAACGCAGTGATCAAAGAGATGATACTTCTCACGCGCACTAAAGATGGCAAGGGTGAGAGGTGGTACCCAACCAGCTCAAATGTCGACAGAGCCTATCGTGGAACACCTGCAGGCTCGCCGATCCGCCGACTGCTGGTGGACATGCATGTTACAACAGGTGCAAACAGTTGGCTGTCAGCAGAACCAAACGCCCAATTCTTGGCGGATCTGGCGAAAGCGTTCTACGAGAAGATGGACCATCACAAAGCTTTTGCTGAGTTTCGAAGAAAGGACCTGGACATCGAGAAGTATCTGAGTAAGACCTTGCAATCCAATAATCCACATATATAGCAAGGACCGCTACTGACATGACCTGTAGTAGACTACTAGACCGGAAGAGAACATCCAGCAAAGGAATCGGGTGGTCCAAAAAGTTTGATCCGTCATCAGCTACCGAGACAAACCCGAGTGCCGACCGTTAGCCATTAAGTGCGAGACATGAACCGTGTTGCAGTGGTCAGTGAAAGGAAGAACCACAGCAAGCACGTACAAACCGTTTGATCGATGAATACAAGGGGTAGAGAGATTGTGTAGTACATGCATTGTATTAAACTCGCGTCGTCATTCATACCTCGTTCATTTAAACATCGTGTCCACAAGTGCCAGTGTGGCGCTCGCCTGCGACAACAGTCCAAGGGAAGAGCTCATCCTCGCCCATCGCTCCAAGATCACGAGGAGTGAGAGCAGCAGTAGCATTGCCAGCGTTCTTAGGAATGAGATCCTGGCCATCAGTAGCCAGAGTAGCAAGCACGTGCGCCGCGGCCTTAGCGTTGATAGTGAGCGTAGTGGGGTTCGAGTTGTTGTAAGTGTCGCAAGCCTGGTGGTAGCAAGGGTCCTGGGCAACACCAGTACCAGTGTGAAGGCCACCGACGGGCTTGTTGAGGGTGCTCATGAAGGAAGCGTAGTCGCTACCGCCGGTGAAGACAGCGGCGGTGACGTTGATGCCCTTGCTGGTGAGGTGGTCGACAAACAACTTCTCGATGACATCAGAGCCAGGAGCGCCGGCGAGACCGTGGGTGCTCCCGTCGCCGTCGAAGACACCGTAGTAGCCGCGGGAGACCATGTCGAAGTTAAGGTAGAGGAGCAGGTTGTCGGCCTCAGCGGTGTTGTTGATGGACTTGGTGTAGAACTTGCTGCCGACAAGGCCGTTCTCCTCGGCGCCCCACCAGGCGAGCCTGATCTTGTTGCGGAACTTCAGGCGCTGGAGGCCGGCGAAGATCTCGAGAAGAAGAGTGCTGCCACTGCCGTCGTCGTTGATTCCTGCGCCAGCTTTGACGGAGTCCAAGTGAGCACCGAGCATGATCACGTTCTCCTCGTCACCACCCTTCGACTCGACGATGACGTTCTGGGTGATCCTCTCCTCGACAGTCTGGGTGTGCTGGAAGTAGGCCTCGATCTCCTCGCCAGCCTGGAGCCTTGCCACGAGAGCTTCACCATCATCCTGGTTGATGAAACCGCTGGGGCGGTAACCCACAGGGTCGGGAGCAGTGAGAGTGCCACCGGTGACGAGAGTGGGCACGTTGTTGTAAAGAATGACATTGCTTGCACCAGCAGCAACGGCAGCACGAATGCGGCCCGCAAGGGTTGTGGCATCAGGGCAGGTACCACGCTGGACAAGAACAATCTTGTCGGTGACATCCAGGCCTTCGTACCCAGCCGCGGTGCAGGCAGCCGTACCGTTCGGACCCAGTACTAGTGGTGCGGTAATGCCCTCAGGTGTGGTGGAGGGAGAGTAGGTGGGGCCGAAGACATAGTATTCGGTATCGTCGACACGGAAGGTGATCGAAACGACGTCGTTGTACAATGCTGGGAAGTCCTGAGTCCAGGATTTGTAGGACTTAGATTCGGAGACCTTGGACAGAACATAGTCGACTGAAGCGGCGTAGCCAGGAAGACCGAACGCCCTGTTGCCGCCGTTTGCGGTGGCGATCTCCTGCAAGTGCTCGAGGTTCTTCATCAATCTGTAGCGTATTGTCAGCTAAGTGGAAGTATGGCTATTGTTGGTATATCGTACCCTTTTGTGGTAATAGAAGATTGCAGCTTCTCGGACAACGCCTTCGCCTTGCTTCCGCCATGGCGCTGAGCAGCAGCGTGTGGCAGTGAGCAAAGCAAAGATGCAGTAGAAACTGCATTGATAAGCGAGAACTTCATCTTAGCAGAATGTTATGGAATGCTCGTAAAAGAGAACTGCTGCCGAAGACGAGAGACTGCAGGTGGTATATATCTGCGGTTTAAGCATACCGGCCCAGACCTCAGTCACGCCCGACCCACCCCAAGCGTCTCGTCCGCCTCGCCATCAAAATGCAGAATGGCGCAAAACATGAGCCTGGTATTCCTTGTCGTTGCCACGAGATTGCCTATCAGAATCTGGGCATTGTGGCTCGCGACCCTCGCAACCAGTCTGCAGGTCCCCTTGGTCGCATTTGGTGGAGTTGCCCAGCCTGGCCAAGCCTGCGAACAGATGGAACCTTCCTATTGCGGGCGTCGCCGTGCAGATTAATAGAGTGCAATACTTTTCGTTATCGGCTTTGGTCCGTGAGGGAAGGCCAATCTTCGTAATATGTACTGTACACATTGTTCGGCTCATATCAGATTGGGAAGGCGAGGTAGATTTACTACGCGAGCTGGGCTTCTTGCATGCTCACGATGCGCGCTGGACGTACGAACAATGCGCGACCGAATGAAAAGACACTGAACTGGTGGTATTTGTTTGCCGTCTGATATCAGGTTCATGTTATTCATGAATTATCGGTCCATCTCGTTTCATTTATTCCGTCTCGTAGTGCTCCCATCCTAATATTCTTTGCGCCTTTTCAGTCGACCAGAAACCTTTGTTGCCGCTCAGATTTCCCTTGATCGGAACATTTGGATAATACTTCTTTGCCAGCTCTTCGCTCGAGGTGTCTTGCGCCGTGGTAGGAGCGTGCACATTGAACACCTCCATGCCCTCGTAGTTGTCCCATTTTTCCAAAGCAGCTACGCATGCGCGAGCCGTGGCCTCGGGTCGCACCCAGCCCCAAAGCTGCTTCACACCGGCGCCCTCCCAATCGCTTGCATGGTGCTTGTTCACATTCTCGCGCGTGGCTACTTCATGGAAGCGCATGCACGCGATCTTCATTCCGGGGTACCAGTTCACAAACGCCCTAGCTTGGAGCTCTGCCTCCGACTTTGCGAGCGCGTAGGCGTCGGTGGGGGAAAGAGTGTAGTCCTCGTCGATAGGGAAGTACGGGAACTTGAGAGGCTGGTTGGAGTAGGCGAGACCGATCGCATTCACGCTGCTGGCGTAGCAAACGCGCTTAATGCCCAGCTCTGCTGCGGCGCGGAAGCCGTTGAATGCGGAGTTCACATTGTTGGAGTGGACTACTGCGTCCTGCTTGTTGACCGGGTTGGGGATCGCGGCGAGGTGAATGATCGCATCGCAGCCTCGGAAGGCAGATACAACGGAGTCGTAGTCGCCGGCGGTGTCTGCGACTCTGGTCTCGGAATTTGGTGTGTCGTCCTTCTCGAATTCGGTCATGTCAATCTGAACTGTCTTGTAACCTTTTGAAGCGCAGTATTTGACGACGGCTGAGCCGACGTTGCCTTTGGCACCAGTGATAGCAATCTTCATGGTGTGCTGTTGATTGAGGAAAAATCGAAACGATGATGATCTTGCGTGAACAAATATTGAAAGGGCATACTGTGACCTACCTTGTATATATACAGGTCGCCATCACTTACGCTGAGGTGGACGTGGAGTCCAGGTCAGATGCAAATCGTGGGTATGAGAGGTTTGTGACGGCCTGCGCGTAGTTTGCGCGTCATTGCGAAAGCAGCTTCTGTGGGTCGCGTGGGTAAAGGCGTAGATGGGCGAAGTGGGTTCTCTGGGAACACTGCGACATGTTCTGCGTGTGACAGGCTCACCGCGACCGATTTACCCAGTAATGTGTTGGGCAAGGGAGCGTGAAGATGGCTGGAAGGAGGAGTGTCTACCAGTGCCAAGGCTGCGGGCTGCCATCGAGGTCCTTTGCTTCCTCCTCTTGCTTACATACTCTTCTTGACAATGAATGGCATTACATTATGTTGCCGGCGCTGACATTTGAAGGTATATACTGTGCGATACTTCTCCATAAAGCTGTCTGTATATGGTTTGCAAAACGGAAACGAACCGTCTACGTTGCGAGTGTATTCATATATGAACGGCCGCTAGTCGCCAGAGACACAAGAACAATTGCGTGGTATTTGTTGACATATGTCGCCAGGTCGTGGGACTTCAATTTACATGCTGTCTTCTCGTATCTGGCAAGAAGCCTCCAACAAGGTCTGGATGATTGATCTGGGAACACCGTTTCTGCAAATCTGCGTTGGGAAATATACTCTCGACTCTATCTACTACAGATCGTTTGATCAAAACCTGATGCCCTCCAAGACAGCATTCGTAGTCCACCAGTCCTCCCGCTCAAGCTGAGCCCTCTGCGACACCTCAATCTGCGTACCAGTGGCCGCACTCTCGTTCGCATTGCTAGCAAATGCAAACTGAAGCACCAATCGCAAAGGCGAGCCTACAAAGTCACCCAAGAAACCGTACGAATGCCAGCTAGGCGAAGACGCCAACTTCTGCTTGTTCGGATTTCCCGTGCGAATGAATGAGCCGATGTACGCGCGCCATTCGAGCGCGATGGCTTTCTCGAAGGGCGTCATGACAGACGTGGCGTTCTGCAGGTAGGAGTTGTCGGCGGAGTGGGCGACGTAGGCTAGGGGGTAATCGAGACCGCTGTAGTTTGTCCCAACAGCTGTAAAAAGAAAGGATTGTCAGCTATACGCTTCTGCAGTTTGCCTTCGGCTACGGTTGGAGAGGATTGACTTACTCGGAGCATTGAAGCGGAAAGTCCAGACGTTGTCACTACCAAATGCCTCGCTCATGTATCTACCAACGAGGCGCTCAGAGCCAGTAATCCCGGCCTCACCGAAGTTATGGAGAGACTGGATGAAGGCCTTGAATGTCGACAAGAAGAAATTATCTGGGCTGGCGAAGCCAAAGGTTGAATTCACGGGGTAGTAGCTCGCCGCCTGCTCTACTTGGGCATCGGTCAAGTTCCAGAGTGAATTCGTGGCGGGACTCAGCTCGGATACGTTGCGAGGACCCGAGTTGCCTCCTTCATCGTTCGTGGCGCCTGCGAGAACGGGCACGTTTGCTACTTTGCCGGCTTTGAAGAGGTTGGTGATGGAGTCTGAGAGGGTGACTTCGTCGATGGTGGGTACGAATCCTGCACTGTTTCCGAAGGTCAGGTTTTGGAAGACACTGTATGGTTGGTTTGTCAGTGTTTGTCAAGAGATGTCTCTGGGCAGTGATTCAACTTACCCGCTAGACGCTGTGAACTTGGTTATGTTTGCATATGCATTCACCAGCGCTGGCACAGATGCGCTCTGGAAGCACTCGATCTGGTCTTGTCCTGCAGTGCAGTTCAACAGCTTAGCAAACTCGGTGTTGCGATCCGCAAGCTCATCGATGCGGAACATCGGTGAGCGTTGAATGGACCTGGGGATAGCTTTATGGAAGAGCCCTTCGGTCTTGCCATCGTAAAGAGCCATTTGCGAAACCACAGCATAGCCGCCTCCAGACTGGCCCATGATTGTCACATCGTCGGGGTTACCACCGAAGGCTCCAATGTTAGCCTTCACCCACTCCAAAGCGAAACGCTGATCCAGGAGGCCGGCATTGCCCGATGGAAGAGACTCGTGCGCCATGAAACCAAAGGCTCCAAGACGATAGCCGACATTTACTGCAATGAAGTCTTGGCTTTGGCCGACCCAGTCGCTGAAGTCGTTGTTTGGTGCTGCGCTGTACTGCAAGCCACCTCCCTGGAGAAGTCGTCAGTTGAGACTGATAAATCGCAATTCGAGATAACTCACGTGGACGTAGAACATGACCGGAAGCGAAGCACTCGCGGAAGCGTTCGCTGGCTTCCATACCCATAACTTCAAGCAGTCCTCTTGACCTGGACCAGCTCGCACTCCCACGATGTTGCTGTTGATCACGCCGTACGATGCTCCAGCGAATTGGACGCAACGCAGAGCATCGGTCGTTGTGTCGATCACCGATGATGCTTGTGACTTGAGAGCTTCAGGCGGCATGAATCGTAGCTTGCCTACTGGTGGCTCTGCATATGGGATGCCCTTCCATGAGACCACGCTGTTTGGGAAACGTTAGTATCGTTGGATCAGATTTTGAGCAGATGTAAGCCATGACTTACGTTCCGTCGTTTTGGAGAACACCCTGATATGACCCTGCTAAGCCCAAGTCGACGACAGTGTTCGAGGAGTTGTCATTGGCCAGATCTCTGCGTATGGCGGAAGCAGAAGCAGCGACTGCACTGCCAAGCAATAATAAGAACGAGACCATGGTAGAAATAGATGTTTCGCAAATCGCTGTTGACGATGACGTCTAAGTGCTTAGCAATTGGAATACCTACAAGACACACCATCAAACACTGAAACACCACGGCAACACAACATATTATACCAAATTTACACAATCGTCATGTAAACTCAAACCTTGCCTCCATGCGGGGAACAGTGGAGATCGCGGAGTGCTGTGGGGATTCGAAGGGAGAGTGTTCTTCAGATATTTGCGAATCTCGTACGTAGGAAAGATGGATCTTCAAGAGTATCTCTGTGCTGGGTTGGTCAAGCGGGTAACATTTCTTCCGCGCTCGTGTTTGGTTCTTCCGTAGTACTATCGCCGGTAAAGACTGGAAGCGGATCCACTTCGGAATAGCCGACGGTTTTAAGATCTGATTACAATTGTAGCGCTCTGAGGCTCTTGTGGTTTGTCGATTCCGATATTAATAGCAGATGTTGCACATTGGACGCTGGAATACAGCCATGGTCGTCGATTCTTTGAGAATTGAATCCGGCTTCGCTGCTCTCGTCGTACGTTACACTTAGGTCGCTCGGATAACTGAAGCGACGCTGACATGCGTATCATGCATGATAATAATTATATCAGAGGTCCGACGCAAATACAGCAACGAATGAACTGATCGTTCGTAAAAATGGCCGAGGAGCGGCTACCGTCAAGCATTCGAAGGGACCGTTTGAGTATCTCGTTTAGAGTTATGTGACGCGGCGAGCCAGAGAAGCAAATGCTCTTCACACGAATACCGTAACGACCAATGCGGTTATGCAGGCCAGTGCAAGAGGCCAAGGAGACGACATCAGATGGGCTCCTGAGCTAGTGTCTGGAAGTGTAACTGCAGCCTTCTCGCGCTTCTCGATCGACCATTCCGAGAAGAAGTCCATAAGAACGTCGGTTGCTTTCAGAACTTCCCCATTGGAGCCCCATGGCCAGACGTGACCCATACTAGGGACATAGTATGACTGAACCATTCCAGCGGCTTCACCCTCGCCAAAAGTGTAGCGCACCGCGTTGTCATTGTGCACTTCCGAAGTGTGGTTTGAACTTTCCATGCCGTTACGCTCCGCCCAGGAAGTTACAAAATGCGGTATGGAGGGGAGACAAGCTCCTCTTCGGTAGCCTCCGGAGTAGTCGATCGTCTGATCTCTCCCTCCATGTATATCGATTAGTGCTACCTTGTTGCCTCCATTGTTGCAGCTAATTTTGACGGAGTCGGGCTTGCAAGATCTCCGACTGGCGTCTCTGAATTGATAGTAGGCAGCTGACACAGCGCCAAATGCTGCGATTCTCTTTGAGGCGTCCGAATCACACGCCAGATGGTTGGCTACAAAACCGCCGCCATTACTCATGCCAGATGCGTAGATCCTGCTTTCATCGATGGCATAAGTAGCTGTGAGATTATCGAGGAGCTCTAGTGTGAAAGCGATATCGTCCGCTTTGGCGTTAGGATCGCCTTGCCACACATCTTCGCCAGTCGGATCTATCGTGCCTTGAGGATAGACTGCGAGCATGTCTGGATTGTAGCTGGGGTCGTAAAAACTTTTAAACGACTCTGCATCTGCACTATCACTTCCTCGTCCAGCGTATGCTAAGATCAAACCCGCTCGAACAGTCTCGTTATAGTTTCGAGGAACATGAAGCAGGTATGCTCGTGTATCGCCATCAGATAATTTGATGGTGAGCCTGCTGCTGTTGCCTCCTGGCGATACGCCAGCTGGAAGAAGTTGTGCGCGAATGTGTTTAGCACATATTAGAGCCAGGAAAAGGGCGTGTGCAGCAAGCATAGTCGGGACGATCTAATCGTGTAATAATTGCAAGGGGAAGATGGACTCCAGGCGACATTGAGTGTTTTGTGGTCTTGGTACACGCGGTTTCAGGTTGAGAGCCGATCCAGACGTTCGGGCGCGCGAGGCGCGTAATACTGCCCAGGATTCCACGTCACCAACGTGTTGCTGTTGTCGCTCATGACGCAAGCATAATTTCGTGCTCGACGATCTTTCCGCAGGGGAACTAATAGGAGCGGCTGGCAATTCGACGTTGATGGTAAGGACCGAAATTAATGGTGCAGAAACGCCCGCCTGAGCGAGGTCGCGAAGAGACGGAAATCCCACATTGGCACCAAGAGGAATGTCTAGACTACTTGCAGAAGTGTGTCCTATGTAAATCAAAAGCGATGTTATGCTGCTATTGTACCATGATGGAGTACTTGACGGCTTTGATAATAGTCTCCAACCGAATGGAACACCACTGTATACGACAATGATAGCAAACCGTGGCCTTCGTTTTCAACACTAAAGAAAGTCCCATGACAAAAGTGTAGTCCTGTTTGATACAGTCGCGCCCTAAAGACTATCCACCTGTCACTCCAATCAGGCGACCGTTACTGAAACCATATAGCAGATCAATCCGGGGACATCGTGTAGACCTGGCGTTGTAGCGGAGACGATCGTTACAGACTTGATCGAGCTCTCTGCGATAAACCTGAGCACGAAATTACAACATTGATTCATGCCATCTCGAGCAACAGGCCTTCGGCCATGCCTCGAACAACTGGAGTTCCTCGGTCTAACTACCCCATCAAACTGACTGGGTCTCAGACTGCTTCGAGTCTCTGTGCATTTGCTGCGAGGCGACTTGCTGCTTCGAGGGCTCGAAAGCCTTCCTGATCAATTTATACCAGATGAACCCCATCTGGAAAGCAGTGGCTGACTCTCCGAAAACGGCGAAAAGGGCTCCTGGGAGTGTAACGCCTTCGCCATAAACGCAGCTCATCACACTTGTCACCGCTTCTCTGATACCATCTTGCTCCATCCAAAAAGCGCAAAGTGTGATGGAAGCATATCGCAATGGCTTTGATTTCTGGATCGGAGATTTGCCACCGTTTGTAGTCGATGTCATACGCTGTATCAAGAGGTAGAATCCGGTGGCCAGAAGAATGCCAGAGGAAATGTAAGTGGCGATGTCCAACGGAGTCTTTGGTGCCGACAGGCTTTCGATGCCGTGAAAGTATTTCGCCAGCGCCTTTACCGAGTCGTATACGCCCCCGAAGCCAGAGACATTAAAGCCGATGGCTAGAACGATCGCAAGCCTCAATGCTGACCGTCGAAGCGACAATGGCTTCTGGAATGCTGGCGACTCTGTTGGCTGAGCTGAAAGCTTGTCATCATGTGTGAATTCTTCAACTTTGTTAGACATTTCGTTGCTTGCTAGGATAGGTCGGCGAAAAGAGAAGGCTCGAAGCCGAAGTTTTGTACACAGTGCTAGAGGCGTGGTACGACTTCCAGAGTTTCTTCAGCGTCTTTGTGCGCGCTTTGATACACGTGCAGCGGCTATAGCGGCGACAGCGGTCGTTGCAATCCTTTTGAACGTAGCCGAATGTTAGCGCCGGTCTTTCAGCGGTCGCTGGTGGGATCCTGGTATATCTACAGTCGCTTTTGCTGAACATACAAACTGTTGACAATGTCGATACAACGGGTCTTAAGAGTGCTAACATGCTTGCAAGCCAGAATGAATGTTGGTAATGACGGTATTGATTCCTTAGAACGCAAATTAAGTAACGACGTCTGGACCACTAAACCCATCGCGGTCCTGTTCAATCAAACGTGTAGGCAACTGACCTCTGGAGTCACCCACATACCGATCAGCGCTTCTCGACAAACTCGTGCTCGTGGTTCTCTGAACCAGAACCGATCTTCTCATCACTGTGGCTGTCGCTCAGATCACCGTGAAGAAGGGCAGTAAGACCGATGTCTCTCTCGATCCTCTCCTTACGGGCCAGATCTTCAGCAGCGAAGCGAGAATCACCAGAGCCGAACAGCTCGTCCATCTCTTCAAGGGATCGTCCCTTCGTCTCAGGTACCTGTAACATTTAGTTAGTGGCGATCCTGTCAAATGAGCACTACTGCTACTTACCAAGAAGTAAACCCAGACCACTCCAATCGTTGTGACTACACCGAAGAAGATCTATCAACGTGGTTAGTATATAGCTAACGATATTTGGGGCCTCTGAGGAAATTCTTACAAATGCGCCGTACTGGGATACATCAATGAACGGCGAAGTCGACATGGCGACCGCGAACTGTAAAAGCATTAGTTTCGTTCCAATTTGTAGGCAGGGTTGGTGTGATCGTCTCTTACGTTGTTTAGCCAGTTGGACGAGCCACCAATTGATACACCCTTGGCGCGAAGACCAAGTGGGAAGACTTCGGAAATGATAATCCAGGCAACGGGGCCCCAACTGTGTAAAGTCAATAAAGATATTGCAGACACCGGAAAGACTTTCGCTTACGAGTAGCCGAAATGGATGGCATATAGCCAGATGAAGACGACAGCGGTCCAAGCGGCGCCTTGGTGGTTTCCAAACCCCCCGTTTCTGTTGTCGCCATATGTAGCAGTAATGCTGCAAGATTTGTCAGTACAATTTCTTGAGAAACGAACATGAATCTGAATCCTTACCCGGCAACAATAAAGTGAGACACAGCCATTCCGATGCCACCAACGATGAGAATAGTCTTACGACCAAAGCGATCGACGTAAAGGACGGCTGGAATCGTGGCCAGGAACATGACGATGCCCACTACGCCAGTTGCGAGCAGGGATAGTGTATCGCCTTCAATGCCAACACCTCTGAAGATGAAAGGAGCGTAATACAAAATTGCGTTTACGCCATTCCACTGCTGGAAAACCATAGTGAGGATCGCGACGATCGTTCGTTTGCGTAGTGATTGGTTGGTGATGAGGGACTTGTAGTCGTTCAAGCCGATCATGAAGTTGCTCTTGAAGCTGCCGTCCTGGTACTGCGGGAACAGCTCCATGGAGCGTTGTACCTCGAATTCGCGCAGGGCCTTGATCTCGAGGAATTCAACGCGAACTCTCATGTCGTCTTTGCTGCAGCTGCGAAGGCGGGCTAGAGTGTTAAGGCATTCCTCTTCACGACCCTTGTTCATCAAGTGACGCGGACTCTGAGGCATGAAGGCGATCATGCCGACTGCAAGGATAGTTGATGGAACCAGTTGAATGCAGATCGGAATCAGCCACGAAGAGTCGTGCATTGCTCCTCCTTTGATGCTCTCGGCTCCACCGCCGAGGTAGTTGGTGCCATAGCCGATGAAGTACGAGACCATGATACCGAACGTGATAGCAAGCTGCTGAAGAGCCACGAGAGCGCCGCGAACTTCTGGAGGGGCCTGTTTAATCATCAGCATCGGAACGCAGATTAGGTACCAGGAGGGCTCGTATGACACTTACCAATTCGGCATTGTATAGCGGTACCAACATGCTGAATGCGCCAACACCGATACCTGTGACGAATCGTCCTCCAAGGATATAGGCGTAGTTGTTCACCAGAGCCTGAACGATCACACCAACAGTGAACACCACGCAGGCGATGACAACCGACCATCGACGTCCAGCTGCGTCAGCAACGTATCCGTTGATCAGTGTACCAATCCAGGCACCAAGCTCCAAGATTGCAGTGAGCAATCCGCGAGTGACACCATCGCCACCAGCCTCAGTGTACCAGGGTTCCAACTATGTCAATAATCAGTCAAAGTGTCAAGCGGAAGACGGGACATCTCATGGACTGACGTGGCGAGTAAAGGCAGTCATGGTCAAGATCTGACCGAACATGCCCTGGTTGTATCCATAGACAAACCCTCCAAGAGCAGCGAAACACGCAATCGATGTGGTCTTTCCGTTCGAAATGATGCCCTTCATGCCTCCAGGGCCGGCATACTTGGCTCGCGCGGCCGAAAGGCCTTCTCCGCCAACAGGTGCCATTGTTGGAAAAGAGAGATGCTGATATTATTTGGTACTCAAGGTGCAAGCCCCAAAACTGACCGCCGTTCAGCTCTCGAGCTTATGTACAATCTGGCTCATCTTGTATATTAACCCCGGCCCGGGTCAGCATGGGGCACCAGACGGGGCACAAGACGGGATGCCCAGGCGCTTTGGGCCTTAGCATGAGGGGTGGAGGTCGACGTTGTATCCACCAAGCCGCATAGCCACGCGACTGGTAGGATCCTCGAAGTCAAAAGGCTCACAGCTCGCGCCACTTCAGGCTAAATGCGATGTTGATGTATGGCATGATTAGTTGACTGGTTGTAGCCGGATGCTTGCGTACACCGGCACATAGGGGCGGATCTCATCATCGTGCGCGTGGCAATCATCTCGCCATAGTCTATTGCGAAGCTGTGGATCTCAATTTTGTGGTTGGGATGGCTGCGATTCTGCCTAATACTGGAAAAGAGCTGGAACATGAAGTTCAGGTAGAAACGAGCCGTGTGTCTGAATGTAACGGCGTTGTGAACTTTGCTTGACACTGGCTTTTTGCCCGCTCGGAAGCCGGCATGACGATGGGGGCTGAGAAGGACGATCTCATCTCTGCCCTTGCATAAAAGGCGTTCTCGATTAATTGTGTGGCGCGTCAGACAGAGCCGCATGCGTGACAATCTTAAAAACAAGGCGCTCGAAAGTTTCAACAACATGCGCAATATCTTGAGGAAAGCTTGTCACTCTGAGATACGTTCAAAGTGTATCGTCGCGTGGCTGATTGTGTCACAGCATGAAGATGCTCGCTGAGACTTGTGAATTGCATCCTCGTGAACACGCCTTTTATAAGACCTTACTACGACTCTGTAACGTTCGCAATCTCCAAAACTTCTTAATATTCCAAAAACTAGATATAATAGCTACCGCAGTTGTGGCTACGACGCCATTTGTCCATATACTCGGTCGTAAAACCCCACTTTAACGTCAATGTACTGTCTAATGTATTTATCCATTGAGAGGTCTTTGTGCACATGCCCAATGTCAACCATGTCGCGCAACGCTCGTGTTCTAGAGCCTTTGTCAACGGCAACATGGGTCGCTCTCCTTGCCATTCCCCATCCACAAGAATCTATCTCTGCGTATCTTCTAACCGCTCTTCTTCTTCGCGGGGAAGATCTTGCTGCTCAGATCAAACACTGGCAGAGGGCATGGGATCTGTACGGTTTCGCAGACTTCGAGGATCGCAAGGTACCTGTGCAAAACATGTAAGCATTTGACCATGTCGCAAACGCGTGAACAACAATAAGTGACGTACCAGCCGCATACGAGCCCTATGAATCCAAAGCCACCTCCGATCTGCAAGAGCTTCAAGATGTGGGCGAGATCGGCTTCGGTAGCTGCAGACGGTATCGCAGCATCTGCCGCAGCGATGAATGAGAACAGCATCACGAGGCCGAAGAAAAGGAGGACGAAGAGTAGGTTGACACGCAAGGTGCCGATCAAGATGACGAAGCTGACCATGGCCCTATTTGAAACATATTAGCAAATTATATCACTTCTGGTTAATCGAACAACGAACATTGTAATGTTGTGGAAGGTCTGCGATGAGTTGTACACGGCACCGGTCGCACCGCCTTCAGCGCTGAACGCCGATGTGATCTGATGCATGGGATCTTGATTGTATGCTAGGGAGCCCCAGTGAGTGCCGTAAATGATGAAGACGACGAACGGGAAAGCTGTAAACATCGTCAGTATCTAGACGACAGCGTTACGTGGTTGTTGTAGATACGCACTGTTTCCCAAGATGAACTCTCCAATGCCTGCAAGTACCATTGCGATTGCTCCCAGGAAGTAGTAGTCGGCAGTGATGCCGACCAGCGTATAAGGCGGGACTGCTCCCTGGAATTGACATAGCGTCAAGATTGTAGAGGTGTATGGAATGAGGAACCCGAGAAGACCGAGTAGACTCGGGTTGGCTGTGCAGTTTGTCAGTCATCAGGTCGATGGTCTGGTGGGATGTGAAATAACATACCAAAGCGTTTGGCGGCATCACCACGTTGCGGCTTCGAGGGCTGGAAGAACAGACGCTCGTACTGATCGTTCGAGAGAGTGATGGTCGTGGTCTCGCGGTTCAGAGGTCCACCATCGATGTGCAATGCCCCGCTCTCAAGGTCGGGTGATGTTTCGTACTTTTCGGTAGCCATCGTGTGGGAGTTTCGGCAACTTTCTGGATTAATGATCACGATTATTGATCAAGTCTGACGAAAGACTGTCTTGCAGCCACGTGCCCTATACATGTATACTCGCCCCTTGCTCACACTCACACCAACAAGCCCTCGCCAACACAGATTAGAGTTTCCCCGCTTTGGGGACCCCATCCATTTCTCCAGACTGACTCCATGATGGCGTTCGAAAATTGGCCCAGATGCAGTAGGGCATACGGAATCGTGTAACAAACAAAGCGTCACACACGTAGCGCCTGCCTAGTTCGTACAAGCTTCGAATGTCAACCCCTGTAGGTTTCTCGGTGGCGCTAGCCAAATGCTTCCAAGCATCCACAAGTACCCTCGGCTATAGGTAAAATCGAAGCCAAGTTGTCAAAGAGAACCCAAAAGACCGAGGCATGAGGCCGAGAACCGCGTGCCAATTCTACGCCACGTGGACTTGTCATTGCTTAGCTGTACCGGGTGGCTTTTTTCTTTTCGTATTTCGTTCCGTGGGTGTCCGCTCGGTCTTTCCCTGTGCCCGATGCGATGGAAGTGTCTTGGAGACGTCAGCATCCAGAGAAGCCGTGGGGAAACAGTAAGAATAGAGCTGAGCCCTCGTTGACAGTTTTGAGAGCCGCATGACACAGCAAACAGCGACTTGCTTCTCAACGCGCGATTTCTGCCACAAGCTGCGTTTTTGGGTAGCGAGATTGGACCTTATCATCATGCTGGCTGATCTTGGCATGCAGAGAGCGGTACGACGGATCTCAACACATGCTCATTCTCAGAAAAAACAGCCGTTTTGGTGCTCCTGAAGCTAGTGACAGTTACTGCTGTCACGAGGTACAGCGCACAAACCGGAGTCAATTTTGCTGTTCTCGAGCCGTTGTCGTCGACGCCGTGTCCGACCGTTCGTCCGGGGGATCCGAACCATCTCCAACAGAGTATTGCTGAACGTTCTCACATGAACACGTTCCCAAAAGCCACTCCCAGGCCTCTCTCAACCAGCCATAATTCCAAAGCTTTCATATCGCTGCGATTGGCTCTCTCTCCTCGTCGCTCACCGACTGTCTCTGTGATCTCTTCCATGCCGCCAAAAACTCTCACCAGATCTGCATCTGTCTGTCGGTACCTTTCGCTCACTTTTTTGTGTTGAGATGGAATGTCACCCCAACTGTCCGTTTTGATGAACTTCATGAAGTCGTCGATGGCTATTGATCCGCCTTCGAGGCACAAGATGCCAGGTTTTCCGGCCATGAGGAATCCTGTTAGGCCATATGTTGGAGCAAAATTGATTAAATCGTCGCGTTTGGCGCGAGTGCTGATGGATGGGAAGTAGAACCATGCTCGGACAAGCGGTGCGTTCTTATCGAAGAGACCATTCGCTTCCGCTGGAGCTTGATTTGACTGAGCAGAATACTCGAGTGCAGCTTCCTTGACATGTTCGATAACCGTCAAAATATCTTCTTCGGGTAGATCCATATTCAGTTGCGCCACTTGGGTCTTACTCATCCACGCTGGTTGCTGCAATCTGGCCTTGATGGCTGGGGGATCCAGCTCCAATCGTCCCTCATATTTTAGAGGTACAGTGAGACTGAGCTGCAGAGGTCTCGGCTCGTCTCCTGCAAGACTGTCTGCATCGGCCAGGTCCAGATTGAGTAGAATATCAACGCTCGAGTCCGCGATGGTCGGGGCCACATCCGCGGGACCATCACACCACTCTCTCAGAGTCTCGATCAAATCAAGCGAGGAAGGTTCAATGGTCACAGCATCGTCCGGTGCATACATGGCCATCAGCAGGTCGATCTGACCCACCTGCATGGCCATCATGTCTTTCGGCAATACATGCTGGAGCCCCCCATTGACTACCATTCTAGTGATAGGTTCGAATTCGGTTGTTTTTGCAGAAGTACAGCATGTGTACTTGGGAGTTCTTGTTGTGGTCGTCAATTTAGAAGTGTATAGTACCGCTACGTGGAAGCAAGCCAAGTGGATGTTATTCCACCTTCCGAGATCGGCATGAAGCGTGCCGCATTCGGGCTTGTACGACTTGAAGGAGGTGTTCAAGCATCACGGTGGAGCATCGTTGTGTTTTATTTATTCAACGTCAAATGTACTCTATCAAAGCCCGCGCTTCAAATCTCGCATCCAATTGATCGATAGCAAAAGAGAAAGAACGGGAAAGAAAAGGTTGTAGTCCTTACCCCAGACCTTAACCCTAAGTAACATTTCTTCCACATCTCATTTTAGACATAGCATCAGAGATCAGAATGGAATCAATCTTAGCAGGTTGAATCAGACTAGCGGTTTTTTTTTTTTTTTTTTTTTTTTTTCCCCGCGTGAAGCCTCTCCCGTGACAAACAACATTGTTCGTTGATTACAACGGAACGATTGGCTCACCAGTCTCGAGACCATCAACAGTCTCCAACGATCCGATTTGGCTGGACGCCCAACGTAAGTTTTGTCTTGACAATAATATCATGTCCGTCTCCCAAAGTGATGGGATGATTCGATAAGAGTTCTGCTATATCAACAAATAGCACATGAACTGGAGTCTCGTCGTCCACACAGCTGCTGCCTCGGCCCATCTAATGTCCGACTCTTCGTCAGTGGGTCGATGACGAACGCGGGGTCAGGGTTAACTGTGCTGTCCAAACAAACAAGACTGAAAACATGAATGCGGAACGGGTGAGCAGGTTGAGAAGTGATGGTGAATTGACGGAGGAAACGGTCCAGACATTGATAGCGATAGCGCGAGCTGAAAACACGATATTGCAAGATCCACCTGGTGGAGGACACTAACCATCTTACCTCGTCTCAGCCTCACCTGTTGTGCTGGATACGAAGCTCGGTAAAGTTGGAAGTGGGAAGGTGATATTATCTTTATACTTATACTCCTTTTCCCGGATCACTGTCCAACGACAGACAATCTGCTCTCCAACCTCAAATCTACACTTACAACCCCCACCAACGAGAGCCTCCATACCACTTCATCGCCCAAAATGCCCACCACCGAAATCGCCCTCATCCCCCTCCTTCCAGGAACCTCCATCGGCGACCCCTCCAACCCCGGCGCCGCCGTCGTCGCCTCCGTAGCCAGCACCCTCCGCCAGCAACCCGGCTTCCAAGAAATGCACTTCGGCACGCAACTCGAAACCCCCTCAATCCTCCAGATGCTCTTCAACTGGGACTCGCGCAGCGACCACGAAGCGTTCATCGCCTCGGAAGCCTACACGCCGCACTTACAGCGCTGCGCGACGATCATGGCGGGGCCGGTGGATATTGTGCATGTGGACTTCGAGCCCGCTGGCGCTCTGAGCAAAGCGCTTAAAGCGCCTGTGACGGAGATCGCGACGTTTTATTGTGAGGGCGAGCCTGGGAAAGATTGGAGGAGCAACGCGGCGAAGGCGGGAGAGTGGTTAGAGAAGGAGGCGAAGGCGGCGGGGTATCTGGGTGCTGCGTATGGAATTACGCATGAGGAGGTTGAGTATAAGGGCGTGAAGGGCAAGGCTGCTGTGATTGCGATTGGGTGGACGAGCAAAGAGGCGCACATGGAGTTCAGAGAGACGCAGACTTTCAAGGAGAACATTGGGCTTTTAAGAGGTGAAGCGAAGGCGATTGAGATGCATCATGTGGTTATGATGCAGGCGTTGGAGTAAGAGTTGCGACGTGAAGTTGAAAGACCTTGAGTGCATGATTTGACGAGAAACATGAACACGGAATGTACAGAGCGATGAAGGTTGACTCCAAGGTGGCGCGGCAATGATATTTGGATTTGTTCATATATCATGCAGGATTTCCTGTTTAATCCCTTCTGTTTACGGTCACGGCAATCGAACGTGGAGTGGTGCATGTAGGCATTGGTAAATCGATATACCTACAGCAGTTGTTCGAATCTTAACAACGTTTTCATGCCGTAGCATAAAAGTCTGAAGGCATGACAGAGAGCACATATTTGACCAGACCTTTAGTATCAAGCGATGCATAGGTGCAGTAAATCTATGCATTGGCCGCGCCTGGAGCGCTATGTACGCTGTGTCATCGCAACCCGACCCGTTCGAAGTGCGCCTGCGCCACCCATATCTCAAACGCCGTCGTTGCTATTTGCATCGATCTCAAAGTTTGTAGTTCTCGCAGGCTAGCGGTCAAGAAAGACAGCCGACCCATTTCAATCAATTCCAATTCGGAGCCTGGTTGATAGACTTGTGATGCGATTGCTTTACGCCTCATTGCAATCTGTGCTTACTGCTCACCTTCTCCCTCCACTAGCGCTCGGACTGCGGCCCAGATCTATGCTGCTCCGCAAGCTATCCATGCTGGGCCTCAGAGAACTCGAGCTGGAGCGTCGGCGCCTTTGACGTTCCTCTTCCGGATCCTTCGGTGAGAGGCCACTCGCGCGAGCAAAGAGGTTTAGGACGTCGGTCAAACTGATGACGCCAGAGAGACGCCCGCTCATATTTTGACCGGGAAGTGCGGCAGCAGTGACAGCAGCGGCCGGGCCAATGCCTTGAATTGCCGAGCCAGGCGTTGCGTGGGTCGGATCGTCCAGAGTCAAGGGACGAGTATTTTGTGAGTGAGAGCCTTGAGCGTTGAAGGATGGCGTTGCAGGCTGGAAGCCGGGACTAGGCGGGACTGAACCAGCAGGAGACGGCTGATCAACGATCCACATGCGGTGTGATCGCGTCGCGCAGAGCTTAGCGACAGTGTGAGCAAGAGTGCTGACAGGCGTGACATGGAAGACAGGGTATGAGTCTTGGCCATCGTTCACGCCTCGCTCAGAGAGGATGATGGAGATGAAGTGGATGCACGTGTCGCTAAGCAATGGGATGGAGGAGCTGTCCGTGAGCAGCTGTATAGACCATGTCAATCAACGTCACTAGCAACGGAGAGGTACATTTGGCTTACCTTCACATCCACATGGCTGATGTTGCCGACTACATTCTTCTGGTTGTCAAGTACGGGTAAGCTAGTGATGCCCTCGTTATGCATGAGCAAGAGAGCCTCCTTGAGTGGCCGGTCACCATTAATAAACACGACTTCTTTGGCGCCGGCTCTGAGCTCGTGCAGTGAGCGAGCGTATAGTGCTTCGGTCGCGGAGAAGTTTTGGTGGTTTTCCCAGAAGAATCTCACCAACCGTAGCTGAGAGACGATACCTACAACTTCTGATGTGCCTTCCTTACAGATGATCAGTCGGTGAGAACCGCCGCCTAGCACTTCCATTGCCTGCGTGAGATCCGCCGTGTGAGGTAGGAAGGCGGGCATCTCCCGAGCTCCAAGATGGTCGAGGAGGTCAGCCAACGGGATGGCATCGCCACTACGAGCTCGGTTGGAGAGCTGTTGAGCGCTCTCGTCCGGCAAGGCGAGGCCCAGGACCAGCAAGAGGTATGCATTTAGGTCGGAGTAATCAAAGGTCGCTACCGCCGTCTTGGTCTTTGTGGACTCACGCACCAGCACCAGATTGGGCGCTCCTGACTTGACCAACAGCTTTGTCGTCTCTTCAATGCTTGTGTCCAGCTGCACGAAGCGCACCTCGGTGGGCTCGATTATTTCGCTGACCTGGATGCTACGCCAGTCGCGACCCTTGAAGCGCGCATCCTCGCCGTTGCTCTTGGAAGGAGGATTCATGAGAAGCTCGGCCAGCGCGGAGCCAGAGAAGGAGTGATTTCTTGTTGCGCGCGGCGAGGGCGGGTAGTTGCGCAAGTTGTCGGCGAAGCTTGAGCGATGTGATACAGCGGGCGAGTGGGAGTGATCGTAGCGAGGGGTGCCGAGGGGAGTGGCCGCCGAGCTGGAGATGGCGGAGGAAGACGAGATTGACGCCTTAAGCAAGGGAGATGGTCGGCCGCGTGTAGAAGAAGATGTGGTGGCGGTCGAGGTGTTTGTGTTTTCGTCGGCGTGAGCAGATGACGAGATTGGCCTCGAGGATGAGGAAGGTGCGATGGGCTGTGCCATTGGCACTTCAGGCGCGACGCTTCCCAGTGCACGTGATGGTATATGGGATAAAAATGCTGGCTATACAATATTCAGAGCAGCTTGGAACGATATACCGCTACGAAGAAGTCTTCCAGAGCTGTCATCCTTATCACGCACTCATCACACACCCATGCACAAGCTGCCTGCCCGCCAAGCTTGATCTGCCCTCCTCTATCCACCATCCCACGGACCCACGCTGGGAGCCACCCCCACTCTACACTGCTTGTGCGTGAAGTTTGCGTACACGGCCATCCAAGTGATTGTATGCGTAGCTATTGGGACGCTGTACGTAAATCTATGCGCAGCGACCGACATGAACCAACTTCCCCAGCTCCTTCAAGCCCTCAAGCCCTCCTTGCTTCCAAGAAACCAGTCAGATCAGCTGACTGCGGTGACTCGATACGGCCGTCTGGGCCTGCTTACAAACACCCTTGGAGTCATCGTCGTTGCCTCACGGGCCGTAAACTCAACCTCGCATTGATTAATAACACTGAATCCCATTGTTCGCGGTGGCGACCCATTGACTTCGTCAACAACACCAACATTCTTGCCCATATCTGACTCCCGAAAGCGTCTGCACGCAATTGCGCGAAACATCACCACCAATCTTGGAGGTCCTAGTAGCACAACATCAACCAGGCCCAAGTGATCTTTTCCACCTCCATTCTCCCCACCCAATCCAACATGTCTCTACCAGAGGTCTACCGCCTCGCTCACACAGCCGAGTGCCGCCTGCAAATGGCAGCCCACTCAAAAGACCGCGATCTGCGCTTCGTCGTCGGCCATCTCATGCACTACGAATCTCTCCGCCTTCGCATAGTCGAGATCGAACATGACATCGGCAGATCACAGCGGGCTAAAGCAGTGCAATTCCAAGGCACAGGAGATCTAAAAAAGAAGCCATCGACCGACCAACTAGGCCGCAGATCACCGCCTCCACCACCAAACAACAGCATCCCTGGTCTTGATAAGGAAGACGAAGACGACCTCTCTGACAGCGCCTCTGACGACGAAGATGACGAAGACCTTGGTCTGATGCGCTTCCCCTCGGGGAGCGCGAGACCGCCGCCACTCGAGCCTGACGACGGAGATGATGATGATGACGACTCTGATGAGCCGGTTTCGCCTGAAGAGCCTGATCAGGCTTCCCTGGAGCAAGCTATCAAGGGCCAGAGCAACGACCTTCTCGCCTCATATTACAACAAGACCAAGGGTTGTCCATGTCACGGCAAGACGAATGCCGAGACCTTCGACCGCGTGTGGGAGTTACCGCCTAGCAAAGGCGACAAAGAGGGTGTCACGCGAGTTGTGGCGGAAGTGAGGGCAGCGGCTTGAAGGGTGAGGGTTTGTTGGGAATGTATGGGAAGCACGATGAAGCATTGTAGTACACAATGTGTGGGCATGATGAGTGTGACCGCTGACTCGAAGAAACGATACAAAAGTAATGATGGCAAAAACGACGACAGATGAAGCACGGTCATCGTGCAAGGGAAGGATCATGTAAAGTGGCTCACAGCACCAGAATGGGATCATGGTGCCGATGTTGCCTACTTGGGACCGCAGAATCAGCCTGCGAGGACAGAATGACACAGAAGGATACAAGCGCACGGAGGCAACTGCATGGCTGCTGCCGACGAGAAACTTAAGTGCTTGTTCATGGGCAAGTAAGAGAGACGAGTTTGGTCTTGCAAATGGCAAGCAGTAAATAGCAGGCTATCAAGTAGCCGTTTTACAAAAGGAAGGAAAAAAGATTCGAATTGTATGACATCGCTGCCGTCCCATGTTCTATATGCGAATAATCCTCCCATGTGGAAGCAACGCTACGCGACGAAATTGTGATCCCATGTATTTGCCACCAAAATCTAGCTAAGAGCCTTCATCGTCAACTCAACCGTAGCAAACGTACCCGCGCTCACAGGCGCAGCCCTCAGCAACGTAGGTCCAATACCCCTCCAGAAACCCGCAAGACCCTCCTGCCTGAACGTTTGCGCAAAAGCATCCCGCATGCTCTTGTACCGCTGCTTCTCGCCAAACCCATCCGTCTGCATCTTCGACTTGACGACATCGAAGGGGTACGAGCTCAGCCACAGCGCCTCACCAGCCAGCGCACCGTAAGCCGCGATTTTCCAGGTGGGGATCTCGGTGCGGGCGACGTTGTTGCGCGCCGCGTCGCTGTTCATCAGGTACTCGAAGGCCAGGAACCACGAGCCGTAGGCTTGCGCTTCACGGATCAGCGTGACGGATGTTCCGCGGTAGAGGCCCTTTGCCACGCTGGGGGAAGCGGCCAGTTTACTGATGCAGTCGATGGGGCCGGCGTACAAGCGGCCTGCGCCGTGCGGCTGCGTTTGCAAGCGGATACGGATGTGCTCGATGGGGCTGGAGAGGAAGGTGTTGGACAGACCGGCGAAGGCACCGGCAGCGTAGTACTGTCCATAGCTCATAGCCTTGCCGGAGGTAGAGTTCTGGGCCTCGAACGCGCGACGGGCATAGTTGTAAGCGCCGAACTGGACGGAGACACAGGCGCCGATTCCGATGAGAGGGGTGAGGGTTCCTTTGTAGAAGGCGGCGGGGCCTTCTTTTTTGAGGATCTGGGTGGCGCAGTCGGCGGCGCCGGAGTAGGCGGTGGTGGTTTGCAGGCGGACTTTGACGATGTCGAAGGGCTGGCCGATGAGGACTTGGGCGATACCGCCGACGGCGCCCGAGAAGAGGTCTTTGAAGGTCTCGTTGACGCCGACGTTGGCTTCTTCTAGTGCTTGGGACATTTTCTTGATATGTGTGTTTTTTTGGGATGAAATTGGGCCCGGGTGCTTCGCTCAGAGGTAGAGATCCAAGCCGGTGTGACTATCTGTCCAGTAATGCCAGAAATGGAAAATGTGGTGATTAGAGTATTCTCTCCACTGAACTGTCTCCTGGAAGACTATTTTTCACGATACAGAGTCACGAATGAGGTCCAGCAGACAACGGGGCAACCAAAAACGATTACGCGATATCGCGACAGAACGCCCTGTTCGCCAATGCCTGCCCTTTTGGGCGAAAGGTGGACTCGCTCAAATCGCCGTCCGCGCGCCCGACCAGTTCACTTGGCGGAGAACTTTTAGTTGCTACGCTCAAGTTTGTGTACGGTCGGACCTCGTCTCTGTCTCTCAGTGGCCGATAGGGCTTCAGAAGGCGGTATCATTAACGATATTAGCACACCAGTCACTAAAATGACTAGAAGTTGTTAGTAGCGTCCCAGTGGTAAGTCTCTCGATTCGAGCGCCTACAGTTGACAAGGCTATACAGTTGTAGTGTATGCAAACATACTTGCACGCTTTTCGCAGATCTGCGTATCTCTTCTTCAGGTATCTTTTTCCTGGCCGTTACTTTATCGTGATTTCTTTTCGATCGGGAAGCTTCATCAGATATGGCCACGTAAGAAGATACGTTGAGCTCCAGGAACGTACATCCAGGAATCTAAAAATGTAGCCAAACGCAGACTGGTGTCTTTGGCACTCTGACCCTTTAGGCGCCGACAACACTTGACGCGATTTGACGCGTCAGTCACGGTCACGACTCTTCAGAGTATCAACTTCTGTTGCTCATACGCTCAGCAGAGCAACATCCATATTGACCTCCTGCCATCGCGATGGATCGAAAGAACACTCCGTACGTGGAGCCTCCGTACATGAAACCTCCATCAATGCCGATTCTACAGACATTGCCCCCGGAGCTGCTCCATAAGATATTCTCGTATCTGGATTCTCGAGTGCAGCTCGTGGCAATGCGGGAAACTTGCTCTTTGCTGGCATCTATAGGACTTGACCATTTCAACGATGAGGTTTCTCTAGTATACCATCGCGACAGACTCCAAGCAATCACAGAAATTGCAGCGCACCCGAAGCTGGCCAAACATATGCGTTCGCTCTTCTACATGGCAGATCGCAGCAACCTGCTAGACTTCGAGAAATGGGACATGCAGCGACCCTTTCCCGAACCAAGCGACGAGGAACTACGTCGCGAAGAATATCTGGAAGCATATGGTTCACGCGAAATCCCATCTCGCACGGAAGAAGATCTGGCGACTATATGGAGAGAAGCTCGTCCGACAGACAGCGAGTGTCGAAAAGGCTACGAGATTTATAGAGCACTGTGCCAGGACCAATATAAGATCGGGAGGCAAGGATACGACAGAGATTGTTTACGTGCGCTTTTTGAAGGCTGTCCGAAATTGCGCGAAGTCACCGTTGCATCTCAGAGATCCTGCATGCGCCAACTGGATGCTAATCGAGTGTTTGCGAAGGCCATGGCAGAGCCAAATGGTGATCTCTACTGGTGGCTTGAAGTTGTCCATCAAGTTCTTGGCGTGGCCATGGCTGCGGCTCAGTCTGGTATAGAACTGGACAGCTTGACATTGTTGTCACTCTCTCCAGCCATCTTTGATACGAGCAAAAGAGCAAAGGATCCGGTATAGCCTCCGACCAATGGTCCGCTCTGAAGACTCTGGTCAGACCTTTACGCAGACTGAGGCTCTTTCTACAAGCCGATGCACCAGAAGAGGATGATGAGGAGGAAACCGACGAAGATGAACATGTCGAACTCGACTACGAGCGTGACGAGCCCGACCACGAGCAAATGTACCACCAATTTAATGAGGTTCTGAATACCCATGCTCACGAGATCTTGTCAGCAGCTACAAGCCTCCGCGTGCTCAAGCTGCAGCTACCACGTTGGCGTTACCACGACCACATCGAAGACAAGTACGGCCAGCTCGAGCCCGTGTTACGGAAGATCACATATCCCCATCTTTACGAGCTTAGTCTCTGTCAGTGTGAAGTTCACGCCGACTACCTCATCGACCTATGCATGCGCCACAAAGCAACACTCCGAAGACTCTATCTAAAGGACATATTGCTACTCGACGACCACAGCAGTTTCCGTGAGGTGTTCACCCGACTCAGCGGCCGACTGCCGAATCTACGTCAAGTCCACCTTCGCGGCACCTTTCATGGGGACTTGACACCAACAGGCGAGCTCAGATTCCAGAGCACAGGCAGACGCATCACAATCGACCCCTTTAGAGATGCTCTGGAGAATTTCATCGTAAAAGGAGGGGAGTACCCCGTCGACGATCGTGTCAATACTCGTATCGGTTCGCCGGAACCGGTGTGTCGGTCCGTTACGCCCTACAAGGGCTGGGTGCAGTCTGGGCTTCCTGACGATGACAAGGAGCCAGATGATCCAGCACTCGATTATCACTCGGATGAGTTCGACCACTATCTCTAGGATTTAGCCACTATGCGTCGGCATCCCGGAGCCTCTGTGTACCGCTGCTGTGGCTTTCTTGGTCATGCGAGCTCCGCATTCGCGCGTCCGCATTCGCCCTTTGAGGCCATGCCAGCGATGCTCACTATTCCATGAAGTAGGGTGGGGCTCAGTGCGCCAGTATACCCAGTGCATATTCCTGTAAACCTTTCGGGCATAACAATAGACTGTGTTAGCTACAGCCATGTCAATATTTCTATGCACAGTTGTCCCAAAGTGTAGTCACAACTAGGGACATGCTAGCTCTTGAACACCATTTATAGCGTTCACCAATCCCCGAAGCTAGTATGCTAGTACTATCAACTACAGAGATTGGTTGACCCTGCTTGCCATTAAGAGTTGGTACGCAAACTTGAGCGCAAGTGCATTCAGACTTGTGCCTGCTGGACCCCAACCTCGAGCTCCGAAACTTGCATCATTTCATCATGTCGTCGACGCGTAAGATCCCGACGCGTCTGGCAGAACCTGTGCCTCTGCTTTTACTTAGGATCTTGTATCGTACTATCACATGTCTGCTTGAGCAGTCAATATACCTCCGTGAACATCATACGTAACAATGGGTCGGAAGAAGGCGCCCCCGAAAATGCCGTACTTGACACCACCATCCAAACCAATATTCCAGACACTGCCTCCAGAGCTGCTTCATGTGATCTTCTCGCAATTACCCATCGAAAAAATTCTGGCACTTCGCACTTCATGTTCCATCTTCGCGTCTGTGGGCCTAGACTATCTCGAGGATGAGATCCCCTTGGTTTTCCATCGGGACAAGTTCACGGCCCTTACAGAGATCGCCGAGCACCCTAAACTATCAAAACAGATGCGCTCGCTGTTCTATGTAGTCGACCGATGCAAGCTGAAGAGTTTCGAGAAATGGGACCGCTACAGGCCTGATCCACATCCGGAAGAGCAAGACGACTACGACAGAGATGCCAAGTTCTACACCGAGCGCGATTTCCGTGCGTGCGCTCGAGAGGGCAAGAAAGACTTCCTTAAGTTTTTTGAAGCGAATGGCGGCAGTACCTGAGAGCGAACGACGAGCAGCCTACGACAAATTTTGCGCATTGTGCCAAGACATAGTCGCTGTCGAGGACGAAGGCTACGATCTCAGTTGCTTACGAGTACTGTTTGAGAAGTGTCCAAGGATCCGCGAGGTTACGATTGGTTCGCAGATGGACATTATACGTCGACTGAACGCCAATACCACAGCATTTGGAGATGCCATGACCACGCCCTCTAAGGACCGACATTGGTGGACCTCAGGTGTGCATCAGGTTCTCTCAGTAGCAAAAGCTGCCCAGCACGCAGGCACACGACTGGATAGCCTAACACTGGCGCACGTCTCTCCAATGCTATTTGATAGGCATGGTGAAGTCGGAGAAGAAGAGTGGCATGCTTTGAGAGCGCTTGTACAGCCACTGCGGAGACTGCGAATGTTCACCCATATGTCGCCTCCAGATAAAAATGATGACGAAGAAGTTGACGAGTTGGACCCTGGGATTAGGCAAATGCAGTATGATTGTGAGGAGAACTTCGCAGATGGCTACTTGCACGAGATTCTATCGTCGGCCACTGAGCTGCGGGTGCTTAAGCTGGGAATGCCGCAGTGGAATGAAGACAACTACGATCCAGTGTACTCCCGACTCGACTGGGCCTTCGGCGAAACCGTCTATCCCCACCTTTACGAGCTCAGCATCAGTGATTGTGAAGTGGATGAAGAATATCTGGTCGATCTGATTCTGCGTCATAAAGCGACTCTGCGCCGTCTCTACCTAGCCAACATCTCCTTGTTCGACCTTGAAGCATCGTGGGTTGAGGTTTTCACCAGACTCAGCTACAAGCTCCCACAGCTCCGTCGTCTTAGACTTCGTGGCACGTTCTATCTGGATGGCGACAGCGAAATCGAGTTCGAACACGCTGGGTCCGAATCTCGCAGGATTGCTCCATATAGAGATGCCTTGGAGAATTTCATCCTTAAAGGAGGCGAATATCCAACAGACGATGAAACCGTCCTGCCAGATCAGGCTGATTATCCTGACGAAAACTACAGGCGACCGGGTCTACGACAAAATAATACCGAGCCAGATGACCCAATGACAGACTACGATTTGGACGAATTTGATACTCGGATCTAATGCAAGAGCCCTTCCTTGTCTACGCCATTTGGGACTTGCTTCGAAGTTTCAACAAAGCGCTCGTTCAGGGATAACTGACATTATGGATACGTACGCCCTATTCTACAACCGAGCTTTCGTCTTTTCCCCTGAGAGAGCATGGACGTCCCAATCAACCTCTTTGACACCGCTTTGATGTTGGGCAAGGCCGAAGGCGGACCCGCTCCGTGGTGCCATCATTTCTGAGAATATTCCCTCGACACCAGCGGCCTGCTTCCCACTTTCATCATGATCACCCAGCAGCCTCACCAGATCTTTACTCAACGCCGATGCGCGGGGAGCGCACGCTTTCAATCGGGAAAGGTAGGCGTCCAAGACCGCAGATGTATCTGCTGCGGGATCGATGACCATAGCAACCTTCCCAAGGCGCAAAAGCTCCTGCGACGTCACAAAGCGAGCGGACAACATAGCTTCGCGAGCAAAGGGTATTCCAAGTTCCCGCACCACATACTTGGAGATCGTTGCTGGTGCGAGTCCGAGTCGTACTTCACTGAGTCTGAGGGTGGCCTTTGCTGCCATGATTCGTATGTCGCAAGCGAGGGCTAATCCACAACCACCACCGAACGCCGGGCCTTGTACGCATGCGATGGTGACTTGTGGCGCGCGGTCAATGGCTTCAAAAAGGCGCGTGAGTCGAACGAATTGTTCATTCGTTGCTGTGGCGCTCTTCGCAACCGGTGAAGTCTTTCCAAGGTCCATACCGGTGCAGAAGTATTTGCCATTTGCTGTGATGGCGATGCGGGTCACCGAAGAATCTTGCGCGGCGTCTTCGAACACTTTCGTGATGTGCGCGATCATAGACTTGGTGAGCGCGTTTCCATTCTTGGGACGGTCGAGCGTGAGCCTCAGATTTGTGCCAGACCTGTGGATTTCCAGGCCCTCCCCTGCGGTCTGTGCTACCCATTGCATGTTCGGGGTGGTCGGTTTCGAAGGCCGAGAGGCCGGCTGCGAGCTTCGAGACTTGCTCAGAAGTGCGGCACCGGCACGACTTGAGTTCGGTATGGACAGCTCCCGATTTATCCAGTCACCAACCTTGACGAGCTCGTCAAGGTCAACGCCAGTCTTGACACCAGCTTGATGGAGCGAGTATACCAAGTCTTCCGTAGCGAGGTTGCCCTTTGCCCCTGGTGCATACGGACAGCCGCCGAGCCCGCCAACGCTGCTGTCGAAAGTGCGTATGCCTACATTGTAAGCAGCCCACATGTTTGCGATTGCTTGGCCATAGGTGTCGTGAAAGTGTCCGGCTAGTCTCTCTGGCGGGATGTTGGCCTGGATAAGGTGTTGAATGAGCTTATTTGTGTCTGAGGGAACGCCAACCCCAGTCGTGTCGCCCAGACTAATTTCGTAACATCCCATATCGAGCAGCTGGCGGGTGCACTCTAGCACTGCAGCAGGTGGCGTTGGTCCGTCGAAGGGACATGCGAATACGCAAGAGATATATCCGCGCACTGCAATTCCCTCCGCGCGAGCTTTCTCAGCAACTTGACGTGCTCGGTTCAGGCCTTCCTGTACACTGCAGCGGATGTTTGCGTTGCTGAAACCTTCGGAGGCGCTGACGAAGACTGCAACCTCTCTGACCTTGTGATGAATCGCATTCTGTAGACCCTTGAGGTTGGGTACCAGAACAGGCATGCGCATCTGTGGATTTGCGATGAGGCTCTGCACCTTGTCGTCCTCGAGAACAGTGGCACAATCAGCCAATTGGGGAACCGCTTTTGGGTTGACCGTCGATGTGACTTCTATATTTTGCAGACCGGCCTCTTGTAACCTGCGGATCAATGCGGTCTTGGTGGACGCTGGAATGACTGACTTGACATTTTGGAGTCCATCTCGAGGACCGACCTCGATTACTCGTACATCAGGCATGATAACAGAAAGATGAGATTCTTCGCAAGAAGAGCCGTAACGATGCTGAGAGAACTTGTAAAACGGAAGATGCGCATCGCAGCTATCATACCTTGACAACTACATGTCGAGTAAGCACCCGGGCTGATCTGGCCTCTCGATCCGGAACTCGTTTGCCGTCCGCCTCTCATCATGGAAGACCAAGGGACGGAGTTCCTTGGTTAACCCCCTCGAACCTAATTCTTGCGAACGCGGCCGTCCCCACAACCGAACACCGTCCCCACCACCCGAGACTTCCAGATCACGTGATGGAGAGACGAATTGTCAAACTGAGACATGCAGCGTAATGCTGGAGCTGGAACCAGGAGCCTTTTGAACATTTGCATTCATGCCTTCTACAGCTTGGCTCTAATCACACTAGACTTCAGCAATTTGGCCGCAAGATCGCGCAGCAGGTGTTTCTGATGCTTGCCACTGGCCGTCTTCGGGAAATCGGCGCCTACGTGCTCGTCGCCAACCCAAAATATATTCTCGGGGGTCTTGTGTCGTCCTAGGGTTTCTCGGACCCATGTCACCAACTCAGCATCACTAGGGCGATGCGTCTGTTCAGCCTGACGAACAAATGCAGCGACTGACTCGCCGTACTTTGGATCAGGTGCCCCAATAACAGAAGCCTCAATGATGCTGGCATGAGACAGCAATCGTTCTTCAATCTCGCCTGGCATGATGTTCTCTCCTCCTAATAGTGCTGTGTCAGTGCAATCTTTGCTTAGGCGTTCCGAAAGACCTACCTCTGATGATCATGTCCTTGATACGGCCAGTGATACGACAATAGCCTTCGTTGTCGATAACACCCTCGTCTCCGGTATACATCCAAAGTACTCCGTCTGTATCCATGCGCAAGGCTTCGCGCGTCTTGCTCTCGTTGTTCAAATAACCCTTCTGCAACGCAAAACCACTCGTGCAGATCTCTCCAGCGACACCTCGGGGCACTATCTCACCGTCGAGACCTACGATCTTGGCTCCAGTGTGCGGGAACACAGTTCCGACCGTGTTTAACCGGCGATCGATTGGGTCGGTCATGTTCGTGGCAAATGTCACTGGACTTGTTTCTGTCATCCCATATGCGATGATGACATCCTTTATGTTCTGCAGAGCGAAGGGTTCAAGTCAGTATTGTGTCTCAGACATTACATGGACTCGCGATCTAGCTTCAAAGCCTGTACTGCTCGCACTGCCACTGAGAGGCAGTCACGGAGCCTGAACCAAGACGGCGAGATTGTGTTGAATTCTCCATTCACGTACCATGTCTTGCTCCATCCTTCTCATCACTGTTGGTAGCACAAGCGAACCCGCGGCAAGAGCCTTCTTCAACGAGTCCAGCTTTCGATGCTTTTTGCTCATTGCCTCCAGCTCCGCGACAAACATGGTTGGGACCCCGAGAATCGCTGTGCATCGCTCTGCCGCGACTGCGTTTAGGACAGCGTCCGCCTCGAATGTTTGGGAAGGGAATACGATCGTGCTGCCATGTGTGTAAGCACCTAGGAATCCCATGACAAGGCCGAAACAGTGGAAAAGTGGTGGCGGACAGCATACCACATCATTCTGATCCAGCGAGAGTCGATCGCCTGTGAATTTGCCGTTGTTGATCAAGCTCCTGTAGACTGGTCAGTGATTGCACGATCGATGTCTGAAACGCTTGCAACATCGCACGAAACTCACATATGCGAAAGCATTGCCGCTTTTGGAGCACCCGTGGTACCTGAATCTTTCAGCTTCTGGAGGTTCATATCGGGGACGTTCAAGTTATTCCTTACCAGAGGTGAATTGAAGATTTAAGGTATCGCTTGGCTGTATTAACAGTTGTTTTGAATTGACCTCCGAGTCGCTCAGCTTGCTTGAATTTCCTCGCGCAAGTAAAGCACTGTAGGTGGTCATTCCGCTCGGATTTCGCTGTACTGAGTCGGCGTCATCGAAAAGAATGATCTGGGTACCGCGGGCGTTCTCTAGAATGCGGTCCAGGTGTGCTGTTACATCCCTCTTGGGGCTCAGGAAACGCGCGGCGCACAACACCTTGCATCCTGAACAAAAGACGTCAGAATATCTTTCTGTGCTATCACAGTAGTTACACTTACCGCTGTACGCGATGGCATCGCGCAGCTCTATCGGAGTGTACCCGGCGTTCAATACCACGACCGGACAGCCAATGGCACCTGCACCGAGGAAGACTTCCACATACTCGCAGCGGTTCCCTGCGAATATTCCCACGCAATCTCCTGGCTTCAATCCCTGCTCGATCAACGCCTTTGAGACTAGTCTGCTTCGAGCGAGAAGATCGCGGTAAGTTCTTCGTATGTTCTGCTGAGGGAAGACGACAGCCGTTCGTTCCCCATATATCGCTGCTTGTTTTTCGATCAGAGCGCCTAGTGTGATGTTCCAGAGTGGTTCCGTTGTCGGTCCAAAGACTAACGACGTGGTCTTCGATGGAGAAACGTTCAGTGCCATTTTGAAGTCGTTGATCGATGCTGCAAGATTAGGAACGACAAAATCGGCGGGATGTTGGCAATAGATAGCACTTGATAGTACGCAACCATTCCATTGCAACCGTCCCATCCGAAAAAGAGACGAATGAGGTTTCATTCCGTGTCGCCCGCCGTGCCCGCGTCCGGGTCACGTGACCCGGATCAATCACTTGATGAGAATGTATGACCTTGCAGCCACGCCGGCGATTTGCATCGAGAAGAATCATAGTCTATTGAATATTGAACACACCATGGATTCCAACACGTACCCTGTCATTGAATCTGCTATAAACCTTCGAGGGCCGCAATTTACTACGAATCGCAAGTCATGGGAGCCGCTTATCGAGAAATTTGAGACTCTCTCAAAGGCCGCCACGTCTGAAGGAAACGACAAGTATCTGCAGAGACACCAGGATAGGGGGCAGTTGCTTGGTATATCTCTCCGTGGTATCGCATAATTTCTAAGCTGACAGGTCGGTCGATAGCTCGCGATCGTATCGCCCTCATCCTCGACTCAGATTCGCCGTTCTTGGAACTTTGTCCATTCGCAGGCCTAGGCCAACAAGATGTGCCAGCATGTGGAAACCTCATCAGCGGTATCGGAAGTATCTGGTAAGTTTCTATTCCATTGCTATGGTTCATCAATGACTTACTCCAGACTGTTTGGCACAGTGGCCGACCCTGCCTAGTCCTCTCTCACATACCTACCCAGAACGGTGGCGCGTGGAGCACATTGACCAGTATGTTACCAGATTTCGCATCCGAAGAATTAAGACAGAACCGCTAATCATTCTATAAGTTCCCAAGCAGAACCGCGTGACGGAGATCGCCATAGAGAACAACCTGCCAATTGTGGCGCTTGTACAATCGGTATGGACTGATCGCCTTGTCACCAACTCCTTTTAGACACTCTCACTAACACAAGAACAATTTAGGCGGGTGTGTTCCTTCCTCGACAGTTCGAGATCTTCCACGCGGGAGCTCAAATCTTTCGCGACCTGGCTAGACGAAGTCAACTTGGGCAACAGTCTTGCGCGATTGTATTCGGCTCATCGACCGCCGGTGGCGCGTACCATCCAGCATTGTCTGACTACAGCATCTTCGTCAAAGGCCATGCGCAAGTCTTTCTCGGCGGACCTCCACTCGTTAAAATGGCTACCGGAGAAGTAGTTGACGCAGAATCGCTGGGAGGCGCGGAGACTCACGGCAAAGTCACTGGTCTCGCTGATCAGATCGCGGTAGACGAGTAAGTCTGATGTTTTCCTATTATGATATTCCATGAGATTAATGCTTCCAGGTTCGACGCAATTCGCAAAGCCAGAGAATGGGTGTCCGTACTCCCCCAAAGGACTTCACCATCAGCCGTGACGGTCAGCTCACCGGCACCACCTCGATACTCCGCCGAAGATCTCTTGTACTTGGTAGACCCAGACATCCGCAAACCATTCGATTTGGGTGAAGTCGTCCTGCGTCTCGTTGACGACTCAAGGATCTCATCGTTCAAACCTGGCTTCGGCTCGAACCTGATGACGGCTTTTGCGCAGATTTATGGTACGAAAAGTCACAAGCATTCGGAAACTCTTCGTTAACATCTTCGGTAGGTCACAAAGTGGGCATTATTGCAAATCGAATCCCTGTGATCAACGGCGATGAAGCCTCCAAGGGCGCTCAATTCATTCGGCTTTGCAATCAATCGTAAGCAATACATCTCTCTCTGGGCCCCAGAAAATGAGGCTGACAATGACTAGGAATACGCCCATCATCTTCCTGCACAACGTCACAGGCTTCATGGTCGGTACCAAAGCAGAGCATTCAGCCATCATAAAAAAGGGCGCACAGATGGTGTCAGCTGTCAGCTGCTCTAAAGTGCCTGCCATCTCAATCATCCTCGGCGCCTCATACGGTGCAGGTAACTACGCCATGTGCGGCCGAGGGTACAAGCCACGCTTCTTGTTCGCATGGCCGAGCGCTCGATGCAGTGTCATGGGCCCAGATCAGCTTGCTGGTGTCATGCAGAACATTGAGGCGAACAGCGCAAAGTCGAAGGGGGCAGAGGTCAACACAGAAGCGTCTCAGAAAAGAGTTCAGACACTGAAGGACACAGTGCTGCGAGACAGCGACTGCTATAGGACTAGTTCTACTCTTCTCGATGACGGTGTCATTGACCCTCGAGATACCAGAGACGTTCTTGGAATGTGCTTGGAAGTCATTGGGACGGAGGTGGAGGGCGCAGACGCACATAATATCCTTGCGCGGCTATAGTTGAATCCACGAGTCTGTTTACATAGTGAAGTGTTTAGTGCACGTAAATCGAATCTGTTGAAGCTTACAATGACATATGATGTGCTACGACACGGCGTATGAACCATAGCGCGTGAGCTACTACCGGTGAGTATCTCCCTCGCAAACTAGAGCTTCCGCCGTTGAGGGCCAGATGTTGTCTCCGAAGAAACTAAGCTGGTATCTAAAAATCTCATTCACGATCGTGGGGCTGCTTGCCGCCGAGAGCGGACTTCTATCCTCTGCCTTGGGTGCCTTTACCAAGGAGCTCGTTCCTATGAACAAGGGCATCTTCTATTGAGAGCGTACTTTCTTCTCCAAATCGGACGTTGTACTATCTGGGATTCTGTGGTTCTAAATGAGGGTGCTTACCACTGAGAGTGTGCTTCTATCTTCCACAGACCTAGCCGAGTATGAAGCTTGTCACGCCAACGGATACTACGGCTTCCCATTGAGATCGCCATGTTATCCCCTGAGCATCTGTACTGGTGTCTAAAAGTGTTCGCAAAACTGCGGAATGTTCCATTGCTACTCGACAGCGCACAGAGGACTACCTTCATCCACCGCGTCCTGTTCCTGAACCTTTGAGCTGAATGTCCCTTCCACCGCAGCGGATATATTGATCTCCATCTTCATGCTCTCCACGACCATGACAATCTCTCCAGCTTTTACCTTGTCGCCGTTCTTCTTGAGCACCGATACCACTTTGCAAGGCATGGGCGCTGGGATAACCTTCAGCTTGGCCTGTGAATCTCCTCCGACGGCTTCGCGGAGGTGTTCGAAGTAGGACAAGGTGCTGAAGACATTAAAGCTGAACCACGTTCCTAGCAATGGCAGATGCACCATAACACGGAACCCTTGGCCGGTGTCGGGCAATCTGGTGGCACGTAAATCGCTCGTTTCGGTGGCGAGGTACATTTTCGATACCACACCGTTGACAGCAATGCTCATCGTCCCAGTGATCCATGATCCTGAAGCCGATGCTGTCGAGGAGTGATGGGCTTCGCAAGAGAGAACATCAAGAGTGTAGTCGGTCTTGTCAGGCACATTGCCCGCTCTGATGGCTCTGGTGAGAGCATTGTAGTTTGAGGTGGCTGCCGTAGCAGTGTTTTTGGCTGCTGATTGGGGCAGATATGCAGCATATCCTCTCACAGGACCGGGTCCTGATCTGTTGGGCTCCCATGCACAGAATAAAGCCACCTGACTTGATGTGATAGGGTCATTACTTGTCACTATGGTCCTTCGCTCCCCACTGTTGACGGTGTCGAAAGCTTGGTTTCTGAACTTCGGTCGGATGTTAGAGAAGGCTCTGGTTGTGGAGCCCTGAGTGAGATATCGTGGGAGTACGTCCAAGGCATGAGACACAACGAGTGGCAAGGCCTGTTGGAGGTTGATCTCGGCTTGCGTTCGTGCTGGCGACAGCAGTGATTGAAGTCGCTGTGGAATAAATGAGGTAGTATACGCCGGATCGGAGAAGCCGTCGTCAATGAGACAGCTCTGCAAGAACTTCTGATTCGTCCGAACACCAATGATAGCAGTGTCAGCCAGAAGCCTTATCATCTTTGCTCTTGCAAGAGTCCTGGTTGGAGCCCAGACCACAAACTTTGCGATCATGGAGTCGAAGTAGATTGATACATTTGAGCCTGTCGCGACGGCTGTCTCGACTCTGGTGTGACTCGTATCGTTGGAAAGCTTCCATAGTCGGAGGGTGCCATTCTCAGGATAAAAGTCACGGTTTGGGTCTTCTGCGCACAAGCGACACTCGATAGCATGGCCAATCTGAGGGACCGGATCAAGCTGAGGTAGCGTTGATAGATCGCCTCCAGCGGCCACAAAGATTTGCAAGGAAACGACATCCAGCCTTGTCGTCTCTTCTGTGATGGGATGTTCGACTTGTAGGCGAGTGTTGACCTCCAGGAAGTAGAACTTTCACGTTGCGACGTCGAACACAAACTCCACGGTGCCGGCATTCTCGTATGCTAGAAGCTTGCCGACACGACAGGCTGCCTCGCTCATAGCTGCCCGCTGGCTTGGGTCCAGCCAGATTGATGGGGTCTCTTCTACTACTTTTTGGTGTCGTCTTTGGATGGAGCATTCTCGTTCGTTGAGGCTGACGACATTTCCATGCCTATCACCCATGATCTGGATCTCAATATGTTTACCAGCTTCGATATATTTCTCCAAGATGCAGTCGCTCAAGCCGAAGAATCTGGATGCCTCGGATTGTGCGAGTTTGAGTTCGGCACGGAAGGACGACGGGTCATGGACGATACGCATGCCCTTGCCGCCACCTCCAGCAGACGCCTTCAGCATCACTGGATAGCCGATCTCAGATGCCATACGTTCTAACTCTTCCGGATTCTGACTTGAGCTCGAAACGCCTGGAATCAATGGGACCTTGGGATCGTGCTCTCTTAGGTAGGCTTTAGCAGACCTCTTGTCGCCCAAGGTTGACATCGCGTTTGAAGCCGGTCCAATGAATGTGATTCCAGCTGCGGTGATGGCATCCACGAACTTGGCGTTCTCGCTGAGATAACCATAGCCAGGGTGTACCGCGTCTGCGTTCGCGTCGAGGGCGACCTGGGTCAGGAGGTCGATGTCGAGATATGGATTACCACCTTCACGGTTCATGCTACCCAGTCGTATCGCCTCATTTGCTTGCGTAACATGCTGTGATGTTGAGTCTCTGCGGTAGCGTATTAGCCGGTTGATGTTAGCTTGATCGATCGGAGCACTTACTCGTCGACGTATATAGCAATTGCGACGATATTGAGCTTCTGGCATGTTGCAATTACCCGACAAGCTATTTCGCCTCTGTTTGCGATCAAGATACGGCGGATGCGTGGTTGACCATGTTCGTCTTGGGGGATCGGTGCAATGTAGAGATCTTCGACGTTGTTTGTAGGTAAAGTGTTAGTAGCTGCCATCATGTAGATCGTCACCCGTTGCTAGGAGACAATGTGGTCGATAGATCTGAGTAGCTTACAATGTTCTCACTAAGAACAACAGGCATAAATCTTTGATAGGAGTCGTCGTGTAAAGTATTTCCGAAGGCACACGATCCCTGGTCCTGGTGGTGGTGGCCTTGGACAGACCCGGTCCGGGTCCAAAGCCGGGCTTGCGGTCTGGCTTCAAAGTCTGTACTATACGCCATACCGCTGGAACGCCAGAGCAGAATTTGAACCTAGATTTCGAGCCGGGCTCCGTGTTCGGACGGAGCGGCGATCAGAACGGACGGTCACGGCCAAACTGTATCATTTACGTTTGCACTGCGCCGTGTCTGCGCCATATTGTTCGAGGAACCTCCCTCGTTAGTACCACCAAGATAAATTTATACATCTCAACAATCTGTTAGCTACTTGTTCATCGACTCTCCATCTCCAGTCCTGAGCACAACACTTGGAAGAATCATGACGACCAACTCAACCCGTGTACCTTTCGCAGATCCTCTATGGATCAGTCGCACTATATCGCCTTACCACAATGAGTCGCATCGAAAACTGCAAAAGGAGGTGCGGGAGTACGTAGACACCAACCTCCGACCTTACGCCGAAGAATGGGAGCGAGAAGGATCAGTGCCCGTCGAGGTAGGCAACTAGCAAAGACAACGTTGGCAAAGCATGGTATCTAATGCTGTTATGCTGAGCTAGGTGATCCAAGAGCATTGCCGTCGAGGATATATGGCAACAGCAGTATATCCCATGCCAAAGGAATATCTCAATGGTATTCGCCTTCCCGGAGGCGTTTCCCCAGAACAGTGGGACGGTTTCCA
>Ga0265797_10001519_pt1 | contig 40670 bp, 39 predicted proteins | sample P2T30metagenome_FD_192433 | JGI IMG/M metagenome (GOLD analysis project Ga0265797, IMG submission 192433) | Plant litter microbial communities from East Loma Ridge, Irvine, California - P2 T30 | ecosystem: Environmental > Terrestrial > Plant litter > Unclassified | place: USA: California...
CTTGGGGAGTTCCGGTCATTGGGTTGGATGTTTGGGAGCATGCTTATTATTTGAAGTACAGGAACAAGAGGCCGGATTATATCAAGGCTTTTTGGAGTGTGGTTGATTGGGAGGAGGGGAGTAGGAGGTTTGAACAGGCTGGAAAGGGAGGGAAGTTGTGAGTGAGATATCTTGATGTTGTCGGCGATGATGAAGAATGTCTTGCCGTTTGACGTTAAGAGCTGAGAGTCGATCATTGAGACATGTCACTTATCAGCCAGCTCTCACAGTACCTGTTGTTCGTGAAGCTTTTTACTCACCTTTTGCTCCTCAAGTGACTCCTAAAGTGAGACCAATAGCCCTATGAGGATATCATGAAGGATTTTGAACGCTCAAAACGGTTCCTAGCCAGTGACCATGGAACGGTTATTTATCGACTTCATGTTCGAGTTCTCCTTACGTAGCTTTGAAGAATGAAGCTATACAACATGTTGACAAATCTCTTACAATAACAACACCCGGAGGGTAAGCGGTTCATGTGGCCTAGCCGTAAGAACTTAGCGCAGTTGAACATCAGGATGAGAATCCGCGGTCTCAGGACCCGGGTTCGATTCCAGCTCCTATCTACAGTTGACCGGATTACATGTGTAGCATGGTATGTCTGACATATCATCGCAGAATGTACTGGGAGGACACTAGTAGGTAGGAGTGGTGGAAGGGTAACCCGAGTTATCCTTTTGCCATTTTTTAGCCCTTTTGAAAGGTGTTTGAACCATTGAGATCACTTTCAGTCATTCAAAGTGTTCACTTTTGTATTTTCAAATGAACAACTTCGTGCATAAGGTACAGTGGATCGTTTGGAGTATTCACGTTTATATATGTGCCTGAGGCTCGGCGGCAAACGGCTCGCTTGCCGTTGCGGAGAGTGGCTGGGGTAGTTTTAGCTCGGCCGGGCCATGACGATGGCGACTGCCTGGCTGGAAGCAATCGCCGCTGGCCAAGGCATCGCGTGAGTTCTCGTCCATTTGATCCTACATTACACACGCCACACCTCCGAACAGCAGAACACACGCAGCAAGTTTCACTTGACATCTACCTGACAGAAGCTACTACACATCCCAAGCGACTGCGAGTCGCGACTTGTGATGAGGGCGTCGATATGGGCGCCGTGGCTGCTCGGCACAGCTCTTGCAGCTAGCAGCGGCCCAACAACTGAGAAACACGAAGCTGGACGCTGCGCCATTCGAGGACACTGCGGCAAGCAGTCGCTATTCGGCTCAGAGCTTCCATGCCCCGACAATGGACTCGCAGAAGCGCCAGACAGTGATCTGAGGGACAAGCTTGTTTCGGTCTGCGGCGATGAGTGGAAAGACACCAAAGTGTGCTGTACCGATGAGCAGGTCGAAGCGCTGCAAGGGAATCTACAACGTGCCCAGAACATCATCTCTGCCTGCCCTGCGTGCAAGAAGAACTTCTACGACCTGTTCTGTACCTTCACCTGCTCTCCGGACCAGTCTCTGTTTGTCAATGTTACTCAGACTCAAGAGAAGGGTGACAGATATTTGGTGACCGAGCTTGACCAACTGGTCAGCCCGGAATATGGCACAGGCTTCTACGACAGCTGCAAGGACGTCAAGTTTGGTGCCACTGGAGGCAAGGCGATCGATCTTATTGGAGGCGGAGCCAAGAACTACACGCAACTGCTGAAGTTCCTGGGTGACAGGAGGCCCTTCTTGGGTAGTCCTTTCCAGATCAACTTTCCAGCCCCCGACAAGAGCTTCGAGGGGATGAAACCGACACTGGGCGACCCAAAGCCTTGCAACAGTACCGATGAGAGATACAAATGCGCCTGCGTCGATTGTCCTGGAAGCTGTCCTAAGTTACCGGAGCTTGAGACGCAACAAGACTGCTACGTTGGACTTCTGCCTTGTCTGAGTTTCGGCATCATCATTGTGTACTCTTCACTGATAGCACTCCTCATCCTCGCCGTGACCGGCCACGTCGCCGCAGCAAAGCACCGGAAATCCAAGAATGAGCGTTTGCAGTTGCTCCAAGACGCAACGGCAAGTGACGATGAGGACGAAGGCGACTTGATCCATCACGTCGGCTACACAGAACGGCCCGCCAACCAGTACATTCTGAACACGTACTTCGATCGTGCTTTCAGTGGCCTTGCTCGCACTTGCGCCTCATTCCCGGCCATCACCATTGTCTCCAGCATTATTGTCGTTGGCCTGTTGAGTCTCGGCTGGCTAAACTTCGCTCTAGAAACCGATCCCGTGAAGCTGTGGGTTGCACCAGATTCCGCTGCAGCGGAAGAGAAGCACTTCTTTGACACAAACTTCGGACCCTTCTTCCGCGCGGAACAGGTGTTTGTGGTTAATGACACAAACCCTAAAGTTCCCAACCCAGTTCTCAGCTACGAAACACTTGGCTGGTGGTATGATGTCGAACGTCGTGTTCGCGACTTGAAAAGTCTGGGTCATGGCTACACCTTCAAAGACGTCTGCTACAAGCCCACTGGTGATGCCTGCGTGATCCAAAGTATCACTGGATACTTCCAGTCTCAAGGTGATGGCTTCTCCGCGGTTGACCCAAAGACTTGGGAAAAAGATTTGCAACACTGTGCTGAGCAGCCAGTCGACTGCCGACCGGACTTTGGCCAACCGATCCCTGTTGAACGAGTTCTTGGCGGATACAATCGCACCCACGAGTCTGTTGCGGAAGCAAGAGCCCTGATAACGACCTGGGTCGTCAAGGGATACAACCCAGGAGATCCTGGCTTGGAGAAAGCCGAGGAGTGGGAAGAAAGCTTGAAGAACCTGTTGCTTGATGCACAGCGAGAGGCGAAAGAACGCGGCCTTCGCATCAGCTTCAACACCGAAATCTCGCTCGAACAGGAGCTCAACAAAAACACCAACACCGACGCTAGTATCGTCATCATCAGCTACATTGTCATGTTCATCTACGCCTCCATTGCCCTCGGCAGTACGACGGTAACCCTTGGTACCATCTTGCGGAACCCATCAGCTGCAATTGTGCAAAGCAAGTTCCTTCTTGGTGTGGCGGGCATCCTGATTGTCCTGATGTCAGTCTCAGCAAGTGTTGGCTTGTTTGCTGCACTCGGTGTGAAGGCCACGCTCATCATCGCAGAAGTCATTCCCTTCCTGGTATTGGCAGTCGGCGTTGACAACATCTTCTTGATCGTACATGAGTTTGAGCGCGCCAACATCAGCCATGCCGATTTGCCTGTGGAAGAACGAGTGGCTCGTGCCTTGGGTCGCATGGGGCCGTCGATCTTGCTGTCCGCTACCACCGAAACTGTAGCATTCGCACTCGGAGCGGCGGTTGGCATGCCTGCTGTACGCAATTTCGCTGCATATGCGGCTGGTGCTGTCTTCATCAACGCAGTGCTGCAAGTCACTATGTTTGTGGCAGTCCTCGCACTGAATCAGAAGCGTGTTGAAGCTGGCCGTGTCGACTGCTTCCCATGTGTCAAGGTTCAAAATGCTGGCGCATTCACGTCCACTGGTGGCTTTGGCGGAGCGCCTTTCTCCGGCGTCGACGAAGAGGGTTGGCTCTCGCGTTTTATTAGGAAAACCTATGCGCCTGCCATTCTTGGAAACAAAGCACGTGTTGCGATCGTCACCATCTTCTTCGGGTTCTTCGCCGCAGGCATCGCCTTGCTGCCCGAGGTTGAGCTTGGCCTCGACCAGCGCATCGCTATCCCTAGCGACAGCTACCTCATCCCCTACTTCAACGATCTCTATGCCTACTTCGATGCCGGCCCACCTGTTTACTTCGTCACCCGCGAGCTCAACGTGACTGAGCGCAAGCACCAGCGAGAGCTGTGTGCCCGCTTCTCCACTTGCAACCAGTTCTCTGTCTCCAACATTCTGGAGCAGGAGCGTAAACGCGAGGACGTCTCCTTCATCGCGGACTCGACAGCTAGCTGGATCGACGACTTTTTGAAGTACCTTGACCCCGAGCTCGATACTTGCTGCGTGGATGGCAGTTCAAACTGCTACGAAGGCCACAATCCGCCGTGGAGCGTCACTATGGACGGTATGCCTGAAGGTAGCGAATTCATCCATTACCTTGGTCGTTGGTTGAACGATTCGAGCGTCGAGGACTGCCCTCTCGCTGGCAAAGCCGCTTACGCTGATGCCGTTGTTTACGACGCCGAGCGCAACACAATCCCAGCGAGTCACTTCCGAACCGCCCATTCGCCTCTCAAATCACAAAAGGACTTCATAGACGCATATGCCTCTGCGCGCCGCATTGCGGACGACATTTCACGCGACAACGATATCGACGTCTTCCCCTACAGCAAGTTCTACATCTTCTTCGACCAGTACGCTTCTATCGTTCAGCTTTCGACTACTCTAGTAGGAGCTGCTCTGGTCTTCATTCTTGCGCTCACGACTGTACTCCTGGGTTCATTCGCCACCGCCTTCACTGTCACAGTCACAGTTTTGATGACCGTTGTGGATATTGTCGGCACTATGAGCCTGGTTGGCGTGTCTCTCAACGCCGTATCGCTCGTCAATATTGTCATTTGCGTCGGTATTTCAGTCGAGTTCTGCGCCCATATCGCACGCGCTTTCACTGTTCCTTCGCCGTCTATTCTTGAGCGCGCGCACGGCCAATTCGCTCGTGGCGGCAAGACAGCCCGCGCGTGGGCCGCACTTGTCAACGTTGGCTCATCGGTATTCTCCGGTATCACCATCACGAAGCTACTCGGTGTGTTTGTACTGGCGTTCACCAGGAGCAAGATCTTCGAGATTTACTACTTCCGCGTCTGGCTGTCGCTCGTTATCTGGGCGGCGCTGCATGCGTTAGTGTTCTTCCCAGTTGCTTTGAGCTTCATTGGTGGAAGAGGTATGTTCTCACTCTTTGCTCAGCTTGAGATGACTTTACTAACATTGTTCTCCTAGAATACGCCGACCCCGAAACAGACGGTGGACTGGAGCAGGATCTCGCTAGCCGTAGATACCGAGCTCTGCTTCCAGACGAAGAGTACGAGAGCGACGACTACTAGCGGCAAGTCGAGTCGGCGACACACCGCGTTTGCCTGGGAAACGATGTGCCTGCTGCACCTGGCGTGTTTCATATACCTTCGTAGAACAAACACATGATGATTCCAGTTTTAGGGAAATGTAATCAATTTTGCTCAGTCCTCTTACAAGACGACCGCAGGTCACTGACAGCACCCGTTACGTGCTAGCTCAACTATGATCCTCTCTCATCGGCCTTCATGGCAGCTTGAACTCGAAGGCGTGTGCAGTTGTGTTATCGGTCGTGACATCCAACACCAACTTGCCACCCTTGTACTCCACCTTCTCCGAACCTTCATCAACCGGATCAAGCAGGACACTGAACTGCGTCACACCAGGGAACGACCACCGCTTGACGTCCACCGAGCCCTTGCCCTTCCGAGCAATGGGAATATCAATCTTCCAGTTCCCAGCCTCAACCCTCGACCCCGCGAGAACCTTGAGCTGATCCCCATCTCGCGTCGCGTACACGTCGAAGAACCGATCCTTGCTCCCCTCCGTCGCGACACGCTCACCGGTCATGTTCTGCACATAGTACTTGTACACCTGGTACTCGCCCGTGGGAAGATAGTCGGTGGCGAGATAATCCTGCGGATCGTTCTCCTTGGTGAGCAAGTTCGCCATGAGATCGTGCAGCGTAGTGCCGCTGAGCCAGTTGGCTCGCAGGCCGATTGCATTGTAGCGTTCCAGACGTGAGATCCACCAGGCTGCGCCGGCCGGTCGCTGCTCGATCGTCGTGGCGTATTCGTTGACGTTTATTTGCCGCTCTGGGAGGCCGTATTCGGCTAGCAGGGCTTGGAGTGTGGGCTGGGCGTTTTGGAGGTCGTTGACTGGAGAGAGTCGGCCGCCGAGTAGATGTAGCACGTATTGGTCTGGGATCGTGTCGTTTCCTGCAATCGATGCCATCCAGTTCCTGTACCATGTGTTGGTTGGGTCTGGTTGGTAGGCGAAGCTGGGGCCATCGATGCGCATGGAGTCGAGGGCTGGGTCGGAGCTATTGTGAATTGTTGTTAGTCTCACTGGTGCTCGCAAGGGGAAAGGTAGGTGTCAAGAAGACCTTACCGGATTCTCTTGTGCGTGCGGATGTACAAGTCAAGCCATTGCTGCTGGCTGCGCTGCCAGAAGATATCTGGGAGATCAGGCTCGTTCCAAATCTCGAAATACGTTCCGTTCACGGCGTCTCTGCTCTTGAGGTCATCCAGCAGCGTATCCAGGAACAAGTCGTAATCGGTCCAGTCGCCATTGTCACCCGGCCAGACGGATGATGAGTTGGTCCTGTCGGTTCCCCAAATGTCGTGGGGCAAGATCTGGAACTCGGCCCCATACTTGCGGCACGTCTCGTAGTTGGAAAGAGTCGAATTCAGCCTTGCTTCATACTCGGACTGTCCCCAGATCCATCCGCGGGCAGGCGCGTTCAATTGAGCCCCGCCGGCTCGACCAAATCTGAACGCTATGTCGGTGTAGAAGTGATCTGGGATCTGGTTGGGTTGGTCCGGGATTCCGTAAATCATGCCTGACGCGAGATGCTCCGGCTTTCCGGTCGATTTCTTCGGATTGACCGAAGCGGTGATGTTAGAATGCTTTGGTCCTGTGGGTTTGCCAGCGACCAAGGTGGTACTGGCGAGTCCGACCAAGAGCAAACGGGTTGCGGTTGTGGAAGCCATGCTCGATCGTTGTCGACTTGTGGTGATTTGCTGAGCGGCGACATCGTTACTCGCGTAGGTATGTTATGTTTATATATGTTCGGCGTGAGGTAGTATAGTCATGCATGCAAGTCGCTTGCATATTGATACCGGTGGGGGAACCCCATGCCAAGGTCTTTGGCAAAGAGGAGAAAACGAGCTAAGGCATGCAGCTGTCAACCGGATATTTTCAATTTGCGGCGATCGCCAGACTCATTCTTGTCTAATGCGTGGCCGTCAACTTGAGAAGGTGGACGTATTGCCCTGCGTGGAATGGCTCGGAAAGGAAACTGGCATTTCCACTCGGTTGCATGTTGCAAACGCTGCTTGCTGTTGTATATGTACTTCCGTCGCAAACTACTCGACGGACTTCGACAGTCGGTGAGATGAAGTTTTTATCGTAGTCAGGAAACTGTCGAGTGCGTGGGTTACTGCTAAGTCTAGAAAATCAGCGCAATAGACACTACTAGCCATTGGGAGATGTTTCTGGAGATCGCCTCTCTCGTCAGTGTACTAGGTGATATCCAATTCTAAAGTCAATGGTATTAGCACGATAGATACTAGTTGCCATAAGAGATAGCTCGTGTAAGCTTATCTCTCGAGGGTGCGCTAAATGACATTGGGGTCTAAAGGGGATGGTGTTAGCGCAGTAAATAGCCACTGAGAGACGCCTTCCGGATACTGCTTCTCTCATTGGTACATCGTATCGTACTCAGCTGCAACGTCAATGGTATTGGCGCCATATCTACTCTGCGATCCGCCAGCCCATTATTCTATGTCCACCATCTATGCCATTGTCGAAGACCCACTCTCATGTGCCCTTTGCCTTTTCTGTTCGCTCTGGAGTAGTACGGCACAAAGCGTAACACATCCAAGGGCTCACTTTGACCAATGCTCTCTTGGAGCGCAACAGCATCGACGCCTGGCCCGGTGGAGAGCGGCGTGTTCTCTCTTCCGGACAAGGTGGTGGCACCTGAGTGCAGATCGAGGGCGACGAAACTGTCAGTAAGATCTTCATCTTCGACTACGTGTTCGTTCAGCTCGGACTTGTTATCAACAAATGTTGTCTGAGGTATGTCAGTCTTTCCGCAAACACTTGAAGACATCTGATGCACAACCGTACCTTGAAGTGATCTTTGACCCATGGATTGTCGACATCCTCGACACAATACATCACTGGACCACGTGCGAGGGTCAAAAGACCGGACGTCGTGGCACTGGTGTCTTGCGTGACCCATCTTGGCTTCAAAGGCAGTGACAGAGTAAATGTTTGGTTTTGGGCCACCCAAGCCGAGGGAAGAGTCAAGTAGCCTCTGTTTGTCGACGCAGTCGGGCAATCTGGGAAGAGCTGAATTCTATCAGTACATTGTTCACTCCACGTAGACCGGCCGAATGAGAAGTTACCTTCCAGGCTGCCGCAGCGTATGCGGGTATGCGAAGCTTCAGGTTGAAGCCGGCCTCTGGCGGTCCTCGTACAGTGAATTTGACGTCGCCCTTCCGTGGAAAATCGCCCTCCTGGGAAACAGTGATTCCTCGATTGTCAGTGCTCAGAGTGTAGGTGCTCGCAACATAGAGATGCACGACGAGTTCGGTCGGGCCGGCGTCATGCCACCGTGTCTCGTCCCAAATATAGCCACCAAGTTGCCCAAAAAGTCGCAAAATATTTGGTGGACAGCAAGCGCACGTGAACCATTCCTCACGTTTAGAGAGATCAGTATCGCTGGACGCCAGCTGGTTCACATATGTGAACTTCTTGCCGTCGGTTGACATTGCTGTTAGTACGGAGTTGTAGAGGCAAAGCTCCAGGATGTCGCCGTATTTGCCATCGAGGCACTGGGTAGCGAGGCCGAGCTGATAGTTGTCAGACTTGATGAAAGTTTGCATATGAAGATCTCATTGCTCACCTTCAGAAGTCGTTCGGCCAGCATCATCACACCAATGGATGCGCAGGTTTCAGCATAACAGCCACCGTCATCAGTACCTTGTGGCAAGAAATAGTCAGGGCCGAAGCCCTCCCATTGCTTGATGGCGCCAATCCCTCCCGTAACGTACATCTTAAGGTTGATCATGTTGTCCCACAGACGATACATCGCCACTTCCAGTTGCGAGGTGTCTGCAATCCCGTGATTTCTGTCCAGCCGGATCAAGTCCGCGACGGCTGTGAGCAAATACATCGCACGCACCGAGTGCCCTTCGATGGTCGGCTGTTCCGCGATGGGCAGATGTGCCTGTTGGTACCTGTGACCATAGTCAGCATGATATTGTGAAGGCCGCATGGATGGACATACCACAGGGATCTGTTCTCTGGCCAAGGCAGAGGACGCTTCATGACATCTGCTCCGCGACGCTCCAATTCTACATCGTAGAAATGGCGTCCTTGACAGCCTGTTGGATTTCCTCTCTCGGTAAGGAAGTACCTGGAAAGCTCGAGGTATGCTCGTACATTGGTGCGATCATACAGTCTTAGCAAGGCAAGCTCGATCTCGGGATGGCCGGGATATCCATGGAGCTGAGTGGTGTCGGGGCCGAAAAGTTTACAAAGCAAGTCTGCGTACTTCTGCATGGTGGCGAGTAATTTTTCATTCTTGAACAGCGCATGGTGGGCTATAGCGGCTTCGATTAGGTGTCCAGCGTTGTATCTGGGTAGTCAGTATTGACCAACGAGGTACATTATGGGCATACACACAGCTCGTGCATATCTCGCAGATTGGTGAAACGCCGTCCAGGCTCCACCACGGTGTAATGGATGTTGAGATAGCCATCAGGCTGTTGCGCAGAAGCTATCATGTTAACGAGCTCATGCACAGCTGTCTCTACTTCTGGTGATTTCCCATCGTGTAGAAAGTAGCAAGCACCTTCAATCCATTTCCCAATGTCTGAGTCCCAGAAAAGATGGTTAGGCACTGGTGGCACATCAGGCGGGTCCGAGTAGGAGGGATGCCAGCCCAGCTTGAACGCATCATAGCGACCGGTATCCTTCAGTACCTGCAGCTGGTACAGTAAAGTGTTTTGTGATACTGCCTTCCGTCGTCGACCCAGCAATCCATCGTCGTGCACTTGACATTGGTCAAAGGTCGTTTGCGGATACGCCATGGTTCCAGCCGTTCTTGTTGCAGTCCTGGCGGAAAAGTCATCAAGATCATGGAACACACCGTTTTTATCCCGGTAATACATGGCGTTTACACGGCGTCACCTTGTGCACTGGCGAAGTCATCGGTGGACCGCAACTCCGGAGGGCCATTCTCCCCTTCGGTGTATCCCCACCGGAGCATTTTGCTTGGCCCGAGTGCGCCATCGGCCGTGGTATGCGTCGGTAAATTGTCAGCCGGCGAGAAGCTGACCTGTAAAGCACTTGTCATCTCTAGTGTGCCAGTGAGGAGCAGTGACGTGACACTGTTTTTGGTTTGTGGTGTGTTTCTGGTGGGTTCATCCTGTGGTCCTTAGAACTGTAAGCCTCCAGTGCGTGCCAAGGCGATTCCGACGCGTTTAGCCGACAGACCTTGTACGCCACCACGCGTTCTGACTCTTGAACCTCACACACCAAGACCGTGCATATCTTCGGGAATGCACATCATACCCCTCGCGAAGGGGATCCCCCCATCTCCTCCCCCATAACCCCCACACTCCTCCTGTGCTCCAGTTTTTGGTCTCATCCCACAGGAGATGGGCCGGAACTTGAACAGATGAGCGAGAAGTCGTTTCACTGCTCGTACTGTGCAAGGTCATTTGGCAGACTCGAACACCAAAGACGCCACGAGCTGATTCATGCACGTGAGAAGCCCTTTCATTGCTCTACGTGCTCCAGAGGCTTCACAAGGAGGTAAGACGCACGCTCTCGGGGGACAGACAGCTGGGGACAGACATGGGCGACGCTGGTAGTAGTCTGTTCGATCGATATGTCTCCTGAGAGGCACTAATATCTGGCCTCGACCACTTCGAGCACTTTGAATCAGACGCCTGACATTGTATAGAGATGCTCTGCAAAGACACGAGGCCACTCATGCAGAGCAATACACGAGCTTGCTTCAAACAGGCGCCAGAGCTTGCTCTAGCTGTGCCACAGCCAGGGTAAAGTGCTCCGGTGGCCAGCCATGTCAGCGTTGTGAACGACGAGGCTGGCTATGCATTCACCCTGCGGATGCTGCAAGTGAAAACGCATTGAGCGCGCAGACCTCTTATGAAAACACTGGTGAGGGTCCTAACGCTGCTCTCATCAACTCGCAGCAGGCAAATGATGTGCACCTCGACCTTGGAGAGCAGCAAGGTCCGGCTGACAATGACTTCTGGGATCCATCGATACTTGCAAGTACGAACTGGCTCGGCTCTGTCGATTTAGACGCTTTTGATCCTACATTGCCGGAATTCGATATAGCACTCACGCTGCCAGGGCCGAGCAGGCCACGTTCCGTCGGCAATGGATCTCCGCGGCTTCTTGGGACGGCAGTTTCACCTGCCATGACTGTGAATACCGGAACAACCAATAGTCAGGACAAGCAGACTGAGGACGGCGAATATTACGTCGACGGACAGCCTGCGCGACTCCCGAGAGTGAAACGGCGAAGAGCTTCGAGGGCAACACCCATCGTACAAAGTGCCCAAACCGCATGGTCATTGCAGGAACCCGTACTCGCTAGTCAAGAAAGCCCATTCCAAAGATTTGAGATTAGCGGCGATTCATACGACAAGCTCCGCCAGCTTTATGTACAGCTCTGCCTGACGTCTGGATCTTTCTTCAAGTCTTTCGACGACTTTGAATTCCCCTCGAAGGTATTCTTCGAAAGCTTGGTCTCTGGGACAATCGCTAGTGTTACTTCAAATTTACCATTCTTGCACCAATCTCAAAGCACTGGAAACCGATTACACTGGCTTGAAATTATTGCTCTTGCATCCCTGGCATGCCACTTTGCTGACATATCGTCTAAACATCATTTCACCATTTCAATGCACGAGTTCGTGAAAAGACTCATACATTGGGTTGATGAGCAGCCCCAGCCGGATGAGGAAGTAGATGATCTTGTGCTCGCGAAGGTTTTGATCCTGCACGTTACCGGCGCAGCATATTGTGGAGATCATCGGTTATCCAGACATGCGTTGAGCATGAGTGCAAGGCTGTGCGCCAGCTTTCGTCAGCTTCTACATTGCCACCGCGATCAGTGCGAACCATTGAGAAGCACCGCCGATCGTACATTTATCGCCTGGAGGGATCAGGAGAGTGTCACACGGCTGTTATATTCCATCTGGTTACATGATTGCATGACAGCATATCATTTTCAGCGAAAACCGTCGCTGGCTCTTGCTGATGCAGCGATCCCACTCCCTTGCCAGGAGAAACTGTGGAGCGTGAGAAATGAGAGCGAGTGGCTCTCTGTTAAATCGCAATCACCGCTCATATTGTCGCCTCCGCCGACTCTAATCGAGGCTCTGCAGCAATTGTACGTGGACAAGTGGCTACCCCGAGAACGTGGTGAATTCGCCCGGGTGCTCATGATACACGCACTTTTGCAACGAACGTGGGAAGTTGAAGCCTACCATAGCGACCCTCTTTCTCACTGGGACCCTGTCGCTCAAAGACAGGAGAGCGCAGACATTCTGCCCTCTGGTGCAATCTGGCTGCCTGCCGTGCCCGCGTACACCAAGTGGCAAAACTCTGCTTGCGATGCCCTGGACATATTACACTGGCAAGCGAACGCTACGATCGGACAGTCTAGTGGCCTAGAGCATCCGACCGTTCTACATCTCCATGTGGCGAGGGTTGTCTTGCTTGCACCTTACCTTGACATTGTTACCCATGTCCAGGTTATGACCGGTGTATCCGTGTCAGAGGCTCAATTTGACATGCGTGGTCCGCACACTTCCAATCAGTCAAACACAGCAGCTTTATCGATTCGTCGATGGGCGATCAATCATCAGTACAAAGCTCGACTTGCGGCCGTTCACGCTGGAGTTGCGTTCTGGCACGTGCGAAGATATTCGACCGACGCCGTCCACGAGGGTCCGTCGGTTGCACTTGCGGCGCTGACTTTATGGGCATTCGGCACTCACGCACGAAAGCAGCCACCTGTAGTGCGGCAAACGGTCGGAAGCCCATCGATCGGATCAACCAACCATCACTTGACCTCACTTGACGACGATGACGATGACGATAACTTGGAGTCGTGCAGCATCATCTTACTTGACCGGCCTACAGACGACGAGCTCGTACAACAATTCATCAAGAACGGCGACCGAATGGAAGCTCACATTAGCGGCGTGGGTGACCTGTATGCGCCGCAAAGCCCACGCCTTGTCCTCAAGCAGGCATGTAAGTTGCTGAGGCAGAGCGAGAAGTGCTGGGGTATTGCCAGTAGATGGGTCCGTCTGCTTGAGCGGCTTGGTGAGCTTTCCGCGTAAATCTGGGACACACATGCCACCCAACATGCTATTCGGATCCATGATAAGAAGCACTGACAGCATGGCAAATCCTTCCTGCCCATTGACAAATCGGTCTGAGTGCACCCTCTCGGGGGACAAATATCCGGGGACAGATATGGGCGCCGAAGGTAGTAGTCTGTCACAATTGACGTGTCGCAGCCATAGCGGCAGACCCTCCGTCACGTTATTCATTCACAATGGCTGGTCGCGGCATATTATTTCCCGTGTGCCGATCGCTTCCAAGGTTCTCTTTACCCTCCGAGGGGGAGAAGTTCACCCACCGGATCCCCCAGAAACCCCTCCTCTTCCCCCATCTGACTCTAGGTAGAAGCGAGCAGCATATATCCCCACAACGCTTCTCCCCTTTAAGGACAGACTTGTAGTTGATCATTCTTCGCTTCGTTGATGTCTAGCACATCCTTTATTCCCACCGTGGATCAAGGCTAGGTTTGCCATTACTACTTGTCACAATTGATGCAAGATGGGTTTCTTGGAAAAGTTTCTTCCCAAGGAGGATCGCACCGCAGCGATGCTGCTTTATGGCATGGTCCTAGCAACATGCTTCAACGGTATGGTTGGATCGGCATGAATATATTGCGTCACGCTGATTCGTCAAAAGGATACGACGCCGGCATCATGACCGTCATCCTTGCCGACGAACAATTCAACGAGTACTACAGCATGAACGCAAACAGGCAAGGTATCGTTGCGGCCGCGCCTTGGGCGACTACTGGTCTCGCTCAGCTGTTCCTCGGAGGGACGTTGGCTGCCTGGGTAGGCAGATTGTGGGCCTTGAGGCTGTCGGTTGTCCTCATGTGCATCGGAGTGTACGTCCCGACACCAGCGCAGACTCTCAGGGGACGAATCAACAGGGACAAACTACTGCCAGCACGACTAGAATATGTCCCTGTATATCTGTCCCTCGAGAGGTAGAATCGAACTGAAGCAGAGCTGGTTGCTAACACCGCCTAGCGTCATACAAGTCGTACCCAACACCTTTGGCGTCATGATCTTCGGACGTCTCGTCACAGGACTGGGTTTCGGCTGCGTCTACATCGCCACGAACCTGTACGTTGCGGAGTGCTCGCCTCGGGCTCTCCGCGGTAGCTTCGTCGGCACAGTCTCACAGTTCGGCTACCAGCTCGGGACACTCATCGCCTTCTGGGCGGGCTACGGGATGAACTTCCACAAATCTCCCTACAACGTGGCTTGGAGAACTTCCAACCTCATCCAGATCCCGATCGGTCTCTTCTTCGTTGTGATCTCGTTCTGGTACCCAGAGAGGTAGGTGCCAAGCCGTCTCCCACGCACCTTCCCGACTAACAGGCCACAACTCCAGTCCTCGTTGGATTCTCGAGAAAAACCCCGACAACTCCGATAAGGCCCTTTCAAACCTCGCCTTCATCCGCTCCGGCGACCGCAACGAACCACGCATCAGAGACGAATTCCACGAAATGGTCGCTTCGTACGAGTACCGAAAACGCTTCGAGCCCGGGTACCTCGGCCTTCTCAAATCGAGTGCAATGCGTAAGCGCCTAGCCTATGGCTTCTACGCAACCTCCCTCCAGCAGGTCGGAGGGATCGCATCATTAACTAATTACGCGGCCTTGATTTATCAGTCTCTTGGATGGGATTCGGGACGTCAAGCGTTAGCGATCAATGGCATCCAAGCTGTCCTGCAGCTGTTCGTGGTTCTGATCAATACCTTTACCGTGGATCGATATGGAAGAAAGCAGCTGTTGATTGTTGGCTTTGCAATCCAAGCCCTGGCGCTTTTGATCCTCTCGAGCTTAACAACAGCTTTCCCGGACAACAACAACTCAGCCGCAGCAGTGGTAGAAGTCGCCATGATATTCATCGTCGGCCTGACGTACTGCTGGTCAAACGGACCAATCACACCCGCCATCGCCTCTGAGATCTTCCCGCAACATGTCCGCGACAAGGCATTCGGAATTTCGCTGCTGGGCCAGACCTCTTGTCTCCTGGCTATCACTCAACCGTGGCCACGCTTCAACGAGCAAGTCGGAGGTTTGAGCTACTGGTTGCTGTTCTCGCTGAACACCGTTGCTCTGATCTCCGTGGTGATCATTCTGCCGGAGACCAAGGGCATCAGTTTGGAGCGGATGGACAGGATCTTTGGCCAGATCGATACAGTCGAAGGCGGCGAGACTGAGGAAGGCAAACATGTTCATCAGATGGAGGACCGAACGATGCAGGGTGAGACTCGGGCGCCGGCTGATATTGAGAAGGACACCACTGCCACTCATGTCGAGGCCGCAAAGTAGCACTCAATGCAAGCATTGTGTTTTTATCAAAGGATGAAACCAGCACATACGACCATAGGTCAGTGAGAACTGGGCATCCCGTCCGCTCTGCCATACATAAGCACTGAACCGGGCGACTAGTACTAGAGTGGGTGACCATCTGGGAATCCCGCCTGTTGTATGTTTTTTTGAGATTTTTGATCTCTTGTCTTTTTGCTACGTTCAATGCGAAGTACCGATACTGTAACAACAGACGTTATGTCATTCTTTCCATGTTGCGGACGGAATAGGCTTTGTGTGATGGGGGAAGTGATTAGTGTGAAAGTGTGGCAGCGATCAATTGGAGAAAGTTTTGCTGGCTGACGGGTACGACGTGGACGACTTGTAAGACGTCCGTGATCATTGTCGCCAGTGCCAAGTGAAAGTGCTGATGTTGTCAGGAATTTGGGAGAAGCCGACGGGACAACATTACAGTATGTTTGTTCAGCGTCTGTCGCTGCAGGCCACTGAATGAAGACTGATAGTCTACTGAGAGCAGTGTTTCGATAAGTATAGAGGGAATCGATTGTAAACCTTCCTTAGTATTCTTTCTTGCCTTGGACTGTTTACTCCCGGCCTCGACACAAGGTCGGATTCATATTCAGGGTTAGGGTTGGGGCGATAGTATCACTTTCGCTCCATTCCACAACTCGTGTCGACGGGAATACGATCGCAACATGATTGTCATAATAGCCCAGCTGTCTTCCACCACCCATCAATAATTTGTGTGCCTGGAATATTTGGAAGTCAAGCTCGGCGGTAACGGTGAAGGAAGGCCTGATGTCGAAGGTGAGCTACTATGCTCTGCCGCTGCATGATAAGGCGGGTATACATTGTGCATGCATTGGGAGAGTTTAGCGATGCAGCAAGTACTCTGTATGTACATCTCAACCGACGTCAAATAATTTACGAGCCGCGGCTGCAAATTTGACACGACACGAAAGGTCAGTAGTATCATCCTGGCGAATGCGTCTTTTACCTTCCAAGAGCTTGGGAGATAAGGCAGATCAATCTGATGTTTCCAGGGATTGGGTGAGATGTAGGTAGCGATCAATGATTGATTGCGTTTTTGTTAGGGCTTGAGTGAGGGATTGCTTGCTTGCTTGCTTAATTGATTGATTGATTGCTATGTACAGTATTAGGGCTTGGGTCAAGTTGTTCCTTCGGCGAACCGGGACATTTTGCCTGTAGATCATAGGTACCGAAGGTGCGAAGCAACTCAATCGCAAATCGGCACTCGAGCCATTCCTAATGTTTGGAAAGAGACTCTTCACTAAGTACTCTTGCCTGGCATTTTGAGCTGGTATGAACCGCAGCGCACAACGTTACTGTTCAAACGTCCCTCGGCACAACAAAAAAAAGAAGGCTCAGGCGCCCATTTCAGCTGGCACGCCATTGAAACGCTAATGGTCTGGTAGATCACGCACGAGTCACTCTCAAACGCTACTCCAGATGATCGAGCCGCGAGAGTTTAGCATCTGTGGGAAAAATGGCAATCTTGGTCTTCTATCGAAAAACGTACCACTCTTTGACGAACCACCCCGTCGGGGTGAGACACGTGAAGACATGGCCGAAAGATCAGAAAAGGATTTAGGCGCCGTTTCTGCATCGAGCAACGGTCATTGAGTCGCCCGAAGCGGAGCGGATGAACCCATCACAGTGCATCACCCATTATTGTGCATTGTTACTATTCCCCATGCAAACCCATGCTTAGGACACGTGTCTAGCAGTTGTCTGGTCTGGCCGGCCGCATTCGCGAAAGGCATGTGGAAAGTCGCGATATGAGGTTGACGTTATGGCGTTTCGCGAAATGATAACGGCCGTCTCGTCTCGTCTTGTTTCGCGCCACCACGTGTGGCGTGGGGAGTTTTGCACGTGCAGGTGGTCGAGAAGGATAGACGAGGTGCATGTGTTATTCTGGGTAGTGGTTGAGGAGTGCGACGCGGCTGTGGCGTCGGGCGCGCGATAGTAGGCGTCTTTCAGGCGCATGGGCGAAATTTCGGCAGTCGGCCGTGTGAGCGCCCTCTCCGCCCTCATTTTTGTGGTGGTTTGCCCTCCTCACGGGCGAATCCGCCTTGTCCGTTTCTCTAGTCAGGCACAGGAAGTCGTGGCTGTGAGACACGCAGGGAAGGCAGTACGAGGCTACTGCCAAGCTGGGTGAATGTGCGCTCGAGCGGTTGTCAAACTTGTCACTCCGCTGGCCGAGATCCAGCCTGTTTGACCTCCTTCTCCTCCCAGCGCGTCTACACATACGACACACTTCCAACTTTTTCTTGAACAACACCCATATCCATGCATGTCTATCGACGTGGCATGGCCTTCAACACCGGTACCGATAAGAGTGCATAGCATCTATCGACTCAGCATATGCTCATGCCTGCTGTAGATCCGACGGGCAGCTAGGAAGCTCTGCCGATCCCGTGGCGCCAAAACTTTAGTACTATAGTCAGTGGTTGAGTAGTGGATACTGATTTTCACAGCTCTCGACCTCCAGAATAGCCTTCTGGGTTCCTGGTTCCTGCAGGCGAAGGCGCAGGCGGGCGGGCCTGTCCATCACCTGGAGACTTGCATACCCTGATGCACCGTGGCGTTTGCCGTGGGCAATACTATTCAGCATCAGTGGCACTGGCCATGAAACACCCCTGGACTGACATACGGTGGACTGACCCTTCGTCTCGCCCGGTCCTTTCCCCGGAGTATTCGATGTTCGGTGCTCTAGGTCCATGAACTGCTCATGTGGCCTTTGACGCTAGCAAACCACGGTACGATTTTTTGTGAAGATGAATATGCTCCGGGCGACCAAAGACAAATTTTGAGCTTACTCCAGCCTGGACTACAGCTATAGCTCGAGCTGCTTACTCTCTGGTACTCTCATGGAAACAAGCTACAACCCATGTCTCTGATCCACCTAATCGGGCAGCCCTTCCATATTTGTTCACGTCAATCCACTGCGGCTGTCCTCTTTAAGACAGTAGCTGTAACCTTATCTGAACGAAGTCGAGCTATCCTTAGCCTCCCGTCTTGCATACTCCAGAGCACCGGCGCCAACCTTCGACACTCCACCGTCTGTCCCGCAGCACTTTTACAGGGGCTAACAACGTCGCTTATCTTTTTCTTGCTGCTGTGCTGTGCTCGCTTCAAACAGGCGAGCTGGTGTGTAGAATTTGAGCCCGTTCGTGAGGCCCGCCGCGCCGGAATCGTCCAAGTGCCAGTTCGGGAGTGCCGACAACTCGCCTCCGGCACTTGAGGGTCTCGTTCTTGTTCCCAATCCGGCTCAATCCTCTAGTTCAGGCTCGTGGTGGCTGATTGAGAAACTTTTGGGGCTTCTGGAATCACTGGATCTAGCTATTTTTCTTGAAGCTGGCTTTTGGCCGCTGCCGAAGTCGAAAAGCCTCACGGCCTGGACAGCGCTTGTTGTGATAGCTCAGCAGCACGGTGATTCAACGACATGCGGCCAGCGCTGTCTGGCCTTTGAGTGGCGTTAGACAGATAGCAGGTGTGCTCCCGTTGATAACGCAACTAGTCCCTCGTCACTCTGCGACGATCTCTGCTGGTCTTGAGTCTTCTTGTTTAACCTTGCGATACCACCATTGCGGGCCCATCATACCATCTCTTCCTCCTTCTCTGGCCCATCAACTCACGCTGCAATGTCCACAACACCCGTCAGCACCTTTGGGACTCAACGAGGACGTTTCGTTGGAGGAACACCTGCACACTCTATCAATGAGTCGCGATCAGCAGCAGGTGGTCCCAAGCGCACGTTCCAGAGTTACCGCCTCGTTGGCGAATATGAGAAGCCGTGGCTTAGCAACAAGGCCATGAAGAGCACTCGATGGAACGATCTCATCGTGGGCATCTTCATCCTACTGGGCATTATCGGTGGCACCATTGTTGGCTTCTTCACAGTTTGGGAATATCGTCAACCAGAAGTCAGTCTCCGTTTCTGCCCCGGCATTGAGATGACTTTGCTGACAAAATACTTTAGATGTGTCTTATCTACGAAGACGACTTCAAGACTTTCAACACCGACGTCTGGACCCGCGAAGTTCAGATCGATGGCTTCGGTAACGGCGCCTTCGATTGGACTACGACCGACGACAAGAACAGCTACGTCGACGCCGACGGTCTCCACATCGTACCCACCCTCACGAACGAGACAACATCCATCACAACAGATCAGATGTTCGCCAACTACACACTCAACATCGGCAACCAGCAGGGCGGTGATGGCTCCTGCACAAGCAGCCAAAACTCTTCTTGCTTCCTTCGATCAAACCCGGAAAAGGGCGTCATGGTCCCTCCTGTTCGCTCTGCGCGCTTGACCACCAAGGGAAAGAAGAGCATTCGCTATGGTCAAGTCGAGGTTGTTGCCAAGATGCCCAAAGGCGACTGGCTTTGGCCCGCCATTTGGATGATGCCCGAGGAGTCTGTCTACGGCGGCTGGCCTCGAAGCGGTGAGATCGATATCGCTGAGGCTCGCGGTAACGATGTTCATTACCCTGGAGGCGGTCGCAACGTTTACTACGGCACAACCCACTGGGGTAAGTTTACTGCCATCTCCTTCCTGCATGTGTATGACACTGACCACCAACTATAGGCCCTACTGCGCAAACCGACGCCTACTGGCGTTCATCCAAAGTGAAGAAGATTCGCCGCGGCGACTACTCCCAAGGCTACCACACCTACGGCATTCAGTGGACGGACAAGTACATCTACTTCTACATCGACAGTAAGATCAAGCAGATTCTCTTCGTCGGCTACAACGCAAAGAAGCCGCTCTACGAGTTTGGCGAGTTCGAGGAAATGGCCGAGAACGCAACCCTCCTTGCCAACCCATGGGCGGACAGCACATCCACCACCGGCAACGCGCCCTTCGACCAGAGCTTCTACCTCATCCTCAACGTTGCCGTTGGCGGCACGAACGGATGGTTCTTGTAAGTATCTCCGGGAGTCGATAATTTCACGACATCGATACTAACGTTCTCAGGGACAACGTCGGCGACAAACCCTGGGTGAACGGTGCCACCAACGCGCAGTGGACTTTCTGGAACGCTGCCAGCAAGTGGCTGCCGACTTGGGGCGAGGGTGACAGCAAGGGCATGACCGTGAAATCGGTCAAGATGTGGCAACATGGCAAATGCGGTGCGACGGAGTTGTAATGCCATGATCGTACATGTTCTCCGCATATAATGGGTAGATTCTAGAAGGCGTTGGTTTCAATTTGTCGATGCGATGGCTATATTTAATGAACAAGGCGATTTTCAATCGATCAAAAACTCAATTACTCTTTTCCCTCGCAAGCAACAAAAGACCGCGGAATCGCTCAAACGATCAATCCTAGCAACAACAACCACAACCCGACAATTTTCGATATCTCCAGTCAATGCGGGTAGATCTCGACATGCGGGCGATTCGAAGCAACCAACGACTCAAATCGTAAAATCTAGATTCTCGGACAAACCCGATAGAAATCAGAGCCGTCAACCACATCAAGCCTCACAAAACCTATAATCAGCTCTTCCCCGACGACCCCTGCCAAAGTCAACGGCAACCAACGCACACACGGACGGACCCATGCCTGTGGGTCTATCTATCTCACAGCCGAAAAGGCTAAAGCCTAGTCTTAACGCCATGCAACGGCTGCTTGTAGCGCTAGACTATCGAACTCTCGATTAGGAAACACAGGTCTAGGTGAGTGTCACGGTCTAGGTGCTTCTCCAGCCAGCCTCTACATGCCTTCGACCGGGCCTCGCTACCGCAACGGCCAGCGCAAGATAGCAGAAGGCAAGAAACATTGGTTGGGACGCCACAAACCTGCACGCTTGCCCGGACGGTTCGAAACTTCGATTCACAAATCTGGATCCCACGGGTTAGCGAGAGCGTGGCTGTCGAAAGGTTTGTGTGTTTCGCTTGGGCAAGCCACGGCTTTGACGTTTATCGTTCGAATATAATCCTCTTCGTGGCCCGGTGTTGGGTTCCTTTTTTGGCTGCCAGACTTTCTGATCAACAACGTTTTGGATCGACAACTGCTCTTTGTTACGTCGTTGTCTCTTCGTCATTGTCGTTGTTCCTTCTATCTCTATTCACTTCCTCCTTCTTCTCCTGGAGAAGGTTCGTGATAGTCAGAATGTTCGACAAATTCAAGAAGGACAAGAGGGACAAGAAGGACGACAACTCTACTGAACTGGCCACGACCACTAATCCTTCGTCGCCTTCGTCTCCTTCGATCGCCACATTCCCATCTGGAGTCTCACAAGATGCTGCACGCTCCGAAGCTGGCTCGTTGGACTCACGCAGGCCGAGACCTGTGACCCACAACAGTGCTTTCGACGATGGTTTCCGATACCAAACGGTATGTAACCCATTACTTTGCAGCTGAACGAATCGATGTCTAACGCCTTCTCCGCAGATGATCAGCTACCTGTACAAGAAAGTCGTAGCCAGCGGCTGGGCGCCCTCGGACCCCGACCCAGCCGACTGCATGGGAGTCCTCGTCAGGAAGCAGCGAGGAACCTACATCACCATGCCCACGGCGGTCAACGACGCCCTGCTGGACGCGGCCCTGAAGCTCAACATCATCGCGGCTCTCACGATGCGGCCGGAGATGCTCGACGGCATCCTCGCCTCGTTGATGCCCGGCCAGACCGAGCTCCGATTCCACGACGGCTCGCAGCTGCAGATCCTCGACTCCATCATGCAGGTCGATCAATCTAGCATCAAGAAGTTCCAGTACGCTTGCGTGTGCAGGCAGGAGAGGCTGATTCTGGTCTGGCACGACGATCTCACCAACCTCATTCCTCAGGCGGCGAAGATTGAGGAGAGGCTGCTATCGTTGGTGAGTTGTTGACTGCCTGCTTGCTTGTCGGGTGTCCCGATTGGTGGCTGATCTAACTGTTGGTTTTCTAGGTTTGGGGTGACAGGAGCTTGGCTTCCAACATCCTGCAGACTCCCACGAGACCTGGCTCTCCCATGTCCTCAGCATTCGGTGCGACTTCTGGTTACGCTACGCCTTCCCACGAGAAGAAGGAGCCCATGACTTTTACCCAAGAGATCGACGGATCTCAAGAAGACCTCAGTTCCGTCCACCGCCCGGAGTCGCTCGAGAGACCTGTCCTCCGCTTGTCGCCCTTCATCGCCGGAGCGTCGATCTGCCTGGGAATCCTGCTTCTCGGAGGTATCTACATCGCCAAGCTGGTCCGCGAGGTTCTCCTGGACGGCAACTACGTCCGCCTCGCCCTCATCGTACCCGCGCCACTTCTTTTCATCATCAGTCTGTTCTTCTTCCAGACCATCTTCACCAGTTTGTTGCAGATGGTCGGTCCCATCGGCGGCGCTTTCACCAACTCCCGCTTCTACTCCTACCGGAAGCCCAGCCTGCAGCAAGCCTACGCCGAGGGCTTCGTGCCTCCCAGGGTTTCCATCCAGATGCCCGTCTACAAGGAGGGTCTCGACTCGGTCATCATCCCCACCATCCGGTCCCTCCAGCAAGCCGTCTCTTACTACGAGTCCCACGGCGGGTCCGCCAACATCTTCATCAACGACGACGGCCTCCGCGCCGGAATCTCCGAGGAGGACTGCAAGCTGAGGAGAGAGTTCTACGAAGACAACCACATCGGCTGGGTCGCGCGCCCGAAGCACAACGGCGACGAGGGCTACGTCCGCGAGGGCAAGTTCAAGAAGGCGTCCAACATGAACTTCGCCCTGAACGTCTCGCAGAAGGTCGAGGCCTACATGCAGGAGCTCGTTGCCGCTAGTGGCGATACTTTGATCAGCGAGAAGGAGGAGGCCGACATGTACCAGCAGGCTCTCGCGCGAGTCCTCAAGGAGGAACCCCTGGCTTGGGCGGAGGGAAACATCCGTGTTGGAGAGGTCATTTTGATCGTCGATTCGGATACGCGTGTGGTAAGTGAAGCCTGATCCTGACCGTGAATGTCTGTTGTGCAAGATGCTAACCGGACGTCACAGCCCGTCGACTGCCTTCTCTGTGGAGCTGCGGAGATGTTCCTGAGCCCCGAGGTCGCCATCGTCCAGCACTCGACCGGTGTCATGCAAGTTGCTTTCGACTTCTTCGAGAACGGCATCACCTTCTTCACCAACCTCGTCTACTCGTCCATCCGTTTCACCATCGGCTGCGGAGAAGTCGCCCCGTTCGTCGGCCACAACGCCTTCCTGCGCTGGAAAGCCATCCAAGACGTCGGCAGGCCCAAGGAAAACAGCGATTTCGTCTGCTACTGGTCCGAGCACCACGTCTCCGAGGACTTTGACATCTCGCTCCGCCTGCAGATTGCCGGCAACGTCATCCGCCTCGCCTCGTACCACGGCCAGGACTTCAAGGAGGGCGTGTCGCTCAACATCTACGACGAGATCGCCCGCTGGCAAAAGTACGCCTACGGCGTCAGCGAGATGATCTTCCACCCCCTTCACCGCTGGATCTTCAAGGGCCCCTTCACGCCGCTCTTCTACACCTTCCTGGGCTCCAGCATCCCGTGGTCCTCCAAGATCTCCATCCTGGCCTACATGTGCTCGTACTTCGCCCTGGGCTCGGCCCTCCTCTTCTCCACCCTCAACTACTTCCTCGTCGGCTGGTTCCTCGAAGACCTGTCCAAATGCTACCTGACCAGCTGGAACATCCTGATCTCGCTGATCGTCGTCTTCAACCTGCTCGGCAACGTCGCCCTGGCCTTCGTCCGATACCGCACGGGCGAGCGCTCGCTGCTCGGCAGCCTGTTCGAGAACTTCAAGTGGACGCCGCTGATGACGTGCTTCTTCGGCGGCGTCGCCTTCCACATCTCACTCGCCCTGCTGGCCCACCTGTTCCACATCGACATGCAGTGGGGCGCGACGAGCAAGGAGAAGGAGGACTCCAACTTCTTCCAAGAGCTGCCCAAGATCTTCAAGACGTTCAAGTGGATGTACCTGTGCCTGGTCCTCGTCATCGGCGCCATGATCTACCTGGGCGTCTACGCGCACCCGGACTGGGCGATTAAGAACTACACCGCCATTGTGCCGTTGGCTATCAACCTGTCGTTCCATGCGTTGACGCCGTTGGTGTTGAACCCCAGTTTGATGGTGTTCAACTATTAGGGAGCCTTTTTATTTTGGGGTTCTTCTTCTCCTGTTTTTCTCGTTATCAGTCATCTCTCGTTTATGTCATAATGTATACACCATAGAAATCGGTGTCAAATCTAGCCGAACAAACGAACTCGTCAGCAATCATCATCGTCTCATCTCCGTTCCAAACGATCTTTACCCACCAATATCCATTTCTCCCCTGAGTACTCTGACCGTCTGTCTCAGGGGACAAATCAATAGGAATAAGCTACTGCCAGTATGCCCGGAAAACGTCCCTGTATATCTGTCCCCCGAGAGCCTCTCTTCATCATCCTCGTCAAGGCTCATCTCTGTTCCCCCCACCCACTCTATCAACCCAAGCCCCAAACATCCCACCAGATTGAAATCTGCCACCACCACCTCCCCTGCCCGACCTCTCCCACCTCAATCCCAAACATCCCACCCTCGCCTTGGCCCAACTTCAGCCACTGATCGCCCACCGAAAGTTGCAACCTACCATCAACATACCCTCACATTAACTCCCCGGTTGTTGAACCACGGCTTCGAGCACCATCGAGCACCTATACAACGAACAGACTCTCGCTTTTCAGTTGCAACACCACAAGCTCTCAACAATCAAGAAAAGCGGCGACTCTGATCGGTCTTCGGGAGGAGGTTGTAGATGATATCTGTTTGTGTCTGCGATACCGGTCATCGCGTTATAATTATTTTTCTGTTGTATCCATCAAAACCCGAAAAGTCTCTCCTCTTGAAAAATTCACTCGCTCGTTCTGCCCTGAACGTTACCAGTCCATAGGTAAGGTGAGGTAAGGTGTGACACCTACCTAGCTGCTCAACCACCACAACGCCAGGAGTTCCATTAAGTCAAAACGCTCACCAAAAAAAAGAAAATCCCCAAATACAACGCACCGCCTTTCTCAAACCAAGCAAGCAAGCAAGCAAGCAAGCCAAGCCCGCCCCTAAACCCCACCACCACCACACACCATCACTTCCTCGGCAAATCCACAAACACCCTCTTGAAAATATCCCTACTCTTATACAAATTCAACAACCGGAAGCGCTCCTTATCCAGGTGCGCGGAATCGCTCGCCTGGCCGCAGGGGAAGTGCGCTGCCGGGGCGTCGAATTCTTTCTCGAGGAAGCGGATGGCGGGGATGGAGCCGCCTTCGCGGATGTAGAGGGGTTTGCGGCGGGGGGGTGAGGCGGGTTCGGCGGCGGTAGTGGTGAGGGTGGAGAGTTTGGAGGTGAGTTGGGTGGGGAGGTCGGTGGGGGTGGTGAGGCTGAGGGGGGTTGTGGCGCTGCCGTTGGCGAGGATGGAGGAGGTTGCGGGGGCGGGTTTGCTGGTGAAGTAGGAGGAGGGTTCGGGGGTGGGTTGGTTGGTTGTGATGTTGGCTTCGGTTGTGGTGGTTCTTTTAGGGATGGAGAAATTGCGAGGCAGAGCTGATGATCTGCGGCGGCGGGATTGGTCGATGGGACCCCAGGCTTCCATGATGGCTGCTTCCAGCGTTTTGAAGAGCTCGTTTGTCCAGTCGCCTAGCCAGGGTTCGGCTTGATGGTCGACGGTGACTGTCAGCCTGTTTGTTGAGTCGAGCTTGTTGAATTGCCTGTGGAGGTAGGAGGTAAGGGCTTCGGCTACGACGCTTGCTTCTTGGTTTGGTACGAGACGTAGCGAGAGTGCGACTTTGGCAAGACGCGGGATGATGGTTGCGTTGTCTGGGCCTGATGTTTGGAAGCGGTGGATGGTCAAGCTGGCCTCACGCCATCTCCGCATGAGACTTGATGCCAGTGCTGTGGGATCGCCAAGATCTGGGTTACGGTGAACAAGGGCGGCCGTGATGTCGGCGTACAGTTCGCGCTCCTCGTCACTCAAGTCTGGTATCGGATCGTAAAAGCCTGGTATCATGACTTGGCCGCTCTTGCCCGTGAGCTTGCTGAGGAGCATTACAAGATCCTTGAGGGACTCGTCGAGTTGTGCGCTACCATCTACACCACTGTGCAAATCTGGATGACTGGATTCGACTTGGACTGTAGCGTGGATGACTCCACGAAGTCCGTAAGTCAGACATGGTATGCGATCATCAAGCCAGTAGCTGTTTGCGAGTAGGATCCAGTCGACTTCGCCGATTTTGTCTTTCGCCATCTTGACAGCAGACTCGAAGCCACGGGAACCGCACTCTTCTTCGCCCTCAATCAGAAAGATGATGTCCGAGTCCAGAGCTTGTTCACTTGTGAGCTCGGCGCAAGCGAAGATGGCAGCCATGATTGGCCCTTTGTTGTCAGAAGTGCCTCTCCCATACAAGAACCCATCAATGCCTTCCATCTCGAATGGGTCAGACGGCCATTTCCCGTCTTCATTGTCAGCTGCGACAACATCGTAGTGGCCGTAGAACAGGATCTTCCTCCGCTTGTGAGCTGTCGCTGGGTTGCCTCGGAATCTGGCCAAGATGACCGGGTTGTAGGGATCCTTGGTGGGCAGCATCTCAGTTATCGCGCCGAAGTTCTTAAAGACGGAACGCAGGTAAGATGCTCCACGGCGGCAGTCGGCTTGATGACGAGGATCCGAAGAGACGGTGCGGTATGAGACGAAGCGGCGCAGGTATTCCAACATCATCTCGTTGCTGGTTCGAGAGACGGCAGCTGGCGACGGACTGCAATCGCTAATGTCCCAAATGGCCAGAGTGCTGTCGCTGGCGCCCGTCACATAAATGGGCCGTCTGTTGTGGTAAGTGAATGCTGACGCCAACACACGGCCTCCGTGCGCCTTCATCCTACTCTTGAGCTGGTATTGTCTGTCGAACTTGCGCACGTATCCGGTGACTGCCGCGCTGAAGAGAAAGCCTCCACCAACACACACGCTGAGGACATCATCCCTATGCGCCTTGATATTGCGCACGAGTTGGTGGGTCTCCAGATCCCAGACGTCGATTTCACCACCGGAGCGACCGGTGTAGAGGAATGTGCCATCGACCGCCAGCGTCAGAATGGAGTGGCCCTCTTCCCTGCCGTCATCCAGCTCATACAATGGTTCGATCGCGCCCTCGTTCGTCTCGTCCAAAGTCCAAAGCTTCACCATGCCGTCGCCGCCGCCTGTGATCAACACTTCCTGGCCCGCGGCTTCCGGAACGCCCTCTTTCACGAGAAGCATACAGTTGACATATCCATAATGCGCGAAGTGCATGACATTCTCTTTCGGGATCTCCAGCGTTTGACCTCCAACGGCATGTTTAGGAGTGACGTCCGCGTTGGGTGGCTTGGGTGTTCTCATACCTCCTGGGCCTTTGGAGTCGAAGAAAGGGTCATCGCGTAGCGACGGGTGGATCGCGCGAGCAGCTGGGTCGCTCTGGTCCTGCTCGGCAAGGCTGCACCAGGAAATTGTAGTGTTCTGTGCGCCGAGATAGACCGTCTGAAGTGCAGCCGAGTATGAGACGCAAAAGATGTCGCCGACATCGTAAGACGAGTACAAGCAGCTCACTCTTGCCAGCGTCCGCGCGTTCCAGACGTTCACGATCCGATCTCCAGCACTTGAGAACAGCAACTTTCGATCCTCGCTCAAACAAAGTCCAAGCACACTACCCCTGTGTCCTTCTATCACCACCTTTTTCTCGTAGGTGTCAAGTCCAAACACCAGGATTTCGCCCGCTTGAGTTCCGGCGTAGATGTAATCATCTCCGAGAGCAATTGTGAGGATGGAGCTCGTGTGTTTTAGGCGATGACTCAGGGTGGGCAGGTCGCTCTGTTGGTAGCCGACATCGCGGCTTGGTTGTCGTGAGAGTATGCTGGCAGTTCCGGGAGAGGTGGAGGGCAGGTCATCTGCCTCTGAAATATTTCCTGCGGGTTGCGGACGAGGGGTTAGCGATTGCTGCTGGCGGAGTGCGTCGAGCCTGGACATCGACTTCGTCGAGCTCCGCACTGGCGTGTGCTTCGAGAGTGAGAGGGGATGGGAATTGCTGGCGGTGGAGTGTTTTTTCTAACGAGTTCGGAAAGAAGGTATATGGTAGGCGAAATGTTTCATAGCCAGGGTCGGTCAAGGGTAGACTATGATGTCGGTGTGAGAGTGCCAAGCGAGGGTCTCTTTCCGGGGGAACAGTCGCAGGGCTGAGAGATATATTGCCTTGTTGTGTTGCTCAATACGTACCAAGTGTTGAGGCAGATCCACGGCGGAAGTTGCCTGGAGGCCAGTCTTCGCCGCAGTCGCTGCGAGGGATGGCTAGCATTGTGGTGTGCCAATGAGTGGTTACAGGGAAAGCCCGAGGCGAGGGTTTATTTGTCTACAGCTATATTTGCTGCACTGCATATTGCGCCATCGCTCGCAATTGGGCGCTGAGGCCATTGGCAGTTCCGATAACGACAGGAATGTTTGACGTTGTTGCAAGCTAATAACATCTCGCGACTGAGACTGATCATATCCATGCAATTTTTCGTTCAATTTGGTGTACACATTCAAGACAATCCTCACTCATACACGCCCTACGCCACGCTCTTCAACACATCCGCCATCATTCATCGTCTGGATATCCCAATCATTCTTCATAAAAGACTCTTAAGCCTTCGACTCAGGATCTCCCTTGTTGAACTTGATGCTCACCGAGTTCACACAGTGCCTCTCATCCGTAGGCGTCGGATATCCTTCACCCTTGAACACATGTCCCAAATGACCTCCGCAGTTGCTGCAAACGATCTCTGTCCTCTCCATGCCGAAAGTACTGTCGGTGTGTCGAGTCACGGCGCCAGGAACGGCATCGAAGAAGGCAGGCCATCCGCAACCAGACTTGAACTTGTGCTGGGCAGTGTAGATGGGTGCGTCGCAACCTGCACAGGCGTATGTTCCGGAAGTAGGGGAGTGCTTGTCGTATTCGCCAGAAAAGGGCGCTTCGGTGCCTTTTTGACGGAGGACGCGGAATTGCTCTGTCGGTCGAGCGTTAGTCCGGTCCATAGCGCGTAGTGTAGACTCGTCAAAGTAGCAGACTCACCCTTGTTCAACTGCATCTGCCACTCCTCATCGGTCTTTTGCACGGGGTGCGACATCTTCCTGGACTCTGCAGTATGGAAAAAGCTTCCTAAGAGAGGGATCGTGGGCATGGAACTGCGAAGGACAACTCCAGGTCTTGCGGCGGATATCGAGAAAGGTGTTGGAGCTGTTCGGTGGAAGGTGGCGTTGCTGAAGGCGTAGAAAGTGCGGACGAAGCTGGGAAGTGAGGGGATACGCATATGGATATACTGTAGTTGTGGAGGCGATGAGAGAGTAGCAATGTATGTATCTAGAGGTATTTACTTCAATCTCACTGCGCCGCCGCCACTTCGACGAGCTGTAGCCGTATACGTCATAGACATGTGGAAGACGGGAGCTTTCCGTGGCGCAAATCTGACTTCACTTCACGCGTTCTTGATTCGTCCTTTTACTTCTACACGAACCGATATCTACCTATACACCATGTGCCTTGACAACTAACATGAACCTTTCTAATTGAGACCACGCGTATGTGCGTTGCTTGAGCTTGAAGTCTTGGGGTCTTGAGAAGGTTCGACACCACTCTACTGTCTACAAGTTTGTCTTCCATTTCTCAATGTCATTTCCCATCAAGACCGGTATATACACCTATACACCCCTTACCGCTTCAACAGCACCATTGATGCTACAGGGCTCCTCATTTTGCGCTGACATGAACTGGATCACTGCATTGGTGCACGCTGTTCGACTTGGACTGGTTCAATTTTCACTCGCACTATGTCTGTCTTTGCATCCCAGTTCCCAGAACTCCAAACTCCAACACCTCTCTCGCCAGCCCCTGATAATACCGGATCTGCTGATGAAGAAAGAGATCCTTTCGGACATGGGAGCGAATGACGATGCTCCGTGCCGCCCTAATCAGATAACGCAAGGGTACTTTCTGGCACCTGGGCTGCCCAGTACTGCCTTACTCGCTTTTGCGCAAAGGTTCTGTTCAGACATCTGGGGCGATGATGCCGCCCAGTACCGCCTTCACAGTACGCCAACTGTATGGGAGACTAAGCCTCAACCAACACAGCCTTTCGGGCTGTCAGGGGTTCCGTGGTGAGACTTGACATGCGCTCAAACCACTCCCGCTGGACAGCCACCCAGGGGCTACCTTTCTCTTTCTGCCTGTCAGGGATTCTATGGGAGACTTGACGCTCAACCACTCCACGCTGGACAGTTTTGCCTCCAAGAGATCGTTCTTCCAGACAATGGCTATGACGTGGTCGTCGCTCACTCGATACCGTCGTAGCCTTCTCCGTCGTAGTCGTCCATGGCGTAGTCGCTTCGTCCAGCTGGGATGTCTCGCGGATCTGAAGAAGACTGATTTCCTGCGCGGATGTTCTCGTCCAGGGGCTCGCTTGAAGCTTCTTCGTCCAGACCTTGGTCATCATTGGCATCGCTTCTGGCTTCTTCGTACGGACCTTCGCTAACATAGGCGTCGCCTGTGGCTTCTTCCTCCTGGTCGTCGACATCCCAGTCGCTGGGATTGTATGGCATCATCAGTCCAGCCTCAATGAAAGCCGCCTCGACCATGTCGGCAAATTGCTTGCCCTCTGCGGGCTGGTATCTGCAGTCTTCGATCTCTCGTTTTAGCCAAGGTTCTTCCATCGCCAGTTCGAACAACAACTGCAAATCCGGCTGGCTAAGCAGCTCTGGAAAGACGTCATTCTCGTCGACACCACTTTTCAATCGGGCACCGAGGAGTTGCTTGCTGGATAGAGCTGCACGCTTGTCCACCTCTGCTCGCTTTTCTTTCAAAACCTCCTGGGCTCGCGTGGCTGCCGCTAGTCGCTGGCTTTGCTGTCTGAAGTGATCGAGCGTTTCCCAAAGTCTGTTGTTATCAAGCAAAGACTGTATTGGCTTCAACCTCCCTGTTTCATCCGAGATGTCGAACAAATTGGCGGCTTCTGCACCGAACAGCTCCCGACACGCGGATGCGATACGCTCCGTGGTTCCTTGGGCCCGCCCAAACGCCTGTCTCACCTCGCCTTCGTATGTCTCGATGCGCGATCTCCTGTCGTCCATCTTGGCCCTGAGTGTGTCGATTGCTCGCCGTACCGTTTCGCGCTCTTCTCTCGTCCTGGGCATGTCCTGGTTTCGCGCGATGACTTCCTCAGTGCTGGTTATCCGCTCTTGCAGATACCGCTGTTTCCTCTGGTAGTTGTGGGCCCACCTCGTATCATAATCCAGTTCCCTGTTTGCCGCCGCCAGCAGAAACAGAGCATTCAATAACTCGCCCTCATCGCTGTCCAGCATTCTGGACATTACGTGATCGACTCGGTGGTCCCTCGCTGACTAGGTTGTCGCCTGGTTAATGTCTAGCGACTCAGCAGCATTGGCGCGGCTTTGACGTTCAGGTTCAGGCTGAGTGGTCAGTTCCGCCTGTTCTGTCTGTCTCGCCTGGTCCGCTTGTCTCGCTTCTTCCGCCTCTCCGGCCTCCAGTGCCTCTCTGGCGTCTTGCGCCTCTTTGGCTTCTTGCGCGTCTCTGGCCTCTCTGGCGTCTTGCGCGTCTTGGGCTTCTTGCGCGTCTTGGGCTTCTTTCGCGTCTTGGGCTTCTTGCGCCTCTTGGGCTTCTTGCGCCTCTTGGGCTTCTTTCGCGTCTTTGGCTTCTTGCGCCTCTTTGGCGTCTTGCGCATCTCTGGCATCTTGCGCCTCTCTGGCGTCTTGCGCATCTTTCGCCGCTTGCACATCTTCCACCTCTACCGTCGGCTTCCCTCGGATACGCCTAGACTTCCTCACGCCTTTTGGCTCATGGTATGTCTTGCCGTTGCCTTTGTGCGAGGTGACTGGCGCGAGCTTCGGTTTCTTGTCCTTTAGCTCGGCAGGCCCCTCTCCGCGCTCTCGCTTCAAGGTCTTCGCCGGCAAGGGTTGCGCAGCATTCGGTTCCGCCGTGTCGTCGTCATCGCTACTGACGGGCTTCGCACCGCCTTTCCTGGACTTGCTGCCGCGCTTACTGTTTGTAGCGATCTTTGCCGCGAGTTGTTTCTTTGTTGAACGCAGCTTGCGCTGCGATTCGGGCTTGGAGATCCCTCGCCCAGCAGCTGGAGTTTTTTTTAGATTTGTTGGTCTTGCGCTTTGGTGCCATTGCGTTGAGGCTGTCGGGACTGTGGGAACGGCGGTGGTATTATGTGCTTTGGATGGGAAAAGGGCGCCACTGCGTGTTGTTGTGGTGAGGCGGAGCAAAGGATCCAACAGCGGGCTTCACTCAAGTGAAGGTCGCACAATGGGTGATTGTCGGCATTTGCCGCCGCAGGGCGGTACGTCACCTCCATAACAACTAACAGGCCGCTTCTCTCGTTGGTGCCCTATAATACCCTCCTGCTGAGAGCTGATAGCAAGAGCACCACAAACACTGATAGCCACGGAGATGCCTCTTCGAAGTGTTGCCTCTCTCATTGGCACCTTGGACTCTACTGATGTCGAAAACCGATGATACCCGCATAACAAGCACCGCTATCCGCGGAAATGGCTCTCATAAGTATAGTCTATCTCCTCGGTGCCATGTAGCCTCCCCGGGTCCAGTGCAGATAGTACCAGCACCATGAGCACACAATGACCGCGGAGAGACCTATGGCTAGGACAGCCTCTCTCATTGGTACTCAAAGGTATCGCCCATTAGGGAGCCGATGGCACGAGCGCAATGCAACGACGCTAAACGAAAGATATCCAGACTAATTGTGTTGTCTCCCAATGGCATCATACGATTGCATCAAACCGGAGGCCTTAGGTACCACCTCTATGACTTGTAAGTGTCACAGAGATACTCAGAATGTGTACGTTCTCTCTCAGCGGCACTGCTTGAATGGTTCACCGCGGAGGTCTCAAATACCACCTCCAAGACTTCTGGTTCCCAGCAAGATACCCGAAATGGTCATCTTCTCACTCAGCGGCGATACACGAATGGATCACTCTGTGAGCCTGAGGTCGTAGCCCTAAATTTCATAAGTATCAGCGAGAGACAAGTAACAAATACCTAGCATCTCAATGGACCTGGGCAATCAAACGGGCTCGGAGGCCTACAGTACCACCTCAAAGATGAATGCGTACCTGAGAGAGACAGGCACTAAGCACGTTGTATCTCAGCGGCTTCATGTGATCAAATCGCATTTGAGAGACTAAGATATTACTTCTGAGATCCATGAGGACCAGAGAGATACACTCTCTACGTACCTTGTATCTCTGTGGCGCTCGATGGTGGGACTGCGTTTGGAGCCCGGGGGTAACACTTCGTCGATCTACAAGTCCCAGAGAGAGTCACTTGCGAAGTGTCTCACCTTCTTGCGGCAATAGATGACCAAGCCGAGTCGGAGCTCAAAAGCACCACCACCTTTTAAAGGTTTACGAGTGATGAAGACAAGAACTTGCTGATGACCTCAACTCTCAACGGCACTGGATAGTTGTGCTGCAAGCGGAGTCTTCAGAGAGCACCTTTTGAGTCCAGAAATACCACAGAGAGCCGCTTGTTAGATTGTAACACTCTCATTGGCACATACATGAATTGTTCAGCCCAGAAGTTGGAGGTAGTACGGCTTAAGGAATGTGACAGGTGTTTTTGCAGTTATTGTACCGATGTTCTTTGAGCTACAGACAAAGCAAGAAGCAAAAACAGCAATTTTTTTGGATAAGAAAAGTTGAGCTCAATGTATCCACGCACCATGTTTTACTGCTCACGACCTTGCTCTCTGTGCCTTGGACCCAACCGAGCTCCAAAATCCAAGCCGAGAAACGCCTCGTGCTCATCACTTCTTCCAATCCATGCCCAGTTCAGGTCGGAAAGTCGCGATGAATCCCTTCCACAAGTTTGGCTGCCATTTGATGGTCGATGGCATTGCTCAGTCTCTCGGACTCAATCGTCGTAGCTCAGAGGATTCTCCCCTCTCCTGTCTCCTCTGTCAACCTGTCCGGATCCTCCGCAAAAGTTGCGGTCTATCGGCCAGGATCCTTGGAGGACATCCTGCTCGTGAAGCTCGTCATGCATCTCGTCTACAGAATTGGTCATCGCATGCGGGTCCAGCTCTTTGCTACGTCTCTCGAACCCAGCAATCATGGCTTCGCGCAGTTGCTGGTCTTCCGCGGATTCCGTTGTGTCCGCGGTTTCCTGATCCACGTTGACAGAGTCGGAGAGATCCTTATCTTGTCTCTCGTCTTCATTATCACCCTGCTCGGCCGTGCACCCAGCAGACGCATCGCCGAAGCTCCGCGCCGCAGCCAAAACTCCAGCCAAAACTCTTTCACGGCCGGCCTTGCTGGCCTTCAAATACAGTCCAGGTCTGCGCTTCCTGCAACTCTCCCTACCACGTGTATGTGCGTGTCCGCCAAGGTGTGGGTGAAAGTTGCCATGTACCAGTTCTTGCTGCTAGGGCGAGGCGCGCCGTTGATACTGCGCCATTTGCATTGAATGCCGCCTCTGAAGCATCGAGGTTCAGTGTCGATGGGACTCTGGCCCTGGCTGTCAAGCGCTATGGCGTGTAGGTAGTCCTCGAGCGCGTAGCGCATCTTGCCAGACACGCGGTCGAGGACTTTGTCTCTTCGTTGGGGAGACCCGGAGATAGATTTGAAGGTAGTGAGGTCGAGAACATCGATGTGATCCTTGTCTATCTTCATCCCCACAACGGCAAGGCGGACGTTGATCTGGACAGCCCCAAAGAACATTGGAGCCCGGGAACCGTCGTCCTCAGCAAGACGATCCGACTGCCCAAAAACGTCGACGTGTTTGAACATGATGACGTCGCCGGCATGTACGTGTTCGAAGGAATCCTGCCAGTCTTCGTCCCGGAAGTCTGGGAATTCCTGACGCAGCCTTTCAACCATGGCGTTGCGTCCGGCACGGACATGATATTCGGTATGCGCATTCTCTTCGAGAGCAGCTGCGTACATGCTCTGCTCGCCATCAGATCTCGGAATTGTGTTGATCGGTGAAATGGGCCTGTGGCTGCTGGGGAACTTATCATGCGCGGGGATGCGACTACCAGTGCTTGGCTTCTCTGGACGCGAGCGCTCGAGGGGGTCATTCGAGATGGAGTCGTCATTTTCCGTGACGTCGATCGCGTTCCCGGCAGTGTTTCCAGCTTGGGAAGTAGCTAATTGCTGTCTGCGGCGCTTGTTCGCACGGTCGAAGGAAGCCTCTCTAACCAGAGCAAGGGTCTCGTAGTCCGACTCTCGGACTTCCCCCACCACACATATGGGTATGTTCTGCACGGTGTAGGGCGAGACGGTGTCCATGTACCAATTTTTGACGCTAGGTGGAGGCACACCGTCGATGCTGAGCCAGGCGCATTGAAGACCTCCTTGGAAGCACCGCGGCTCGTTCATGACTGAGCCCTCGCTGTCATGGGCCACGACGTGCAAGTAGTCTTCAAGCGCAAAACGCATCTTGCCGGAAACATTGTCGAAAGCTTTTTGTCCGCGTTCGGGGGAGCCTGGGATGTCTTCAAATGTGGTGAGGTCACGCAAATTCATGTAGTCTTGGTGGTCAGGTATGTCATCCACGATCGCGTAACAGGTGACGGTCCGCATGCGACGGCCTCCAAGACACGGAGCCCAGGAAAGGTCTTCATCGCAAAGAGTGTCGGGTTCTTCGACGAGTTTATGTTTCTTGAACATGACAACATCGTAGATACAGACACCCTCGAGAGTGTCTTGCCACTTTGCGCCACCGAAGTCGTTCAAGCCGACTTTCTTGATGGCTTCTGCGAACTCTTGGCGAAGTACTTTGAAGCGCGGATTGATCTTCAGAAATAGCAACCAAGCCGGGTTCGATTCATGGTCTTCCACATTCTCTTCGCCGGAAGGGGGATTCTCGCTTTGCTCGTCTTCGGGGCTGGTTTGTCCGCTGTTGGGACCGAGATGCTCGCTGCGGGAGGCGTGGCCGCAGAAGGACTCACTCGAGGAGCGGCGATGGTACCAATCGGGTTCGGCAACAAGAAGAGCTGTTTCAGCGAAGCTTGTACGGTCTTCCATGCAATAGGCCCTGTTGAGCCGATCGTATTTCCTAAGCGAGGCCCCCAGTTCACGACGCAACCGAATAAAATTGGCAATGTCGCTTGGGCGGTCTCGATGCTCCGCACTCGACTGGTGAGGGTCAGCATCTTGAACAGATATGGATTGCGTCGTCATTCCTACTCACTCCTTCTGGAGACATTGTGCGCTTGCGGTCTTGCCTGGGTGTGTCCATCTCTGCGTAGCGTGAGGTGTGGTTACGAAACGAAGAACAATACGATCAGTCTTGACGCTGGTCGAAGCGGTGGTCGGAAAGTCGGAATTGCGAAATCGCGTCCAGCTACTTGAGTAACGATGAGATTGACGGCCCGTAACGCGGCAGACGGGCCAGGCAGCCGTCGCGTAGTCACTGAAGTCCCCGGGAAAGTGAAGTGAGATTGACTGTTATCAGTGAAGGTTCTCGTGAACGGGTCCAACAGTGAAGGAGTCCGGCGTGTTTTGTTGTTGATGAGACTGACGGCCTGCGGTGTGTCAAAAGCCGGCAAGGTAGCCGTTTTGTACTTGTTGAAGTGTCCGGGAAATCGAAGTGAGGTTGAGTATTGGGCGTGGGAGTCGCTGATGTAAGTTGCGGATCCAGGCCACCAACGCTCACACATTCACCAACACAAATCGCAGACCTACCGATCCGCATACTCTCAAGTCCAAATACCATCAGCTCTTTTCCATGAGCATCCCCACAGCGCAATGCTCAGGCACGAGAACTTCGCCGCGCCAGTGACCAAATGGCTAACGCGGGAAGTTCCCCAGATCAGGAGCTCAAAGTCGCAGCATAGTCTCCATGTGCTGGTATAGTGCAAGTGGCGAAGATCGAGACCTCCAAACGAACACAAGACGGCCCCATCAAACCGGCCGCTAGCAGCTCAAAGAAGACAAAGCGCACAGAGACCAAGGAGAGCCATGTCAAAGGCATGATGAGCAAGATGTAGGAGCTCGAAGAAGACCAAGGCAAGCTCGTCGCGCCAGGTACTGACCAGCCGGTGGACGCCGAGGCAACATCCGAAGCAGCAAACGACGAAATAGCCGAACTTGTAGACAGCAAGGCGGCGAAGTAGATCACAATGGCGCCACCGCACAAGCTCTGTAAGTACTGTTCCAAGACGAAGACTCGACCTGTCTTTTGCAACAGCGGAAAACAGTGCGAGTCTTGTGGACATGACGCGTGGATGCATCTAGTTTGGCTCCGGCTTGGGAGGAAGGAGTGTCCCCATTGTTGTTTTCCTCTATTCTTTCTTAGTAGCTCACGAAGTACTGGTGCGAAATGTAAGAAGTGTGAGCATTCCCCTGTACGGTGTCTCCATGGTTGAGAGTAAGTCTTTGGGTTTATAGTAGCTGGCAGTGGTGGACAGATGGGCCAGAAAACTTCGAGATTTGTTGATGTCGATCGTGATCTCTCACCGCAGGCTTCCTTGTAGTTACAGCAAAGTGTGCCAAATCTTGCTCATTACCGAGGTACCCAGTGAAACTCGATTGTGACATGTAGTTGTCAAGTACTAGTAGAGGCTCTCGGGGAACACAGCATGCTGCATTTTGTCAGGAGTTTGGACGCAGATGCAGGACCGGCTGGCCGTCCTGATAGTCGTGATCAACAAGTGCGAGAGGTTAAAGCAGCTCAAGTACTCGAAATGTACCATGCATTTCGTAGAGCAGGATGAGTGCTCGAATGGTTTGTCAATGGATGCAAACAGGTCGCCAAGGATGTAAGTGATACAGGATCTTTGTTCGTATTCACATTGACCAATGGGCGGGCTTCGGGCGACAGCCGAGTGCGCCCTGGTGTGGGGAAGCTTGACTTCACCTGGATGAGCCTTGGAGCCGCCCGCGCCCACGGGTGATCGCTCTCGCGCGGCGGCAAGGTAAGCAAGCATACCGTGCCCAACAATGATAATTACTAGCGAGTAGCGTTGAAAGAAATACCTCGTCTTCTATTCCCACTCCTCAGTCAGCATGCGGGCGTGCTCCAACAAGTCCGCGACTCCCAACCACACACCAGCATAAAGACACAGTCGATCGCCATTTATCGCACCACCACCCATCGCGCCCACGCGTTACACCATCCCTCTGCTACCGCCCTTCGACCGACCGACTACCTCCGTACAATGATAGAGCCCATGGGCAAACTCCTACCACCGGCCTTCGAGGCCTCCACCCCGTCCAAGTCGCCTGCAAAGAACCGAAGTCTCTCTGATCCTCCTGCCGCCCTCGCACCTTCTCCATCCTTCCGTGAAAAGCTACGGAGGGAAAGCAAAGATGACATTGCCGTACCTACCACACCGAAAGCCACTCGACGGCCCGACTTTCTCGCTCGCGGTCTTAGCCTCCAAATGCCCAGTCCGGCACAGCTTTCGACAACCGCGCCGCTGAGCCCACAGCTGGAGCAGACGAACATCCATTCGTATATGCAGTCCCAGAGCCAAACAGGCAGTCCGGCCACATCGCTCCCTCGGCACTCAAGAGGCCTTGACTTCTCCCGCGCCTGCACCAACCTGCACCACTCGACGCTCGCCGAGCAGCGTGAGCCCGATTCCTCGCCGGTCACTACACAAAAAGCAATGAACATTCCTTTTCGTAAGATGTCAATGAGCTCAATGGCGCTGGATTCGCCGGCGATGATACCAGGAAGTGCGTGGGGATCTCTCGCTCCCGAGCGAAGCGCCGTCAGTAGCTCTGTCGGCAGCGCGAACATGCTTGGGAGTGACAGTGAGGGCAGCGATAGCGATGAAGATGAAAGCATGGCAGGTGATGAAGACGACCCAATATTTGCCACACCTCAAGTTCACAAGCTGCAGAACCCGACTGCTTCTACACCCTTCAGCGGGCCGCTGACACCCGGCGGCTCCACCTGGACAAGCGGCAGTGCCTTTTCACCTGCAGCACAAAGTCTTATGAAGACGATCCGCCGTTCACGTCTCCACAGTAAGAACCCCAACAAAGTCAGGAAGCACTCGAGTAGTGCCAGCAACAGCGGCTACAGCTCCATGGCCTCACCACGAGCAACCTCGCCACCGCCCATGCGGAGTATTGAGTCGGCGAGCGGAGGATATTTCAGCTGGAACAAAGCTACAAGAAGCCGACGAGAGAGCCTTGCGCTCGGTACGGATGGACCTCATCTTTCGAGTGGCAATGACAGTGGAGACGAGGGATCGGGTGCTGCGCCGACCACACCAGGTGTCATCAGACGGGTTGTCACGAGACGTGGCAATTTGTTGCCAAAAACGAAAGGTTTTGCTCGTGTTCGTGCCGCGCTGACGGAAGAGTCGATGCCGGTGGACACAGAGATCAGGCGAGAGTCGGAAACGATCAGGCAGGTCCGCGAGCGAGAACCCAGTGTTGCTGCCGATTTCGATCTCACGAAGCCACGCCCACAAACCGCGACTGCTGCATCCTCCCCGAACCTTCTGCCTGCCGTTCCCGAGTCAGCACAGGAAGACTTTGGCCGCGACTTGGACAGCGACATGAATCACCACGACAGAGGTCTCGGTGTACCTTTTGCTTTACACGCGCATCGCAACAGTGTCGGCAACACATACTGGAACCGCTTGGACCCGTAAGTACAAGCCAGCTCTCCCAAGACAAGATTCACACAGAACTCCACTGACAACCACAGATCCATGCGCACACCGCCGCCTCCCAACTTTAACAGACAAGGAAGCAGCATGATGTCCGACATCAACATGGAATCCCCTCTCCCCTCCGAAAACGGCTACTCCATGAAAATGCGCGGTCGCGCCCAGTCCTCCGCCTCCGACGCTTCAGAAGCCTTCGGACCCACCGCCGCCAACAGCATGACCGCCGCAGCCTCCGGCATGACCGACGACATGCACCTGAACAAGTTCAAGCGCCGCCGCGACGACGACTTCGACATTGCCACCGTCAAACGCCGCGCAGTATCTCCCGGCATGAGCACCCAGAACAGCCCGGTCCTCACCCAGTCCCCCTCATATCGCGATACGAACGGCGTCTGGGGCCAGCCGCCGGAGAAGAAAAGGGACAGCCAGGCGACTCACAGCCAGAGCGCTAACAGCGATACCGCGTCTCAGAGCTCGTATCAGGCTGGCTCGTCGCGCACGGGTAGTGCTTCTGGGCCGGGCAAGAAGCTGGGGTTGCAGGGTATGGTTGATACCAATGACGGGCTGATGAAGATGAGCATTGGTTAGTGGGATTGAGGGAGACT
>Ga0265797_10001520_pt1 | contig 40666 bp, 30 predicted proteins | sample P2T30metagenome_FD_192433 | JGI IMG/M metagenome (GOLD analysis project Ga0265797, IMG submission 192433) | Plant litter microbial communities from East Loma Ridge, Irvine, California - P2 T30 | ecosystem: Environmental > Terrestrial > Plant litter > Unclassified | place: USA: California...
AGCGGAGCTGGTTGGTAAAGGTTACAAGTACGTCCTTTTTCACTGTTTTGAGCTTCCTTGTAGCTACCATGTCAGGTGTGTATCGAGCTGATCCTGGGCCTTTGTAGAGCCAAGTTCATCCCGACCGACACTTCTTCCTGGGAATCTCAATTAGCGGCTTTCAAAGCGGTACTGGCATGGTCCTCTTCACGTCTAGACATCGTGATCCCCAACGCGGGCGTCGGAGGCATCCTTAACAAGGAATCCATCACCAAGCTCTCGCCTCTCCTTGACCCACCGAAGCCGCCGACTCTTGCGCTCGAAGTCAATCTGACAGGAGTCTATTACACTGCGATGCTTGCCGTGCACTACTTCAACGCCCGTGTCCCGGACAACAAGTTCAAGCCGCAGCTGTGCTTCGTCTCGTCGCTTGCTGGGTACGGAGACGTGCCTTTTTCTTCAGACTATGCTGCTGCCAAGTGGGGCGTACGCGGTATGTGGCGCAGCTTGCGTGGAGAGAGAGGTGTGAGCGGGCTTGGAGGCACGCAGACCAATCTGATTGCACCAACGTTCATTCGCACGGCGATGACTGCAGGTTTCTCGCAATCATTGGTCGATGCGGGTGTCAAAGTCGGAGAGGTGGAGGATGTGGTACAAGCTATTCTGAGAGTGGTAGCTGATGAAGAGATTGACGGTAAGTGCACTGCTTCTGTGTTAAGAGTTGCGACGGCCTCTAACGTCTCTTTTCATCACAGGTAGAGCAATCGGAGTTGTGTCTGGCGAGGGCAAGCCCGGCTCGCTGAACTTCGACTTGGAGGATGATCTAGTGGGCCATGATGGCGGCAAAGCTTTGCTTGAGGCGATTCAGACGGGCAAGTTGGGTGCGGTGATTCAGTGATCGTTGCGAGAAACTTTATCGCTGGTGCCAATACGGTAGACATCTTGAACTCGTATCTTGTAAATTTAATAGGCATGGTTCGGGCCATGTGCTGAGTCACCATTCCTGGCTCTGAGATCAGCATTAGGAAGTGTGAAATTCAATGGAAAAGGGCGAGACTTCATGCCTCCGAATGATACTACCAGGTGCTACATCTTCGTGAGACCATAACTCAAAGGCTGCCACATCGGGAGCTTGCGTCGCATGCTTCAATGCAGTCTCATTGCCTTACCGTTATCGTCTATGTCGATCTCAAAATCGTGCTGCCGCCACAAAACCTTACCAAAGCCAAAGGCTTGGCTGTGGCGCTTCGCAGTTGTCAAGCTGATGCGACACGAGCATGAGATATCTTTTCGCGCCGAGTACTTCATTCCAGCCGCGAAAAAATATTTCAGCATCTACTTGGAGTCCCATCCGACGTGCTGACTGGCTGCGCTCACGCTCAAAGCTTGGCGCTCACGTGATCTTTGACCTCACTTCTTCGGAGATCCTTCCGAATTCTTGTTAAATGCATGCCAGGCTCACTGGAGCTGTTAATGCGTGGGATTTTTTCTGGTAGTCGCCCCTGATGCGGCTTTCTTCTCAATGCTGTAATTCCCGCGTTTCGATTCTGAAGTTGAGCCAATCGAATTGGCTTCGTCGCCGGTATAAACTCCGGTATAATTCATGGGCTTCATTCGTTCATATTCAGCGATCTCGGACTGGTTTTGAAGGGCTAAGACTGACACTAGCGCATGTCGCGGGCATTGGCTTTGGAAGAATCCTGGGTACAAGACTCCGATCTCCGAAACTTGAACATCTTTGACGAGTACAATTGTGACGGGGTTTACTCCTCTGAGAATCCAGTGGCTCGACCATTTGTGAAGACGAATTCTAGACCGTCGCCGTGACACAGTAGCGGCGTATCCGGATGGAAGTTGCCAGGGAATATCGTTGCTGTCTTGGCATGCGTGCTCAACCTTGCGTAGTGAGGCACGAATGCGTCACCATGGCCAGAGTAGCATCATGAGTATCCTGGATCCTCTTTTCCAGACACTCACAGATCCTGCACGCCCTTTAGGGAGAGCTGAAATGTTGAGGCGCCCAAATACTCCTGCAGACCTTTGGCATTGTTTCCTGCGTCCAGATTTCCAGGTTTGCAGCACCTGTGAGCAACGCACGCTGTCTACCCAAACAGGCTTACGTCGCAGCGTCCAAGGCGCACATTGGGCGACTCCAGATAGTCATGTCAACTGACAGTAGGTCCGCACACGTACCGAACGCTGCTCGACTCGCTCGAGGCGCTGGCCAGCCTTCCAGCCTTCACGGTGCAGTCGCGCCTCTCGGGTTGCAGGAAAAGAGACAGGAAGAGACGAGGATACCAAGGAGGCGAAAGAAGAGAAGACCGAATGCCAGGCGCGGTAGTACACGACCAGGAGAGGATGGCGAGGGCGCGAGATTCTAAGTGAACACACCGGGCTCACGGTATGAGCATTTTAGGGGTTCAAATAGTCGCAGCGTAGCGGTTTGTGAAGCGTGAGGTACTTGCCCAGTCATGTGGTGTGCGTGTTAGCGTGGGAGCAGAAATCGCGATTCGTGCCCCTGGTGTATCTGCCGGTGTGGCTCCAAGATAGGATCTCGATCCTTGAGCCGTCCTTCGACAAGCAGTCTAGAATGATGTCGTGTTAGCCCTGCGTGCGTCTTCTGCGACGGCTTATCATGATGACGATATTGTAATGATCCACCCTCGCGATACCCTGATTCGTAAAGCCGGGCGTTGCATAGTACTCCGCTTCCAAACGCTGCGTTGTAACTTGTCTCTCGCAGGCTTGGAGTCAAGTCCGTCGCATGCTGTGCTGTGTGTCCGCGCACAGAGAGAAAATGGAGTCGTCCTTGGGCACCCGCCCAACAAGGCCCGCCGCACCAGTCACCTGATATATGTGTCCCTTTAGACTCCGAGCCCCAGATTCTGCCCACGCAATTTTGACGTTCGAGACAAACACCTCGTCCCGGCCTGTCGGTGACCACACGACTACTCGCTTCGCTAGAAAAGTAGTGCGTTGCTGTGTAGCCAAGTGCGTTGGCCGGCAGCGCTTGCTTTGCGGACTCAGCTGTCTTGGATCGACCTGCGACTCATACTCGCCCATTCACTCACAGCACCGCGACCCCTGCCTGAAGTCGCACGCCTGCCCCAGGCACCACCCGTCACCAGTCACTCACTAGGAGCCAGCCTAAGGACAGTCCGGACACTGGAGCGCCCACCGAGCAGCTGGCGTAGAAGTGACACTTGGCAAAAATCGAGGATCTAATACTGGTGGCATCCACGCCGTGGTAGATCGCCGTCTGACGCGCGATATCTAGCTGAGAGATCGCCTCCGCCCGCTTCTGGACGCATCCGGGCCACTCATAAGGCACAAACGCACTCTGCATCTGCGTTGGGCGTGTTTGCTCAACAATCGAACTTCCTTGTTGGCCTTTCCTTTCAGCATCGGCGGGGAAGCGGACTCACCACCGAAACTCATATGCTAAATGATGGTCGGCACCCAATAATCGCATCTTGATTCACTTGCCTCCCCATACCAACCCCATACACAGTCTACGCGGCTACGCGCCTGTGCTGTCTCCCCTGCGCAAACTAATGGCGAACGAAGAGCGGCGCATGGGACCGAGGAAGCTTGCACCAAAGCTTCCGGCAAACAGTTCGTCGGCATCTAGTGCGTACACCCTTGAGTCCAATCCTCAGTCGCAGTCGCAATCGCAGGAGCCACAGCCGAACGCCGTCCCCACAAAACCAAAGCGCGCGCAAGTCAGGGCAGCATGTGTTGCTTGTCAACGCGGAAAGGCGAAGGTAAGCCAGATGAGCGCGGATGTTGGCACACGAGTGGTGATCAAACTCGAAGCGATCCTAACATGGTGATCAATAGTGTGACGGTGCACGACCTTCTTGCAGTCGATGCGCTAAGCGCAGCCATGTCTGCGAATATGATGTCGAACCTGATACTTCACGGTCCATTTCCATGCGACGGAAAAACGAGTCGCTTCAAAACGAGCTGGACCAACTACGATCGCTTCTCGAATATATCCGCACCCGGTCCGAAGTGGAATCCATGGAAATTTACCGAAGAGTACGCCTTGCTGTGGACCCTCTGGACGTTGTCGAACTTCTTCGGGGTGGTGACCTTTTGCTGCAACAACGTGCTCCTGAACAATCCGGAGAAGGCGAGGCGCCGGCTGCCGGCTTGGAGAGCCTGGAGCTGAGTGCACTGGAGCACAGTTCCATTAAGGTGCACGCTCGTCCATGGACTCGGATCGCAGGTGATGGGCTGGTATCGGAGCTGATCTCGTCTTTTTTCGCCTACGACAATGGCTTCTACTTGTCGTTCGTTGATCAAGAAAGCTTTCTTGATAACATGCTGTCGGGCGACATTGCCAACTCCGAGTTCTGCTCTCCTCTGCTCGTCAACGCAATATGTGCCCTACGATGTGTAAGTAATTCAGAATCGATCGCCACTCTCACCCATTAATGCTGTTACTAGGCGACTTCCGAGCGAGCGCGATTGTTCGGCTCAGTCCAAGGTTATGATATGCGCGAGCGTTTCCTTAGCGAAGCAAGGCGTCTGCTAGACCACGATTACGGCCGCCGATCGCTGCCAACTGTCCAAGCATTGCTGATCCTCTACACATGCTATACTGGACAAGGCCGGGACAGAGGTGGGCTGCAATATCGACATGCCGCCTACGAAATGCTCAAGCGACTACAAGGAAAGCTGGAGGCGAAGTTCAAGAACCCAGGATTGGCGGATGAGGCTAGTACGAACAGGTATCAGAAGGCAATCTCCAGGGCCCTCTGGGGCATATATTGCTTCGAAAGGTACTAGTTCCTGATCTCGTGTCGCATACCAAAGCTTGGCTGACGTGGAAACCCATCAATAGCATATCTGCATCTGCGTACCTGCAACCTGCTTTGGTCCGAGCGCCTACCATCCCACGTCGATTTGTCGACAACGGAAGCATTGATCCTGCGGTCACGGGCCACAGGGCATCGGAGCCGGAGCCTCAGCTGTCAGCGTACGTCCTGAGTGCAACATGCGACTTGTCGGAGAAAATGTACGAAGCCATGGCCGGGTACGGCAGTATCGGCGCCGATTCAAGGATCAGGCAATACCAAGATCTCCGCCAATGGAGCAACGACATGCCCTCTCTTGTCCGAGCCGACACCAATTTCTGTCCAGAGACATGTCTGCTTGAGTGGGTTTCCACTGTCTTTCATACCCTGCATGATGCGTATCCCCCAAGCTGACTCGATTGTGACAGCACTTACGAGGACATGCTGGCCTTGAGCATTTTCCGGCCGCTGGATCCCAATCAACATCTACCAGGCGAGGCTGGCACGTCTGGTATGCTCTGCTTGCACCACTGCAAACGCACATTGGAGACCTATGAGAGGTATTGGGAGGCATGGCCGGGTGACGATTACTCGATCATGAACCTCTACCCGCTGTACCATGTCGCCATCACACTCTTGCACATGCTGCACGACGAGCAAAGTCACGACCTCTTCGAGAGAGTTTGTGCGCTACTCGCTCGATACACGAAGGACTTTGCACTCGCTCGATACATATTGCAAGCCCTCAAAACCGTCGCCGTGCGCCTTGGACTTCCCCTGCCGGATGGTGTGTCGGCGCGATTCCGTGACCTGAACTTGACAGCAGCCGAGCTAGCCGATGTGCCGGCGGCGTTTGTGCTGCCAGCACACGCCGAGATGTGGGATGTGATTTACGAGGAAGGGCACGCATCGGAGGATTCTGGCGTGCAGCAAATGGGTGTCGAAATGGGAGAATTACTAAGTCAGTGGACAGACATCGAGTCGCGCTGATTACGGGGGGAGCAGGTTCAGCTGGCGATGTCATCATTACGTGTTTGGCAGATTGCCGGGAGCAGTCAATTGGTGGAGGGGGATGGAAGGTTTCCCAATAAGGCCAAGGCACGTTGATATGCTTACACATTCGAGAGGAATCCACTCCGTAACGGCTCTGTCTCCGACGCCCCGAGAACAAAGACCCCTTATTTCGTCAAAATGCTTTATTTATTTGTTTTCTTTGGATTTCGTGCTGCAATGGATGAGGACTGCAAGTCGAGTGCCTCATATACCGGCCTGCGATTAATGAGTCATTGCATGTGCATTCTACGACGTCGATTATCGCGTTTCGGCACGCCAGTTACGTGAACGTTCTGAAGTCGTTTAATTGGCCGCGTCTGAAATGACACTGACAGTATCAGTATCTTGGATACTAAGAAACGAAGTTATTCCAATGGTTGAATGTCCTAGCTTGAAGACTACGTCTTTCAATACAACCGTACCCATCGAAGTCGCTGTACGAGTACTTTTGTAACAGGAATTGTATAACATGCGGAACGAAATGCACTTGCACAAAGAAACAGTGAAATCCACATTGCGGCAATACTGGGCCAAATCAGCCTTGCTCATTACCTCCTACTTTAAGAAGCTACCTCCCGATTTTGCCAAGATCTCATCATAATACGGCTGGAAGGCCAGCCATCCCTTCTCCGGCGTGCCGACTTGTTGATACGAGAACCTGGCTTCATCTTCGGGTATCAAAGTCCTCTTGTGCCCGCTACCGCTCTCGGCAGCGTCGACGAGTAGTTGTGCATGGCCTGGTGGGGCGTCAGAACAGGTCACATGTATGTGATAATGTTAGAACGTGGGGAGTGACGGGACGTACATGTTTTGTCAAGAGAGAGAAACCAGAATGCGGCGGCATCAATTGTGTTTCCAACCTACACTCGTCAGCCACGCACCATGTACGTGAAGTCAGTGGTTACTTACCGTGATGAGACCGTGGTTCTGCAGGATGGCCGCTTTCCCGTCGCCTAGACACTCGGCGATCTTCCTCCCTTCCTCGCGGTCTAATACCACGCCTCCGAAGTTCGGATACACAGCATGGCTCTTGTAGAATCGCAAGCTATCTTGAGTCATCATGTCAAGCTCCCGGCCAAAGACCGAGAAGGCTTTGCCGTAAACACTGGCGCGCGTCAGACTGGTTAAGGTATCATATGTAAGAGTGGTGTAGATTGTCCTTACCTGTGGGCATGGCACGCAGCATGTACATCTGGCCTTGCCTTGTGAATCTCAGAATGGATAGCAAAAGCCGCCGCGTTAATCGGCTCCTCGCCTATCACGACCTCGCCATCTTCATTGACCAGAATGAGATCGCTCACGCAAATCTGAGAAAAGTGACGAGACAGCGGGTTCAGCCCTGTTGAGGCACATCAGTGACACATTCATCGTCGGTGGTTCGAGTGAAATCATACAAAAGTGATCAGTCAAGATGGGATCGCGCACGCTGATGTGGCCAGCGACACCTTCGTCGAACCCGCGCTCGGCGAAGATCCTGTATGCAGCAGCTAAGTGCTGCTTGCGATACAGACGTTCCTCTTCGAGAGAGTCGAACTTGGGGTATGCTCGGACCTTCAGTGGTTTGCCGGAGGTCGTTCTGCCAATGGCACCAACAGAGGCATTGTCTGAGGTTTCTGACTTGAGAGTGGTTGCTACTGGGGCCATTTTGATAAAATGTAGGATGATCTTATGATCTGGGAACACGGGGATTGAAATACAGATTTTTAACTGATGTGAAGGAGAATTGTTAGAGCATTTAGCTATGGTATCGAGTAACAATAACAGATGTGAAGTTCGTTCGGACGATAGTATGCCCGAGGTCACCAATGAGCCGAATCGCCACATTGCCCATCCCCGCAAGGCTATCGACGATAGTGTAAAGCGCTCGGGTAGCACGACCGAGCACAGCGGGGGAGCTTCAGGAGCTCAGAGATGTAACGGAGGCGTCTCCGCCTACATGCATCCGCTTTCTGTCATCTCGATGGATTTTATCGATCGTCCGGATGGCACTAGGCTGACAATTGAAATAGCCGCTTTTGAAGAAGACCGAAATGCATCTCTCGTTCGGTACAGGGACGCATCACATTCTCAGACACGAAGTTTGCGCCCTCGGCGGCGCTTCTAACGTGGCTTTGTGTACCTGCCTTGCCTCATTTCTGCCTGAAGACTTTCTTGTTGACTAGGCAGAGGTGCACGCCTTCTGACTCCACCGCCTTCATGCACCGGTTCTGTCGGTTGCTGTGGAGGGAACGGTGGGAAGCCGGGTGGTGGCACGAATCCGGGTGGAAGTTGCATGCCATTCGGAAGACCAGGCATTGGGAATCCTTGTGGTGGCGGTGGCAGCTGTCCTCCAAACATCTCCTTGAGCTTTTCGAGATCCATGGCGCCTTGGCCATTTGTAGGGGCGCCAGGGAAGCCAGGGAAAGGATTGGGCATATCCATAGTCTGCGCACCACCCAGGCTGGTCCCGTCTGGTGGGAAAGACGGCACACCAATGCCGGGAAGGCCAGGAAGGAAAGACTTCGAAGGCATGTTCTGGTCTGGCAAGGCGTCTGCTTCGTCCTCTTGCTCGGCCTCCTCTTCTTCTCGAGCACGAGTAGCCTCCGACTTCTTCCAAGTTCCCTGCGCCTCGGCCGCCGTTTGGCCAATATGCCATCTATCGTTGACGTAGCTTGTCTCGCCAGGTCTGGGTCTGGTCCAGAACCTCGTCACTTTGTCGTTTGCGCCTGTCGCAAGAATGTGACCCAACGGATGCCAGTCCATGCTCCAGATAGCGTATTCGTGTGCATATTGAGTTTTGTGTGCAGGGTAGAGTGCTTGCGCCGCAGCTTCGGTAGGGTTTGCTGAGTCGTATGGTGAAAGCGTGCTTGCTGTCCCTGCGGGAGGGTTCTGCTCGTCAAGAAGATAGTGGTTCATAGATCCATCTCCACCTCCTGTTGTGAGCATAGAAGAGTGGATTGGGTGCCACGTAAGTGAGCTGATTTCTTTGTCGTGACCCTTCAGTAAGAAGACATCGCGCATCATGCGAATATCGAACACTCTTGCCACTGGGTCTCTAGCGCAGGACGCGAGCAGGACACCATTGGTTGGCTCAAACTTCGTCATTGCAACAGTGTTCTTGTGTCCATGTAGAGTAGTAAGGCAGCGACCAGTTCGCGGATCCCAAAGCTTTACCTGGTGGTCCTTTGAACCCGACACGAGCAGGCCTTTGCTAGGATGCCAATCCACACACTTCGCATCCCACTGATGTCCGGTCAAGGTCGACTCCTCAACACCACCAGCAAAGTCGAAGATTTTGAGAGTAGCATCGTCACTTGCGGTAACGAACTTGGTGTCAGTGGGAGCGAAGGCGAGGTCTCTAATCGGGTCGGTATGTGCTTGAATTCCTTTCACGTTGTTGAAGTTGGTCTGCCAGTACTTGACGATGCCATCTTGATCGGCCGAGATCAACCACTCGTTGTTGTGTGAATATGTCGCTGCACGGAGAGCACAATCGTGTGCTTGCATGATCGTCTCGAAGTTGAAGCCGGTGCCGTTCCATAAAGTGAACTCACCACTGGTACTACCAGTGAGGAGGCGCCGTCCTTCCGGCGTCCACTTTACCACGTTGACCGGGTGCTTCACCTTGTTGAGCGATGAATGGAGATGTCGGGCGGGAATCGAGTCGACTGGACGACTTCTTCGTGCAGCAGGTGGCAACATCTACATTGTTGTGAGCGGACGTCATAAATAAATTCATTTCAAAGGTACATACATCGAAGACATAGCTAAGACTGTGACGTTCCGCCTCAAAGCCCCTCACACCTTGATGCTTTGGCCTTCGGTTTTCAAGGTAGCGAACGTATGTAGTACCGATATCAGTAGCGTTTCCTACATTTGTGTTAGCAATTGTCGTAGACATTTCGGCTTTCCGTGCCTCTTGTGTCGAGCAATGCGACTCAAGGGTTGCTTCCACTTACTTCTGCTGGGGCGGCCTCTCACACGGCCAGGTTCAAAGCCGCCATGTTCGGGTTGATACCCTCCATCCATGACGGCGGCGAGTTGTGAAAGAGAGGGATAGTTTGCGCGTCACTGGCAGTAAAGCGCGTTTAAGATGGCGACGCCCTGGTTGTGAATGCAGTCGGGGGCTGAACACACTGCTTGAGAGATTTCTGACGTATAGCAATTGACGAGGTCCAGCCTGCTACCTGAATACCTATGTGAGATATATCCTGATGTCCGGAGTCGTGATCTTTCTGAGTTTCAATGGAAATGCTTGTGCCGATATATTTATCTGGTCGCTGCTGCACGCGCGCTTCAATAGCAGAAAGACAGAGAGACGCGGTCGGCGGGTGAAGCCGAAGCAACACGGACCTTTTGGACCCTCTCAAGCTCAAGCTCAAGCACATGCAAGCTGGCCTTCAACACCACTTTAACCTCGGACTTGGTTTCACAACTATGCTGCAGTGAATCTTCTTTGACTTGCCAACTGGTCTGTCCGCTTGATGTGTACCTGTTCGCGATAGACAGCACTTTTCTTGTGCATTCTCTCCAAAACTCACTCCGATTGCCGACCAACCAAAAGCCAACCATGGACTCCGCCGACGCAATTCCCGAACCGGTGTGGAATGCGCTTGATCAGATAGCACAAGTGCCCAAGTGGATGTGGGCAGCAGGAGCGGTTGTGGGCCTCTTCGGTATCATAGTCCTGGTATTTCCTTTCTCTGCTATTTCATAACATGTCACAGCGGTCAAATGGACTTTAGCTGACCAAGCGGTGGTCCCGTAGCTTTGTATCTCGCTCTACCTCTTGGCTCCCATACCAAGATCGCCTAGATCGTCCGAGAAACAATACATCACAATCGAGGCCGATGGCAGTATCAGCAGACTTCAACCTTTACCATGCTGGTACGACAATCACGTCGCACTTAGGAAGATGGCGCAGGATGGACACATATCTTCGAGAGAGGCACATCAGGTTGCGGATGCGGAGCTTTTCATGACTCTTGTAGTCCCGGCTTACAACGAGCAAGATCGCTTGACTGGAATGTTGGAGGAAGCTGTGGAATACTTAGAAGCACAGTATGGACACCATGGAACAACGAGCAAGAGCAGCAGCAATGGCAAATTACAGGCAAACGGCAAGCAGTCAGACCCTTGGAGAGGATGGGAGATATTGCTTGTGAGCGATGGCAGCACGGATCAAACGATTGCGACAGCACTACAATTCGCAAAAACGCACCAACTGAACAACACACCGCCTACGTCGAAGGGACCTTGGAAGTCGAGTTTGAAGCCTATGAAGATTCCTCCTGGCACGATCAGGGTAATCAATTTGGAGCAGAACCGTGGCAAGGGAGGCGCAGTCACACATGGTATGCGACATGCTAGAGGAACATACGTTGTGTTCGCAGACGCGGATGGAGCAAGCCGCTTTAGCGATCTTGGTGGTCTTGTCCAGGCTTGCGAGAAGACCAAGGACTCACAGGGTCGAGCGGTGGGTGTGGGCAGCAGAGCGCACATGGTCGGCACTGAAGCCGTAGTGAAGGTACGTTTTCGATCGTGACTCCTGGCTATCTTATTGAAGTAAGGCTAACCATTATGCAGCGCTCGTTCCTCCGCAACACCCTTATGCACTCTTTCCACATTCTACTCCGCCTCCTTACCACCCCCAAAACAGCTCAGATCAAAGACACCCAATGTGGCTTCAAGCTGTTCACGCGCCCCTCGCTGCCCTACATTATTCCGTACATGCATTCCGAGGGTTGGATCTTTGACGTGGAAATGCTAATGTTGGCTGAGAGCGCTGACATCCCGATGGCGGAAGTGCCTGTTGGCTGGAAGGAAGTGAAAGGAAGCAAGCTGAACGTCGTATGGGACAGCCTGGGCATGGCATTTGGATTGGCGCTACTGAGGGCTGCTTGGGGCATGGGTGTGTATAAGAGAGAGTGAAGTTTATTCAGCTAAAAGCATTTGTCAAGTCATATGGCGTTGCGCTCATTTTCAGTTACGTCGTTCCATCGTTCCTTCCCTTTCTGCTGCAACGCTTGCTTGGCTTCCGCTCAGACCAACACAAACCACACTTTTCTGGCGTGCACATCCGCTCTCTCACCCCGCCACTCATCAAGGTACCTGAAGGCGGCAACACAAGTTTCACAACCATGGCAGATGCCAAAGCCAAAGGTGGCGGTGACGGTACTACTGACACCGTCAAGACTCGGCCGCTACCTTCCACGCGCGCGAAACAGCCTCAACTGTGAGTATTTGACAATGACCCGAGGAGCGTTGCACGCCACCTCTGCTCTCATTGATTGCTCACAAGAAAATGCGGTCTGCTAACCTGGGTACAACTCTGGATATGGCGACACAGCCACCATCGAAGTCGGCAACGAGAACAACAAGCAGATCTTCCGAGTCCATCAAGAGTTTTTGTCCTTCTACTCCGGTTACTTCAAGGCTGCACTTAACGGCGCATGGGCAGAATCAAGCAGCGGCATCATCAAGCTGGAAACTGAAAGTCCGCTCGTGTTCGAAAGGTTCGTCCACTGGCTCTACACCAACAAGATCGCCGACGACACGCGAAAGGCAGGATTTAGCATCATCATTGATCTCTGGCTGTTCGCGGATCGCCGTGACATACCGCTGCTCATGAACAACATGGTCGATGCTCTTCAACTGGAAATCGTCGACCGCTGGCAGGTGCCGACTGACTGTCTTCACCACGTCTACAAAAACACCACTGAAAAATCCGCTTTGCGCCGTATGTTGGCGTGGTCAATGTCCCGCCTGGTCGATGCAAGCACCTTCAATAATCATGCCGACAGGTGGCCTCGAGAAGCGTGTGTGGACGTGTTGAGATTGGTCTTAACTGACCGGTCCACGTCGATCTTTTCGAAGGAGCAGTACAAGAAGGTCAACATGTGTCCTCTTTACCACGTCCACGAAGAAGGCGTTTCATGCACGAAAAAAGCGGGAACGTGATCTGACGATGCAAGGAGAAATGGAGTGCGTACCGGCGGAACTTGTGGCACAAACAGTCAACCAAGCTGAGCTCACAGGTAAATACGCGATCGAGTCAAAATCCCTGTCTCACGACAGCAGAATACCTTTCATGTATTCCCCTGTGTGGCTTTAGCAGCGCAAATATGGTAGTGTTTTGGATCGAGCCTAATCCAATTACCTTTGCTACCTTCGGCCTGATAATTCGTTGCTTCTTTCTCGTGTCGTGTTTCGGTAACATCAACCTCTGGTGTCGAGCTCGTCCATTTGTTAGCACCATCGTCATACACGCTGCTAGATTTTTCGTGGGCGAAAGCACATAGCCCCAGCAGACCCCCAACGACGTTCAATACCAATCCCAACCTTGTTCTGACTCTACTAGTCTACAAGTCAGTCGCCTGAACGCACATAGTCTCACTTGCAGCGGTTTCACATGTCGATTGTTGCAACACATGCCACCGAGGACATAACCCTACTAACCCCAAATGTCATCTCATCATTGATGCGTCCACTCATTGTATTGGTTCATGTACATGTACATATATACATTCGCGCCAATTTGATCAAGAGCTTGTAGTGTGCTCAATATCTTGCATGCAAGAAGGAAGAGTGGGACGATCGAACGAATGAAGCAATCACTGCGCCCAACCCTAAACGACCACCAACCCGCCAAGCTAACCATAAACAACCATTGCGATTCAGCTGCTTGCACGTGTTGGGTGTTAGCTTCGTGTCTGCTTATGAATCTCGAACGAATTGGGTCACCGTAGGTCCTTAGGGCAAATCACGTATGTTGAAGGTCGGAGATAGAGAAAAGTTGATAGGATGCGATTCTCGAAGTTTTGTATTTATATACGCAGTACTCGCAGTTTTGTGTACGAAAGTCACCAGCCATTCACCGATCGAAAAACACATACCACAACCAAGTCCCCAACAAACCAGCAGCAATGCCTCTCGCATACGAATCCTTCGGCGAAGGAACGCCCATCCTCTTCGTGCACGGCTGGGAGCTCAACAAAGAATACGACATCGCCGAGTTCGAGCCCATATTCGCACACGCACCTGGCTACCAACGATTCTACATCGATCTCCCCGGGATGGGCGCCACGCCGGCTAATGCATCGATCGTGGACCTACAAAGCATATACGACGAAATCGTCGCCTTCATCGACCAGCACATATCTCCGAACAAATTCCTCCTCGTCGGCTCTTCACTCGGTGGATACATTGTACGTGCACTAGCTACTCAATTCGAGCCTCAGCTTCTCGGCGTGCATTTGAAAGTGCCGGTGATAGAGCCTGAGACTTCGCGTCGAGATTTGGATGTTGTGAAGCCCATTATCGAGGACGAAGCAGTTGTTCGACAAGCTCTCGAAGGTCAAACAGCATCTCTGGACCAGATTCTTATTCAGACACCAGCGTATATCCGCTCGCTGCTGGCGAAATTGGCCGCTACGGTGTTACCGGCGGTTGCGATGGCGAAAATGGAGGTCTTGGAGCCAATTCGGAATGATCCGACACGGTACTCGCTGAATGTGATCGAGAAGGGTCGCGAAACCGTTTTCAGCAAGCCTTCTCTGATCATCGCTGGGCGACATGATGATGTGGTTGGGTATAGAGATGCTCTTCGCTTGCTGGAGATTTACCCACGAGCGACATTCGCGGCTCTTGACCGTGGTATCCATATCCTGCCCATTGATGAGGGCGATTTGGTGCAGTCTTTGGTGTTGGACTGGCTTAGACGTGTGGAGGAGTCCTCAAAGTAGAAGCACGCCGGCGGCCCTGCCAATGCAGAGTGAGCAGGCCGGCGAGCTGGAGGTGTAGTAGAAGGCTACCGTATGCCATCAAAAGTCTTCAATGGCTTCTTCAATCATCCGCCTCCGCCTCCTCCTTTTCTTTCCGCTCCTGCTCTCGGCGCGCCTTCTTCTCCAGCAAGTCCTTCAACTTCTTCGCCACACCAAAGCTCCCATACGTGTCTGCTCCACACTGCGCACAACCCTTCTTCTTCTCTTTCATGTAGCGCTGCATCGCGCACTTCTCACAGAAGTAGTGTCCGCACTTCGTAATGACAGGCATCTTGTAGTCATCCTTGCAAATCACACACTTGAACGGAATTTCAAGCAACATCTTCTCCTCATCATCCAAATCTGCGGCTCCCGAGCCGTTGGCTTTTCCCTGCTTGCCTGCCTTCTCCCACTCCTTGTCCAGCTGCCAGCCTTGCTTGTAGTCTTCTCTTGCGTGCAAGAATTTACAGCTATCGCCGAAACCGCAGAATCCCGTTTGCTTGTAATCTTTGCATACGTCGGGCGCGAAGTCGGTCACGGTGATGGCGCGCACGTTGGTGGGTGCTTTCACGGGTCCGACGGCCTTGCTGCCGCTCTTGTCGGGGTTCTTCTGAATGAACGAGCCGTAGGCCGCGGAGCCCTTGTAAGTGCCATCGGCATCTCTCTCCTCCGAAGCAGCAGCAGGAGCGCTATCAGGACCCTTTAGTGCGGCGTCGGTGTACCAGGTGGAAGATTTTGTGGCGTTGTCGTTTGCTGTGATCGAGGCGTTGCGGTCTGCGCCGTACTTTGTCGATTTGCTGAAATCGCGCGAGGATTTCTGGTGAGTCGTAGTGCTGGTCGTGACGCCCTCGCGCTTGCGGCGTTTGATGCGAGTGCCTGTTTCGTCGTCGGTGGTGTCTGAGCCGGAAGACGAGTCCTTGTCTTCTGGTGGAGGCGCGGGACGCTTGCGCATTGCTGAGGCCTTGTTGCCTCGCTTTTTGAAGGCGGGCACTGCAGGCGCTGCGTCGGCCATGGTGAGTGGTGTGGTGGATTGTATGTGTGTAAGTGTGGAAGTGTCAGTGGAAGTTGATCTTCGTAGATAAAGTTCGAGGCACATGCAAGCGTTGGCTGACAAAGGTAAGGTAGGCTCGCGTCATGTGCCACGCGACTGGCTGTGAACATGAACTTACACATGCCGCACCGGCATCGTGCATCACATGCTATTATTATTATTAGGGCAGCACGGAAAATATACTCTACTCGGGGTGATCGTCTGGGGATGGAAGGCGAGCGATTGGCATTGGCTGAAGCGCCAAACTCGATGACAACTGCATATCTTCATCTTGTTGTTACGAGGAGAATAACAAGATCTTATGAAAAGTGTAGCAGACTACATCCCACAACATGAGTACAGCTTCGCTTTCATCGGGAATACGTGTACCATGAAACGGAAGAGGGGTTCCATGAGCACACCTTAGCTGGCAGCCTCAACAGCACTGCTTCAACAGCTGTATCTTGGTCTAGCCAAAGCCACACGGCGTTCAGCTTCGTCCACGAGCAGCAGCAACGCGGTACACGTAGCTACAGTCGTGATCTCATAACCGCCGCCAATGGTGCGTGCAGGCTGGCTGCGACTCGGGGGGAGGTGAAACGAACAGCAAAGTGGACTCTTGTAGTGCGGGAAATTGGATTCATCATCGCGCTGTGACCACGAACTCCACGAGCCAGGTTGTGCCAGCACCGCGAAAACAGATCTACATTTTCCCTTCTGCATCCACCACCACCACCGACACCACCATCCCGCGCGGTGCGATGTTCGCCGCCCTGCCGTCTCGTCTCGTCTGTACATTCAATATCACCCCATCACTATAGTCGCTCTTTAGACCCTTCCCTTCCATTCCTGCACCTCCCTTCCCTTGCCTTCCCTTCCTATACGCGGCTCGCCCGTTAGCTTAAAAGCGGAGTACCACGACTTGCTTGCTTGTTGACACCCCTCGCATCCGAATAAACAATCCCGACCACCGCCGCTCACTCGCCTTTCTACCTTTCATTCACACTGCAAGCTGCTGCACTGCTGCTGTGCGACACTATCTAGCGCTCGTGCCCGCGCTTCTGGACTGCTTACCGCGTGCCGTATGTGCCTACCCGCCGGCGCCTGCTAAGATCCGAGACGAGACACACTCCTCCAAGACAGCCCAACGGACATCCTATACCCCGGCACTTAACAGCTGGACTCCTCCCACGCCTCCGATCGCACCAGTATACTATATGCAATCGTGAACATGGCCACAAGCGCAAACCCATCCTTGGGTGCCATTGCTACCAATGGCCTCGAGAACGACCCATTCACCTCTAGCCCGATGCCCCAAGGACCCACGCGCTACGCTTCCTTCGACAACGAGCAATTCTCCACCTTCTCTACAAATTCACCCTCACAAGCTCGCCGCGCGCTCGAGGCGCATCTCAAGGACACCGACCGCCGGATACAGGATGCCTCCAAGCTCGGCACCACGCTTTTGCAGCAGCGCAAGAATCTCGCGTCAAGGCTGAAAGAGGTGGAAGAGCTGTCTAAGGACAACGACGTGCCACCGGAGCTCCAGCAGAAGCTTACTGCGCTGGAGAAGGAATACAATGACATCGGACGGGAGAGCGCGCGAGCTTTCCTTCCCAAATCCAAAGCTGTACCTGGAGATGGTGCGGCCGTGTATTCAAGTTCTGGAAGAGAATCGCCCACGAAAGCAGCTGCGCCTTCTAGACGGCAAAGGAACCAGCCGAGCAATCGCGTTCACGACATTGAGTTTGCCACAGAAATTAGCACACAGCTTCTTGCGCAAGTCCGGCAGCTTCAGGCTGCGCTTGCAGAGAAGGACGAGCAGCTCAAAGATGCCACCACGAGCAAGTCACAGCTGGAGGACGACCACATGAATATTGTGCAGCGCGCCAAGCACCTTGACGAGAGCCTGCAGAGACACCGAGACGAAAACTGGAATCTGGAGACCAAAATTCAAGATCTTGAGACAAGCATGAGAGATCATGCCGATCAGGAGCACCGCCTCAACCAGACCCTGAAGGCGACACAAACAGAGAAATCGACTGCACAGCGTGACCTCGATGAATTGAAGGCTTTGCATGAGAAAGCAACGGATGAGCACACCACGACCATCAGACACCATGAAGCGGATCTGCACACTCTTCGCCGCGACGCTGCAAACCACGAAACAGAGAAGACCACTCTACACAAGAGGATTGAGGAGCTCACAAACCAGAATACCGAACTTGCGAAAGCTGTGTCATACCGATGGAACCAAGGCGCCAGCTCGACACAATCGGGCGCCACGCCTGGCCGCGATTCGGACAGTCCTGAGGATGCTGAGTCGGAGATCCCCGACTTCATATCTCCTGTAAAGGGTACACCTGCGCGTGCTGGCATGCTCGAGAGCGAAACTCTAAAGTCAAGCCTGAACCATGCTCACCGTATGATCCAAAACCTCAAGAACAATATACATCGCGAGAAGACCGAGAAGGTTGAACTCAAGCGCATGCTTGCCGAAGCTCGTGATGAAATCGAGAAGAGGCGTGACTCCACAAGTGGTGTTACAGCTGCCAACATGAGCAAGAAGCGATCTGACGCAGCAAAGGGACGCAAGCTGGTGAAGCCGGAACGACTTGGCGCTACCCGTACTAGTACGACTGAAATCATCGAAGACGAGCCTGATTGGGAGGATCACGAGGAGCCGACTACGCCTTCAAAATCCCTCTTCTCACGTCCTGCAGCGGGTGCTGCCGCTATGCCTGGTGCATTCCAAGAAACTGATACCAGTGATGCATTCGAGACTGCCGATGAGCGCAGGGGCGACACCGCTACCGAGACCGAGGCCTTCCAGACCGGTGCTGAAAGCTTTGGAGAGGATAGCGATCTTACCGAGACCGAGGATGGTGTTGCAAACCGCCCAAGAAGTTCTGCCCGCAGGAGCGTCACACCCAGCATTCCTGTAAGGCCAGGCATGGCTGGTGATCGCTTCTCTTACATGTCCACTGCATCAGCTTCTGGCGGCGAGGAGGATGAAGATATTGTCAGAACACCAGTACAAGCACAAGGCCCCAAGTATCGCCTGCGCGTGAGCCGCGGTGCTCGAAACTCTTCTGGTCATACTATGCACGAGCGCCTGGCAGACAGCCCAGCATCGAGCATGGGAACGCCGCACCCTGTTGGCCAGAGTCTTGGCGATGAGCTTGACGGATTGGACGACGACGACGATGATAGCATTGAGGGAACCCCGAACAGCAATTTCTCGGAATCGACACACGTGTCACCCACGACCCAGAGGGCGACGAGCGTCGAGCCTAATTCGAAGCGTTTGATGGAGGTTACTGATCAGGCGCCCATTGCATCTCTTGAGCCTGGAGATGACGCTGATCGGACGCAACAAAGTATCGGCAGCCCCTTCAGCAGCCCAGTCAAGTCGCGAAAGTCTCTTCTTGCACGCGAGTCCACCCCCAAGCCTGCCATGGTCGACTCTGGTATGATGACTGAGCCATGGGCACCTGAAAAGGATATCATCGTGCAAAGAGTCTCTGCCGATGCAGACAGCGATGACAAACACAAGGTCGCCAGCGCCGTTGCAGCAGCAGCAGGTGGTACCCTGGCCGGCGTCGGTCTCGGACGCTTGTCGAAACACGACGAAGAGGAGAAGAGAGAACAACCTGCAGCCGTGGAAGAGTCTTCAAGCGACGAAATCCCTGCTGGCCTGTTGACTCCTGCCTCGAAGAAGGCCCGCAAGGATCCATTTGCGTCAGTGGAAGCTGCTTTGCCGCCTCGAGCGGATCCAATTGTGCTCCAGCACGCTGCCATCGTGTCTCAGGAGATCGAGCCAATCGCAAGCCCAGCACCAGTCGAGAAGCCCAAACCTGTTGTTGTGCCCTTCAACCAATCCGCGATCTTCTCTCAAGAGACTCGGCCGGTCGCTATCCCAGCACCCGTCGAAAAGCGCGCGCCTGCAATTCCCTTCAACCAATCTGACATAGTGTCCCAAGAGACCGAGCCTGTAATGCCTCCACCGGCAAAGCCTGCGCCTGCAGTTCCTTTCAACCAGTCTACTATCTTCTCTCAGGAGACAGAGCCCGTGTCACCTCCCAGGCCTGCGGCCAAGGCTGCGCTACCGCTTGACACTAAGAGTACTTACGTGCCCTTCCAACAATCGACTATCTTCTCACAAGAGACTGCACCTGTCTCTGCACCCGAGATCGAGCCTGTTGCTCCTGTCATTCCATCTGCGGCGAAATTACAGGATCTTGGCTTCTCGACGGTCTCAGGACAAGATTTCGCACCAGTCGAGGCTCCCGAAGACACACACAGACCACTGGTACCCAGGCGAAGCTCTCGACGCTTGGATGCGCTCATGGCTGAGTCGTCAGAAGCAGACTTTGATAAAATTCGTGCTTCCGCACCTCCCGGCCTCTTCGGCACGGATGCTCCTACACTGCTAGAAGACCGTTCTCGTTCCATGGCCGCGGCACGGGAAGGAGAGACAGCGCATGTTGAGCCCGAGGTCTACGGAGGTGGTAAAGGCACAAGTGCCATTCCCATCCTCACCTTTGGCGGCGATGACATTGTAACAGATGAGCACGTATCATCTCAGCCTCCTACGGTGCCCGAAACACTATCGCCTCAGGCTGCCGTTCCTCGTCATCTGGCCGAACACGAACGCGCACTGTCGAGCGACAGCATGATTCCAATGACCAAACCACTTACGGTCAAGCGACCCATGGCCGAGTCGGGTAGCCAAACCGTTGTCAGCGGAGACGACATCGATCGTATGATCAGAGACAAGAGCAACGTGCTCGCAGGCGCGGGTGTTGGTGCCATTGCTGGCGCTGGCGCTGCCGGTCTGGCGGCGAACACTCTTCGACGGTCGGTCGACTCTAATATGTCAAGTACTTTCCAGCCCAAACACAGTGATACTTCATCGCTTCCAGCTCCTCGCCCGTCAGCCAGTGTCGGTAGCATGCGAAGCACAACCTTTGCAGACCCGCCGCCACTTCCCGCCGATCACAACATGAGGATTGCAGCTGCGGCACAGAAGGCACCCGTGTCTCCTGGCACAACCATGTCGGGTACTATGGGCCCGCCTGCTGTACCAGCTTCTGCTTACAGGCATCGCGAAGCACGCCCCAAGACTCCTGTCGGAGGTCCAGGTAGTGCTGCCATCTACCGACCAGCATCGAAGGATAGTGCGACTCTTCGTCCATCCGGTCGCAGCGCATCTGGCGTCTCTAGGCAACCGTCAGTGTCCAGCTTCGCTTCCGAGCTCGATGAGCGCTTCAATATCCAGCGTGGACAATTTGCCTACCCAGTTGATATGCCTCCAACTACTGATCCTCGCATGATCCAGGCCATCACACAGACCATGATCGGAGAGTACCTGTGGAAGTACACGCGTAAGACTGGCCGTAATGAGACCTCCAACAGCCGCCACAGGCGATTCTTCTGGGTGCACCCTTACACTCGAACTCTTTACTGGAGTGAGCGTGATCCCTCCAACTCGGGCAAGGACATGATGAAAGCCAAGTCAATGTCCATCGAGGCTGTTCGCGTGATCACGGACGACAACACTAGCCCTCCTGGACTCCACCGGAAATCCATCGTTGTTCTGACCCCTGGCCGCGAGATCGTTTTCACAGCACCCACTGGTCAGCGCCACGAAACATGGTTCAATGCACTTTCCTACTTACTCCTCCGCACGGAGCAGGAGCGCAATGAAGCCGACGATACTATCGACGAGGAAGACATTGACGAGTTCGCCCCTCCTAACCCAGGATACTTCAGCTTCCGTCGCTCCATCTCACGCATGACCGGTCGCTCTCAAACTCGCCGAAGCATGAGCAGTTACAACTCACGCTCGCGGCCTGCGTCTCCAAACAAAGCGCAACAAGAAGCAACCACCCCACAGCAGAGCAATCTTGCTCGTCCTACCCTGAACTCCACACCGACCCTCACACCAACCTCTCACGACAACTACTCCTCCGGCCGTGGACGCCTCTCGTCTTTCACTACCAAGTTCCGCACTGGAAGCCAGCGCGGCTCATTCACTTCGACGGCCAGACCTGGCGCGCAAAGTTCAATGAGCTACCGCTCCGGCCGCACAGACGACGTTAACGCCGCCGAAGGAAGTGGGATCTACAACGCTTCGGTCATGAGCGACAGCGCCGAAGACTTGCGTGCAGTCATTGAAAGACAAGAAGGCAATTCCGACAGGTTGGAGAACGTGAGGTCTTGCTGCGATGGTAAGTTCCTTTTTTCGAATTACTAGAGATTACGAATACTAACCATTCCACAGGCAAACATGACGTTGGCTCTTTGAACCGCAAAGGGCGTCATTCAAGCTTCACTCGCTCGTCGGTTAGAGGTCACTCGCATGGACCTCCAGCCGGACACAGTCACGGGCACCCTCGCGCCGAGCCAATGAAGGAGTCGCAACGACCGAGAAGAGGGGAGTAATGATCGCGAGTCTGTCGAAACATTGAACTTTAGCTGTTGTACATTACGCGATGCTTTGGAGTTCCACCTATGTTTGCCTGGAAATGCGTGTTTGGCTCAAGAGATCAAGGGGACTTTCGCAATGTTAGGGGAACTTTCCTATCGATATTTTGGGGTCGCTTCTTCGCCATTTGGCTTGCTTTTGTTGAGGGCAACCACTGGAGATTCTCTTTTGTTCTTTGCCTCTGCTTTGTTAGATTGATATAGAGTCCGCGCCTGCAGCGTGCATCCGACTCTACTTGGATTGCACCTGTGCGTTGCGATAATTTTGATGACGTTTTACGAGTGTGATGCTTGGTACTTTCTTTGATTCTTTTCTACAAAAGTGATTCTCATCCAGATTCGCACGTGTACGAGGATAGCTAGTATATGCCGAGTTCTACCGACGCCTGAAGACCATGCTCAGAGTGTCCCTGGTGTTGTAGAGATCACCAGGAATACGATCGACACCACCGCGCTTTTTGCAATTGTTGATCTGTGTATGCAACACACTGCCTGGAAGAATGTGACTTGATATGCCGATGACTGCCGTGAAAGAAAGAATGTAGGAGGTGGTCAAAATGCTCGGAAAAACACCTGGGCGATTGGACGGTCAGTGTATCGGTGTTGGGCAAACACAATGAGTCGGTGGATCCGCGTCTGTCTCAAGCGAGAAGATGTGCTGTGCAATAAAGGTGCTATGATGTGATATATGTATGTGTGTATGCTGTATGCAACGAAGTGAATCTAGAATGTAGGAATGAAAAGGAAAACCGCTATGCCTCGCCCAAAATGCAGCAAATCCAAGTCCGCAAGAAAAAAAACGTCGTCTAACCAAAAAGGTGCACATCACCTCACCAGTACTGACGGCAGCCGACGCTGATGACCTTGCCTTCGCCCTTAGCATTCAGCACCAAAGCGCTCAGTCGTCCGCCGCCGACACACGCAGAGTCCATGCCTTTGCTCCATCTTTTGATGCGTAGTCCGCCTCGAGCATCATGCCCGTAGACCACTACTTGCGGCTTGTCGTCTTTCTCGTGACCCTTGCCGGAGTTGCCAGCGTAATCTCGGTACTTGCTTTCAACCGACCCCAACACCTTGCCAATGAAGCCCTGCCCATCAGCGTACAAGTCGCGTTTCTCAGCAGTCACAATAGTGCCCGGGACCGGTGTGTCGAATTTGCGGAAGCCTTTGGTCGATTTGTGACGGAAGAGACGATCGTTGTACCAGTTCCAGATATCTCTCCATGGCTTGTTGTGGCGGCCGACTTTCTTGCCACGCTTGCCGGCACGGTCGGCGGAAGGGACGTGAGACTTTGGGTGTAATGATCGCATGTTGGTCACGTAGTACGGGTCCTGTTTTTCGAGTGGTAGAGCAGGTACGAGTCCTGCGTGAACGACGACGATGGGCTCGGCGATTGGAGAAGTGCGCGAAGTCGTAGGTTTGCCGGCTTGCGGAAGGGCGCGGATGCGGAGAATGAGTGGCATGTGCTGGATGTAGCGCAGGTGGCGAGCGCGGAGGGACTTGAGAGTTCTAGCGTCGCGGTGCGAGGCGCTGGTGATGTCCACGAGAGAATCCGTGTCCTGTAGAGGCGGTAGTGAGTCTTCGGGAGATGAGGCGAAAGTGTCGAAGACGGTTTTGGCTGTATGGATGAGGCGGTCTTCGTGGTTACCGCGCACAGTAGTGGCATTCAAACGAATGAGATGATCGAGAACCCCAGCACTGTGAGGTCCCTTGTTGATGGTATCGCCCGTTGCGATCAAGTGGTCTTTCTCGGAGTCGTAGTTGACTTTATCCAACAACTTCAGCAGCTCGTGCTTGCAGCCATGGATGTCTCCAACGAAGATCAGACGCCGCTCGCCGTGTGGGTCCTGCTCGCCTCCGGGTATGAACTGTTCATCCAGGTCCTGTATCTTGATTGCGCTATGCTGGTATTCGCCTCCTTTCGCAACGCCCATCGTGTTCAGCCTCTCTTCTCCGTCCTTGATCGGATTCATGAAGCCCGGTCGCATTTCCCTATCCACCAGCTCAGGGTACAAGATCCAGTATACGCAGGAGAATACCGCAAAGGCGAAGATGAGCAGGCCTGCAGAACACTTCTTTCCACGGCGTGACCGCACAAAACTTCGCGCACGGCTCATGTAGCTTTGCTCGTGGTGTATATCGCAGCATCGTGCCAACCGCTCGTGACCCTCCTCATGATCTTCGCCATCTCTGTCATGGTAGCGCTGATGGTCTTTCTCCTCATGGTATTGTTCGGGGTCTTGGTTCAAAAGTGGTTGTCGAATGAGAGGCTCCGTAGCTTGGCAAGTGAGTGAATGTGATGATCCATCACCGGTAAAAGACGCAGCTCGAAGACGAGCCTGGATATCGCGCAAAGACTCGTTGTCGTCCTTCTCGTCCTTCTCGTCGCTGTAGCGATGGTGCTCGGCCATAGTATCGGGTTCTCGCATGCGCTAAATGACGTCGTCGTGCGCGCTTCGCTGGGGTTTGCGGCTCGGTGGAGTTCGGGGTGGCCAATACTATGTTTGTGACATGTTTCGCAATCAAAGTGACCGAAAGAGCGGTCGTGGTATATGGATGCAGAAACAATAACACAAGCGAGGTCGAGAAGAGCAGGACAAGGCCAAGGCCGCGAAGCAGAGGCAACAACGACCAAGATGGTACGCAATCAATCTTTCCGGCTTGGGCGTTTTAGTTCTGCAGGGGGATCACCGGATCACCTTGCGCCGGAAAACGGCTCCGAATGCACGTGGGTCTAAAGAGGCTGGGCGACAAAGCGCGTCACACGCGCACCTTGGTGGCAGGTCTTTGCTTATCGGAACATTTTTGCAGCGACTTTGAAGTATTGCACGGAATAGTCGCACCGTTTCTACATCTTCACGAATTACGACTGATGAACTCCACATCTTGGTACTGACGACACAATACCTACCTCGACCGAAGAAACGCCATTCTCGAAATTAACCGCTGAGAACGTGTACGCATGAGTGCACTAATTTGGACCGATAATATTGTCTGGACTCGTAAGGTTGTATTTTTTTCTCTCTGATCTCATATGTACTCGTTATTGCTCTCAACAAAATTGCTCTAAGCGAAGATAGGGATGTTGATACCGTACTGGAGATAAAAGTCAGCCATGTGTCTCTAGGTCCGATGCAGCCAAAGAGCAAACTTACGTTGGTAGGGTTGTTAAACCTGAGGCCCTTGTCAAGTGCGCTGATCTTCTCAATCTCATCCTCCTTGAGGTCGAAGCTGCACACATCGAGGTTCTGTGCAAGACGCGACTGGTTGTTGCTCTTGGGAATGACAGCAACGCCGCGCTGGGTAGACCACCGGAGCAGAACCTGTGCGGGAGTCTTGCCGTGGGCGTCGGCAATGCTCTTGACGACGTCGTGCTCGAAGAGCATGGGGGTGTCCTTTGCCTTCTGCATGTTGAGCTCAACGAAAGAAAGAGGGCCGAAAGAGCTGTAGGCGGTCACAGCGATGTCGCGCTCCTTGCAGAGCTTGAGGAGAGGCTCCTGGGTGAGGTATGGGTGGTGCTCAATCTGGAGAGTCTGGGGCAACTGCTTTGCGTAGCGGAAGAGGTCAAGGAGAAGAGCGCCGTTGTAGTTGCTGATGCCGAGCGACTTGATCAGGCCCTGCTCATAAAGAGCCTCCATGGCGTGGTAGGTCTCCTCGAGGGTGGCGTTGCTGAACTCCACCTTGTTGTCCTCGTAGAAGAATCCAGGAGGGTAGCGGACTGAAGGGTCGACGTACTTGATGGCGATGGGGAAGTGGATAACGTAAAGGTCGAAGTAGTCAATGCCCCAGTCAGCGAGCTGCTTCTTGCAAATGGGAGCAACGCGGTCCTTGTCGTGGAAAGAGTTCCACAGCTTGGAGACAATGAAGAGGTCCTCGCGCTTGACAAGACCCTCGTCGATTGCGCGCTTGACACCCTGGCCGGCCTCGACCTCGTTGCCGTAGTCGCAGGCGCCGTCAAACAGACGGTAGCCAGTCTTGATGGCGTTGTAGACCTGGTCGGCGCAGGTGTCGTTGTTCACCTTCCAAAGACCGAAGCCAACGAGGGGCATCTCGCGGCCATTGTTGAGCTTGACAGTGGGGGAAGACATGGCAGCGGTGGCAAAGCTTCTAAGACTGTTGTGCGTTCTTGCTGATAGGGTTACTGGAGCAGGCTTCAGGTGGCGTTGGACGAGTGCAGTACGTCTGATGGGAGTAGAAAGTTGAGGACGGTGGGAGAAGAGAACAGCAGATCTAGAGGAGCAGGAGCAAATAAAAGTTAGCAAGCTGTCAGTCACCAGGCGCAGGGCAAATGTTTCTTATAGACCGATGGAGCAATTTAGGCCCGGAGCAAAAGCGTACCTGAATGGAGACAACCTAAACAACGACATTCCGCAGGCTCGGCGATGAAAATGGCCATTTCTGCCGGCGGGAACGGCGCCTGGACTGGTATTATGTACAAATGGGCCTCTTTCAGCCGCCGGCGATTGATATGGGTCTATACCGAGAGCAGAGACTCATGACGAAGTGGGGGTCATTGGCGGGGAAGCCTCGTCAGGAGATGCCGAACAATCTGGCCAGGCGTGCCAGATTGAGAGCCGGCTACTCGGTTAAAATGATCGTGCTAGGGCCTGCGGTTTTTGCCTGCTCTATCACGAGAAACAATTGCCGTGCGGCACAAACCTTCACGTGCCCTGTCCCTCTGATAGGCCTGCCGGATCTCAGATACGCGTACATGCATGTGCCGAACACCTGGTAGCCGTACTCGCAGAAGCAAATGGCATTCTTGGCCACAAGCATGTGGCATCAAGATGTGATCGCTTCGACAAAAGAATGAATAGCTGCTGCTGACCGCTTGATAGCCTCCACAATAGTCGAAGCACCAGAGAGGACTGAACCCATATCGCTCGCGGTGAAGGATAACATTCATGGGGTTCGAAACCAGCACATCATGATCGGAGCTACGCAAGGATCTCGGCACCTCAATGTGGGCCTTCTTGAGCAAAGAGAGACATGAGACGTTGCTGTCACTGCAGAGTCACATGCAAGCACATGCCATGTGGTTTTTACACATTTCAAGCATCTCAGGGGTGCAGATATCGACCAACTTGCTAGCGACAAGCGACTTGTACTCAATGCAATATACAGTACTCTGTCCATGGTTATCGCTGTATCTAGCTGGGTATTACTCCCAGGAGCAACATAAGGTACCTTCTACCACTTTGGACACACTGGCCAATATTAGTGAATATTACATTGGTCTACACGTGCTGGACATATTCTTCTGATGAATTACAGGCACTAGTGTCCGTGATGGTCTGTTCTAGAAGTCACAGTGAGGCTGATTTCACGAGTCAGCTGCTGGAGATTGAGCACCCACATGGACCGTCTACAAAGCAGCTTACTCGCTGTGACAAAAGATTCTTTGTGTGAAATATGATTGGGAGCCTCGCTTTCTGCACCTCGAGCACTTCAAGTGCTCTTTCTCATACAACGGATAATTTTCCAAAACTCTTTGTGATGTAGTGAGAGGCTTTGTCAATCACTAATAACACCTCACATGCCAGCTTCACAAAATCTTTAAGGTCACTTCTGGAGGCCTACGATAAACTTTCCTTCCACGCGCATTACACTTAACAACGTACACCAAACCAACGGCACCCTCGACGGGAACCATGCAGCACCAAAAACAACGCTCGCTGTAAGTCCTGCTTGTCAACGTCGTATTCCTTTGCTCATGTTCTTGAGACTAATTGCGAACTACAGCACGAACATGCGTTTCGACGACCTCGAACTGCCCACCAAGGTACTTGTCCTGGTCAACACGCTGGTAGCTGTCATTCTCGTCACCACCCTGATTGTCCTTAGAGTGCTGGTCGGTATCAGCTTTCGCAACCTTCCCACTCGCTCCCAGCTCTTCGGCACAGTTGTTATCGTCTACATGCTGGTGAACACCTTCCCCGACTTCTTTAGCGCGCTCTGGGCATACCTCTCCGCGCAGCCAGTCTGCACCAAAAGTGTGATGAACTGCTACGCTGCTGGTGGCGCAACCTGGATGGACAATCTGGGACTCCGAAAGAGATATACCATTGCCGCATGTAATGCTGCCTGGCTCACGTGTCATGGCTCTACTGCCGTTGCTTTCGTCGACAGAGTGGCGGATTGCTTCAGATGGCTTTGGTAGACCCTTGCCATGGAGGAGCAACCCTCGGGTCCGTTAGCATGGCGACTGATGTACAACACGACATCCTCGAGAAGCGCTTCAGAAAACTCATGAGCAAGCTGCAGAAAGAGGGTGCGAGGAACATAGCAGTGATGGCCATGTGGCCGTTCAGCCTCGCAAGGCTTGCATGAGTAGCTCAGGGAGCTTTGCCAGACATCCTCAGCTGCAAGCCTGAGCTGAGGTGCAGTGTGCATACAAGGATGCACAAGCAATCAAATGCAGCATCCCATTGGTCGCCCTGGATCATCAAAGAAGTTAAGAGCTCGCGATGTCTCACTAGCATAATTGAAGCAGCAATCATGATGCAGTGAAAGCTGGCGCAGGTGTGTCTTGCTTCTAACATAGCTTTCTGTTCACTTTGTTTCCCATAAAAACGCTTCCAATATCTTACAGTGCCACACACCAACAACACACCACCTACACTCCCACATTCCCTCCACATCTCCGTACCACCGCATCGAATTTTCCAGCAAAAGTCTGGCATCAGCACCTCTTCAAAACGTAAGCAAATACCTTGGACATGTAAAATCACAACTATCGCTGACAGATATCAATAGTCACCATGCGTTTCACCAACCACTACGCCACGCTGGCTCTCATGGCCGCCACCATCTTCGCTGGACAGGCTCAAGCTGGCCCGCTTGCCTACGCTGCTTGCCAGGTCGGCTGTTCCGTCGCCGTCGGAGCATGCTATACGGCCGCAGGCTTCACTTTCGGCACTGTCCTTGCAGCAGCCGCCCCACCAGCGATCCTGGCGTGTAACGCTGCTCAAGCCACATGCTATGCTTCTTGCGCGGCTCTCGCGTTCGCTCCGACGCCGTGAAGAAGGCTGTTGGACCGAAGAATGGAGAGGCGAGGTGAACTCAAGGGCTGCATGGATGGATCATGTATGCCATCGTATTGGAGATGGAGATTGGAGTAGTCGACAGACATGAATAGATGACATAGGGCCAATGGAGACTTTGCTTCCGCATCGGTCACTGTATATCAGCAGCGTAAGTGAAGCCAGTAAATGTCGACAGGAAAGGGAATCACATGAGCTTGAGCTCGTGCGACACAACAAAATCAACACCCTTTGAAAATGTACCTCCACATCCACATCCCTCCTCTCCACTTGAATTCACACGACCGACCGTATCGCCCTTGCAAACCACTTAATTGTCTGGTCATCTAGCAACGCCACGAGCTCCAGCTCCGAGCCACAGCCACAAAGAAAGAATATACACCTTCATCAACAACGAACACAACAGACGTTGGTCCTCTCTGCAGTATTCGTATTCGAACCGCTGCTGAAACATTCGCCCAGAATCACCATGCGCTTCTTCAACGAAGCCGCCCTCTTCGTCATCATCGCCATCATGTTCGTTCAGGTTCAGGCTGGGCCGATCGCATACGGCATCTGCCAGGCCGGATGCGCTACTCTTGCCGTCGCATGTTATTCTGCGGCTGGAGCAGTGTTCGGCACTGTCCTCGCGGCGGGTGCCTCACCTGCTGTTGCGTCGTGTAATACTGCTTTCGGTACATGCTCTAGTGCTTGCGCCACCGCATTCTTGATAGGACCGTGAGGTCAAGTTGGTCGAGAAATCGGGATTGTATTTCGGATGGTGGTGTTTGAAGGTGAAGGACAAGGCAACGTCCTCGGGGCAAGATCGAGCGTCAGCAACCATAGAGCTGTAATACAGTTGAAGCGTTCATCCGTCATTAAGAATCACAAGCCAATGCCATACCTCAATCCCGGAGCCTTAATCGTTTGAAGTTATGAAACAATACGCAGAACTGACCAAGATGCGCTCAAAGCGACTTTTATTCTCTCTCGGATATTTAGTGCCGTGCCTGCAATCATGGAGCATTCCGACTTGCAGTGCCTTTGAGGAAAACAAGAAGTGAAATGTTTTTCTTGGCCATGATTCTGCCCGCGACTTTCACAAAACAGTCTTTGCCTTCAATGACCGAGAGTAAAATGCGCCATCTCAGCGAGCAAACCAGCCAAGCCTTGAATCAACCTTCACCGGTTCCTGGGCAACACCGCCGAGACTCAGTCACTCTCTGATTGCTCCTCGTCCACGCTCTCTCCACACATGCAACCATCGGACCTACCACATGCGCTGTCACCCAGTGCCGGCCACTTTTCTCTGTACCACCAGTTGTATTCATCGTACAATCCCTTGACCACGACTCCTTCCTGTGCAAGTGCCAAGCCATGGTTGAAATGTTCCAAGGTCTGGACCAAGATGTCGATAGTCTCGCTATCAGCTTGGCTGGGTATGTATGCGCCGACCTTGAAGACACGATCCTCCAGTTCGAGATCGCGAACTCTGATGTCGGCGATGCCGCGCAGAGTAAAAAGTACTGCAATGCCTTGGATACGCGTTATGCAGCGCGTACGGATGTGTGCGAGTGACCACGAAGAAGTTGATACCAGGTGTTGTTCGACGAGGAGATGGAACTTCTTGAGACCACGCAATCGGCGGAGAAGCTTCAGAGTTGTAGCCATGGTGGAAACTCCACCCTCATTGTGGTTTTTGTGAAATAGAGTCAGGCTGCTCAGAGCTTCAAGTCGGTCGCGCTCCAGGTTCTGCACAAAGTCTTGCAGATGAGACGGGTATGAGAATACGAGATCGTTTTGGTGATAGAACATCCCGACGGCTTCGTTGTGAATCTGACGATTGGTCTGGAGAATTGAGAGCGCAGTATGTGGGACCGGAATATCACCTCTGTCGACATCCCGCAAGTACGGGAACTGGCAGGTAACGGAGGTTGGTGTGTCGACCTTGGGATAAGTGACTCCAGAGAACACCAACAGCAATGTGTAAATCATGTTGCGAATTTCAGGTGGGAGGTCCAGAAAACGAAATCGACCTTTTCTCTTGTACCTAGAGAGAATCACGTTAAAGAGGTCTGACATAGTGGAAACTGTGGATGGACTTACGGTCGATACCGGGGCGATCGCGCGATGTCTCGTCTCAGCAGAGTATCTAGCACTCCACCTATGATGGCGCCTGAACCGCCGTGGCGTTTCCGCCCTTCTTCTGTCAATGGTGGGAACTCGATGCGAGGGATCTTGGTCAGAGTCTTGAGGCCGTGGATACCACAGAAATGCAGGACCTGTAGCTGCAGTTGAGAACTGCATCCAAGGCTGTCGTGCCACTTGATCGTAGGGTGGCCCTGAAGTTTGTCCTCCAAGGATAGTTGCTCGTCCACCTTCAAGGTCAAGACTTTGAGGCCCTTGAAGGATGCGAGAAGGCGAAAACACTCGTTGTAGCTGCCTCCATAGTTCTGGGGGTCTGTCCATCCCTCTATGATCAGATCTCGTATAAGGCGGAGGTGGCGAGGCCAGAGTCTGACTTTCCAGAGACGCACTTCATGCGGATCCTCACACAGGAAAGTGTTCTCGCCAAAGTAAATGCCGGCAGCCTCACGCTCTGTTTTTTTGCACACTTGTAGCAATCGAGGATTCTTGCGGCGTGACTCGTCGTAGCTCCAAACCGAAATCGGGTTTCTACCACAGGCGATTTCAAAATCGTTGAGGTCGATGGGATCCTCTTGAATGAGATGCAGCCGGTAGATCTGTTCGCGCACTGGCTTTGGCAAGTCCCAGAAGTTGGCCATCTTGGGACAGATTGTGTTGTGTGTGGTGTGGTGTCGCAGCGTTCGATGACTTTGGCGTTGAGTTCAATGTTCTAAATCAGCGTGGCTAGGCCGCCGCGTGGGCTTCGCGATGCGCCTTCCTCAAACTATGCGCGTCAAGCCGACTTCACTGTTGAAGTTGGTGTACGTTATGTAGTGATTCCAGTCACTTTGTACCATCTTGGCGGACACCCGACGATGAGCACGCATTATCAAGTCGCGTTATAGCGGCTACCAAAGTCACAGTGCTACTGTTTCCATCAGCTTTCGAAGAAAAGATGCTGGATGTCCACGAGACTCATGTGGAAACTGTTCAAGCGACATTGGCCTACTTTGCTCATGTCGTGTTCATGGCTCCTTATATGTTGACAATCACTTTTAGACTTACCCTCGAAAGGTATCTTGAGACGCGTCACCGCCTACGTCCATCCATTCCGGAGAAGGCCCAAGCCCATCGCTTTCATGATGCACTTACTGATAGCAGAGGCAAGAAAAAAATGTTGCGAGTTGCCGGAGTGATGCTCGTGAAGGATGCGTGGTGCATTCGAAATGGCGATTCATCGCCACGGAAATTGGCACGGCCGAGAGCGGCATCGCACACGGGAGACAGAAATGCAGCATTGCAAAGATCTTCCCTGATCACTTCTTCACAAACACACTGGTAACGATTGACATATCGCTTGCCAGCGTCTACAATGATTTTCAATGACTCTTTGAGCGGGTTATCGCGAACAAGAGCAGTCGAGAGCACGTGAGAGCGTGTTGCCGCCTGGTGTACGCGAGATCCCCCCGGGATGACTGGAGCATCAACAACGGCCCCGCTCTTGTTGCCTTGACTTCGCGCCTCCTACGCCGTGGCACCAGCCCTTAGACTATGCACATTGGCTCACACCGCGCTGCTGGCTAAAACGTGCTATACTTGTGCTTTGACATGACGGTAAGTCGCTTCGACCAAATGGTATAAGGTCTGGCAAATCTTCTCTCTCACCCTCTCGTTCTATCATCCACCGACCGCTACCATCACACAATCACTTGACAACGAACACAATGGCAACAATCAACATGCCAGCGCTACCAGTGCCTCAGCACCGCTTCATCGAATATATTGCTGCTCATCCATCAGTCCCCATGTCTGAGCTGCTTCAGCCATTCAAACAGCACGAGGACGAGTTACGCAAGATCTTCGCCCAACAGCCTGAACATGCCATCACCAAACAGCTCAACCTCGTCCCAGTATTCGAGGGCCACGAGAAAGACGTGAAGATTCGTGCTCGAGATCTCACTGCTGAGCCCGACAGCCTCAAGGAGAAATACATCATGCCACTCAAGCCCACTGAACGGAAGTCCAACGGTGCACCGGCAATTGCAGACTCCATGCAGCATTTTAAAACGAACTTCAATCTTTTCACCGAGTCGTCTCTTGCTGATCTGAACTGGAACAACGTCGTAGTCGCTGGCTCCGCCGTTGTCACCTCGCTTCTCTCCGTTCCCGAACAACACTCACGCTCGAAGAGGAGTCTTCGCCGTTACTATCACGAAATCGTTGCACCAGCCTCTGACGTGGATCTGTTCCTGTATGATCTGACCGAAGAGCAAGCCGTCGAGAAAATCAAGCAGATCGAGAAGAATGTACGCGATGCTCTGCTAGTGGAGACGACTACGATCCGGACCAAGAACACCATCACAATTGTCAGCCAATATCCTGTCCGCCATGTTCAGATTGTCTTGCGCATTTACAAATCCATCACGGAGATCTTGACTGGTTTCGATGTCGATTGCAGCTGCGGAGCTTATGATGGCAAGCAAGTTTGGGCAAGCCCCAGGGCCATCGCAGCATACATGACTCAGACTAATACGATTGATCTCACACGACGATCTCCATCTTATGAGAACCGACTGTCCAAATATCGACACAGAGGCTTCGAAGTGAAATTTGCTGAGCTCGACAGATCCCGAATCGATCCTACCATCTACGAACGTAGCTTCTTCCGTACTCAGGGTCTGGCCCGCCTACTCATTTTGGAGAAGCTACCCAAAAGCTCCGAGCGAGAGGCATACATCGATCAGCGAAGATTGGAAAGAGGTCGTCCAGCTGCTGATCGGTCTCGCATGAAGCAGCATTTCAGCCAAGCAGACATCAAGACCAAGTGGGAAGATGAGGTAGCAGAGTGGGTGGACGCCGATGAACTCTCGAGCTATCACACATTCTCGATACCATATGGACCCAAGTACCATGCACGCAAGATTGAGAAGCTCTTGTACACCAAAGATCTGCGTAAGTATTCTTTGACGATTTGGCGGACAGAGACTTGAGACTGATGCTCTATCGCAGTACTGAATGCCGAATGGAACAAGCCCAAAGATCGTGAAGTCAACCTACACCGTCACCCTGCTTTCTTCGGGTCCGTCGACGACGTCATTCTGGACTGCTGCGGCCACTGCCCAACACCGGTCACGATAGAAGAGGAAGAAGTAGCGGAAAAGGAGAGCAAGATCTATGTGACTGGACCAGTCACATTCATGAAAGACGATTGCGGACGTCAGGCTATTGGTAGCTTCAACCCATTGAGCCCCGATGAGTACACCGACATGGCTTACGTTGGTAACACCGAACTTCTATGCCAGGCGATCATCGACAAGGATCTGCACTACGTCGAGCAGTGGCTGAGGCAAGATGGCAACGATCCCAACACACGCGACCACACCGGCCGAACTCCGTTGCATCTCGCGGTCTGCTACTCTTCACTCGAAGTCGTTCAGTGTCTGATTGACCAGGGCGCCAGGCTGGTCGCTCGTTTGGTCGACGGGAAGACCGCACTCCATCTTGCTTGTCTCCGAGGAGACCCTTCGATGGTATCTGCACTTCTCAGAAAGAGTGAGGCAAATGAGGAGGACGATTTGAAGAAGACAGATGAGAGACGCAAACTCCGCATGGAAGCCAAAGCCACGGGCAACGCAGCGCCTCCAACAGAAGACTCTACATTCGAAATGATCGATACGCCCGCGTCAGAGATGGACATCGATACTGTGACCGATGGTTCCGTGGTTCATGTCAAAGAGCCACAAGCCGATGCAGAAGGCAACCTTGATGGCGATGACAGCGATAGTCCGGATGTCTACGATGTCAACGTGCTGACCTGGGACACGCCCACTTCACCGCTACACCTCGCAATTGTCAGTGGCCACCAATCTGTGGTGCAGTGTATAGTCCAGGACTTCGGTGCAAACATTCTCCTGCCTGTCATCCTTCCCGCTCAGTACGCTGGCGGCCCCTCGAAGGGCGCCCTCCTTACTCTCACACTGGCCTTCACATTGCCTCTGGAGGAAGCCAAGGACATGACGCGCTTGCTGTTCAAGCTCGGGGCGTCAAGTGCACAAGCAGATTCGAATCGAAAGACTGCTTTGGAGTACTGCATTTCCGACCGGCCGCTGCTTCTGGAGACTTACCTTAAATCGGACCCGATAGGTGTTGCCAGAGCAATCAAACATGTCTCTGTGCAAGGCACGTCATACAATTCGACTGCCTCTGGGCCTTTGCTAGAGGCGATTGCAAACGAAGACCTCGATTCTGCTTTGCGCTTGCTGAGCGCGGGCACTAGGCCGGACGTACCCTTCGAAGCTTACTTGAAGGGCATCGAGAAGACTGCAAACAGGTCGCAGTTCGAGACTTCGATCGAACAACCTGTCGTGCTTGCCATTGACAGTGAGCTGCCATTACTCAGCGTCACGCTTGTTGAATCACATGGAGTGGACAGCAACACCTTGACGAGGCAGGGTTGGAGAAGCGTACACGATACTTACGGCAACAGAACAGACGGCCGATCGCTTCTTGATCTTGTGAACGATAACATCCAGAATCTCAGGGAATGGAAGCACAAATCGCGCAGATGCGACCCACCCGCACCGCTCGAGAACGACAATTTCTACCTGGAAGGCTTAGCTCAAGGCACCTACCAGCATTCGTACGCCACCAAGCAAATAGAGAACGCGAAGCAACAATACGGAAGGGATTGGGAAATGCATACGCGAAACCTCGCCCACATTGCACACGACGAAACCGGTCTTGAGGAGAAGCAAGCCGCAGTCTACGACAAGCTCGACCAATTCCGAAAACTCCAAGCCGTTCTTCTTGCAAAGTCGGCCAAGACTTTCAAGGAGCTTCACCCGGAAATTGAGGTGCGCGAGGATGACAATCACAACCGGTTCTACCACTATGACGACTACCACTCGCGAAGGAGTGATCCTTTCAAACTAGTCTTTGGATTCAACGTTGCAATCCCCAGCGAAGAAGTTCGCGAGAGGTACATTCGCCTTTTCGAATCTGCATGGAAAGGCGATGTCAAGACTATCAAAGAGCTCACATTGCTAGCCTGGACGAACGCTGATGGCGAAAAGCAGCCGCCTCTGCAGATCGCAGTGCAAGATCATCAGCACAATTCGCCATTATCAATTGTGATGCTTTCCGGAAAGCTCGACCTTGCCAAAATGATCTTGAGTATCGCCGCCGCTCAATACACGCCTCCTGATGCCCCAAAGGCGCACCGGTACCATGTCGCCACAAATTCTGATTCGGACGGAGACTCATACGATAGCGAAGACGGCGGCGACGACAGCGCTGATCTCCCGATCAACTCCGAAGTCATCGATGACAACCTCACAATCGAAGACATTGGCGAAGTCTCACTCTCAGTGAAAAGCAACATCAAACCAGAGCAGATGTTGTATTGGAGAATCCCGGAAACGAATGATGTATCCTTCAAATACACAACTACCACTTTGATGGAATATGTCCTCGCTCGAGGGGACATGCATCTCCTGACCTTCCTGCTGGATGTCCTTCAGGAATACACGGGTCAAGCTGAGATTACCGACAAGGCGTACGACCATCAAAATTTCAATTTCTCCAAAGCGATCTTGCATGGCCAACCACACATGCTGGCGGAATTGATCGAACGCACAGCCATAGGATTGTCGATCGACGAGCTTGCTCTCGAACACGGCGCAACTGACTCTACCGCTGCGTCCAAATATTATCAAGGTCTGAGCGTGCATGGCAAGAAGCGCAAAGACTGGGCAGCCGCTGGAAGAAACAGCTCTGGCATGGAAGAGTTCGGACCACAAGTGCCACCTCTGTTGAGAGCTGTATACGACGGCACGCTCGAGCAGGTCGAGTGGATGCTGAGCGACGCTCCACTACGATGCTATAAGCAATTTGCGCAAGCTCACCAAGACGACAAAAGACTGCAGAAAATCTCAACAAGCGCAGGTAGCTTCGAAACCGCACTCAAAGGCTTCCTAAAAAGCCGCTCGCATCTGGCGATCCACTGTTGTCTTGCTCGTAGCGATCTCAGTGCGGAAACACAGGAGATACTCAAATATCTTATCGAGGCGCTACCTGAAGCAGTGGAGGCAAGGTCAGAAGATCAACTCACGCCTCTTCTGCGCGCGTTCCAGCTACACGACCTGGAAGCGGCGAAGATACTGATCGAGGCCGGTGCTGACCAGACCGTCCGCGACGAGCAAGGCATGAATCTGCTGCACCAATTGTTCGTCCCCAAAGGCCACGTTGGTCATGCGCATCAGAATGTTGATCACATGCGGAACATGATCGAAATCATCGACAAAAGGCTGCTTCCAAGCATGTACCTCCAGCGCACTTCATTCGAGCCTGGATCATTGACGCCTCTTGCCCTGTGGCTTTCACAAATGCGTGGTTCGAAAGAATTCCAAGCCAACGTCACGCGCCTTGTTCTCGAGTATGGCGACGGTTCTGAACTGGAGACTCTCAACGGCGAAGGTCTTACTGTACTTCACACTGTGGCGCAAATGTTCTCGAACGGCTACGAAGATCCTCATCAGTATCTGCTACACGCCAAAGTCCTCCTCGAGCGTCTGCCTGCATTGGTATCCTGGGAGAATGCTACTGGAAAGACATCACGCGAGATGGTAGAGGACAGAATTCTGGCGCTCAAGTGCTCCGGAGACGACGATGACAATATTGGAGGCAGGCACCGTTACCACAACTACTCGTACGGGAGAACACAATCAATCACAGACAAAACGCCGCGCGATTTCATCAAGCAGGAGCTCAGCGGAGATGTCGACCCCGACTCGGAATCTGACAAGGTTCAACCGAACCTCAGTCCCAAGCAACACGCCGAGAACATGCTGGAGCTTCTCGTTTCAACTCAGGCCAAGTTGGAAGCTAAGGGTGGAGGGAAGCGCAGACTTGTCACTTTGCACGAAGCGTCAGAGGTTGCGCGCAGGCTGGCTGCGACTCAGCGAAGGAAGGCCGAAACTGAGGATGAAGATGTCGCCGGAAGGTATGGAAGACGCAACTCGTCCGTGGATCAGGTTGAACAGTGGCTTAGGGGCGCTCCCAGGTGTGACAGTTCCTTGATTAAGGCGATGCGTTGAATTGGACCAAGGCGACGCGTTCACAAGAGACTGAATTGATACCCGGCGCGCATACATCATTGAAAGCAGGTATACAATCATTCCTCATAAAGCCCCTTCGTCGCTCGATGGACCCAAGATACATTTTCGTACTGTCCAAGTAATGTTAGTATCGGTTGAAGACAAGATCGAATCGTCCCTGAGGCTCAGCATCGAAGCGAAGCAACCAAGGCAGCCCGCTACCTTGAATTAGATGCTAGTACGTCAATGATGGCAGTGTTGGCTACAAGCCACAACAAAAGTGTGTTACAGGTTCTTGGCACGCCCGACAGTTGGCAGTGCCTCTAGCCGGACTGCGGCACAGCTGCCATGAACAGGGCTGTGTATCATTTGACGCCGCAGGATTCTCGTCTGTAACTCCTAGCGCCACTTCGAAGTTAGTCACCATGGACGATGCATGCCGATCGTTGAATGGATCCAGTCCGCTGCTGCTACTAAAGGCCATGGGTTCTCCTCGTAGTACTTGTTTGATGAGCTATCCATTACCTTGATTCTTTGGCGTCTACACATTGCAAAGTCCGGAAGCAACTCAATCAACACACTGCAGAGTTCATGATTCAACTTGCCATACAGTATCACGAACCGGAGAAAAGAGGCTCAGGTACAATGGCAGCCCTCAAGCCAACGACAAACATGGTGTCCCGATCAACGCAAACAGATCCAGAGCCGGCACGGTTCAGCGGCCACACTTTCGCCAGAAACGCTCCCGAAGACAGTTGGCTGGAAGAACCACTCGGCTACACAGCTATAGATCCTTACGGTCGCCGCAGCATGGCATATCGTCGGAAAGCAACTGGAGAGATTGTCACACAAACCGAGCTCGACGAGGCAACAATCGAAGACCGGCCAACGCGGAATTTCTTCCACCGCCAGGATGCGCACATGTGCTTTATGATGATGGAGAATGTCAGCTCGCCGAGGCTGAGGTCGTTGTTCCAGTTCCTGGACTTGGTGTGTTTGATGATGCCCTGGTTGATTTATAACAATTTGATGTTTAGGTGGGACCTCAAGATGGAGGAGCGACGGAAGAGATCTCAGGCTGGAGAGAAGGAGAGGTGAAATCCATGGGGGCTGATTGTACGATATGTTGCGAAGAAGGAATAAGACTCCACTCATGAGTCGATGAATCTGTAGATAGATGGATGTAACATTCAGTTGTATGTCGGCAAAAGAAGGGAACATACCGGGAGGAAGCAGCTTTAGACTTCGACTCCGCCAAAGTGACAGCTCCATTATCTATCTTTCCGAGACAACAAGGATCATACTGCCAGAGCTCAAGTCATGATCCCTGCAACAAAGCTCGAGACATCATCGGAGGGAACCGTCCGAAGTGGGGGCACGTCCAAGAGCATCGTCACCGAGCCAGCCCTTGGGCTGCAGTAAATCTCGCGCGACACAGCATACACTTCCTGCCACGCCCAATCGCGGTCACGACCGAGTCGATATAGTCACATCTAGTTCTACGAGCTGTTAGAAACTGTAACGGATCATCTCACACACCATTGCACATTCCTTACAGCTGCCAACACCAATATCGGCCCGATCAGCGTGGTAAGCGAGAGCAAGCATTGGCTCTGCTATATATCGCGCCTCTGAGTGCCTGTCCACACTTTGTTGTCCTCTCTGTGAGCAGAACACGCGTGTCGTGCGCTCGCAGATATCATGGCTCCTTCGATCGTCCACCTGCCAAACGGCCAAACGCTCACGGTTTCGCCCTCGTTCGGCGGGCTTTACTTCAAGTCTAACGAACTTAACACCCACCACAACGTTTTCCCTCCCGGCTGGACAATCATTCTACATTCCGAGGACGAGCCCGAAGACCATGAACCTCCCGCTTCTACAGCAGCGCACTCGCAGCCTCACCTAGACCATGCACAGCGCGCCGAAGACCACATACCAGTGCTGGGAGCTTCGAAGGAGCAGCACATCCACCGCTTCAAGCGACCGACTCTGAAGAACGACCACCTCTTTATCAGCAGCATCAGCAATCCCAGCAGCCATGAGTTCCGTCCACCTACAAGCCCGACGCGCCAAATCGCTATGATGCTGTGGGCGACGCTCTGGTGGTACTTCCATCAGCCAGAACCGTCACCACAACTTTCCACAGCAGCTTCTGCCAACACACCGGATGCTGGAAAGCCCAAGGGAGAATGGCGGATCAATATCAATCGGGAAGGAATATTCAAGAGCAAGCATCTGCTACCCAAGCTGGAACGCATGGGCTTGATTGCGACTGAGGACAGCTCAGTAGGATTGAATACTGAGGATGGTGTGAGCAGGAGTGGGGAAG
>Ga0265797_10001521_pt1 | contig 40660 bp, 30 predicted proteins | sample P2T30metagenome_FD_192433 | JGI IMG/M metagenome (GOLD analysis project Ga0265797, IMG submission 192433) | Plant litter microbial communities from East Loma Ridge, Irvine, California - P2 T30 | ecosystem: Environmental > Terrestrial > Plant litter > Unclassified | place: USA: California...
ATATCGACCGCATGGAGCGGCGCCTGGAATGCCTGGCGCGCGACTTCGCGTGGGACCGCATGGACCGCATTTTCCTGGACAAGCCATGAATTCGATCATTGAAGCGGCCGAGGCCAGGCGCGCGGCGCCAGGCGCCGCCGCCGCCGGCACGCCGACCCTGCACCTGATGCAGCCGCAGGATGCGGCGCGCTGGGACGCCTTCGTGCGCGCCTGCCCTTCCGCCACCTTCTTCCACCTGTCGGGCTGGCAGCGCGTCATCGAGCAATCGTTCGGCATCAAGACCTGGTTCTATTTTGTGGCGCAGGACGGCCAGATCCAGGGGGTGCTGCCGCTGGCCGAGATCAAGAGCCGGTTGTTCGGCCACGCGCTGGGTGCGATGCCGTTCTGCGTGTATGGCGGCGTGGCCGCGCTGGACGACACGGCGCGCCTGATGCTCGACCAGGCGGCCGACGCCCTGGCCAGGCAGCTTGGCGTGGGCCACCTCGAATACCGCGGCATGCAGCGCGCGCATCCGGGCGATGCATCCTGGCATACCAAGGAACTGTACGTCACCTTCCGCAAGGAGATCACGGGCGACGACGAGACCAACCTGAACGCCATCCCGCGCAAGCAGCGCGCCATGGTGCGCAAGGGGATCAAGCTCGGCCTCAAGGGCGTGGTAGAGAACAATGTCGAGCGCATGTTCGAAGCCTATGCCACCAGTGTGCTGCGCCTGGGCACCCCGGTGTTCCCGAAAAAATACTTCGCCCTGCTGCAGCAGACCTTCGGCGACGAGTGCGAGGTGCGTACCATCTATACCGAAGACGACCGCCTGGTCGGCTCGGTGCTGTCGTTCTACTGGCGCGACGAAGTCGTGCCATATTACGGCGGCGGCACTGACCTGGCGCGCTCGGTGGCCGGCAATGACTTCATGTACTGGAACCTGATGCAGGCAGCCGCCGCGCGCGGCTGCCGCCTGTTCGACTTCGGCCGCAGCAAGCTCGGTACCGGCGCCTACGACTTCAAGAAGAACTGGGGCTTCACGGCCCAGCCGCTGCCGTATGAATACAAGCTGTATGCCTCGAGCGCGCTGCCGGACAACAATCCGCTGAACCCGAAATACCAGTTGTTCATCAAGATGTGGAAAAAGCTGCCGCTGCCGGTGGCAAACTTCCTCGGTCCCTACATCGTGCGCAACCTGGGGTAATGTCGTGCAAGACCTGCTGCTGCTGATCCACCGCATCCCCTACCCGCCCAACAAGGGCGACAAGATCCGCTCGTACAACCTGCTCAAGCACCTGGCGCGCGACTACCGGGTGCACCTGGCCACGTTCGTGGATGACGCCGACGACTGGCAGCATGTGCCGACCGTCGAAGCGATGTGCGCCAGCAGCCACTTCGCGGCCCTGAATCCGATGCTGGCTCGGGTGCGCAGCCTGGGCGCGCTGCTCAAGAACCGCTCGCTGTCGCTGGATTACTACCAGGACGCGGCCCTGCAGCGCTGGGTCGACCAGACAGTCGCCGCGCATGCGATCAAGCGGGTGCTGGTGTTTTCGTCGGCGATGGCGCAGTACGCCGACAACTACCCCGACGCGCGCCGCGTGATTGACTTCTGCGACGTCGATTCGGACAAATGGCGCCAGTACGCCGACAAGAAATCCTGGCCCATGAGCTGGCTGTACCGGCACGAGGCGCGCCAGTTGCTGCGCTACGAGCGCCAGGTGGCCAGCCAGTACGATGCCTCGCTGTTCGTCTCGGGTCCCGAGGCCGATCTGTTCCGCCAGCTGGCGCCTGAAAGCACGGCGCGCATCGGCCACTTCAGCAACGGCGTCGACACCGATTACTTCTCGCCCGAGCATGCGCTGGCCACCCCCTACGCCCCCGGCGAACGGGCGCTGGTGTTTACCGGCGCCATGGATTACTGGCCGAATGTCGATGCGGTGCAGTGGTTCTGCGACGAAGTATTCCCGCTGCTGCGCCGGCAAGATCCGGCGCTGCGTTTCTACATCGTCGGCTCGCGCCCGGCTCCGCAGGTCCAGGCGCTGGGCCAGGCGGCGGGCGTGACCGTCACCGGCACCGTGCCCGATGTGCGCCCCTACATCCGCCACGCGCGGGTGGCTGTGGCGCCGCTGCGCATCGCGCGCGGTATCCAGAACAAGGTGCTCGAGGCGATGGCGATGGCCACGCCGGTGGTGGTCTCGCCGCAGGCACTCGAAGGCATCGCGGCCGAACCCGGCCGCGACCTGTTGCTGGCTGCCGACGCACAAGGCTTCGCCGACGCCGTCACGCAGCTGCTCGCACGCGGCGACGACACCATGGGCCTGGCAGCACGCGCCAGGGTCGAACACCATTACAGCTGGCCGAGCAACCTGGCCTGCATCGGGGAGAAACTCGAATGCTACTGAAATCATCACCCATGGCACCCGGCGCCGCGATCCTGTCGAGCGCCCCCAGCCCGGCCCTGGCCCTGCTGGTGCTGGCCATGCTGGCGCCGTTCGTCCTGTACTACGGCACCGCCGCTTCGATGGTGTCGATCTGGAACAGCTCCGAGACCTTCGCCCACGGCTATGCCATCCTGCCGATCAGCCTGTGGCTGATCTGGCGCCGGCGTGAGCGCTTCGGCCAGATCCCGGCCAGCCCGTACGCCCCGGCCCTGCTGCTGCTGGCGCTGCTCGGCGCCGGCTGGCTGGCCGGCCACATGGGCGACGTCTCGGTGGTGATGCAGTACTGCTTCGTGGCGATGATCCCGACCGCGGCGCTGGCCCTGTTCGGGCCGCGCCTGGCGGGGGCCTTCGCCTTCCCGCTGCTGTTCCTGCTGTTCGCGGTGCCGTTCGGCGAGATCTTCGTCGAGCCGCTGATCCATCTCACCGCCGACTTCACGGTGTGGGCGGTGCAGGCCACCGGCATCCCGGTGCTGCGCAATGGCACCCGCTTCGACCTGCCGACCGGCTCGTGGTCGGTGGTGGAAGCCTGCAGCGGCATCCGCTACCTGATCTCGTCGATCACACTGGGCAGCCTGTATGCCTATCTCACCTACAGCAGCAACCGCCGGCGCGCGGTGTTCATTGCGCTGTCGATCGTGGTGCCGATCGTGGCCAACGGCCTGCGCGCCTACATGATCGTGATGATCGGCCACTACAGCAGCATGGAACACGCGACCGGCGTCGACCACCTGGTCTATGGCTGGCTATTCTTCGGTTTGATCATGTTCATCATGTTCTGGCTCGGTAGCTTCTGGCGCCAGGACGAGCAGCCGGCCCCGGCCCAGGCGCGCAGCGACGCGGGCGCGGGTTCGCAGGCCGGTGCAGCTGCAGCGCGCCTGATGCCGATGGCGGTCGCCGTGATCGTGGTGCTGGCCCTGTGGCCAGCCTTCTCCGCCATCAACGCGCGCGCCAATCACAATCCGGCGCCGGTGCAGCTGGCCGAACCCGTGATTCGCCTGGACCAGGCCGGCGGCTTCCCCGACTGGCAGGTCCGCTTCATGGAACCGGACGCGCGCCTGCTGCGCACCTGGCAGGTGCCTGGCGCCGACCGCCCGGTGCGCCTCGAGGTGCTGTACTACCGCAACCAGGACAAGCAGAAGGGACTGATCAGCTCGGTCAACCGCCTGACCGGCGACAAGGATGCCTTCCATCCGGTGTCGGGCAGCATCCGCAGCGAAGCGCTTGGTGGGCGCACGCTGCCGCTGCGCGAGACCGTGCTGGCCAGCCGCGACGGCAAGCTGCTGGTGTGGCAGGCGATGTGGGTCAATGGCGACTACCTGACCAGCAACGTCGTCGGCAAGCTGCGCCAGGCACAAGGTCGGCTGCTGTTCCAGGGCGACGATGGCGCCCTGGTGCTGCTGGCCGCGCCCTACAACGACAATCCGGACGCCGCGCGCGGCGCGATGCGCGCCTTCCTGGTGGGCCACTTCGGCGCGGTGGATGCCGCACTGCAGGCAACCCGGGAACGTTGAGCATGGCCGTGATCGCTTCATCCGCGCACGCCGGCCAGCCGCCGCTGGTGGTGCACCTGATCTACCGGCTCGACATCGGCGGCCTGGAAACGCTGCTGGTCGACACCATCAACCGCATGCCGGCCGAGCGCTACCGGCATGCGGTAGTGTGCCTGACCGACTACACCGACTTCGCCGCGCGCATCACGCGCCCTGGCGTGGAACTGTTCGCGCTGCACAAGCCGCCCGGCGCCGCGCCGCGCACCCACCTGGACCTGTGGCGCCTTCTGCGCCGCCTGCGCCCGGCGATCCTGCACACCTACAACCTGGGCACGATCGAATACGCGACCACCGCGCTGCTGGCCGGCGTGCCGGTGCGGGTGCACGCCGAACACGGCCGCGACGCCGGCGACCCGCAGGGCCTGAACCGCAAGCACAATCTGCTGCGGCGGCTGGTGGCGCCCTGCATCGACCGTATCGTGCCGGTCTCGCGCGACCTGGGCGCCTGGCTGCGCGACACGGTCGGCATCGCCGAGCGGCGCCTGCGCCTGATCGACAATGGCGTCGACACCGAGCGCTTCCGCCCGGCCCTGCCCGGAGCATCCGGGTCCGAAGCCTGGCACGACGATCCGCAGGCCTTCGTGATCGGCAGCGTGGGCCGGCTGCAGGACGTCAAGGACCAGGCCACCCTGATCGCCGCCTTCGCGCTGCTGTGCCGCATGCTGCCGCAGGAACCCCTGCGGCTGGTGCTGGTCGGCGACGGCCCCTTGCGCGCGCCGCTGGCGGCGCAGGTGGCCGCCAGCGGTCTGCAGGACCGGGTCTGGCTGGCCGGCGCGCGCGCCGACGTGGCGCCGGTGATGCGCGGTTTCTCGCTGTTCGCGCTGTCGTCGATCGCCGAAGGCACGCCGGTCACGCTGCTCGAGGCGATGGCCAGCAGCCTGCCGGTGGTGTCCACCGCCGTGGGCGGCATTCCCGACCTGGTGGCCGACGGCGCCAATGGCGCCCTGGTACCGCCATCGAACCCGGAAGCCATGGCGCAGGCGCTGGCCGCCTACGTTCGCAATCGGGCCCTAGCCCAGGCCCATGGCGCGGCCGGGCGCGCGCGCGTTGAACGACAATACAGCATGCAGGCCATGCTGGAGGCCTATCTAGCGCTGTACGACGGCCTGCTGCAATCCAAGAACAAAGTAAATGAAGCGATCACACCATGTGCGGAATAGTTGGCATTCTTGACCTGAAGGGCGGCCGCGAGATCGCGCGCGACCTGCTCGACCGTATGAACCAGACCCAGTTCCATCGCGGGCCAGTCGAAGGCGACCTGCACCTCGAGCCGGGGCTCGGCTTCGGCCACCGGCGGCTGTCGATCATCGCCCTGGAAGCCGGGCTGCAGCCGCTGTTCAACGAAGACGAAACGCTGGCCCTGGTCTTCAACGGCGAAATCTATAACTTCCGCGAACTGCGCACCGAACTGCAGGCGCTGGGCCATGTGTTCCACACGCCTTCCGACAGCGAGACCATCGTCCACGCCTATGAGCAGTGGGGCGAAGCGTGCGTGAACCACCTGCGCGGCATGTTCGCCTTCGCGATCTGGGACCGTCCGCAACAGACCCTGTTCATGGCGCGCGACCGTCTCGGCATCAAGCCGATGCACTACGCGCTGCTGGACGACGGCATGTTCGCCTTCGGCTCGGAACTGAAGTCGCTGCTGGCCCTGCCCAACCTGAAGCGCGAGATCTGCCCGCTGGCGGTCGAGGAGTATTTCGCCTACGGCTACGTACCCGAACCGCGCACGATCTTCACTTGCGCCCACAAGCTGCTGCCGGGCCACACGCTGACCCTGCGCGTCGGCCAACCGGTGCCGAAATCGAAGCAGTACTGGGACGTGCCGTTCACGCCGCACCAGCAGATGACAGAGCGCGATATGGAAGGCGAACTGATCGCCCGCCTGCGCGAGGCGGTCGAGAGCCACCTGATCGCCGACGTGCCGCTGGGCGCCTTCCTGTCCGGCGGCGTCGATTCGAGCGCGATCGTGGCCATGATGGCCGGGGTCGGCAGCGCACCGGTGAATACCTGCTCGATCGCCTTCAACGACCCCTCGTTCGACGAATCGGAATACGCGCGCCAGGTGGCCGAGCGCTACAAGACCAACCATCAGTGCGAGACCGTCGACAAGGACGACTACGGCCTGATCGACACCCTGGCCGGCCTGTACGACGAGCCATATGCCGACAGCTCGGCAATCCCGACCTACCGCGTGTGCCAACTGGCGCGCAAGCGCGTCACGGTGGCGCTGTCGGGCGACGGCGGCGACGAGAACTTCGCCGGCTACCGCCGCCACCGCATGGCGATGGGCGAGCAGCGCGTGCGTTCGATGCTGCCGCTGGCCCTGAGAAAACCGGTATTCGGCCTGCTGGGCAAGGCCTACCCGAAAGCCGACTGGGCGCCGCGCGTGCTGCGCGCCAAGACCACCTTCGAGGCGCTGGCGCGCGACCTGACCGAAGGCTACTTCCATGGCGTGTCGATCAATAACGACCGCCAGCGCAAGCAGTTGTTCTCGGACAGCTTCCGCCAGCGCCTGCAGGGCTACCGCGCGGTCGAGGTCATGCGCGGCTATGCCGACCAGGCGCCGACCGACGATCCGCTGTCGCTGATCCAGTACCTGGACATGAAGACCTACCTGCCGGGCGATATCCTGACCAAGGTCGACCGCGCCAGCATGGCGCATGCGCTCGAGGTGCGGGTGCCGCTGCTGGACCACCAGTTCGTCGAGTGGGTGTCGGGCCTGCCGTCCGATTGCAAGTTGCGTAACGGCGAAGGCAAGCACATCTTCAAGAAGGCCCTGCAACCCTATCTGTCGGACGATATCCTGTATCGCAAGAAGATGGGCTTCTCGATTCCGCTCGCGGCCTGGCTGCGTGGCCCGCTGCGCGAGAGCATGCAGCGTGCGGTGCTCAATCCGGCGCTGCTCGATACCGGGATCTTCAACGTCGCCTATCTGAAACAGATGGTGGACGAACACCAGGCCGGGACCAAGGATCATGCGACCACGCTGTGGTCGGTGCTGATGTTCGATGCTTTCCTGCGCAAGAATGGCGCCGGTGCGCCATGAAGGTATAACGATGGAAACACTGCTCTGGGCAATCGACCTGGTCCTGGTGGCCTGCTTAGGCATTTGGGCCATTCGCGAAGATAGTCATTCGAAACACGACAATATGCCGGGTAATAAACAAGTAACGCCCGAGGCCGGTGGCGAACAGGCACGGAGCGACCATGCGTGATCTTTTCATGCTCGCCATCTTGCCAGTCCTGCTTTACGTCATGGCCAAGCGGCCATTTATCGGGCTCGGCATGTGGGTATGGACTGCTCTGTTCTTTCCTAACGGATGGGTGTATGGCATTGCTTCCGGCATTCGATACAACTTGCTGTTTACCGGGGTAGCCATCCTTGCCTACCTGACCATGAAGAACAAACCGAAGTTCCAGCCAGGAGGTCTCGGCTGTCTGGTCTTTTTCTTCTTCTTGTGGACTACGTTCAGCACGATGCTTACCATTGGTCGCCCCGATGTAGCTTGGGAGATATGGAATCGTTTTGCCAAGATCATCGCCCTGTTCCTGTTTGTCCTGCTTATTGTTGAAAAGAAATTACATGTCGACTTTATCCTGGGATGCGTCGTGCTGTCGGTCGGGTTTTACGCCAACCTTGAATCACTAAAATTCATCATGTCCGGCGGCAATCACATGATTCATGGGATGTCCGGGCACGTCCTGGGTGACCGTAATGAACTGGCAGTCGCGTTTTGCATGACACTGCCGATATGCTATTACCTGCTAGGGGAATACGGCAAACGCTCGCAAATCCTGCGGCTGGGCCTGATGGGTACAATGGCCTTGCTCGTATTCGGTGTTGTAGGAACACAGTCGCGCGGAGGTTTCATCGCGCTCACGATCCTGGCTGGTTATCTGTTTCTCAAAAGCGAGCGCAAGATCCTGCTTGGCATCCTGGGCGTGGCACTTATTGCCGTCATCGCCCAAGTGGCTTCCGATGACTATGTCGGCCGCATCAACACGATCGAAACTGCGACCGACGATGCCTCGTTCATGGGCCGGGTCGTCGCCTGGAAGCTCAGCTTTATCCTGGCAATGCAAAATCCCTTCTTCGGCGGAGGATTCAAGTCACTCGAGAATTTCCCTGTGTGGCTCGAGTTGTCGCGCGATTTTTTCTCCTATCCGTGGTTCTATACAGGGGATCTGTTGCCAAACACCCAGGTCGCACGCGCCGCGCACAGTGTCTATTTCCAAGTACTTGGCGATCATGGTTTCGTCGGCCTGGGGCTGTATATGGCCATTCTTTTGTTCGCCTTCCTCAAGGCGGGAAGCATAGCGCGCCGCGCCCGTCAGCGTGGCGCACCCGACTGGCTGCGTACATTGGCAACAATGCTGCAGCTTAGTATCTTCACGTTCTCAGTCGGTGCGGCCGCACTCAGCTTTGCTTATTTCGATTTGATTTTCGCTCTGATTGGACTCGTGATCGTGATCGAAAAGCGCATATTGCCTCTGGCAGTACCGTCGCCAGCGACTGTGCATGCCAGTCAGGGGCAACGCGTCAAGACCAGCTTGCCAATCCAATGACCATGCGTTCGTCTCACTCTCCGCTCACCGGGCTCACCCTGCGTGCGCTTGGCAACGCCCTTGGCACGACCATCGGCAGAAACCGTGTCTGCGTCATCAACTACCATCGTGTACTTCACAATCCTGAACCTCTGCTGGCTTCCGAACCGGATGTGCACACGTTTCGCTGGCAGATGGAGTTACTAGCGCGCTGTTTCCACGTCATGCCTCTGTATGAGGCATTGAAGGCAGTCGCCATTGGCAAAGTGCCACAGCGCGCCGTCTGTATTACCTTCGATGATGGCTATCGATCGATCCACGAACTCGCACTACCGGTGTTGCGCGAATTCGGGCTGCCCGCGACCGTGTTTGTGACCAGCGGCTATATCGGCCAAGGCAGCATGTGGAACGATCGCATTATCGACGCGGTTCAGGCGCTCCCGGCCCAGCAACTCGACTTGAGCGATATCGGACTTGGCACGTATCAGCTGCACAGCATTGCGCAACGTAAGCATTCGCTCGAATTGCTGATCGAACGCTCCAAATACCTGCCGCCAGCTGCGCGTGACAGCCTGGTGGACCGGCTCGATGTACTGACCGGTAATGCGGCGGAGCATGACCCCATGCTGACACGCGACATGATTGTGAACCTCCACCGTCATGGAGTGGATATCGGTGCCCACACCGTTTCCCACCCCATTCTTACCAGTCTGGACGACGACAGCGCGTGGCATGAAATCGCGGGAGGAAAGGCACAGCTGGAAGCGATTCTCGACAAGCCGGTGCGCCTGTTTGCCTACCCCAACGGCAAGGCTGGCAAGGATTTTGACGCGCGTCATGTAGCGATGGTGCGCAAGGCCGGTTTCGATGCCGCGTTCACGACCGCCGCGGGTTCTTTCGGTCGTGGCCACGACCTGTTCCAACTGCCACGCAGCCGCCCCTGGGACGGTGCACCGCTGACCTTTGGCCTACGCCTGCTGCGCTGGCTTGCGCCCGGCGCGCCATGATGTGGCGTGGATGTCGATCCCGATACCCCATGCCTGAATGCTTGCAAGATGGATATAGGAATAATGAGTAAACGTGCATTACTGATCGCCTTTCACTTCCCGCCGCAGGCGGCAAGCAGCGGCATCCAGAGAACTCTGAGTTTTTCAAAATACCTTGCGCGCCATGGTTGGGAACCCATGGTGCTGTCGGCCCATCCACGTGTTTATGGACAGCAAAACCCTTCTCAGCTTGCCAGCATTCCGGCCAGCATGGTGGTGCGGCGCGCGTTTGCGCTCGATACCAAGCGCCATCTCGGCATACGCGGACGATACTCTGAACTGATGGCGCTTCCCGACCGCTGGATCAGCTGGTGGTGCGATGGCGTGCTGTCGGGCCTGCGCCTGATACGCAAGCACAAGCCACAAGTGCTATGGTCGACTTTTCCGATTCCAACAGCGCACCTGATCGGACTGACGCTGCAGCGCCTGACGGGCCTCCCATGGATTGCCGATTTCAGGGATCCCATGCTGCAACCAAGCTACCCCGTGTCGACACGCCAGCGCGCCATGTATGGATGGCTCGAGCGCCAGACCCTGCGCCGCTGCCGCTACGCGGTATTCACCACCCGTAGCGCACTGGCTGACTACCGCATGCGTTTCCCGGATATCGACCCTGCAAAACTGCGCCTGATCGAGAACGGCTACGATGAGGAAGAATTCGGCGCGCTGATCGGAGAAGCGCAGCCGGTGCGCATCCGGCAGCAACCGGTAACGCTCTTGCATAGCGGCGTCTTGTACCGGAATGGCCGCGATCCCGAACCGTTCCTGGCGGCGCTGGCCGCCCTGAAGGCTGCCGGCCGCATCGATTCGGCGTCGCTGCGTGTGGTCCTGCGCGCCCCAGGCGATATCAGCAGCACCAAGGCCAAGGTCACGCGCCAGGGTGTGGACGATATCGTCTCGGTGCTGCCGCCGGTTCCCTATCGCGATGCTTTGGGCGAGATGATGAGCGCCGATGCGCTGCTGGTATTCCAGGGAACGCCTTTTAACAGTCAGGTACCGGCCAAGATCTACGAGTATTTTCGCGCACGCAAACCAATCCTGGGCCTGGTTGATCCAGCGGGAGAGACAGCGACGATCCTGCGTGAGGCAGGCTTCAGTGGTATCGTCGCCACAGACCAGACAAATGCGATCGTCGATGCCCTTGACCGGTTCATTCCAGAAGTGCGCGATGGAAACGCCTATATCGCGAGCGATGCGGTCGTCGCGCGCTCGACCCGTACCCACAAGGCCGGCGAACTCGCCCTGCTATTTGATGAGGCAAGCCGATGAGTAAACCAAGCGAAAACGTCAACCGCCAGATCGCCAAGGGCGCCATCTGGATGGTGGCGTTCAAGATGCTCGACCGCAGCATCGCGGTTATCAGCACCATTATTCTGGCGCGCATGCTGGACCCACACGATTTTGGCTTGGTCGGAATGGCGATGATCCTGTTATCGGCGCTCAGCCTGCTGGTGTCATTCGGCTTCGACATCCAGCTGATCCAGAATCCCAAGGCCGGACGGGACGAATTCGATACCGCCTGGACCTTCAATGTCATCTTCTCGGTCAGCTGCGCCGTGGTCCTCATGCTGTTGGCGGCGCCGGCTGCCGCGTTCTACCGCGAGCCACGGCTCGAGGCCATTGTGTATGTGCTTGCGGTGGGCTTCGCGCTGGAGGGATTTTCAAACATCGGCACCGTTGCTTTTCGGCGCGAGATGCGTTTCGACCGCGAGTTCAAGTTCTTGATGAGCAAACGCCTCGCGAGCCTGATCGTCACCATCCCTCTCGCCATCTACCTGCGCAGCTATTGGGCGCTGGTCATCGGCCAACTGACCGGTATCATACTGTCGCTGGCGCTGTCGTACGTGGTCAGCACCTACCGCCCACGTTTCTCGCTGAAGGCCAGGGTCGAGATGTTCCACACATCGAAGTGGCTGATGCTCAACAGCTTCTTCCAGTTCATCCAGAACCGTGCGGCACCTTTCCTCCTGGCGCGCACCGCCGGCGCCGGCGCGGTCGGCATCTATTCGATCTCGACCGAAATCGCACACCTTCCCTCGAACGAGCTGGTGGCGCCAGTCAACCGCGCAGCGTTTCCCGGCTATGCCAAGGTGGCGCACGACCTTCCTGCATTGCGCGCCAGTTTCCTGAAGGTCATCGGCGCGATCGCCATGATCTCGATTCCCAGCGGGGTCGGCATCATCATGGTTGCCGATCTGCTGGTGCCAGCTGCACTTGGCTGGAAATGGGTGAGCGCAATTCCAGTCATCCAGCTCCTGGCCGTCTATGGTGTCATCAAGGCGGTGCAGACCAATATTTCATATATCTACCTGGCCCTGGGCCAGGTGCGCCGCATTACCAAGATCTGGTGCATCCAGATTGTTTTCCTGTTGCTGATCCTGATACCGAGCGCGCTGGAATGGGGCGTGATGGGCGCCGCCGGCGCCTACCTCGCCACCGGAATCCTGATGATCCCGGTAAACCAGCTACTGGTTGCCCGCTGCCTCGAGCTGAGCGGCAGCACCTTCATGCGCGAACTGGTAAGGCCATTGGCCGCGGCCAGCATCATGGCGCTGGTGATCCTTGTGCTCAAGAGCCAGCTGATCCTGCGCCACGAGACGCTCGACTATGTACTGGCCTTGCTGCTGTGCGTAGCAGTCGGCGCACTGGTCTATGTAATGGTGCTCTACCTGCTGTGGCGACTGTTCGCGCAAAACGAGGGCATGGAACGGCACGCGTTCCTGACCTTGCAAGGCATCCTCGGCAAGGCTGGAATCCGGATCAAGCTGGTGAACTGAGGCAGGTTCAGGTCTCCCGCATCCAGCGGTCGACCTGCCTGAGTGGAAGATTGATACGTGCGCAGCCGATCTGGTCAGGGCGCACGTTCAGTTCGATCATGCGTGGACCGTCGACAGCGATCGCGACATCAACACCCGCCACGTTCATTTTCGGGAACGCCTGCATGGCGCGCGCGGCCACGGCCTGGCACTCGGCCCAGTAGGGCAGCGCCACCCCCGCAACTTGCCCGCCAGTGTCTGGATGCCTGTCCATCGTCTGCAGCGGATTCTTCGCGTTGGCAGCGTGCAGCAACACACCGCTACCGAGTTCGACCGGACAATAGAGCCCGCCGCTGCTGGTGTTGTCGACCAGGCTGCCATGACGTCCCACACGCAGGAAGGCGCCGGCAATCCTGACTTCACCGCGGGCCTGGTACAGCCATATACGCAGGGTGTTGACCGAATTCGGATGGATTGCCGACAGCACCGGATGCTGCTCCAGATAATGCTCGACGATATAGCCATCGCGGTTGCCGGCCGCCAGGCGCCACCAGTCTGCAAGCGAACTCGCTTCCCCAGTGGCAGGGTGGATGAAGGACGGACCGGCGCCGATCCGGAACGCCGAGAATCCGGCGCCGCCATAGCCCTCGACCGGCTTGAAGCAAATGGTTTTCCCCACCAGTTCGCTACACAGGCACTCAAGATCTTCAAGGGCGCACAGTGGACTGCCATCGGTGCGCGCTCCACGCTGCGGGTGCAGGAAGCCGATGCATTCCGGCGTCGGCACATCCAGCAATTGCAGGACGGCCTTTTCGATCAGCTTGTGCTGCGAACTCTTCTGATACGGGCGTGCGTTCCAGCGGTCGATGAACGCGTTGTACTCCCTGCGGTTGAGATGCGCCCACTTGTCCGAAAACGGAACTGCAGGACGCCACCAGCGCGCTTGCAGGTAGTAGCCCGGACCGATGCCGCGCAGCGCGAACAGCGCCGCCATTTCCAGCGACTGGCGCCAGAAGGGCAAATGATCCAGGTCGGGGCGCGTGCGCAACGTGGCCCATGCTTGTCGGACGTCTTTAATGGCTTGCAAGCTCATGTCTTACCTTAATTACGGTTGCCGGAAGATCCCGCCGCGCAGTCGCGCCTGGGCCGGCCTAGCGCGGCACGCCATTGCGACGTGCTAGAACGCGCGCAAATTCAAGCACACCGCTCATCTCGGCCTCGAATTCGATCATGTCGACATTACCGCCATCGAGGAATCGTGGCAGGAAATAGCGCTCGTCATCGGCGGCGCCGCGCGTCAGCCCCGGCACGCAGGTCGTTGCCGTCCGCACGTCGAGCGCGGACAGGGTTGCCGCCGCCGCCGCGTCGTAGGCGCCACTCGGATAGCAATAGTGATGCGGTTGCGGCAGGCCGGCATCCATGATGTACTGGCGGCACGCGTCGATATTGGCATGGTTGCGTTCCGGATCGTCCTTGTAATAGTGGTGTGCCTGCCCGTGCAGCTCGATCCGGCAGCCGCGCGCGGCTGCCGCGCGCAGCTCATGCGGGCGCATGTAGCTGAACCGGCGCGAGGCCAGGTCGAGCGTTCCCGGATCGATACCGAGGGCGCTGCCGAATCGCTCCAGCGCGGCTGTCACGGTGGCGGCATCGCGCGCCTGGGCACCGAACCAGCGATCGGCATTGGCTACCAGGCGCGCGCGTTCTTCGCGAACGTCAAGCGCGTAGTCCCCGTCCAGGAGGGTACCGAAGCCAGCCAGCTCGACCTTGGGCATGACGGTCTTCCATACCAGGTAGCGCAGCGCCACCCCGGCTACCGGCGCATCGGTCTCGCAAATCTCGGTGTGCAGGTACAGGACCGGTTCATGACCATATTCTGCCAGCAGCGGCAGCAGGCAGGCTTCGCTCGAATACCAGCCGTCGTCGAGCGTGATCGCCAGCGGGATGCCGCTGACAGCGCCGCCGGGCGCCGCCATCTGGTCCAGGCTGGCCGGCACGAATCCCTTGGCGCGCAACCAGTCCAGGCGTTGCCTGAGCATCTGGGTCTGGCAGAACAGCTTGCCGTTGTATCGATGCTCGTCACCGAGCGCACCGCCGTGATAGCACAAGATGCGTCCGCGGCGGCGCGTCAGGCGGCGGGACAAGGCAAAGACCCCGATGGCGCGCGCCAGACGCAGGACGTTGAGCTTCAGGCTCATACCGGCGCCCCACCGCCGTGGAGGGCATGACGTTGCGCCCAATCCTGGTGTCGGGCGCGCGGCCAGACCAGGGTATAGGCGGCCGGCCGGTAAGTACCCGCTTCATAGCAGCGCCGTCGGGTCGCCGACTTGGCCAGGGCATTGCTTCGCGCCGCCTCGTCGAATGACATGAACAGCACATGCGCTCCGCCCTTCTCCGGGACTTCGCGCAGGTAGGACAGGTGCGGGCTGACGGTCGCCACGGCAGGATCGTAGAACCAGCTGCCGGCAATCATGCCACGCGCCGTGGGATAGTGCTCATACAGATCGGCGCAGCAGCGATAGCACTCGTTACGACCCGCCTCATTGAATTCCGCCATGTAGAACTTGTGTGCATGGATTTCAAAGAAGGGCCGGAATCCTCGAGTACGGAAAAACAGTGCGAGCCGGCCCATGAATGCAGACCAGCCCCCTTTCCACAGGACCGAACGGCCAACGCCCGAGTTGGTATCGATCAGGTTCGAGCCGGCCGCGATCATGCGCAGCGTTGCCAGTCCAAAATCCTTCAAGAACAGATCATCGTCCAGCGTGCACGCTTCGTGGGTCGGCCCTGGATTACTCAGGATGCGCTCATAGTGCCGCAGCTGGTGGCATGCCACGCGCGGTGGCAGGCGTAGAAAAGCCGGGTTCGCCAGCGTGTCATCCATGGCGGTCAGCAGTGCGGCAAAGAGGAAATCGCGCTCGGCCGCAGGCTTGCCATCGCGTGCCACAGCCGCGGCAAGCACCTGGCGCGCAGGCGTTGGAATATGGCGATAACCGGCGCCGAGCGGCGGCGCGCGGAAAGTATTGAGGAAATTGCCGATCGCATCGAGATCCCCATTGAAACGCGTCGTGGCGTCGGACAGCTTGAGCGACAAGGTGGCACGCAGATGTGCATGCAGTTCGGAGCAGTTCTCTACGGACATTATTTGTTCTCAAGAGCCCTCCGCGCAGTGAAGGTAGGCCACACGCGATGTGGCGCATCCCGGTGCGGAGCACGGGAATTATAGACGAGATATTGTTAAAGCTGCATTTCGGCACTCAGCCGTGCGCCGGGGTCAATGCGCGGCATTCGATGCCCCGGGTGTGCGCCAGGCTTACACCAGAACCTCTGGCGCCGGCGGATGGCCAAGGAAAGCGGCCGGGCTCGCACTCGGCCCATAGGCACCCGACTGGAACACCACGACCAGATCGCCGACATCGGCCTGCGGCAAGGCCATACGCTCGGCCAGCAGGTCGAGTGGGGTGCACAGGGGGCCAACCACCGACACTACCTCGTGTTCTTCAGCGCCGACCCGATTGCCGATCGCAACCGGGTAGTTCTTGCGGATCACCTGGCCAAAATTGCCGGATGCCGCCAGATGATGATGCAGGCCCCCATCGGTCACCAGGAACACCTGGCCGCGCGATACCTTGCGGTCGATCACGCGCGCCACGTAGATGCCGGCCTCGCCCACGATGTAACGTCCGAGCTCGATCGACAGGCGCGCTTGCGGCAGCGCGGCACGCACGCGCGCTGCCTGTACCTGCAGTCCGGCACTGATCGGCGCCAGGTCCAGCGGCATCTCGCCCGGGAAATAAGGAATGCCGAAGCCGCCGCCGATATTCAGTGTGCGCACCGGATGTGGGCTGGCCTGCGCGAGCGTCAACGCCAGGTCGACCGTCCGGGCCTGGGTTTCCACGATCGCGTCCGCCTTCAGGCTCTGCGAGCCGCTGAAGATATGGAAGCCCCTCACCTCCAGTCCGAGCTGGCCGGCCAGCGCCAGCAGGCGCGGGGCATCCTCGGCATCGATCCCGAACTGCTTGGCGCCGCCGCCCATGCGCATGCCCGAGCCCTTGAGCTCGAAGTCCGGATTGATGCGCAACACCAGGGAGGGCGCGATGCCCAGCTCGGCGCCGATGCGCGCCAGTGAACGGATCTCGCGCTCGGATTCGGCATGCACGCAGACCCCGGCGGCAACGGCCTGGGCCAGTTCAGCGTCGCGCTTGCCGGGGCCGGCGAAACTGATATTTTCCGGGGCGATCCCGGTGTCCAGCGCCACCTTCAGTTCGCCGCCGGACGCGACATCCAGGCCGTCGACCAGCCCCGACAGGTGCTGCACCATGGCCGGCATGGGATTGGCCTTGATCGAATAATGCAGCTCGACCTCAAGCGGCAGGTGCTGGCGCAGCAGCTGCACGCGCTGCGTGACCAGGGCGCGGTCGTAGGCATAGAACGGCGTCTGGCCCACTCGTTGCGCCAGGCGGGTCAGAGCGATCCCACCCACTTGCAGGCAGTTGTCAACGACAGGAAACAGGGTCTGGGCGGCGTGCGCCGGCTTGGTACTCATGGAGCAGCATCTCCAAACAGGTGGGTGAAGGCGGCGCGCAGCTGTACGCGGTCGAACTTGCCGTTCGGGTTGCGCGGGAAGGCTTGCGTGCGCAGGGCGATATGGGCCGGGACCATCCAGGCCGGCAAGCGGCGCTGGCATTCCTTGAGCAAGGCGGCCGTCTCCAGGCTCGCGTCGCATGGCTTCGCAAGCAGCACGATGGCCTGGCCCAGGACCGGATGCGGCACGCCGAAAGCGACCGCCTCGACCACCAGGCCACTGGCGTGGGCCGCTTCCTCGACCTCGCTCGGACTGACGCGGTAGCCCGACACCTTGATCATGTCGTCGCTGCGGCCAATGAAATACAGGTAGCCCTCGGCATCCATGCGCACCGTATCACCCGACCACACCGCCATCTCGGCCAGCGGCAGCGCAGCATCGCGTCCCGGTGCCGGACGGAAGCGCTCGGCGGTCTTGGCCGGATCGTTCCAGTAACCCAGCGCCACCAGCGCGCCGCGGTGCACCAGTTCGCCCGGCTCGTCCGGCGCGCACGGCGTGCCGTCCGGGCGCACCACCAGCACCTCGGCGTTGGGGATCGCGCGCCCCATCGAATCCGGGCGCCGGTCCAGCTCCTCGGGCGGCAGGTAGGTCGAGCGGAAGGCCTCCGTCAGGCCATACATCAGGAACAGGCGCGCGCCCGGCAAGACAGCGCGCAGCGAAGCCACCGTGGTCGCCGGCATGGCGCCACCCGAATTGGTCAAATAACGCAGGCTGGTGTCGCGCGGCCAATCGAGCGCGGCGAGCTGGATCCACAGCGGCGGCACCGCGGCCAGGCCGGTGATGCGTTCCGCAGCCACCGCTTTCAGGATGTCCCTGGCGAACAAGTGGTTCATCAGCACCGCCGTGGCGCCGCTGAGGAAGGCCGTGGTCAGCTGGCTCAGGCCATAGTCGAAGCTGAGCGGCAGCACGGCCAGGATGCGGTCATGCGGGCCATTGCCGAGGTAGCTGGCCACGCTGCGCGCGCCGGCCACCATATTGCGGTGCGACAGCACGACGCCTTTCGGCTTGCCGGTGCTGCCCGAGGTGTACAGGATCGCGACCAGGTCGGCGTCGATGGCGCGCCGCGCCGCCAGCTCGGCCTCGGCGACCGGCCGCTGGACCACGTCCCAGGCGCGCACGATGATGCCGCGCGCTGCCAGCCCGGGATACGTCCCCGGCGTGCCGGTGATGAAGATCGACCGAAGTGCCGGGCAATCGGCCAGCGCCGCGGCGAGCCCGGCCAGGCGCTCGGGCGAGGTCACTAGCACCCGCACCGCGCAGTCGGCCAGTATATAGGCCACCTGGTCCGGCTTGAGCAGCGGATTGACCGGCACGAACACGGCGCCGGCCGCGGCCGCGCCGAACAGTGCTGCCACATTCTCTACCTGCTTGTCGAGATACACGGCGACCCGTTCGCCGCGTTCCACACCAACTGCGATGAAGGCGCCGGCCGCGTGCTCGACCCGCTGCGTCAAGGCGGCGTAGTCGAGCCGGTAGGCGCCGTGGACGAGCGCCTCGGCGCCGGGCGCACGGCGCGCGGAGTCGAAGATGAAATCGTGGATCAGGTCGGGCATGGTCTAGTCTCTCGGGTGCGGTCCTGGCCGCCGTGCAGGGCGCAATCTTAACAGCTTGTGCGCCCACGCTGCCCTGGCCAGCCCCGCAAAAGCCATGATTCGTGGCAAATTTTGCACGTCAGCAGCTATACTCGCCGCATGCCCGCCGCCGCCCCTCCACCAACGCATCCCAGGATTCCGATCGCACCGGTACTGTCGGCCGCCTCGCTGCGGCGCGTGCGCGGCCCCGGCCTGCCCTCGGTACTGGAAGCCGGCGCCGCGCGCTGTGTCACCAGCGGCCGGGTGGCGATCGCCCTGGCCCTGCGCGCAATGGGCGTCCAGCCTGGCGACCGGGTACTGGTGCCGGCCTGGCACAGCCCCTCGATGATCCCGCCGGTGCTGTGGCGCGGCGCGGTGCAGGTGTTCTACCGGGTTGGCGCGGATGGCGCCGCCGACATCGAGGATATCGTGGCCAAGCTGGGCGGGGCGCGGGTGCTGATGGTGACCCATTATTTCGGCTTTCCGCAAGACCTGGAGCGGCTGCGCACGCTGTGCGACAGGCATGGCATGCAACTGCTGGAGGATTGCGCGCATGCCTTCATCGGCAGCCATGCGGGCCGCCCGCTGGGGTCATTCGGCGACTATGCGATCGCCAGCACCATGAAATTCCTGCCCGCCTACGAGGGCGGACTGCTGGTCTCGGCGCGCCACGACCTGGCAACGGTCGCCCTGCAACCGGCCGGCGTCGCCTTCGAGGCCAAGATCGCGCTCAATTCGCTCGAACGCGGCTTCGAGTACGGGCGGCTGGCGCTCCTGCGTGCATTGCTGTGGCCGGCGCTCGCGCTCAAGGATGCATTGCGCAAGCCGCGCGGCGCGTCCACCGGGCCAGCGCCGGCGCTGGCCCCGTCCTCATCCGACAGCAGCTTCACGCTCGACCCGGCCTGGATCGACAAGCGCTCTTCGCTGTTCGCACGGGTGCTGCTGCGGCTGTCCTCGACCACGCGCATCGCCACGCTGCGTCGTGCCCACTACCTGCGCCTGGACGCGGCGCTGCGCGGCCTGCCCGGCATCCGGCCCTTGTATCCGGCCCTGCCGGACGGCGTCTGTCCCTGGGCCTACCCGCTGCTGGTGGACGATGCCGACGGCCTGGCCGCGCGCCTCGGCGCCGCCGGGGTGCCAGTGCTGCGCTTCGGGCGTCCGCTGTGGCAGGGAGTCGACGCCGCCACCTGCGCCAATGCCGCCCACCTGTCGGCACACGTGCTGGCCCTGCCCTGCCACCAGGAGCTGCGGCCGAGCGAGCTCGACTGGCTGATCGCAGCCACGCGCATGGCGGCACAAGCATGAAGTGGCAGCTGGTTCCCGCGGCGCGCTTCCCCGAGTTCGCCGAACGCTGGCGCGCGCTGCATGCGCGCGGCCCCGCCAGCGTGCTGCTCGACGCCGACTTCGTGGCGCCGCTGGTGGAATGCTTCGCGCGGCCCGGCGCGCTGCTGGCCTGCTGCGAAAGCCAGGGCGTCACGCTGGCGATGGCGCTGGTGGCGCCCGGCGGACGTGGGGCCTGGGCCACGCTGCAACCGAGCCAGGCCCCGCTCGGCCTGTGGCTGATGGCCCCGGACCAGGCGCTGACGCCGCTGCTGGCGGGCTTGCTGCACGCCTTGCCGGGCCTGCCCCTGGTGCTCGGGCTGACCCAGGTCGATCCGATGCTGCTGGCGCGCCCGCCCGACTCGCCTCGGCTGCGCACCCTGGACTATATCGACACCGCGCGCGTCACGCTGGCGGGCGGCTTCGATGCCTATTGGCAGGCGCGCGGCAAGAACCTGCGCGCCAACCTCAAGAAGCAGCGCGCGCGCCTGGAACGCGACGGCGTGACGCCGCGGCTCGAGATCGTGCGCGCGCCGGCGGCGATGGCTGCGGCGGTGGCCCAGTACGGGCTACTTGAGAGCAGCGGCTGGAAGTGCGCGCAAGGCACGGCGGTGCACGCCGATAATGCCCAGGGCCGCTATTACCGCGCCATGCTCGAGGCGCTGTCAGCGCGCGGCGCGGCAAGCGTGTATCGTTACTGGTTTGGCGAGCAGCTGGTGGCGATGGACCTGTGCGTCGAGGATGGCGACAGCATCGTGGTGCTCAAGACGGCCTACGACGAAAGCGTCGGCGCCGGCCTGTCGCCCACGCTGCTGATGCGCGAGGAAGCATGCCGCCGCCTGTTCGACGAGGGCCGTTTCGATCGCTTGGAATTCTATGGCCGGGTGATGGAATGGCATCTGCGCTGGACCGGGGAGGTGCGCACTATGTACCATATCAATTATTACCGCTGGCCGGCGGTGCGGCGCCTGCAGGCGATGCTTGAGTCCATCCGTGACTCGCGCCGCACCGCGCGTCCGGCGGCGCAGTGAACGGAGCAATTCATGTATCTTGACCAAGTCAAAACCCTTCTCATCGACGTGCTTGCCCTGGGCCCTTCCGGCCAGGCGCTGGACGCCGATTCACCGCTGCTGGGCAGCCTGCCCGAACTCGATTCGATGGCGGTCGTGACCCTGATCGGCGCACTCGAAGAGCAGTTCGGCATCATGATCGACGACGACGACATCAGCGCCAGCACCTTTTCCACCCTGGGCAGCCTGGCCGATTTCGTGGCCGCCAAAGCCGCCTGATGTCGCGCGCCGAGCCGCTATTCCTGGACGCCCCCGGCGGCGCGCGCTTCTGCCTGTACCACCCTCCCTATGGCCAGGCGCGCGGCGCGCTTCTGTACCTGCACCCGTTCGCCGAAGAGATGAACAAGTCGCGCCGCATGGCCGCCCTGGCGGCGCGCCGGCTGGCCGCGCGCGGGGTCGGCGTGCTGCAGCTCGACCTGCACGGCTGCGGCGACAGCGCCGGCGAATTCCATGAGGCGCGCTGGGATGGCTGGCAAGCCGACATCAAGGCCGGCCTCGACTGGCTGCAGGCACGCCTGGACCTGCGGCCCGGGCTGTGGGGCCTGCGCCTGGGCGCCCTGCTGGCGCTCGACTACGCGGCGCGGGCGCCGCAGGCGCCCGCGCGGCTGCTGCTGTGGCAGCCGGTGCTGTCCGGCGCCCAGCACCTGAACCAGTTCCTGCGCCTGCGCGTGGCCGGGGAAATGCTGCAGGACGGCGGCGCATCGGGCGGCACGGCCGCGCTGCGCGCGCGCCTGCAGGCCGGCGAGGTTCTCGAGATCGGCGGCTACGAACTGCATCCAGCGCTGGCGCTGGCGGTCGAGGGCGTCGACGCCGCGCGCCTGGCCACGCCGCCCTGCCGCGTCGACTGGTTCGAGATGGTGCCCGAGGCTGGCCGCCCGCCGCCCCCGGCATCCGCGCGTCTGGTCGACAGCTGGCGCGTGGGCGGGGGCGACGTGCGCCTGGCCACGCTGGCGGGGCCCGCCTTCTGGACCACGCAGGAGATCGCCGAAGCGCCGGCCCTGCTGGACGCCAGCGCCAACGCCTACCCGGGCCCCGCATGACGCCGATGAACGAACGCGCACTTTCCTTTGCCTGCGGCGCCGAGCAGCTGGTCGGCATCCTGAGCCTGCCGCACAATCCCGCGCCGCGCGGTGTAGTGATCGTGGTCGGCGGCCCACAGGTGCGCTGCGGCAGCCATCGCCAGTTCACCCTGCTGGCGCGCACGCTGGCTGCCGGCGGCACGCCTGTGCTGCGCTTCGACTACCGCGGCATGGGCGACAGCGAAGGCGCGCAGCGCGCCTTCGACAGTGTCGATGACGACCTGCGCGCCGCGATCGACTGCTTCCAGCGTGCAGTGCCCGGCCTGCGCGAAGTCGTGCTGTGGGGCTTGTGCGATGGCGCCGCCGCCGCCGCCCTGTATGCGCCGCAAGATGCGCGCGTGGCCGGCCTGGTGCTGCTCAATCCCTGGGTGCGCACCGAGGAAGGCGCCGCGCGCGCCACCCTGAAGCATTATTATCGCGACCGGCTACGCGACCCGGCATTCTGGAAGAAAATCGCGCAAGGCGGTTTCAACCCGATCAAGGCCGCGACATCCTTCGTCGGCGTGGCCCGCCGCGCGCTGCTGCCGGCGCCGGCCAGGCCGGAAGCCGATTGCGGTGCGGCGCTGCCCGAGCGCCTGCATGGGTCGCTACTGCGCTTTGAAGGCCGGGTGCTGGTGGTGCTCAGCGGCGCCGACCTGACGGCCCAGGAATTCAGCGTGGTGGCCGAGGCGCCGCACTGGCGCAGCCTGCTACAGGAGCCGCGCTTCACACGCCATGTGCTGGCTGGCGCCGACCATACCTTCTCGCGCCGCGCGTGGCATGAACAGACCGCCGCCTGGACCGCCGGCTGGCTCGCCGGTTGGTGAATCAGCGCCGTAGGCAGGCTGTGAAATCTTCGAACGCGCCATAGGCGCCAACACTTTGCCGCGCGCCGCACAGGTCGGGACCGGCAGCGGCGGCGGCGCGTGAAGGTGCCGCGTCCTTCCAACGCAGGTCGAGCGTGGCCGGATCGGCGAACAGCCACCGCTGCGGGTGGTAGCCGAGATAGGTCAGCGCGATCGGCGTAGTGCGATTGTCGCCCGGGTCCAGCCGGCCGCCGTCGCGCGCTACCAGGCCACCGTCGACCAGGTTGCCTTCGAGCCGCGCACCGCTCTCGGCGAAACGCACCTGCACCCCGGCGGTGTCGAGCAGGGTGTTGTCGAGGATGCGGCTGTCCGCGCCCCGGTTGACATAGATGCCGGCGTCCGAACACGAGGCGACCAGGTTGGCGCGCATCGTTCCCCGTGCGTGCTCGACGTCACAGCGTCCGTCGCGGCAATATGGCTTGCCGGTACCGCCGCCGCCGAACGACAGGCCGACGCGCTGGCCAGGATGGCCGCGCAACAAGTGTTCGCACACGATCACATTGCGTTCGAACAGGGTGTCCGTGGCCGCGCCCTTGGCGAAGGCGCCATAGCTGATGCCGTCGCCCGACGCCTTGACGAAATCAGTGATCAGGTTGCCGCGCACGACCCAGCCGCTTGCCGCCACCAGGTCGATCGGCGTGACTGGCTTGCTGGTCTTGCGCACTGTGCCATTGCTCAGGCTATTCTGGACAATCACACCATCGTCCGGAAATCCATGGCGGTCGCCGTTGATCTTGAAGTGGGCGTTGAAGTCGCTGATCGTGTTGTTCAGCGCCGCAAATCCCTGCCCCCTGCCGGTCACGTGGAAGGCATGCTCGCAATGTGCCTGCACCGCGCACGCGCCGCGGATGGTGAGGTTCTCGAAGCGCCAGTAAGGCGCCGCGACCAGGAATCCTTCGGCTCCGTCGATCTCGATCGTCACGCTGCCCGGCTGCGCGGCGCGCACCACGATCGGCGCGCCCTTCACGCCGGGCCTGCGCGCTTCCAGCTTGCGTACCCGGTACACCCCCGGCGCGAAGGTGATGGTGTCGCCGGCCAGGGCCCCGGCGAAGGCCTCGCGCGCCTGTTCGACGTCGCTCACCAGCCGGCCAACGGGCCCGGCCTCGCCTGCTGACTCGGGCTGGGCGCCGGCCGTCAGTGGCGGCAAGGGATACGGCCCGCCATCGGCGCCGCGGTCGAGCCGGCGCAGGATGGTGCCGGTCCAGCTGCCGGTGCCGGTGATCAGGGGATTGTGGCCGGCACTGCGCCGCTCGATATACGGCGCCAGCGCGCGCGGCGTCACGCCCTGGTCCTGCAGATAGAATAGCGCGCCCGCGGCCGCCACGACCGCCAACAGGAGCAGGACCGCGACCATGGCGGCCGCGCGCCGCGCCAGCCTCACGCCCCGGCCTTGATCCCGTGGCGCGCCAGCAGGTCGTACAGGGTCGGACGACTCACGCCCAGGACCTCGGACGCCTTGACCATATTGCCGTCGACCCGCGCCAGCGCCTTGACGATGGCCTTGTATTCGGCCTCGTCGCGCACCTGACGCAGGTTGATCGGCTGCTCTTCGGCGCCCTCGCCCGGTAGCCCGAGATCGTCGGCCACGATGGTGTTGCCGTCAGCCATGATGACCGCACGCTTGATATAGTTTTCCATTTCGCGCACATTGCCGGGCCAGCCATAGGCTTCGATGGCGGCGATCGCGTCCGGCGCGAAGTTGAGCGCGGCCCTTCCCTCCTGCGCGCAGAACTTGTTCTTGAAGTGGTGCGCCAGCAGCGCCGCATCGCCTTCGCGCACCCGCAGCGGCGGGATCGTGACCACGATCTCGGACAGGCGGTAGTACAAGTCTTCGCGGAAGCGCCCTTGTGCGCACAGCTCCTTGAGCTTCTGGTGGGTCGCGCAGACGATGCGCACGTCGACCGGGATCTCCTCGTGGCCGCCGATGCGCTCGATCACCCGTTCCTGCAAGAAGCGCAGCAGCTTGGCCTGCAGCGGCATTGGCAGGTCGCCCACTTCGTCGAGGAAGAACGTGCCGCCATGGGCCAGTTCGACCTTGCCCTTGGTCTGCTTGGCGGCGCCGGTAAAGGCACCCTTCTCGTAACCGAACAGTTCGCTCTCGAGCAGGTTCTCGGGAATCGCGGCGCAGTTGATCGCCATGAAGCGGCCCTTGGCGCGTGGCGACAGCTGGTGGATGGCGCGCGCCAGCACTTCCTTGCCGGTGCCCGATTCGCCCAGCACCATCACCGAGGCCGAGGTCGGCGACACTTTTTCGATGGTGCGGCAAACCTTGAGCATGCCGGGGTCGCGCGTGATCACCCCACCCAGCGGCGAGTCGGCGCCGCTCTGCTGCATGCGCCGGTTCTCCTGCTGCAGATTGTGCAGGAAGAAGGCGCGCTGGATCACCAAGTTGAGCACCTCGGGATCGACCGGCTTGTGATGGAAATCGTAGGCGCCCATGCCGATTGCCTTGACCGCATTGCCATGGTCCTGGTTGCCGGTCAGGACGATCACCCGCGTGTCCGGTGCCAGCGCCAGGATCTGCTGCAAGGTCGCCAGGCCTTCGGTCGAGCCGTCCGGGTCGGGCGGCAGACCCAGGTCCATGGTCACCACCGCCGGTTCGTGGCGCCGGATCTGGGCCAGCGCCGCCTCGCGGTCGCCGGCGACCGCCACGTCATAGGCGTCCAGACTCCAGCGCAGCTGCTTCTGCAGGCCGGGGTCGTCTTCGATGATCAAGAGTTTGGATTTGTTTGCGGTCACGGTATTCCTGGTGTCAAGCGGCCCTCGGGGCCAACTGCGATTCTTGTCGGTATGGCGGCAGCACGATGCGGAAGGTGGTGCCCTTGTCTGGTTCGCTCATGACTTCGAGGCAGCCGCCAAGTTCATAAATATACTCGCGGCTTTCGAATACGCCGATCCCCATGCCGGCCGACTTGGTCGAATCGAAGGGCCGGAACAGGCGCTCGCGGATGAACTCCTCGCTCATGCCCTCGCCCGTGTCGACGATCTCGACCAGCACCCCAGCCACCGTCTCGGCGACGCGGATATCGACCTGGCCGCTCTTCGGTGTCGCTTCGATCGCGTTCTGGATCAGGTGGCCGACCACCCGCTCGAGGCGTTCGCGCTCGGCCAGTACGGATAGGCCCGCCGTCTCGATCCGCAGGCGCGGATGCGGCTCGAACGCGCCCTTCAGGGCCAGTGCCTGGCGCACCACCTCGTCGACCACCAGCGGCACCGGCCGCTCCTGGGCATTCGTGGTGCGGCTGAGCTTTTGCAGCAGCAGCTTCATCTTCTGCACCGAGAAATCGATGGTCTCCAGCATATCGGCCTGGAACTCGGGATTGTCCTTGTGGCGCGCGGCATTCGCATTCATCAGCGACAACTGGGCCACCAGGTTCTTGAGGTCGTGCACCACGAAGGTCGACATGCGGTTGAAGGACTCGAACTGGCGCGCCACCAGCAGCGCCTCGGACGCCTCCTGCTGCGCCAGGTGGGCCGCGGCCTGGCTGCCGGCGACGCCGAGCAGGTCGATGATTTCCCAGTTCAGCTTGATCGGACTGCGGGCCTCCTGCAGCACCACGAAGCCGGACAGGCGGCCGTGCATGATCAGCGGCACCACTAGCCAGGCACGCGGATACTCTTGCAACCAGGACGGCAGCGCCATCGCATCGTATTTTTCGGGGCTGGCCTCGTACTCGTTGAGGTCGATCACCCACTGGCTCGATTCGAGAAACGCGACGAAGGGCGAATCGGCCGCTTCGGATGCTGCCAGGACCGGCATATGCCAGTGCGCCTGCGGCTCGAAGCCGCCCGCTTCGCGGCGCTGCCACAATACCCCGCCCGGGCTCTCGACCAAGGCCGCCACCGCCTCGATCACGCGCTGGCCAAGGTCCGGACCGGGCTTGGACAGGGTGCGGGTAAACCGCATCCACTCTTCGCGGTAATCATAGTTATAGCGGTAAAAATGCTTGCTGATGAAGACCTTGAGCCAGGCGCGGAAGGTACCAGAGAACAGGATGCTGCCCAGCAGGATCACGGTGCCGAACAGGAAAGTCACCTGCATCACCATGCCCCAGTCGCCACCGACCAGGCGCAGGTAGTAGCCGGCGAAACCCATCGCCAGCAGATACACCGCCGAGCCGAACAGTGCGGCCGAGTGGAACACTGCACGGCGCGACAGGGCCAGCGGCGAGGTCCACGACTTGCTGCGTCCCAGAGAAATCGCCAGCAGGGGCACGCTCAGCGAATTGACCAGGCCGCGCGCGGCCCAGATGTTCGGATTGACTTCGCGGAACAGCATGGCGTGGCTGTACAGGTAGAAATCGTAGGCGAAGATGCTGCCGACCCCGAGGCAGGCAAACTTGATGGCCCAGCGCTGCTGCAGCGAACGGCTACGGTACACCTGCTCGACCAGCAGCATGCCCCAGATCGCCATACCGACCCGCGCGATCACCGGCAACTGGCTTTGCTCGCGCAACAGGCCCAGGCTCCAGACACCGGCGATATTCGCGGCCAGGCACAGCAGGTAGGCAAGCGCCGCCAGCGCCAGGACCGGGCGCAGGCCGAAAGGCAGGCGGCTGCCGGGTGCGAACCAGTTGCCGAGCAGTGCCAGCATGAACAGCGACCAGCCGGCGTTGCGCAGGATCTCGAAACCATCGGTCAGGTTCGACCACATGAAGCCGTTGCTGGCCTCGAGTGCCGATGCCGAACCCCACAGCACGGTGAGCAGCGCGGCCACGCCCAGCATCGTGCGCGGCAGCGAATCGCGGCGCCGCAGCAGGGGCACGCACAGCACCGCGAAGCATACCGCCGCCAGTGCATGGCTATAGATGACGATACTGGTCAGCGAGGCGACGTCCATGGGGAACAAGGTGGTTGGGCCGGCGGCAGCGCCGCCGGCGGGCGCGGCATCAGCGGCCGCTGCGGAACAGGACGACCTTGAGCGTGTTTATCAAGATCAGGATGTCGAGGAACAGGCTATTATTCTTGACGTAGTAGAGATCGTACTGGAGTTTCTGCAGCGCGTCTTCGGCCGAGGAACCGTAGCCATAGCGCACCTGGGCCCAGCCGGTGATACCCGGTTTGACGCTGTGGCGCACATTGTAGTACGGGACCACTTCGATCAATTGTTCGACGAAATACGGCCGTTCGGGACGCGGTCCGACAAAGGACATGTCGCCCTTGAACACATTGAGAATCTGCGGCAGTTCATCGATCCGGGTCTTGCGCATGAAATTGCCAACACGGGTCACGCGAGGATCGTTCTGCGCCGCCCACTGCGGCTGGCCGCTTTTTTCGGCATCAGCGCGCATCGAACGGAATTTATGGACCAGGAAAGGTTTGCCGTCCTTACCCACGCGCTCCTGCGAATAGAAAACCGGGCCGCGGTCTTCGAGCCGCACCGCGATCGCCGCTGCCAGCATCAGCGGGAAGGTGAGCAACAGGATCAGGATACTGCAGGTCAGGTCGAAGCTGCGTTTCATGAAGGTACGCACGAAGCTCTGGTCGAAGCCGCCGCCGAACACCAGCCACGAAGGCTGCAGCGAATCGACCCGGATCTGGCAGGTTTCGCGCTCGAAGAAGGTAGCGGCATCGGTGACCTTGATACCCTGCAGTTTGCAGTCCAACAATTCCTTGATCGGGAAGCCACCGCGCCGGTTCTGCACCGACACCACGATCTCGCCGACGTTGTACAGGCGCGCCAGCGAGACCAGGCTGTCGCCATCGCGCACCTTGAGCAGGCTGGTCGAGGGGACACACAGTTCTTCGCTCGGATTCGGGATGAAGCCGGCGATCTCGTATTTATGATAACGCGACTTGCGGGTGGCCAGTTCGCTGCACTCCTTGGCCAGCGGGCCGCCGCCCAGGAACATGATGCGCGACTGCAGCAGCTTGGCTTCGGAGGTCTTGAAGAACACCATGCGCGCCAAAAAGATACCGCAGCCGGCCAGCAAGAACACCAGCAGCATGGTGCCGCGGCCCAGGTACAGTTCGGGCGCGATGTAGAACACCAGCGCCAGGATCCCGAAGCCCATCAGGAAGGCCGGCATCAGCTTCATGAAGAAGGGGTGGCGCAGGCCTTCGTCGAAATCGAGCTGGTACATGCCCATCGCGCTCATGCTGAAGATGATGGCGGCGGCAAACGCAAAGGCCGATGTGAACAGATGGTCGAACTGCAGGGTGGCGCTCTCGTACTCGAGCATGCGCACCGCCACGCCGAGATAGGCGGCGGCCAGCAGCACCAGGAGCTCAACGAACAGCAGCAGGAAAGCGATCTTCGATACGTAATGGTTGGCGATTCTAAACACGTTCAGCCTCCGGTTTTCCGGTTACTTTTCTGGATTTGCATCGTGGTTCGCTTATTTGGCCAGGTCGGCCACATACCAGTCCATTGCCTGTTCCAGGCCGGCATCGATACGGTGCGTCGGCCGGTAACCCAGCAGGGATGCGGCCTTGCCGATGTCGGCCTGCGAATGCCGCACATCTCCGCGGCGAAAATCGACATAGTGCGGCTGGTGCCCGGCCACATGCGCGAAACGCGGCGCCAGCGCATCGCGCATCATCTGGTACAGCTGCCTGAGCGTGGTGCGCTCGCCCAGCGCGATATTGAACACCTGACCGGCGGCGTCCTTGGCGGCCAGGCCAGCCAGGATGTTCGCCTGCACCACATTGTCGATGAAGCAGAAATCGCGGCTGGTCTCGCCGTCGCCATTGATGCGCAATTCGTCATTGCGGATCAGCGCCGCGATCCACTGCGGGATCACGGCGGCGTAAGCGCCGTTCGGATCCTGGCGCGGGCCGAACACATTGAAATAGCGCAGGCCGATCGCTTCCAGGCCGTAGGTACGGCCGAAGACATTGGCATACAGCTCGTTGACATACTTGGTCACGGCATACGGCGACAGCGGATTGCCGATCCGGTCTTCGATCTTGGGCAGGTCGGGATGATCGCCATAGGTTGAACTGGAGGCGGCATACACGAAGCGCCGCACGCCGGCGTCACGCGCCGCCACCAGCATGTTCAGGAAGCCGTCAACATTGACGGCATTGGTGGTCACCGGATCGTCGATCGAGCGCGACACCGAGCCGAGCGCGGCCTGGTGCAGCACGACGTCGGCGCCCTCGCAGGCGCGGCGGCAATCGTCGGCGTTGCGGATATCGCCTTCGATGAAGGTAAAGCCCTGCCAGGCGCTATCGCCAACGGCGGCGCGCACCTGTTCCAGGTTATGGCGGTGGCCGGTCGCGAAGTTATCAAGACCAACCACGCGCTGGTTCAGGCGCAACAGGGCCTCCACCAGGTTGGAACCGATGAAGCCGGCCGCACCGGTGACTAGCCAGTGAAGGGGTTGTTGCGCGAGCTGTTGCTGGACTTCGTCGTACTTGTTCACGTTGACACACTTCCTAGGTAGGGTACGCCGCATGCGGCGGCCTGCATGATTGGCGCTTACAGGCGCCAGACGCAATGCCCGGCTTCTTGCAGGGCTGTCGGATCGAACTGCGACTTGACGTCGATGAAGCAGCCGCCGGCGTTGAGCTTGGACTGGATATCGGCCAGCGACAGGGCCAGTACTTCCTTGTGCGGCACCGCCACGATCATGGCGTCGGCCTTCGGCAGGCTGGCCCAGCTTTCGAGCTGGACGTTGTACTCGTGCTGCGCCTCGCCGGCATCAGCCACCGGGTCATGCACGTGCACGTCCACGCCGTAGGTTTGCAGTTCATGGATGATGTCGGCCACCTTCGAATTGCGCAGGTCGGGGCAGTTTTCCTTGAACGTCAGGCCGATCACGTTGACCTTGGCGCCCTTGACATGGAAACCCGACGAAATCATCGACTTGACGGTTTTCTCAGCCACGAACTTGGCCATGCCGTCATTGATGCGGCGCCCGGCCAGGATCACCTGAGGGTGGTAGCCGATCATTTCGGCCTTGTGCGTGAGGTAATAAGGATCGACGCCGATGCAATGGCCGCCCACCAGGCCTGGACGGAACGGCAGGAAGTTCCACTTGGTGCCGGCCGCCTTGAGCACGTCGAGCGTATCGATGCCGATCTTGTCGAAGATGATCGCCAGCTCATTCATGAGGGCGATGTTCAGGTCGCGCTGGGTGTTTTCGATCACCTTGGCGGCTTCGGCCACCTTGATGCTCGGGGCGCGATAGACGCCGGCCGTGATGACCGCTTCATAGAGCTGAGCGATGCGCTCGAGCGTATCGGGGTCGTCGCCCGAGACCACCTTGAGAATCGTGGTCAGGGTGTGTTCCTTGTCGCCCGGGTTGATGCGCTCGGGCGAGAAACCGATATGGAAATCCTGCATCCACTTGAGGCCCGACTCGCGCTCCAGGATCGGGACGCAGACTTCCTCGGTGGCGCCCGGATACACGGTCGATTCGTAGATGACCACGGCGCCACGTTTCATGTGGGCACCGACCGACTTGCTGGCGCCGATCAGCGGCGTAAAGTCGGGGTTGTGCGCGATGTCGACCGGGGTCGGCACCGCGACCACGATGTAGTCGGCCTGGCCCAGCAGCGACGCATCGGTGGTCACTTCGAGCTGACGCGCCTGCTGGAGCTGCTCGGTCGAGACTTCGCCGGTGGGGTCGACGAAACGCTGGTAGTTCTCGATCTTGGCTGCAGACAGGTCGAATCCAATGGTGCGGACCTTCTTGCCAAACTCGACCGCGAGGGGCAAGCCTACATAGCCGAGCCCAACCACTGCGACGACTTCATCTGCTTTCATAATCGGGTTCCATCAAAGAATTAAATTTTGCTATTATGCTAACTTTACTATAGCACGAATCAGATACTGCACTCAACTGGAGCACTGCTGTTTTGTCGAAGAGTAACCACAGTAGCGAATAATTGTTACTATTTTTTTATGTTGACAGACGAAAATTTACGCTATTCCAGTCAAATGCTTGTCACAAGTAACATTAGCCGTGTCTTGGCTGCAATATTAGCATTTTCTCCAAGACAAGCTTTTGTCTTCCTCAATCGTGCGCGGTAGGCGCGAGGCAGCCTGGCATGCAATGTGTCCGCGTCAACGCTTGGCGATACCACCGATCTCGTCGGATAAGCGCGGCACGTTTCCTGGTTGCTCGGTGCCAGCGCGCACGCCAATCACAGCGGAAAATGCGGTAGGAAAGCACCACATGAAGATGCGATAGGTCGCCGTCAGGGCTACAACGATAACAAGCGGCGCGCCTGCCCAGAACACGATATACGGCACGCCGTCACCAAGCTTCTTGTACACCATTGCCAGGACCAGCAACACAGGTGCGTGGGCAACGAAAATGAAGAAACTATAAGAACTTTGCGATCTCAGCCAGCGTCCGAGCGCAGTATTGCTCAGCAATGCCATGGCGGGCCAGATGAGGAACGGTGCGACAAAACGGAAATAATTGGTGTTGGCGATCTTGAGATGCACGATCGCCATGCATGCCAGAACGAACAGGCCCAGACAAGGCCAGGCAAGCCGGTCCAGGGCCTGCAGGTTCCAGCCACGCACCGCCGCCAGTCCGCCTATATAGAACATGATCGGCATGACATCGCGCAGGACAAACATGCTGTCCATATTGTTATAAAAGACCACGATGACTAGCACCAGGCCCGGCCATGGTGCCTTGCGCAGCAGGACACCCATCAGCGGCGCTAGCATCATGACCGCGATCAGATCGCGCAAGAAATTCAGGGGATAATTGATCGGCGACCTGGTCAGGCCAAACGCGGCGTCGAGCCAGGTACGCGCATCGAATGGCGTCAACTGGTAGCTCGCCGCGATGCCGAACCAGCGCTGCATCCCGTAGGCCACTGCCAGCAGGCCCAGGTTAAAGACCAGGAACGGCACTACGATAGTGCGTATTTTTTTGCTGGCCAGCTTGCGCCATCGCTGGTCGAGTCCGGAGCGGAACAGCAAGTAGCCTGAAATGACCGTCAGCACCGGCACGGTCGCCCGAAACGCCGCGTTCTGGAAGAATGCCTTGATCTGGTCGAACAGGCCGCTGCCCACTTCGGCAATCGGCACATAGGGCGGCACGTGCAGGATCACGATCCCGACGATCATCAAATACCTGAGCATGGCTATGCGCTCAGTAGTGTCATTTGCCGAGGTATGTCGTAAGCCATCCATTCAATAACCTCGTAACAAATAATTAACACATTGTATGCTGTCTCTGGTCGCAATGATAGCGCCGCACGGCTTACCTGCGTGATCTATGACTGAATGCTCATGACGGCGCGGCCTTGGCACCAATACTCAATTGATGCTGGGTATCAACATTGTTTAGTCCATGGTCCCTTGCGCGAGAACCAACGATGAAGAAAGGTGCGAGGGGTCGGTTCACGAAACAGTTTCCACCAAGCCTCGTCCGCGATGCCGCGTCCTGAAGCGAGTTGCAACACATCGACATCACCGCCTGAATTGACCTCGATGGTTTGCGGTCCTTCGTCAGTAAAAGCAATATCCCAAGACTGGTATCGAATACCAGGAAACATGGGTGCTGCCCTGATGCACATTTCCTTCGCTTTTTCCCAATCAGGCAACGCAATACCGATAATTTTCTCACCTGTATCAGGATGAAGAGGTATCGTTTCCAACTCGCTCTCTTTCTTCCCGATTACGTTAGAAATCACGCCACTATCGATCTCGATTGCACCGAGTAGATTTCCTGAGGCCCCATGCCGAAAATTATCGATCATATTCGCGCCTACTGGAATTCGCAGAACTGCTCGATGGACGAATGGTCCAGCCTCGCCTATCAAGACAACAATGCGTGCGCTTGCCAAGCGTGGGCCGAAACAGGCAGCTATTTCTGGATGCGGACGTGCGACTGCTTGAAGTAATATCCCTTCACGAGTTAACCAACGTTCGAAATAGTGATCAAGAGGGATCGTCTTGCCGTCGCGAAGTTGAAGAAAGCCGTCAGCATAACCCTGCACCCAAATCGACCCAGCTCCTCCATTGCCGGCAATGGGCTTCATGAAAATCGGATACTGGGCCTTGGTTTCGAGATAACGCGCCACGTCTTTTACGGAACCAAGCGCAACGGCGCCAGGAAAGGTGCGTGCCACATGTCCGATCGCTTTGATTTCGGGAAACGGGAATTGATTCAAGCGCAGAATACTGTAAGTGATCAGCTTATCCCGTGTGAGGGCTTGCGAATGCAGATCATTATTGGAATTCGTCGCCGTTGAAGAGTTGGCCCCTAAAAATTCAGCTTTTTGTTTCCATGACATTCCACCCAGCTTGTACATATCGTATTCGCTCGGCGTCAGGCGGTTGGGCGGCCGTCGAAGTTGGGCCAGCTCATACTTGCGTTTCATATCTCTCACATCCTCAACCGTCATATCCGGATTGCAATATTATCCACGATATAACTGTCTGTCTATGGCGATTCGTCATGCGCCATGGAAACGCCAAGCCCGCTATCGACAAAGCCAAGTAGGTCAGGAAATCACAGAAAACGCTGATGGATATGTCCGGGACAAGCGAGTGGGATACATACCGCAGCCTTACGGTGGTCCTTGCCGACTACGGCGCGGCATTTTGCCATCGCAGGGACAACAGCAAGTTGGGCACACGAGTGCAGGAGGAACACGGAGTTCAGGTGGCGCGGCTGGCTGGGATCGAACCAGCGACCCTTGGCTTCGGAGGCCAATACTCTATCCACTGAGCTACAGCCGCGCAGGGGAACTATGGGTGTGCGAAGGATACAGTCTTTCTTGGCGCCCGTCCATGGAGAACTGTCGTGCTCACCCCTTATAACTAGTTACAACCAGCAAATTTTAGGACTATAATCGGCCGCTACCGAAGTTTGCAATTCGGCATGAAACGGCATGTCGAACGGGTTCGCAAGTTTTTTTATCCCCTAAGGAAATCATGAGCGACGCACATACCGAACATCAATCCCTCATCCGGACGCCGAAGCAACTCGTCATTGCCGTTACGGGGTTCTTCCTCGTGATCGTGATCGGTATCATCCTCCTCGTTTCCTTTGTTACCACCGTCCCGGTAACCGGCGCCGGCACTGATGGCCAGGATGCCGAAGCGATCACGGCGCGCATGCGTCCGGTCGCGGAAGAAGGCTTTACGCTGGTCGATGCAAACGCACCGCGCGTACTGCTGGCTGGCGCCGCCGTCTACACCGCTACTTGCGCGGCATGCCATGACAGCGGCATGGCCGGTGCGCCGAAGACGGGCGATAACGGCGCTTGGGGCGCGCGCTTCACCCAGGGCTACGATACCCTGCTCAAGCACGCGATCGAAGGCATCCGCGCAATGCCTGCCAAGGGCGGCAATCCAGATTTGGACGATGTTGAGGTCGCACGGGCCGTGGTCTTCATGTCCAACAAGAGCGGCGCCAGCTTCAAGGAGCCTGAGGTGCCGGCACCAGCCGAAGCAGCACCAGCTGCAGCCGCATCCACCAATGCAGCGCCGGCCGAGGCAGCACCAGCCGATGCCGCGGCCCCTGCCGCAGCCCAATGACGGCATGAGCCGGCATGGGCTTGCCATGCCGGCTCAGCTTGCCTGACATCCATCATCGCTTCAAATAAGTTCCCCTCTTCATTTCCCCGCAGTGCCCCTTCGGCGTTTCATCTTTTCAACTCTCGAATAATAAATGCAACTATCCCCTTTTCATACGAATAATATTCGTTGAAAACGGGATAATTTTGTGTTGCATTTGCGGGAAATTCTTTGTGGAAAGTTTGATTCCTATAGGAATCTTTTTTGCTTTGGCGTAACCTTTGGGTTCTCCAGTGGCAGAGAATCTCTTAGTCAGCCACAGCACTCTCTTGAGACCACAATGACCAACACCACTTATTCCTTCGCTATCCGTACTATCGTTGCAACCATGTCGGGCGCCCTGCTTGCTGCCTGCGGTGGCGGTAGTTCGGTCGATAGCGACGCCACTGTGTCCGCTTCGATGGAAGCGACCAGCCTAGCCAAGATCCAAGCCGGCCGCCCTACCGTGAACCCGACTCCGCCGGTCAAGACGCCTGCCGCGACCAATCCAGCTGCAGCGATCACCAGCGTGCGCCTGGTAAGCCAGGCCGCGATATCCCAGTCGAACATGCCGTTCACCTTCGGCCAGGTATTCGCAGCCGGCCACCTCGCCAAAGGCGTATCGCTTACCGGTCGCCTCGATAGCGGCGAGACCCTGCAGTTGCAGGTCGACGCCAAAACCTTCCATCCGGACGGCTCGGTACGCCACGCCATCATCTCGGGCATTGTTCCTACCATCGCCGCCAAGCAGGTTCGCCAGTTGGTCCTGGCCCCGAGCAGTGCCGCGAATGGCACCGGCGTTACTACCGCCCAGCTCCTGGGTAGCGGCTTTACCGCGTCGGTCAGCGCGACCCTGGGCGGCCAACGCTACACCGCATCCGCGGAAGAACTGCTCAAGACCGGCAAGGTCACGACCTGGCTGGCTGGTCCGACCGCCACCGAGTGGCATGTGTCAGCGCCGCTGAAGACCGCCAGCGGCGTTCAGCATCCTCACCTCACCGCTCGCTTCGCTGTGCGCTGGTATGACGCGGCCAAGCAGGCGCGTGTCGATGTCACGCTTGAGAATGCATGGGCCTATGAAGCGGCGCCGAGCAACTTCACTTACGATGCCGAAGTGCTGGTGGGTGGGAAAAGCGTCTATGCCAAGCCGGGCTTGACCCATTATCACCACGCACGCTGGCGCAAGGTGTTCTGGACGGGCGCGACGGCAGCCGACAGCATTGACGTCAAGCTCGACACTGCCTACCTGATCGCTACCGGCGCCTTGCCCAACTACGATCAATCGATCGTCATCAAGGATGCTACCCTGGCTTCGCTCAAGAGCAACTGGACCGGTGCCAACGTGGAGCCAATGGGTGTTGGCAGTGCCAATCGCTACATGCCTGCCACGGGTGGTCGTGACGAACTGGGCCTGCTTCCGGCATGGGGAGCCACGTATCTACTCAGCATGGATTCGCGTGCGAAGGCTGTCACTTTGGGCAATGGTGACTTGGCAGGCAGCTGGTCGGTGCACTACCGCGACAAGCTGACCGACCGTCCGATCAGTGTCATCGACTACCCGTACATGACGATCCTTGGCAGGGCTGGCGACACCATGAATCCAGTAACCCGCAAGCGCGAGGCATTCCCGACTTGCGCTGCAGCTGGTGCCTGCGACACACCGAATACGCACGATTCGTCGCACCAGGCGGCATTCGCCTACCTGCCGTATCTGGTAACGGGCGACTACTATTACTTGGAAGAACTTCAGTTCTGGGCTATGTATAACGTTTTGTCGTATAACCCTGGCTATCGCAAGGCTGCCCAAGGGCTGTTGTGGTCCAATCAGGTCCGTGGTCAGGCATGGTCGCTGCGCACGCTCGCAGAAGCGGCCTCCATCACCCCGGATAGCGACACGCTGAAGATGCATTTTGTCGGCCTGGTGAACAATAATCTTGCGTGGTACAACGCTACTTACACCGACAATCCGCAGGCCAACACCCTGGGTGTGATTCTGGAGAAAGCAGTTGTGTACGCTGATGGCAGTGGCATTGCCCCATGGCAGGATGACTTCTTCACCGCTGCCATTGGTCATACCGCCGAACTGGGCTTCACTGAAGCAAAGCGTCTGTTGACCTGGAAAGCGCAATTCCCGGTAAACCGCATGAATGACAGCGGCGTGTGCTGGATTGAAGGCGCCATGTATTCCATGAAGATTCGGAGTGTTCGTGATGCGCCACTGTTCACCAACATGAAGCAGGTCGGTGAGGCAAACCGGAGTGCGGCCCTCAAGTCCGCGGCATGCGGTAGTAATGAAATGGCCAACGTCCTGAAGCTGAAAGTCGGCGAAATGACCGGTTACTCGTCATCGAACAAAGGCTACCCCTCGAATATGCAGCCGGCGCTGGCCTACGCCACCGATGTGTCGGGTTCGAACGGCAAGGCGGTTTGGGCAAAGTTCATGTCTCGCAGTGTCAAGCCAGACTACAGCACCGCACCACAATTTGCGATCGTGCCGCGTTAATCCACACTGTTCGATAAATGCCGGGGCTGGAGACAGCCCCGGTTTTTTTTGCTCAGTAATCGCAGACGTCAACTCATGGACACAATGCTTACCAAATGATCACTCGATCCTTCGGCGCCAGGTACATCTTGTCGCCCGCCTTGACCCCGAACGCCTCATAGAAACCAGGCTGGTTCTTCAAGGTGCCATTCGCGCGGTACTGCGCCGGCGAGTGCGGGTCTGTCTTGATCTGGGCGATCTGCGCCGGCTCACGCATCTTGGTACGCCACACCTGGCCCCAGCCCATATAGAAGCGCTGGTCGCCTGTAAGACCGTCGATGACCGGCGCCGGCTTGCCCTTGAGCGAAATCTTGTACGCTTTATGGGCAATCGCCAGGCCCGAGTTATCGCCGATGTTCTCGCCCAGCGTCAGTTCGCCATTGACGTTATAGCCGGCCAAAGGGCTGAAAGCGGCGTACTGTGCGATCAGCGCCTTGGTCTTCTCGCCGAAACGCTTGCCATCTTCTTCGGTCCACCAGTTGCGCATATTGCCGTCACCGTCGTACTGCGAACCCTGGTCGTCGAAGCCGTGGCTGATCTCGTGGCCGATCACGGCGCCGATGCCGCCGTAGTTGACCGCGTCGTCGGCGTTGGCATCAAAAAACGGCGGCTGCAGGATCGCGGCCGGGAACACGATCTCGTTCAGTTCCGGGTTGTAGTAGGCGTTGACGGTCTGCGGCGTCATGCCCCACTCGTCGCGGTCGATCGGTTTGCCCAGCTTATTGAGTTCACGCTTGTATTCCACTTCGCGCGAACGCATCACGTTGCCGACCAGGTCGTCACGCTTGACGGTCAAGGCCGCGTAATCCTTCCACTTGTTCGGATAGCCGATCTTCGGCGTGAACTTGGCCAGCTTGGCCTGCGCTTCCTTCTTGGTCGCGGGGCTCATCCAGTCCAGGGTGTCGATCGAATCCTTGTAGGCGGCCAGCAGGTTGTTGACCAGCACCTCCATATGCGCCTTGCGCTCAGCCGGGAAGTGCTTGGCCACGTACAGCTTGCCGACCGCATCGCCCAGGCTGCCCTCGAGGGTCGAGACGCCACGCTTCCAGCGCGGTTCGAGTTGCGGGATGCCGGCCAGGGTGGTGCCATTGAAGGCGAAGCGCTGGTCGACGAAGGCTTTCGACAGGTAGTTGGCGTAGCCGTTCACGGTCTGGAACTGCAGATAGGCTTTCCAGGTCTCGAGCGGCACGCGGTTCAACACCTCGGCAAAGCCTTTCAGATAGGTCGGCTGGCTGACGATCAGGTAATCGGCCTTGCCCTGCAGGCCGGATGCCTTCAGCCATTGCTGCCAGTCGTAGCCCGGGGCCATCGCGGCCAGCTTGTCCAGCTCGACCCGGTTATAGGTCTTGATCGGGTCGCGGTTCTCGACCTTGGTCCACTGCACCTTGGCCAGCTCGGTTTCCAGTTCGACGATGGCTTTGGCGTCTTTCGCCGCGTTTTTGCCGCCGGCCAGCGCCAGCATCTTCTCGACGTGCTGCTGATACTTGGCGCGGGTGTCGGCCAGCTTGGCGTCATCGAGCTTCAGGTAGTAGTCGCGGTCGGGCATGCCCAGACCGGCCTGGTACAGGTCGGCCACATACTTGGTCGAATCCTTGGCATCCTGGTGGATGAAGAACACGAACGGCACATTGACGCCGATGCGGCCCAGGTGGGCGAACATGGCGGGTAGCTCGCCCTTGGTTTTCACCGCATTGATCTTGCCCAGCTCACCGGCCAGGGGCTTGGCGCCCAGCTGTTCCAGGCGCGCTTCGTCCATATAGCTGGCGTAGAAGTCGCCGATCTTGCGCGCTTCGGTACCGTTGGCGGCGCTCTTTTCCATCGCGGCTTTCTCGATGATCGCGCGCAGCTGCGGCAGGGTGTCGTCACGCAGCTGGTGGAAGGCGCCCCAGGTCGACTTGTCGGCCGGGATCTCGACGCTCTTGAGCCACTTGCCGTTCAGGTGTTCGAAGAAATCGTCCTGCGGACGCACGCCCGCTTCGATGAACTGGGTGGCGATGCCGGACGATGCGGCATGAGCATGGGCAGCGGTGGCAGGGGCGGCGGCGGCGCCGGGTTCGGCGTGCGCGAACGAAGCCACCAGTATGAGTGCGGCGGCGCTGAACAGATGTCGTTTCATGGATTTCTCTCTCTCTTTATAAGTATGAGTGCAATGCAAAACGGGCCGGCGCTCATGACGCCGGTCCGTCATTCGGACCAGATTACCAGATGATCACGCGTTCCTCTGGTGGCAGGTACATCTTGTCGCCTGGTTTCACGTCGAAGGCCTGGTAGAACTCCGGCATATTGCGCACCGTGCCGTTGGCGCGGAACTGGCCTGGCGAATGCGGGTCGGTCTTGACCTGGTTGATCTGCTGCGCTTCGCGCATCTTCGAGCGCCACACCTGGCCAAAGCCCATGAAGAAGCGCTGGTCGCCGGTCAAGCCATCGATCACCGGCGCCGGCTGGCCGTTCAACGACAATTTATAGGCCTTGTAGCCGATCGAGAGGCCGGCGTTGTCGCCGATGTTCTCGCCCAGGGTCAGCTCGCCATTGACGTTATAGCCTGGCAGCGGCGCGTAGCCATTGAACTGCTTGACCAGCTTGTCGGTGCGGGCCTTGAACGCGGCGCGATCCTCGGCGGTCCACCAGTCGCGCAGGTTGCCGTCGCCATCCGACTGGCTGCCCTTGTCATCGAAGCCGTGGCCGATCTCGTGGCCGATCACGGCGCCGATCGCGCCATAGTTGACGGCGTCGTCGGCGCGCATGTCGAAGAACGGCGGCTGCAGGATCGCGGCCGGGAACACGATCTCGTTCATCGTGCTGCGGTAATACGCGTTCACGGTCTGCGGCGTCATGCCCCACTCGGTGTGGTCG
>Ga0265797_10001522_pt1 | contig 40647 bp, 24 predicted proteins | sample P2T30metagenome_FD_192433 | JGI IMG/M metagenome (GOLD analysis project Ga0265797, IMG submission 192433) | Plant litter microbial communities from East Loma Ridge, Irvine, California - P2 T30 | ecosystem: Environmental > Terrestrial > Plant litter > Unclassified | place: USA: California...
CCGCCTGCGCGACTGGCTGGCGCCCTTCCACGGCGTGGCCTCGCGCTATCTGCCGAACTACCTGGGCTGGCGCCGCATGCTCGACGGCGGGAAAGTCACTTCTGCCGATCAATTGTTTCGCCTTGCCGTCGGACTCATCCATAGTCAGCGGTGACAGCGCCTTTTGTTTTGGCCTTGGTAATTTCCCGGCATTGCTTGGGGGGTGGGCGGAAACCCCGGTGGCCGCGAGCTTTTCCTAACCCGCGCTCGAATGCACGATTTGCGGGTCTGATGGTCGAAAGACCGTGCGGGATTCGGCAGATCACGCCCTGTCCGGCCGCAGTGGGAACGCATGCATGCCACCAGCAGCATGCCCACGCCGGCGCTGATCGCCATATCCGCGACATGGCAGATGCCTGCTTGCGGCGTCAAGAACCGCTACCGGGACTATTGCACGCTCAGGTACAGGTTGCCGCAGTGGTATTTCCGCCCACCGCAACGGTCGGCGGCGTCCCCGGCGTCAGGCTTTGGGTATACACCAGGTAGCAGTGAATCGCCTTAGGCGTGCCGGCCACGCTGTTCGGCACGATCGACATCGCGCCGCCGGTGACATTCGGCGTGGTCTCGGTCGGTCCCGACACCCTGGTGTACACCGTAAAGTCGTTAGCCAGCCCGGCCGCATCGGCCATCGCCTGCACTGCTGCCGGATAGCCATTGATCATCGGCACCGAAACGTCTTCCAAGGTTTGCGTAGTGCGGCCGTTGATCATGAACTGCCCATGCGTGGTCGCCGCCACCGTCATCAAGGCCCCACGCGCCGCCTGCATGGCCGCGTAGCGCGCATTCCCGCTGATTGGGACAAACCTCGGCAAGGCCATGGCCGCCAGGATGCCGAGAATCACAATGACCGAGATCAATTCAATCAAGGTAAAACCGGCCTGCCCACCCGAACGACTACTGATCTGCATTCCATTTCCAATAATAAAAGCCGGCGTCAGGCCTGACCCCGGCTGTTCGCTATGTCGCTTATTTGCTGATCAGGACAGCTTGATCGAAGCCGAGTTCCTGCATCCGCGGCAGCTGGGTTTTCGCATCGCCGACTACCAGCCAGACCATTTTCGACGGATCCAGGTATTTCTGCGACAAGGCCTGCACCTGCGGCAGCGTCATCGATTTGACGACCCCTTCGCGTTCCTTCACGTAGCCGGCGCCCCAACCGTACTTGCTGATGTTATCGAGCATGCCAAGTTTCGCCGATGAGGTTTCGAAGGCGCGGGCATTGCTCTTGACCAGGAAGTTCTTGGTGGTTTCCAGGTCGGCTGCCGAATACGTGCCTGGATAATCCTGCAGCACCTGTTTCACCAACTGGGCCGATTCAAGCGTGACGTTGCTGCGCACGCCGCTGGCAATCGTGAATGGTCCGGCGCTCCCGGTGCCCGAGAAACTCGAGTTGATCCCGTAGGTGTAGCCTTTGCCTTCCCGCAGCTGCTGGGTCAGGCGCGAGGCGAAGCCGCCGCCGCCCAGGATGTAATTGGTGACGGTGGCCGGATAAAAGTCCGGATCGGTGGCAGCCAGGGCGCGGTAACCGATGCGCAGCACCGATTGTTTTGCATCCGGCACGTCGACGAAATACACGGTCGACGCCGTGCGCGCAGCAGCCACCGAGGCCGGCGGCAGCACGACCGGTTTCGCTTTCCATGCGCGGTTCAATTCAGCCAGCGAAGCGCTGATCGTCGCTTTCGGCAAGGCGCCGACAACCTGCATGCGCGCCACCGATGGCGACACATTCGCCTGGTAATAGGCCTTCAAGTCCTCGATGCCGATGGCATTCACGCTCTCCGCCGTCCCGAGGATATTCCGCGAGCGCGGATCGTCCTTGCCGTAAACGAGCTGGTTAAAGTAAATGCCGGCGAGCGCATTCGGCTCCGCTTCCTGCTGCCGAATCTGGCTCAACACGCTTTGCTTGATCAGCGCGAATTCCTTTTCATCCCAGCGCGGCTGCAGCAGGATTTCCTCGACCAGGTCGAGGGTCGCCTGGTAATTGCGGGCCAGCGTATTCACGCTGATGCGCACATCCTCGCTGCGCGCCGACACATTCACCGTTGCACCCAATTGCAGGATCGCTTCTTCCAGTTCCTGCGGCGTTTTCTGCGCGGTACCCTGGGTCATCAGGCGCGCCATCAGGTTGGCGACGCCGACCTTCTCCGGTTTATCCAGCAGCAAGCCGCCGTCGATTGCGATCTCGAACTGCACCAGCGGCACTTCCTTGTTCTCGATGCCGACCACGCGCATGCCGTTTGCCAGCGTGGCATTCCACACTGTCGGCACGTTCACCACGGGCGCCGGACCGTATGCCGGCTCCTTGCTCCGGTCAAACTTCGACGGCGTCCTCGCATAGTCGGCATGTGCACTCGGATCGACCGCATTCTCGGCGCCCTGCACCACTTTTTCCTCGACCACGTCGGCTTTCGCCGAGCCGCTCAAGGCCAACGCCAGCTTGCCTTTCGGGACAAAGCTGGTCGCCACATATGGCTTGCCCTTGATATAGGTGTCATACACGCGGCGCACGTCGGCAGTGGTCACGGCCAGGGTATGCCGAATGCCTTCTTCGATATGGCCCGGATTACCGGTCAGGTAGTTATATTCGGCCAGCAGCGCCGATTTGCCGAGCACGCTCGACACCGAGTTATAGAAACGCGTTTCCAGGCCAGCCTTGATGCGGTTCAGGTCGCGTTCCGGGATGCCTTCCTTTTCGAACTTGGCAAAGGCCTTGCCGACCGAGACTGCCACGGCGTCGAGCGGCTTGCCTTCGAAGGCGCGCACTTTCAGCATGAACTGGCCGGCCAGTTCCGCCGTCTGGTTGCCGATCTGGACATTCGGCGCCAGCTTGTCGTCTTCCACCAGCACCTGGTAGAACGGCGCGCGCTTGGTGTCGGACAGGTATTCGGCCAGCACTTCGAGCGCGTATGAATCGGGGTGCACGTCCTCTACCGTCGGCCAGGCCATGGTCAGCTCGGGCAGCTTGGCGAAATTGTCTTCGTGGGCCAGTTTGATGGTCTGCTTCACCACGCCCGGACGCTTGGCGATGGCCTCGACCGGCGAACCGCGTTTGATTTCGGAGAAATACTTCTCGACCCATTTGCGCGCCTGGGCCGGATCGAAGTCGCCGGCGATCACCAGCGTCACATTATTCGGCACGTACCAGAGGCGATAGAATTCCTTGACGTCGTCCAGCGTCGCATTCTGCAGGTCTTCCAGCGAGCCGATGACTTGCCAGTTGTACGGGTGGTTTTCCGGATACAGCGCCTTGTTGATGACATAGCGGGTATGGCCGTAGGGTGCATTATCGACGCCCTGGCGCTTTTCGTTCTTGACGACCTGCTTTTCCTTGGCCAGCACCGGATCGGTGACGGTGTTGATGAACCAGCCGAGTTTATCGGCTTCGGCCCAGATCATTTTTTCGAGCGCGTCCTTGGGGACGGTTTGCAGATAATTGGTGCGGTCCTGGGAGGTCGAGCCATTGGCGCCCGAGCCGCCGATGCGCGCGGTCATCTTGTCGAGACCGCCCTTGCCGAGGTTTTCCGATTCCAGGAACAGCAAGTGTTCGAACAGGTGGGCAAAGCCGGTGCGGCCAGCCTTTTCGCGGGCCGAGCCCACGTGCGCCGTCAGGTTGACGGCCACCACTGGATCGGAGCGGTCGATATGGAAGACCACATCCAGGCCATTTGGCAGCGTGAACTTCTGGAAGTCCACTTTCAGGCCGGATTTCGACGCTGCCACTGGCTTGGTTGCCGCGGCATGGGCCGGGGCCAGGACGGTCGACGCCAGGGCGGACGTGATACAGGCGGCCAGCAAGAGCTTGGATGGAACAGTCTTCATGCAATCAGATCCTTGGAATAGGCGGGTGCGTGACAACGCAAGGTTCTGGATAGTATTTCAATTTCCTGATTGCTACAATCTTGACCGTCGCCGCGCCATGCCGACCCTGCATACCAAACCGGTGTTGCCTTTTCACTGGATGGATCTACCCTGGCTGTTATTCAGCTATTTGCCTTAATGAAACAGTGCTAATCTAGGTGTTTTCACCACGCGAGGGCGATCATGTTCAAGAGACTGGCAGCGGAAGCATTGGGATTCAGCGATATCGGCGTGATTGTCGGGCCGGAAGACTACAACAAGGTCGACGCCGACGATTACCTGTTCAGCGAAGACGGCGAGCAGATTTTCTTCCTCATCAAGAGCAAGAAAGACGAATACTGCTTCACCAATCTGGCCCTGATCCACGTGGATGGCGATTCGGCCGTGTCGTCGAAGCGTTCGATCAAGCGCTACGACTATTCCTCGTACCAGATCAGCGACGTCAGCATCGAGACAGCCGGTACGCTCGACATGGACATCGAGCTGAAATTCATTTTGGAAGGCACGAAATTCTCGATCGACGTGAAGAAGAGCTTTATCGAGCAATTGAAGGATATCTACAAAGCCCTGATCACGATCGGCAAGCAGCAAAAGCGCAATGCCCTGTCGCGCGATAACGCATTGCGTGCACTGGATGCGACCGCATCCGTTCACAAGCTGAACATCGCGCCGGGCGCCGGCAGCCTGGTGAGCCAGTACGGCGAGCTGCTGGAGGCGCTGAATACGGCGATGTTCGACACCCACACCAAGCGCGATTACAGCGACGTGTTCGTGAAGTACATCCACAACTGAACCAGCGCGGGTGTGGCATCTGGACACGGGCTCAGGCGTAGAGCGCCTGGGCCTGTGCAACCGGAATTTTCTACAGCCGAGCTCCTGTCCGAATGTCCGGACCCGCCCCCGGCTGTTCAACGTTCGATCAGGCGGCGCAGGCCGCTGGCGCGGTGGGTGCGGCGGGCGACGGCGTCGGCCAGCACCGAGCCGCTCGGCGATACCAGCGTGAACTCGGCGCTGGCGCGTGTGATGCCGGTGTAGACCAGTTCGCGCGTCAGGATGCCGTGGCGGTCCTCGGGCAGCACCAATACCGTGTGCCGGAACTCCGAGCCCTGCGATTTATGCACCGTCATCGCGAACGCGGTCTCGACGTTGCGCAGGCGCGTGGCGAGTACCGAGCGCACGGCGTCGCCTTCCATGAAGTACACCCGCAGCGAACCGGGGCGCGCCGGGTCGCTCAGGGTCAGGCCGATGTCGCCGTTGAAGACGCCGGTGCCGTAGTCGTTGCGGGTCACCATCACCGGGCGGCCGACGTACCACTCACCGCCGCGGCGCAGCAGGCCGGCCGCTTCCAGGCGCGCCTCGATCGCGGTGTTCAGGCCGGCCACGCCCCACTCGCCTTCGCGCACCGCGCACAGGATGCGGAAAGACTCGAAGCGCTGCAGCACCGAACGGACCCAGTCCTCGTGCGTACTGTCCGCGGGCCGGTCGACCAGCAGTTCCAGGTAGGGCTGGTAGCCTTCCAACGCCAGGTTGACCACGTGGTGCTGGTGGGCGTGTTCGATCCAGCGTACCTGGGCCGCGTCGCCGCTGCGCAGCACCGCCTCGGCGCCGTCGGCGTCGCCGGCATTCACCGCCAGCGCCAGCTGGCCGATCGGGCCGCCGAAGCGGCGGCTGTGGCGCAGCATCACGGTTTGCTGGGCCAGCGGGCCGGCGCTGCCGAGGAATTCGGCGGGCAGTTCCTCGCCGCTGGCAAGGCGCACGTAGTCCGCCGTCCCCTGGCTGTAGCCGCCGCGCTGGGCGTCGTGGCACAGGTCCCCGAGCACGGCGCCGGCTTCCACCGACGCCAGCTGGTCCTTGTCGCCGAGGAGGACCAGCACCGCGCCGGGCGGCAGCGCGTCGAGCAGGCTGGCCATCATCTCCAGGTGCACCATCGAGGCTTCGTCGACGATCAGCACGTCGACGTCGAGCGGATTGCCGGCGTGGTGGGCGAAAGCGCGGGTGTCGGGCCGCGCCCCGAGCAGGCTGTGCAAGGTGCGCGCCGCGCCCATGCGCTCGGTCAGCTGGCGTAGCGGCAGCGCTTCGCCGACGCGTTCGGCCAATTCGCTCAGGGCCTTGTCGATCGACTGCTTCAGGCGCGCGGCGGCCTTGCCGGTGGGCGCGGCCAGGGCGATGCGCTGGCGCGCGGCGTCGGGGGCGGTGGCGAACAGCAGCGCCAGCAGGCGCGCCACGGTGTAGGTCTTGCCGGTGCCGGGCCCGCCGGTGATGATCGCCACCGAACCGCGCAGCGCCACGGCGCAGGCCAGCTTTTGCCAGTTCGGCTGTTCGGTGGCGCGCTGCGAAAAGAACAGCAGGTCGAGCCAGGAGCGCACCCTGGCCGTGTCCACCGGGCGCGTGGCGGCGGCGCGCGCGCGGATGCTGTCCGCGACCACGGTCTCGTCGCGCCAGTAGCGGCGCAGGTACAGGCGCTCGCCGTCGAACACCAGCGGCTCGCCGTAATCGAGGTCGCCGACCTGCCACACCTGCTCGCAGGCGGCCAGCTGGGCGGCCCAGGCCTTGGCGCTCTTCGGCAGCGGCGCCACCGTCGCGGCCAGGCCCTGCCACTGTTCCCCCGTCCAGCCCAGCAAGGCGGCCGGATCGGTGGCCAGGTCATGCAGTTGCAGGCAGCTGTGGCCGCGCCCTTCGAGTTCGGACAGCACGGTGGCCGCCAGCAGCACCGCCGGCGAGGGATCTCCCGGTGAAGCGCGCCCGAGCGAGGCGACGAAGCGCGCAAAGGCGCCGGACAGGCGGCGCAGTTCGCCGGCCTCGGTCAGGCGCGTGGTTTCACCCCACAGCGCGGCGATCTGTTCTTCTTCGGTCATTCGAAACTTCCGTTGGCCAGCAGGCGGTCCATGCCATCGAGCAGCACCAGGTCCGGCTCCAGCAGGTAGCAGCCGTGGGTGGCCGGATTTGCGATCCCGCGCAGGAACAGGAACACGGCGCCGCCCAGCTGCTCGGCCGGGTCGTAGGCTTCGCCGAGGCGGCTTTTCAGCAGGCGGTGCAGCGCCAGCATGTAGATCGCGCCCTGGATGTCGTAGCGGTGGCCGGCCATGCCCTCTTCCATCGCGCGCCGGGTGTAGGCGGCGTCGCCGGTGCCGAGCGCATTCGACTTGTAGTCGAGCACCCAGTAGCGGCCATCGCGTTCGAACACCAGGTCGGCGAAGCCCTTCAGCATACCGTGCAGCGCGCGCTCGGGCAGGGCCGGGCGCGCGGTGTTGCCGAGCAGGCGGCGCCGGCACAGGCGGTCGAGCGCGCCGACATCGAGCTCCTCGCTCGGGAACCAGAATTCCATCTCGGGCAGCGGCGCATCGATGTCGGCCAGCGTGGCGCCGAAGGGCGGCAGGCGGGTCGTGGCGATCATGCGCAGCCAGGCCAGCGCATCGTCGAGGCGGTTGCCCCAGCCGGCGCGCTCGATGCGCTGCACCAGGCGGCTGCTGAAGTTCGGGTCGTCGATGGCAAAGCCTTCCTGCGCCATCCACTCCAGCTGCTCGTGCAGGAAGTTGCCGGGCACCGAACCGCGCGGGAAGCGGTGCCAGGGCGCGTCCTCGCCGCGCGGCGCGGCCACCGCCACTTCCTCTTCTTCGAGCAGGGTCTCTTCGGCCGCGCGCATCGGCGGCGCCACCGTGTGCCGCGTGATCGAGGTGAACGAACCCACCGACCAGTTGCGCTCGAACCGGGCGTCGAACGGCGCCGGCTCGACCAGCGGCGCGCGCGCTTCCACCCGGTCGAGCATCGTGCAGGCATCCAGGCTGTCGTCCAGGGTATGCAGTTCGATGGCGTCGGTATCGCCGCGCAGCCGTTCCAGGTGTTCGGCCAGGTGCGGCGCCGCCACCGGGCTGCCGCCGCTCAGCAGGTAGCCGAGCGCCGATTCGTGCAGGCGGTTCTCGCCCTTCTTGCCGGCGGCAACCGCCGCCACGCCCAGCCACAGGAAGTGGCGCGCGCGTGTCAGCGCCACGTACAGCAGGCGCAGGTCTTCCTCCAGGCGCGCGCGGTCGACCGCCTGCAGCGCCTCGTCCGACAGGGCCAGGTCGATCCGGCGCCCGCCCTCCTCGTCCACGTACTCGAAGAAGGTGCGGTTGCGTTTGTCCGTCTTGCGCGCGCTCACGGCAAACGGCAGGTAGACCAGCGGGTACTCCAGGCCTTTCGACTTGTGCACCGTGATCACCTTCACCAGCTCTGCGTCGCTTTCCAGGCGCAGCACGCGCTCGTCGCCGCCTTCGCCCAGGCCTTCCACCTGTTCCGCGAACCAGCGGATCAGGGCCTGCTCGCCATCGAGCTGGGTCGAGGCTTCCTGCAGCAGTTCGGCCAGGTGCAGCAGGTTCGTCAAACGCCGCTCGCCGCCCGGCTCGCGCAGCAGGCGCGCCGGCAGGCCGAGTTCGTGGATGAAGCGGCGCAGCATGGCCAGCACCCCCTGGCGCTGCCAGCTGCTGTGCAGATTCTTGAGCTGCTCGACGCGGGTTTCCCAGGCCGTTTCGTCGCTCGAGAGCTGCGCCAGTTCGCTAAGGGGCAGGCCCGCGGTGCGCGTGGCCAGCGCGGCCCGCGCCAGCGCTCCGTCCAGTGGATTGGCCACCGCGTGCAGCCAGCGCAGCACGTCGTGCGCTTCTTCGCTCTCGACCACCGAGTCCTTGTCGGACAGGTAGACGCTGGCCACGCGGCGCCGCATCAGGGCGTGGCGGATCGCCGCCGCCTCGCGCCGGTCGCGCACCAAAATGGCGATATCGGCCGGCACCAGGCGCGTGAATGTCTTTCCATCGTCGAAGCCGACACGTTCGTCGTTCAGCAGCTTCACGATGTGCTCGGCGCAGTGGTGGGCGAAGAAGGCACGGTATTCGTCGGCCTTCATGTCGTCGCGTGCGCTGGCGCTCATGGTCAGCGCCTGGTAGGGGCCGTCCACGCCCACCAGTTGCGCCTTGCGTCCGGCCGCGCCGACCGGCTCGAAGGGCAGCGGATTGACCTCGCCGCGGCGGAAGCGGAAGGCGCCGGTGGCGTAGCCCGGGTGCGCCGGGTCTTGCTCGGCGTACTGGAACATGCGGTTCACCGCATCGACCAGCGCCGCGGTGGAGCGGTAGTTGGTGCCGAGCTGGTAGTGCCGCCCTTCGGTGGCCCGCCGCGCGGATAAATAGCTGTGGATGTCGGCGCCGCGAAAGCCATAGATCGACTGCTTCGGGTCGCCGATCAGGAACAGGCCGCCGTTCGGGTCGTTCTCGGCCACGCGGTACAGCAGGTCGAAGATGCGGTACTGGTCGGGCGAGGTATCCTGGAATTCGTCGATCAGCGCCACCGGGTACTGGGCGACGATGCGGCGGCGCAGGGCGTCGCCATTCGGACCTTCGAGCGCATCCTTCAGGCGCGCCAGCATGTCGGCAAAGCCGAACTGGCGGGTACGCGCCTTGAGTTCGGCCATGCGCGCGGCGATGTGGCCGGCGGCGTGGCGCAGCAGCGCGTGCGCGAGCGGATCGATCGCATCGAGCGCGGCGCGCAGCGCTTCGGTGGCGCCGAAGCAGGCCGGCACTTCCGCACTGAAGTCCTTGCTGAAGGCATCCGCGATGCCGTGCGGCGTGAGGCGCTTCCAGGCGGTGTCGGTGACATCGGGTTCGAGCATGGCCGGGTCCAGGGCCCAGGCGCGCAGCGCCTCGAACCACTTGAGCAGCGAATCGGCGCGCATCTTGTTACCGTTGAAGCACTTGGCGTTCGCGGCGCGGTGGCCGGCGATCCAGCCTTCCATCTCGCCGGCGCGCTCATGCCAGCCTTGTTTCAGGCGCGCCAGCTCCGCCTGTTGCACGCGCTGCACGCGCGCGACCAGGCTGGCCAGCGATTCCGGGTCGGGCACGCCCAGCACCGCGGTGCGGTTCACCAGGTCGCGCACCGACGCCTTCAGCGCCTCGACATCGCGCCAGGTATCCAGCACCGCGGCCAGCGCGTGGCTGTTCAGCGGATATACGTGCTGGCGCCAGTAGTCGTGGGCGGCGTCTTCGAACAGGGCGCGCTCGTCGCTGACCAGTTCCTCGTCGAACAGGCTGCCGCTATCGAAGGCGTGCTCGCGCAGCATGCGCTGGCACCAGGCGTCGATGGTGAAGATCGCCGCTTCGTCCATGGTCTCGGCGGCCAGCACCAGGCGGTGCGCGGCGACGAAACGCTCGCTGTCTTCGCCATAGCTGCCGGCCAGCGCTTCCAGGTAGGGATCGTCCAGATCGAGTTCGCCGCGGAAGTAGGCGGCGGCTTGCACCAGCCGTTCGCGCACGCGGTTCGACAGCTCGCGCGTGGCGGCGCGCGTAAACGTCATCACCAGGATGTCGGACGGCAGCAGCGGGCGCGCGAACGCATTGCCTGCGCCATGGCCCAGCACCAGGCGCAGGTAGAGCGCGGCGATGGTCCAGGTTTTACCCGTACCGGCGCTGGCTTCGATGAGGCGCGAGCCGTGCAGCGGAAACGCCAGGGGGTCGAGCAACTGGCTCATGCTTCGTCTCCATCGAGCCTGGCAATCTGCACCTGCTGCAGCCAGCGCGCCAGGCCGCCATACAATTCGTCGGCCAGCGCCGGCCAGTTGCCGCCCGCCGTCAAGGCGGCGAAGTCGGGCCACAGGCGCGCCAGGCAAGGATCGGCCACTTCGCCCGTGATTTCGAAGCCGCCGTCATACACGGTGCGCACGTCGCCTACGCGCATGTCGCCTACGCGCATGTCGCCTACGCGCACGTCGCCTACGCGCACGTCGCCTTCTTGTACCGATGCCAGCGCGGTCTTGCAGGCCAGCGGCAGCGGCGCATCCAGGTTGCGGCGCCACAGGCGTGCCAGGTTCGCCAGTTCGTCCAGGGCGGCGGCGCTGTCGAGCGGGGCCATCGTCACCACGGCGTCGCGCGCCACCAGGTAGCCACTCACTTGCGCGCCGGCCGCGGCGGCGGCCAGCTGGCGCAGCCAGGGCACGATCAATTTGTCGCCGCGCGGCTTGCCGGTTTTGTCGAGCACCTTCGACGAGATCTGCATCAGCCAGGCGGTCTGCTCGCCGTTGCTGCGCAGGCGGTCGATCCAGTCGTCGAGCAGCAGGCCGCCCAGTTCCAGGCTGACCGCCAGCTTCGGCGCCGCCTGCGGGAAGCGCGCACCGAGGCGCAGCCAGCTGCTGCGCACCGGCACCAGGCCCTCGACCAGCTGCTGCTGCCATTGGCGGCCCAGCAGGCCGATCGGCAGCACGCCTTCGCGCGCCAGGCGTTCGGCGCGGGCGTCGAGGGTGGCGCGCACTTCGTCCAGTTGTTCCGGCTTGCCGGCGTCGTCGAGCAGGCTGTCTTCGAGGAAGTAACGCTCCAGCGCGTCGAGTGCGAACGGCTCCTCGTCTTCGCCGGTCACTTCGGCTTCGCCGAACATCACCCCCAGGCGGCGCCGGAAAAAGTAGCGCGCCGGCTGCTTCAGGAAGCTGGCCAGGTCCGACAGTTTCAGGCGGAATTCGACATCGAGTTCGTAGGGCGGCAAGTCGCCGGCGGCCCCGCCCTCTTCCGCGCCGTGCGCGGCACGCCATTCGCGCGCATAGGTCAGCAAGCCGCCCTCCTCGAAGTAGCGGCGGCTGAAGGGCTGCAAGGCGTGTTCCACCGTGATGTCGTGCAGGTCCAGGTGCCAGCCCAGCGTCAGGTAGTCGCGCAGCTGCGAGACCAGCACCGAAGGCGGCTGCTCGCTGTTGTCGCGCACGTTGCGGCCGACCCAGCTGATGTACAGCTTGTCGCGCGCGGCCAGCAGGGCTTCGAGCATCAGGTAGCGGTCGTCGTCGCGGCGCGAGCGGTCGCCCGGGCGGTGCATGCCGGGCAGCGCCAGCAAGTCGAAGTCGGCTTGCGGCGCGCGGCGCGGGAAGTCGCCGTCGTTCAGGCCCAGGAGGCAGACCACGCGGAACGGCACGGCGCGCATCGGCATCAGGGTGCAGAAGGTGACGCCGCCGGACACGAACTGGTGGTTCAGGGTCGGCTGGTCGATCTGGCTGAGCCAGGCTTCGCGCAGCACGGCCAGCGGCACGGGTTCGTCGAAGCCGCCCGCCTCCACCATCTCGAGCCAGCATTGCAGGCCCTCGTTCAGCTGCGACAGGGTCAGGCGGTCGTTCTCTTCGCGGCCATCGAAGAAGGTGGCCAGCAGTTCGCGCGCCTGCACGCCCCACTCGGCCGGCGTCAGCGACTGCGCCAGGCGCGCGCGCCACTCCAGCAGGCTTTCCACCAGCTGGGCCAGCGAACCGGCCAGCGCCGCATCCAGGCCGCCGACTTCGGCGTAGGGTTCGATGTCGCCATAGCGCTCGCCGGCGCCGCTGGCATAGCCCAGCAGCATGCGCCGCACGCCGAAGATCCAGGCGTTCTGCTCGCCGGCCGCGCCCAGGCCCAGGCCGGCGCGGTGGTCGCGGTCCAGGCCCCAGCGCACGCCGGCGCCTTCGATCCAGTGGCCGAGCGTGGGCAGGTCATCCTCATGCAGGCCGAAGCGCGCGGCCACCGCCGGCACGTCGAGCAGGTCGCGTACCTCGCTCTGGCGGCAGCGCTGCTGCGGCAGGCGCAGCAGCCATTCCAGGGCCACCAGCAAGGGATTCACGCTGCGGTCGCGCGTGTCGCCGATCTCGAAAGGGATATAACGCGGGTCGTTGCGCCGGTGCTGGTCGAACACGGCGTGGATCGCCGGGGAGAAGGTGTCGATGTCGGGCACCATCACCACCACGTCGCGCGGGCGCAGCGCGCCGTCTTGCGCGAACATGGCCAGCAGCTGGTCGTGCAGCACCTCCACTTCGCGCTGGGTGCTGTGGGTGACGTGGAACTCGATCGAGCGGTCGCCGCTCTCGGGCGGCATCTGCGGATGTTCGGCCAGCGGCAGCAGGTCGCGTACCGCGGCCTGCACCTGCTGCAACAGGGTCTCGCCCTGGCCTTCGGAGAACAGGTCGATCCGCAGCCTGGCCATGCCGGCGGTCTCCGGGCGCCCTTCCTCGTTGTCGAACTCGTCGAGCATGCGCACGAAGTCGCGCCCTTGCCGGCCCCAGCTCGCCAGCAGCGGGTGGCTGTGCGCGTGCAGTTCCTCGATCGGCAGCGCGGCCAGGTCGATGCCGCCGCGCTCCGGGTGGCGCTTGTGCGCGGCTTTCAGCAGCTCGCGCCCCTCGATGATGTCGCCCCAGTAGAACTGGCAAGGGTTCGGCACCGCCAGCAGCACCTGGGTGTGGCGCGACAGCACGGCGATCGCCTGCAGCGTTTGATACGGCAGGGCCGACATCCCGAACAGCACCACGCGCCGCGGCAGGCGGTGCTTGGGCTGGTCGCCCGACAGGATGGCCGAGACGAACACTTCGTGGATGGCGGCGCGCCCGGTGCCGCGCGCCATCGCCGGCACGCTCTCGTGCACGGCACGCCAGAGGCGCGCCTGCCAGCACTGGTCGGCGGCCAACGGTACCGGCTCGCCGGAGGCGCGGCGCAGCTGGTCGCGCCCGATTTCCCAGTCGGTCAGCCAGTCGGCGCGGTAGACCTGGTACTGGTCGTACAAATCGGCCAGGCGTTCGGCCAGCTGCAGGCGCCGTTCCGGGCAGCCGTCGCCCAGGAAGTGGGTCAGCGGCGCGAACACCGGTTCATTGAGCAGCGTGGGAAGGAGGCGCATCAGGCGCCAGGTGAGCGGATCCTTGTCGAAGGGAGAGCGGATCGGCACCCGTTCGCGACCCAGGGTGGCGCGGTAGGCTTCCCACAAAAAACGCGCCGGCAGCGCCACGCGGGTGGCGGCGCACACGCCCAGGTCCTGGGCCAGCGCGATCTTCAGCCACTCGGCGAAGCCGTTCGACTGCACCAGGATGGTTTCCTGTTCCAGCGGCCCGAGTGGATGCGTGCGCAGCCAGTCGAAGACGGCTTCGCGCAGCATTTCCATCTGGTTGCCGTGCAAGATCAGCAGGCCGGGCGTTATGGTCGTCATCGGGTCGTTTGTCGGTGCGGGAGAGCGGAACAGGACTGGGCATCCAGGCGCCACAGGATACTCTTTTTGACGCGCCGGCGAAAGGCGTAGGGCCCGTCAGCGGCGATCCGTCGCGCGCGCGCCAAGTTCCGCCGCCACCTGCCGCTCCAGCCGTGCAAACAGGCTGCGCAAGCGGGCGCCGAGGGCACGCGCCTGGGCCACGCTGCCTTCCGGCTGATGCTGCTGTTGTTCCAGCTCGGCGCAGGCGGCGCCGAACGCCAGCGCGCCGACCGCGCGCGCCGAGGACTTCAGGCGGTGCGCCACCGCGCCGGCGCGCGCCAGGTCGCCCGCCGCCAGCGCGATGTCGATCTCGGCCAGGCCTTCGCGCGCGCTGTCGAGGAACATGAAGGCATATTTACGCAGCTTCTCGGGGTTCTCGCCAAAGGTGGCGGCGAGGACGGCGATGTCGAGCATGGGCGGCGCCCCTGGCGCCCGTTCGTCCGCCTGCGCCGCCTCGGCCTGCGCGCGCGCCTCGGTCGCCACGGCAGCACCCTGGGCCGCCGCGCCGCGCCGGATGGCGCGCTCGATGGCCGCGGCCAGGTGCGCGGGCGCCACCGGCTTGGTGAGGAAATCGTTCATGCCGACCGCCATGCAGCGCGCCTGGTCCTCGATGCTGGCGTTCGCGGTCATCGCGATCACCACCGTGTCGGCCAGGCGCGGATCGGCGCGCAGGCGGCGCGTGGCCTCGAAGCCGTCCATCACCGGCATCTGCACATCCATCAGCACGCAATCGAAGCGGCGCCGCCCCAGCTGCACCAGGGCCTCGGCGCCGTTGCCGGCAACGACCACCTCGGCCCCGGCTTCTTCCAGCAGCTCGCGCCCCACCTGCTGGCTGAAGACATTGTCCTCGACCAGCAGGATGGCGCGGCCATCCAGGCGCGCCGGCGCTTCCATCTTCACCGTCGCCCGCGCCGCCTGCGGCGCGGGCAATGGCGGCGGCCGTGGCGGCTGGCCACCCTCGCCAAGGCGCGCGGTGAACCAGAAGGTGCTGCCGGCGCCGGGCACGCTCTCGACCCCGACCTCGCCGCCCATCAGTTCCGCCAGCTGCTTGCTGATCACCAGGCCCAGTCCGGTGCCGCCGTAGCGCCGCGTGGTCGACGGATCGGCCTGGTGGAAGGAGGTGAACAGCTGCCCCAGCTCGCCCGGCGCGATGCCGATGCCGCTGTCCTCGACCTCGAAGCGCACCACGCTCAGCGGCTCCTGCCCGTGCGCGCCCGCGTCTGCGTGGACGTGCTTGCCGACGCTGCGCACCCGGACCACGATGCGCCCGCGCTCGGAAAACTTGATCGCGTTGCCGGTGAAGTTGAGCAGCACCTGCTCCAGCCGCAGCGGATCGCCGCAGAGCGTGCGCGCCAGCTCGGGCGCGATGTCGAACTCGAGCCGCAAGCCCTTCGCGGCCGCCGCTTCGCCGAGCTGGGTCTCGATGTTGCGCATCAGGGTGGCGAGGCGGAAGTCGACCAGCTCGAGTTCCAGGCGCCCGGCCTCGATCTTCGAAAAATCGAGGATGTGGTCGATGATGCCGAGCAGGTGCTGGCCCGAGTGGCCGATCTTTTCCAGGTAGTCGCGCTGGCGCGCATCGAGGCCGGTCTTCAGCGCCAGGTGGGTCATGCCGATGATGCTGTTCATCGGCGTGCGGATCTCGTGGCTCATGTTCGACAGGAAGTCGCTCTTCGCCTGGTTCGCCGCGTCGGCGCGCGCCTTCAGCTGGTGCAGCGCGGTGACGTCGGTGGCCACGCACAGCACGCCGCCGACATCGCCTTCCAGGCGCACCGGCACCTTGACTTCCCATACCTGCAGGATGCTGCCGTCGGGCCGCTCGATGCCGACCTGGCTGGCGTGGCGGGCGCCGTCGAACACGCTGCGATCGCGCTCCCAGGCGGCATCGGCCTGGGCCGCCGGCATCACCTCGCGGTCGAGGCGCCCGACGACCGCGCCGGCCGGCAGGCCGAGCGCCTGCGCCATGCGCGCGTTCACGTAGCGGTAGCGGCGGTCGCGGTCCTTCATGTAGACAAAGGCGTCGAGGTTGTCGAGCACCGTGTCGAGCAGGGTGCGCTGGTCGATCGCGCCGCGGCGCGACCAGTACAGCGAGAGGAACAGGCTGTAGGCCAGCAGGGTCCCGAAAAAGCCGGCGCCCAGCGCCACCCAGGGGAACCAGCGGTCGAAGGGCGAATACAGCGCGCTCTTGCGCGCGCTGAAGTGGGCCTTCCACAGCGCGCCGCTGAAGTCGACCGGCAGCACCGCGGTGAACAGCGTGTCGTCGCGCGGCGCCGTGCGCACGCCGGCGTCACCCACCAGCAGCTTGTCGTCCGGCGCCAGTGCCAGCGCCGCTTGCTTGCCGGTGGCGGCAGCGAACAAAGCCAGGCGCAGCTCCGGCCCCTGCCGCCCCAGCGCGCGCTCGACCATGGCCTGCACCGAAAACGCCACCCCCACCGCGCCGGCATAGGCGGCGCGCCGCGACGCCACATCGGCCGGCGCGCCGCCTGCAATGGCCAGGTAGACCGGCGCGCGCATGCCGAGCGCGAGGTGCGGCGCCGGCAGCGCCACCGGGATCGGGTGGCCGGAGGCGCTGATGCCGCCGCTGTCGCGCGCCTGCGCCATGGATGCGGCTACCGGGCCGGCGGCCGTCAGGTCGACGCCGAACTTCTCGGGCAGCATGGCGGGCGGCTCGATGAAGGTCAACACGTTGTAGCTGGCGCGCCGGCCGGCCGGGCGGATCTCGAAACCGGGATAGCCGCCGGGGGCCAGGCTGCGGTCGGCGCGCACGGCGGCCACGAACGCCTCGCGCCCGGCGTCCGGCACGTACTGGGAAAACGAAACGGCGTCGATGGCAGGGTAGTTGGCGGGCAAATCGAGCAGCGTCACATAGCGGTGGAACTGCATTCGCGTCACCGGCGCGGTGCTTGAGGAGAACAGGGCCGCCAGCGCGCGCGTGACTTCCGAATACGACTTGATCGAATTGGCGAGGCGCTCCTGCGCCGCGTGCGCGCGGTTCTCGAAGCGGCGCCGCGCTTCTTCCTCGACGTTGCGGCTGGCGCCCATGTGCAGCAGCGCGCCGACCAGCAGCGCCAGCCAGGCGCCGGCCGCCCACAGCGCGATGCGGGTGGCGCCGCGCGCACCGAAGGCCGCGCCGATGCTGCGGGTAATCGAGAGATTCATCGACGCTGCCGGCCTCCCTGGTGTGCCTGCCGATCTGCTTACGGATGGGTTTGCTTTATTCATTGATAATATACGCCATCAATGCGCCAGGGGGCGCTCGACAGTAAATACACGGCTATGCGAAAAATGGCGGCGAAAATAGTGATGGGATTGGCGGCGGTGGCGGGATTCGACTCGGGCGTGGCAGGCGCCGTGGATGCGCAGACGGCGACGCCCGATCCGCGCCTGTGGCTGGAAGACGTGGCCGGCGAAAAGCCGCTGGCCTGGGTGCGCGAGCACAACGCCGTCACCGAACGCGAACTCGGCGGCGCCGCCGAGGAAGCCCTGCGTGCGCGCCTGCAGACCATCCTCGACGCCAAGGAACGCATCCCCCACGCCAACAAGCATGGCGACTACCTGTACAACTTCTGGCGCGACGCCGCGCACGTGCGCGGCATCTGGCGCCGCACCACGCTGGCGGAGTACCGCAAGGACGCGCCGGCCTGGGAAACCGTGATCGACCTCGACGCCCTCGCCAAGAGCGAGAACGAGAACTGGGTCTGGGCCGGCGCCGCCTGCCTCGAGCCGCGCGGCGAGCGCTGCCTGGTGTCGCTGTCGCGCGGCGGCGGCGACGCCCAGGTGGTGCGCGAGTTCGACCTGAAGGCGCGCACCTTCGTGGCAAACGGCTTCACCTTGCCCGAAGCGAAGAGCAGCATCGCCTGGATCGACCCGGACACGATCTATGTCGGCACCGACTTCGGCACCGATGCGATGACCACCTCGGGCTACCCGCGCATCGTCAAGGAATGGAAGCGCGGCACGCCACTGGCGCAGGCGCGCACCGTGTACGAGGCCGGCGCCACCGACCTCGCCGCCTCGGCCAGCCGCGACCTGACGCCCGGCTACGAGCGCTCCTTCGTCTCGCGCCAGATCGACTTCTATACCTCCGAGCTGTTCCTGGTGGAGGGCGGCAAGGGCGGCAAGCTGGTAAAAATCGACAAGCCGCTCGACGCCAACGCCTATGCGGTGCGCGACCAGATGCTGGTCGAGCTGCGTTCCGACTGGACGGTGGGCGGACGCACCTGGCCGCAGGGCAGCCTGCTGGCGATGGATTTCGCGCGCTTCATGCGCGGCGAGCGCAACTTCGAGGCCCTGTTCACGCCCTCGGCCACGACGTCGCTCGACGGCGTCGCGGTCACGAAAAACGCGCTGCTGCTGACGGTGCTCGACAAGGTGAAGAACCGCGTGGTCGAACTGCGCCGCGTGGACGGCGCCTGGCAGCGCCGCGACCTCGCCGCACCAGGCATCGGCACCCTGGGCGTCACCGCCCTCGACCACAGCGAGTCCGACGCGTACTTCCTCACCGTGACCGACTTCCTGACCCCGACCACGCTCTACCTGGGCGAGGCCGGGAGCGACAAGCGCGAGCGCATGAAAGCGATGCCGGCCTACTTCGACGCCAAGCCCTACACGGTGATGCAGTACGAGGCGAAGTCGAAGGACGGCGCCATGGTGCCCTACTTCGTGGTCATGGACCGCAAGGCCAGGCTGGACGGCAAGAACCCGACCGTCCTGTACGGCTACGGCGGCTTCGAGGTCTCGCTCAAGCCCTCGTACAGCGGCTTGATCGGCAACGCCTGGCTGGGCAAGGGCGGCGTGTACGTGCTGGCCAACATCCGCGGCGGCGGCGAATTCGGCCCGCGCTGGCACCAGGCGGCGCTCAAGGAAAACCGCCAGAAGGCCTACGACGACTTCATCGCCGTGGCCCAGGACCTCATCGCGCGCAAGCTCACCAGCCCGCGCCACCTCGGCATCATGGGCGGCAGCAACGGCGGCCTGCTGGTCGGCGCCGCGCTGGTGCAGCGCCCGGACCTGTTCAACGCCGTGGTGTGCCAGGTGCCGCTGCTGGACATGGCGCGCTACCACAAGCTGCTGGCCGGCGCCTCGTGGATGGGCGAGTATGGCGACCCGGACGATCCGAAGCAGTGGGACTATATCTCGAAGTATTCGCCTTACCAGAACGTGTTCAAGGACAAGCACTACCCGCGCGTGCTGTTCACCACCTCGACCCGCGACGACCGCGTGCATCCGGGCCACGCCCGCAAGATGGCCGCGCTGATGCAGGAACAAGGGCATGACATCCTCTATTGGGAAAACACCGAGGGCGGACACGGCGGCGCCGCCAACAACGCGCAAGCCGCGCGGATGTGGGCGTTGACGTACACGTTCTTGTTGAAGCAGTTGCAGTAAGCAGTGTGAAGCGCGGCCAAACCCATATTGGCCGCGCCCGCAGGCCGACTGTCAGGCCACAGGCCTGACGCCGCGGCTTCAACTCGCCAGCCGCCGATCAAACAGCACCCTGCACGTCGGCTCGATGTCCACGTACAGCGCCACCGCCGTCTCCACCCCGATCACCAGCGGCGGCCCCAGGCGTTCGGTCACCACCCCCGCCCGCCGCAGCAGGCGCTCGATCGCGGTCGTGGTCACCGTCACATAGCGTTCGATCCCCTGCTCGTGCCCATAGCGGATGATCGCCGCGATCGACTCCATCGTGATTTCCGAGAACCCGAAGTGGCTACACCCCTCGGTCTCGATGGCGAAGCGCGACAGCTCCCAGATGTGCTCGTCGCACGGCGCCGGCTGGCCGTGCAGCAGCTGCGAGAACGAGTCCTTCAGCATGTACGGTCCTTCGGTCGGCAGGATGCGCCAGCAGCCGCGCAGCACGCCGCCGCCCGGCTCGCGCATCATCATGTAGTGCGGCTCGAGCGCATCGTAGCCGTCGATTTCCATCCCCGAGAGGACCGGCACTTCCCAGCCAAGCCGGCCCTGGAACACCTTTGCGCGAAGCGTGTGCATCTCCCACAGGTCGCGGGACTTGAAATCGCGCCTTGCTGCGATATTGATTTGGAGTGCCATGTCGTTCCCCTTTTGTGATTGATAAAAGTATGCGAAGCGCATAAAGCGTCATGCAATTTGGGCAAGAGGGGAACTAGCAGCTCTGCTAGGTGGGCTAGGGCAAACCGGAGTGGAATACTAATGTTTTGCTACCGAACAACCAGGAGACCGCATCATGCCGAACGATTTCGTAAGCGAAACCATGCTGGCCCGCCCGCACCTCCAGGCGGCTTTGCACCAGCCACCGCGCGCGGCGCACGTGGACCTGCGCCAGTTCCGCATCAGCAAGCGCGAAAGCCAGGAAAAATTCTGGGGCCGCTTCGGCGTGACCCAGTCGAGCGGCAGCCGCTTCGAGACCGGGCTGGCGATTCCGGCGCCGGTGGCAATCCTGCTGAAGCTCTACGTCAACGGCAAGCTCAACGATGGCGATCTTCAGGGCTGATCAGCCCGAGTGCAATCGCCTTCACCACGGCCTGCTGGCGCGTGTTGACATTGAATTTCTGGCGCACGTTGGCCAGGTGGAAATTGACGGTCGCCTCGGAGCAATTGGTGATCTTTGAGATTTCCCACGACGACTTGCCCGCCATGACCCAGTTGAGCACTTCCAGCTCGCGCCGGGTCAGGCGCGGCACCGGCTCGCCGCCGGCGACGCCCTCCAGGAAACGGATGGAGGAAGCAAAGGCATAGTCGCGCACCAAGGTCAGGGCCGGCATCACGTCGGCGATGCTGCGCGTGAAGTCCTGGCCGGCCGGTGCGTCCGACGCAAAGCTGAGCACGCCGAACTCGCCGTTCGGCCCGTGTACCGGCAAGGTCACGCCGGTGCGGATGCCGTAGGCGCAGGCTTCCTCGTACAGCGCACGCCCCTCCTTGCCGGAAAACGTGTCCGGCTCCCAGACGATCGGCAAGGTACTGCTCAGGCAATGGCCGACGGTCGGATCGACATAGGCCAGGCGCTCGGCGTCATAGCGGCCGCGCCATTCGGTCGAGTAATTGCTGCGCAAGAAAGCGCGCTCAAATTGGGCATGGCGCGAGCCGACCACGCCATACAGCACCTGATCGAAGCCGAGCTGGCGCGCCAGCCCGAACAGGATCTGGCTCCAGGCGCCAGAGTCCTGCATCTCCATCAGCTGCACCAGTTGTGCAGTCTCGACCATGTGTGCTCGCTTATCGAAAAGTGTGACATCGCCATGCTAGTGCAAGCGCGCGGCAACAGAGTGCAGATTAGCAATCTTAACAATCTTCAACTATGCAATGCGGGACTTCTTCGTCGTCATTTCACAACAGACATTGTTAAATGCAAACGTTTTCACAGCTGGGCTAGTTTTACCCCAGGTAATAGGAGTATGTCCAATAGTTATTTAAATATCAGAAGGAAATTATGGTTACTGAATAAAATCATGCCTTCTGTAAATCAATTGTGCGCCGGGTAAGGGATGCTTGCGCTAACCTGCGCGCGCCTGTTACGGTTTTATTTCAAACTTGCAAGATTTTTCACGCCCCGGACTTGACTTGACTTCGCTTAAGCGTATCGTTGAATACTTTCTATTTAACAGTTTTCTGCTGGCCCTGGCCTCGCGCTGAACGAAGCGTCCCGCAGCGCCCGGCGCCACGCCGCGCTGTACGGAACGCCGCTCCTTCCTACTTTCCAGAACAAGGATTTACCGTCGATGAACACCCTGACCGACATGGCTGAACAGCTGGACGTCAAGCTCTTGCTGGCGACCCTGATGGCCCTGAAAAAAGGCGACTTTTCAGTGCGCATGCCTTCCGACTGGACTGGCATGTCGGGCAAGATCGCCGATACCCTGAACGACATCATCGAGACCAAGCAGAACATGGTCGAAACCGTGACCGAGGTGTCGCGCGTGGTCGGCCGCGAAGGCCACCTGACCCAGCGCGCCGACGTGCCGGGCGTGGTCGGCGGCTGGAGCACCATCATCAGCTCCGTCAACACCCTGATCGACGACCTGGTGCGCCCGACCACGGAAATGGCGCGCGTCATCGGCGCCGTGGCAAAAGGCGATTTGTCCCAGACCATGGCGCTCGAAGTCGACGGCCACCCGCTGAAGGGCCAGTACCTGCGTGCGGCGCAAACCGCCAACACCATGGTCGAGCAGCTCTCCTCGTTCTCGTCGGAAGTGACGCGCGTGGCGCGCGAAGTGGGTACCGAGGGCAAACTCGGCGGCCAGGCGCAAGTCAAAGGCGTGGCCGGCACCTGGAAGGACTTGACCGACTCGGTGAACTCGATGGCGGGCAACCTGACCTCGCAGGTGAGGAACATCGCGGAAGTGACGACCGCCGTGGCGAACGGCGACTTGTCGAAGAAGATCACGGTCGACGTGCGCGGCGAGATCCTGCAACTGAAGGACACCATCAACGTGATGGTGGACCAGCTGCGCTCCTTCGCGTCGGAAGTCACGCGCGTGGCGCGCGAGGTCGGCACCGAGGGTAAGCTCGGCGGCCAGGCCTATGTGCCGGGCGTGGGCGGCACCTGGAAGGACTTGACCGACAACGTCAACTTCATGGCCTCGAACCTGACCGGCCAGGTGCGCAACATCGCGACCGTGACCACCGCGGTGGCGAACGGCGACCTGTCGAAGAAGATCACGGTCGACGTCAAGGGCGAGATCCTGGAACTGAAGAACACGATTAACGTCATGGTCGACCAGTTGTCCTCGTTCTCGTCGGAAGTCACGCGCGTGGCGCGCGAGGTCGGCACCGAGGGCAAACTCGGCGGCCAGGCGCAGGTGAAAGGCGTGGCCGGCACCTGGAAGGACTTGACCGACTCGGTGAACTCGATGGCGGGCAACCTCACGGGCCAGGTGCGTAACATCGCCGACGTGACCACCGCCGTGGCGAACGGCGACTTGTCGAAGAAGATCACGGTCGACGTCAAGGGCGAGATCCTGGAGCTGAAGAACACCATCAACGTGATGGTCGACCAGCTGAACTCCTTTGCATCGGAAGTGACGCGGGTGGCGCGCGAGGTCGGTACCGAGGGCCGACTCGGCGGCCAGGCCAACGTGCCGGGCGTGGCCGGCACCTGGAAAGACTTGACCGACGGCGTGAATTCGATGGCGGGTAACCTGACCGGCCAGGTGCGCAACATCGCGGAGGTGACCACCGCGGTGGCGAACGGCGATTTGTCGAAGAAGATCACGGTCGACGTGAAGGGCGAGATCCTGGAGCTGAAGAACACGATCAACGTCATGGTCGACCAGCTGTCCTCGTTCGCCTCCGAAGTGACCCGGGTGGCGCGCGAGGTCGGCACCGAAGGTAAGCTCGGCGGCCAGGCCTATGTGCCGGGCGTCGGCGGCACCTGGAAGGACTTGACCGACAACGTCAACTTCATGGCATCGAACCTGACGGGCCAGGTGCGTAACATCGCGGCGGTGACCACCGCCGTGGCGCGCGGCGACTTGTCGAAGAAGATCACGGTCGACGTCAAGGGCGAGATCCTGGAACTGAAGGACACCATCAACGTCATGGTCGACCAGCTGTCTTCCTTTGCTTCCGAAGTGACCCGGGTGGCGCGCGAGGTCGGCACCGAGGGCAAGCTCGGCGGCCAGGCCAACGTGTCCGGCGTGGCCGGTACCTGGAAAGACTTGACCGAGAACGTCAACCAGCTGGCGGCGAACCTGACCAACCAGATGCGCGCGATCGGTGAAGTCGCCACCGCGGTGACCCGTGGCGACTTGTCCCGTTCGATTCAAGTCGAAGCGCGCGGCGAGGTGTCCTACCTGAAGGACAACATCAACGAGATGATCCGCAACCTGAAGGAAACCACGCAGAAGAATGCGCAGCAGGATTGGCTCAAGACCAACCTGGCGCGCTTCACGCGCCTGCTGCAAGGCCAGCGCGACTTGCAGGCGGTGACCAAGCTGATTCTGTCGGAGCTGGCGCCGCTGGTCTCGGCCCACCACGGCGTGTTCTACATGATGGATTCGCAGGACGACGACGCGCGCCTGCGCATGATCGCCTCCTACGGCTACCGCTCCAGCCGCAAGCTGCCGACCTCCTTCCTGCCGGGCGAAGGCCTGGTCGGCCAGTGCGCGGTCGAGAAGACCCGCATCTGGCTGACCGACGTCCCGCGCGACTACATCGTGGTGTCCTCGGGCCTCGGCTCGGCGCCGCCGAACAACATCGTGGTGCTGCCGATCCTGTTCGAGCAGCAGGTGAAAGCCGTCATCGAGATCGCCTCGCTCGACCGCTTCACCGAGACCCACCTTTCCTTCCTCGACCAGCTGATGGAATCGATCGGCGTGGTGCTGAACACGATCGAGGCGAACAGCCGTACCGAGTCGCTGCTGACCCAGTCGCAGTCGCTCGCCCAGGAACTGCAGCAGACCAACCAGGAGCTGGCCGAAAAGGCGCGCCTGCTGTCCGAGCAGAACATCGAGGTCGAACGCAAGAACCGCGAGGTCGAGCAGGCCAAGCTGGCGCTGGAGGAAAAGGCCACCCAGCTGGCGCTGTCCTCCAAATACAAGTCCGAGTTCCTGGCGAATATGTCGCACGAACTGAGGACGCCTTTGAATTCGCTGCTGATCCTGGCCCAGCAGCTGTCGGATAACCCCGAGGGCAACTTGTCGGGCAAGCAGGTGGAGTTTGCGAAGACCATCCACGGCTCGGGCTCCGACCTGCTGACCCTGATTAACGACATCCTCGACTTGTCGAAAATCGAGTCGGGTACCGTTACGCTGGACGTGTCGGAGTACCGCTTCTCGAACCTGCGCAACTACGTCGACCGCACCTTCCGCCACATGGCCGAAGCCAAGCACCTCGGCTTCCAGGTCGACCTGGCGGAAAACCTGCCGACCGCAGTGATGACCGATACCACGCGCCTGCAGCAAGTGTTGAAGAACCTGCTGTCGAATGCCTTCAAGTTCACCAGCCACGGCCAGGTGTCGCTGAACATCAGCCTGGTCACCAGCGGCTGGACCGCCGACCACCCGCACCTGCTGCATGCGGACGCGGTGCTGGCCTTCTCGGTCAGCGATACCGGCGTCGGCATCCCGCAGGACAAGCTGCAGCTGATCTTCGAAGCCTTCCAGCAGGCCGACGGCTCGACCGCCCGCAAGTACGGCGGCACGGGCCTGGGCCTGTCGATCTCGCGCGAACTGGCGCGCCTGCTGGGCGGCGAGATCCGCGTCGAGTCGGTCGTGAGTGCCGGTTCCACCTTTACCCTCTACCTGCCGTACAACCGCGCCGGCTTCATCAACTACGAAGCGACCACGCGCCAGCCGCAGCAGGCGCGCCTGGCGCCGCCCGCCCCTTCGGCCACCTCCTCGTCGAGCGCGGCCGCACCGGCTGCGTTCAGCGAGGCCGACGCCGGCAGCGGCGCGGTGGCCACCATCGAAGTCCCGGCGCCGCTCGGCAGCAGCCTGGTCGAATACGCGTCGATGCTGGACGACCGCGCGCTGATCGCCCCGGGCGACCCGTCGGTGCTGATCGTCGAGGACGATGACCGCTTCGCCAAGGTGGTACTGGAATACGCACGCGAGAAGAACTTCAAGGCGATCGTCACCCACCGCGGCGACTCGGCCTTGTCGCTGGCGCGCGACTACCTGCCGTCGGCGATCCTGCTCGACATCGACCTGCCCGACATCGACGGCTTCACGGTGCTCGACCGCCTGAAGCGCGATCCGAGCACGCGCCACATCCCGGTGCACGTGATGTCCTCGCTGCGCGAACGCGAGCGCGCGCTGCGCCAGGGCGCGATCTCCTACCTGAACAAGCCGGTGGAGCGCGAGGCGCTGCAGGAGGAATTCACGCGCATCCAGAAATTCCTGATGGGTGGTAAACGCTCGCTGCTGGTGGTGGAAGACGACATGGCCCAGCGCGAATCCATCGTGTCGCTGATCGGCGATGCCGACCTGCGCATCGTGACCGCCATCGACGGCAAGTCGGCGCTCGACGCGCTCGAGAGCAGCCACTTCGACTGCATGGTGCTGGACCTGACCCTGCCCGACATCTCCGGCTTCGAGCTGCTCGACCAGATCGGCAAGAAGCCGGAATGGCGCGACCTGCCGATCGTGATCTACACGGCCCAGGAGCTGAACCGCAAGGAAGTCACGAAGCTCAAGAAGTACGCGAAGACCATCGTCATCAAGGACGCGCGCTCGCCGGAACGCCTGCTCGATGAAACGGCGCTGTTTCTGCACCGCTCGCACGCCTCCCTGCCTGAACTGCAGCGCAAGATGCTGGAAGATATCCACGCCCAGGACGGCGGCCTGGCCGGGCGCAAGGTCCTGATCGTCGACGACGACCTGCGCAACATCTTCGCCCTGTCCTCGCTGCTGGAACGCCAGCAAATGCAGGTGTCGTTCGCCGAGAATGGCCGCGACGGCATCGAGGTGCTGGAAAAGGACCCGAGCATCGAGATCGTCCTGATGGACATCATGATGCCGGAGATGGATGGCTACGACACGATGCGCGCGATCCGCCGCATCCCGAAATTCAAGTCGCTGCCGATCATCACCCTGACCGCCAAGGCGATGAAGGGCGACCGCGACAAGTGCATCGCCGCCGGCGCGTCCGACTACATCACCAAGCCCGTCGATGTGGCCCAGCTGCTGTCGCTGATGCGCGTGTGGCTGCATTGAACGCGCCCGTGTCGTCTTCCGCCTTCGGCGCCGATCCGGCGGTCGAGGAGCTGGAGATCGCGCTGCTGCTGGACGCCCTGTACGCGCGCCACGGCCACGATTTCCGCGACTACGACCGCGCGCTGGTGCGGCGCGCGCTGCTTGGCGTGATGGCCGAGCGCGCGCTGCGCACCGTATCAAGCCTGCAGGAGCGCGTGCTGCACGAACCCGGCGCCGCAGCCCGTGTGCTGCGCGCGCTGGCGGTGCCACCGGCCGATTTGTTCGACGATCCGCCCAGGGCCAGGGAGGCGCGTGAGGTGCTGGGAAAGTCGCTCGGTTCGGCTGCCGTGCCGAAGCTGTGGCTGGCCGAATGCGCCGGCGCCGGCCAGGCCTGGACGCTGGCCATCCTGCTGCTGGAAGAAGGCGTGCTGGCGCGTACCGAGATCTTTGCCACCGTCGCCAACGAGGAGCTGCTGGCCGAGATGCGCGCAGCCACGCTCGATGCGGAAACCCTGCCGGCGCTGCAGCGGCACTACCGGGCAGGCGGCGGCAGCGGGCAGCTGGCGGACTACTTCGAGGTGCGCGATGGCCGCGCCATGCTGCTGCCGCAACTGCGTGCGCGCATCACCTGGGCTGCGTATAGCCTGGTGACCGACGCCTCGTTCAACGAGTTCCAGGCCATCGTCTGCTGCCGCGACCTGGCCGACTTCGGCCCGATGCTGCGCCAGCGCGCGCTGCGCCTGTTCCACGACAGCCTGGCGCGTTTCGGGGTGCTGGGCATCGATTGTCCACTCGGGCATGGCGATGCGATTGCGGCTGCCTACCAGCCGATTGCGGGACAGGCGGGCTGGTACAAGCGGGTGCGCTGAAACCGGCGTGGCGAGGTCCGAAGACACGCCGCCACCCACTGTCAGCCGGCCTGAAACCGGCGGCGGTACAATCCCGGCGTTTCACCGAAGGCAAGACGAAACAGGCTGATGAACGCGCTGGGCGTGGAATAGCCGAGATCAAGCGCAATGATGCTGACCGGCACATCGGCTGCCAGCATTTCCAGCGCCTTGAGCAGGCGCGCGCGCTGGCGCCAGGCGGTGAAAGTGAAACCTGTTTCGACGACGAAGCGGCGGCTCAGTGTGCGTGCGCTGACGGCGGCCCACTGCGCCCAGGCCTCGAGGTCCCGTTCGTTGGCAGGGTCCTCGATGAGGGTTTGGGCAATACGCAGGAGGCGCGGGTCGCGCGGCAGCGGCAAGCCCAGTGCGTCGGCCGGCAGGCTGCGTATCTCGTCCAGGATCACGCCGGCTATGCGTTCGGCGGCGGCATCCGGTGCACCGGCAGGCCAGTTCGCGGCGCGCAGCACGGCCTCACGCAGCAGGCCGGAACTGCGAATACTGCAGGGCTGGGCCGGGAGGTCCGCACAGCAGGCTTGCGCCACATACACGGCATAGCCCTGAATCGGTCCGTGGGATCCGGCACCGTGCAAGAAATGTGGCGGCACCCAGATTGCATGTGTCGCAGGTACCACCCACAGGCCGCTTTCCAGCGCCACCGACAGCAAGCCCTGCGTCGAGGCGAACAGTTGCCCGCGCGCATGCCGATGCGGAGGCGTCTTGCGTCCGCTGTCTTGCCGGCCGGCAAAGACCAGCACGGGCGGACCGTCCTGAAGATCGCCTGGAGAGGGATGCATGCTGAAATCGGCCATGGCGTCAGATTGATATGAGTTGTCCTGGATATTGTACAGGCGCCGGTACATGCCGCTCTACACTGGAATCCTTACCAAGGGAGACCACCATGCACGACACCACGCCTTTGCCTGATCTCGACACACTCTACGATCCGCCGGCTGTACGCATCCAGAAAAGTGTGCTCGACCACTTGATTGGTTTTCATCTCGATTACCTGAAGGCCGCGACCTTCTTTTGCCTGGCCACTGGCGGTACGCGCGGACTGGATGCGTCGCCGCGCGGTGGACCGCCCGGTTTCGTGCATGCCCTCGATGCCCACCATGTCGCCTTCGCCGACTGGCCAGGCAACAACCGCATCGAATCGCTGCGCAATCTCGAACACGACGAGCACGTTGGTATGCTGTTCCTGTTTCCCGGCCTGGAACTCTTCATGCGCATCAATGGCCGTGCCCGCGCCACGACAGACCCACGCTTGCTGGCACGCCTGGCCGAAGGCGGCAAACTGCCCAGGACGGCCGTCGTGGTCGGGATCGACGAGGTGCTCTTCCATTGCGGCAAGGCGATCAACCGCGCGGGCTTGTGGCGCGCCGATGCCCAGCTCGACCGGCATGCCCTGCCTACCCCGGGACAGATGGCCGTGGCCATGAGCGCGGCAGCGGACGGCAAGCCGGCCGACCACGCTGCCGCCGCGCAGCTCGATGCCCATTACAATCATGCGGTGCGCCACGACTTGTATGGCTGAGCCCGTCAAAAAAAAACCGCGCAATGCGGGCGCGGTTTTTTTGGTCCTGCCCGGCCTGCTGGCCTTGATCAGCCAACCAGGCGCAGCGTCATCGGGTAGCGGTAGGTTTCGCCGTTGCTGGCCTTGACGGCGGCCAGAATGCAGAGGATCAGGTTCGCCAGGATCACGATCCACAGCAGGAAAATGCCGATCAAAACGAACGAGAGGATAAAGCAGACGACATAGGCGATCACCAGCGTGATCTGGAAGTTCAGTGCCTCGCGTGCATTCGCCGTCGTGAACTCGTCGCCGCTGCCCTTCTTGATCAGGTACACGACCAGCGGCGCCAGCCAGCTGAAGAAGATCGCGCCGATGTGTACCAGGATGGCGAGCGTCTTGTCGCCGGTCTGCGTCGTCACGACGGGGGTGTGTTCCATTCTGCTTCTCCTCGATTAGATAATGGTGTGATGCAGCGGGCCGGGCCCGATGATCGAGGTCATTATACGGTTCGTTGCAATACCGAAACTATCGAATTGTCACTGACAGTCGGGTTCTTTCAGCGCGCGCCCTGGAGCGGCCACGGCCTCACTTGACCAATGCGCTCGGCCGCGCCGCGATCCGGTCGCGCCAGGCCTGCAGGTGCGCCATGCCCTCCTCGCCCGGGCGGAACTTCAGCAGCCCACGTCCGAACTCGAGGGCGCAGAAGGCGGTGATGTCGGCCACCGTGAAGCGGGCGCCGGCCACGTAGTCCTGGCGCGCCAGCAGCTGGTCGAGCCAGCGCGCGGTGATGCGCATCTTGTCGCCCTGGACGGCGCCGAAATCCGCGAACTGCGGCTGCTCCAGCGCGGCCAGGGCCGGATGGGTATGGCGCGCGGCGCTGGCCGTTTCCAGCAGCAGGTGCAGTTCCATGCGGCGGTCGGCCATTTCGATAAAGGCGCGCTCTTCGTAGTCGACGCCCATCAGGTTGGTCTCCGGGTGCATCCCCTCCAGGTAGGTGCAGATCGCGCGCGCTTCGCTCAGCACGCGGCCATCGTCCAGCTCCAGCGCCGGCACCCGGCCCAGCGGATTCTTGCCCAGGTAATCTTCGCTGCGGTGCTCGCCCTTCATCAGGTCGATCATCACGGTCTCGATGCCGGTGATGCCCTTTTCGGCGATGAACATGCGCACCCGGCGCGGGTTCGGGGCATGGCTGCTGATGTACAGTTTCACGGGGTCTCCTTGCGTTATTGTCGGCAGGGCGCGCCAGAGGCGGCCGGCTGGCCATCATAGCGCAAGCGCGCCGGGACGGCGCATCGGAGTTGATCGATTGACATCGCCAGGCTTTCCGGCCAAGATGCCGCGCACGATCGCCTTCCCGCCGCCCCCATGAAAAAACATGTACACCGCAGCCTGATGTCCCTCGGCGTCGCCCTGGCCCTGGCTGGCGGCTTGCCCGCCAGCGCCGCCCCGGCGCCAACTGCTACCGCCGCCGCGACCACCACCACCCAGCTGCCGCGCGGCGTGCGTCCGCTGCATTACGCCATCTCGCTCACGCCCGATGCCGCAGCGTCGCGCTTCACGGCGCAGGTGACAATCGATCTCGAGGTGCGCGCGCCGGCGCGCAGCATCACGCTCAACGCGGCTGACCTGCGCTTCGCGGGCGCCAGCCTGACATCGAACGGCGCCGCCACCCAGGCTGCGCAGATCAGCGTCGACGACGAAGCGCAAACCGCCACCTTCCGCTTCGCCAAGCCACTCGCCAAGGGCCGCCACCGCCTCGCGCTCGACTACAGCGGCGTGATCGGCACCCAGGCCGCCGGCCTGTTCGCGCTCGACTACGACGACGCCGGCGCCAGGCGGCGCGCCCTGTTCACCCAGTTCGAGAACTCGGACGCGCGGCGCATGGTGCCGTCCTGGGATGAGCCGGCCTACAAAGCCACGTTCGCGCTGGAGGCCACGGTGCCGGCCGGCCAGATGGCGGTCAGTAACATGCCGGCGGCGTCCACCAGCACCCTGCCCGATGGCCGCGTGCGCGTGCGCTTTGCCGATTCGCCGAAGATGTCGACCTACCTGCTGTTCTTCGCGCTGGGCGACTTCGAGCGCGCCACGGCGCAGGTCGACGGCACCGAACTGGGCGTGGTCACGCGCCGCGGCGCGCTGCCGCAGGCGCAGTTCGCACTCGGCGCCTCGGCGGCAATCCTGCGCGAGTACAACGATTACTTCGGCGTGCGCTATCCGCTGCCCAAGCTCGACAACGTGGCCGGGCCGGGCCGCAGCCAGTTCTTCAGCGCGATGGAAAACTGGGGCGCCGTGTTCACCTTCGAGTACGCGCTGCTGCTCGACCCGAAGATCTCGACCCAGTCCGACAAGCAGGACATCTTCATCACCGCCGCCCACGAGATGGCGCACCAGTGGTTTGGCGACCTGGTCACCATGCGCTGGTGGGACGACCTGTGGCTGAACGAAGGCTTCGCCTCGTGGATGGAAAGCCGCACCGCGGCGCGCCTGCATCCGGAATGGCAGACGGCGCTGGCCGCGGTGGGCGTGCGCGACAGCGCCATGCAGCGCGATTCGGTAACCACCACGCACCCGGTGGTGCAGCACGTGGCGACCGTGGAGCAGGCCAGCCAGGCCTTCGACGAGATCACGTACCTGAAAGGCGAAGCCGTGATCCGCATGCTGGAAGCGTATGTCGGCGAGGACGCCTGGCGCCGAGGCGTGCGCGCCTACATGCGCGAACACGCCTACGGCAACACGGTGTCGAATGACTTGTGGCGCCACATCGACCGTGCGGCGGGCAAGCCGGTGACGGCGATCGCGCACGACTTCACGCTGCAGCCGGGCGTGCCGCTGATCCGCGTGGCCGACCCGGTGTGCAAGGACGGGCGCAGCACGGTGGCACTGCGCCAGGGCGAGTTCTCGCGCGACCTGGTCGAGCGCGCACCCCTGGCGTGGCGTGTGCCGGTGATCGCGCAGCTGGCCGGTGCGCGTGGCCAGGGCCGCACCCTGGTCTCCGGCGGCAAGGGCAGCGTCAGCCTGCCGGGCTGCGGCGCCGTCGTCGTCAACGCGGGCCAGAGCGGCTACTACCGCACCCTGTACGCGCCGAAGTCGTTTGCGCAGCTGACCGGGGCGTTTGCCGGCCTGGCGCCGATCGACCAGCTCGGCCTGCTGGCCGACAGCTGGTCGCTCGGCATGGCCGGCCTGCAGCCGGCATCGGATTTCCTGGCGCTGGCCCAGGCCACGCCGGCGAACGCCGACCCGCAAGTGTGGGGCCGCATCGCCGCCACCTTCGCCGCGCTGCACGCCCAGTATGCGGGCGACGCCGCCGGCCAGCGCCGCTTCGACGCCTATGCATTGACGCGCCTGGCGCCGGTGATGGCGGACATCGGCTGGAACGCCGCCGACGGCGAAGCCACGCCGCGCACCAATTTGCGCGCCCAGCTGATCGGGGTGCTCGGCCAGCTGGGCGACCCGGCCACCTTATCCGAGGCGCGGCGCCGCTACGGCGCCATGGCGAGCGACCCGCAGGCCGTGCCGCCGGCGCTGAAGAAAAGCATCCTGGCCGTGGTGGCCCAGCATGCCGATGCGCCGACCTGGGATGCCCTGCACGCCGCCGCCCGCGGCGAGCCCTCGCCGCTGGTGCGCGACACCTTGTACGGCTTGCTGGCATCGGCAAAGAACCCGGCCCTGGCCAATCGCGCGCTGGCGCTGGCGATCAGCGGCGAGCCTGGCGAGACGATTGGCGCCGAGATGATCAACACGGTGGCCGGCACCCACCCGGACCTGGCCTTCGATTTCGCCGTGGCCAACATGGCGGCCGTGAACGCCCGCATCGACGCCAGCTCGCGCAGCCGCTTCTTCCCGATGCTGGCGCGCGGCTCGTCGGACCCGGCGATGGTGGGCAAGGTGCGCAGCTATGCCGAGGCGAACCTGGCGCCCGAGGCCCGGCGCGACGCGGAGACGGCGATCGCGGCGATCCAGGATCGCTTGAAGGTCAGGGAACAAAGGATGCCGGAAATCGATGCGTGGTTGGCGCGGCAAGGGCGTTGACGCGGGGTTTTTATTTCATGGCGCTGTTGCGTGACAAGCAGCTCGTATGCATGGTCCGCGTGGGCACGGTGCGCCCACCGTACGGTCATTCTGATGGGCGAGATCATACGAAACCGGGAACGCCGCCATCGCGATTTTTTCACAACCTCGTAGGGTGGGCCGGGCCGCTCAAGGCACCCCGTGGCCACGCGGATTCAACACGCCACGAACGGCACAGGCCGCGGACTCCGCCTCCCTGCTGAATCTTCTTCTTGCTCTCTTTTTGTTCGTTCATTCTTTCAGCGCTTTTGGTAATGAGTTGCTAGCAGGCCAGCGCCTTGCTGAGCTTCCTTGGCCTGTGGCGCGTCTGCAGGAATGTGGTCTTTTACTAATTTGTGCGTTAGCTGCACTGATGGCGGTTCGGTGTTTTGCCGTTCAGACGCTGCTCGACCATGCGTGATAAATCAGAAACCAGTTTGAACGTCGCTGTTTTCATCTCAGCGCATTTCCGTTCGCTCGCTGATCTAGATCAAATATTAGCTTGCGGCTGATCAGAACGCCTGTAGCATGATGACACATGACCCCCCTTGATTTCCCGGTGTTGATAAGGCAGCGTCGATGACCGCGATGTACCAAAACCGGGTCTGCGGATCGAAGTAAGCCACGGCAGCGGGCCGACAATGACCAGACACCGGCGTTATGCACCGCGCATCGTTCATCCTTCCGCCGCCAGCGCGGCGGGTGGGCGCGGCCTTCCATTGCTTGATGTCCTAAGTAAATAAGGAGACGCTGTCATGAAGGAAATCTATCGACCGGACTTGAAGGCCCACGTGTCCCTCGACACAGCCGACCGGGTACGCACCATCCGCCACTCGCAGGAATACTGGGAAAGCCCGGTGGGCGGCGGCCTGCCGACGGCCCTGGCATACCTGCGCCAGTTCGCCGGGGTATATGGGATCGCTCCGAACAGGTTCGAGCGGGCCGGCAGCAAAATCGGCTTCCTCGACCCGCGCGAGCAGCCAGAGGAATACCGCCTCTCGGAAGAGCGGCGCCAGTTCGATTCCGAGACCTTCGGCTTCTACCAGACCTGGCTCAACGTGCCGGTGTGGCGCGCCGGCCTGAAGCTGACGGTGAAGCACGGGCCGCACCGGGTGGTGCACTCGGAGGACACGACGCAACTTGGCGTGAACGCGAAGATGCCGCCGCAGGAAGCGATCGAACGCTATCGCCGTGTGCTGATCGGCGCCAATGCCGCTAGCCTGCAGCGCCGCGCGCTGCATGGCCAGCCGGACCTGCGCGCGGCCGGGGCAGGCAATGCGGCGGCGCTGGGCGAGGACGTCGACGTGGAAGGTAAAGCCTTCCTGGGCGGTCTGCTGGCGCATGGCGCGACGGCTGTCGGCACGCGCGCGGACGCCTTTCGCCTGATCCGCGGACGCTTCTGGATCTACCGCTACAGCGCCGCCAGGCGCCTGCCGCGCGATGCCCGCCGCAACGACCCGGCGCCCGGGACACAACCTGGAGCACAGACGGGCGCAGAGCAGGACACCGCCGCCCCGCGCGGCAAGGCCAAGGGCGCAGGCGAAGTGCATGACCACGTGCCGCTGCCCTTCGAGGTGCCGCCCGTGGCCGACAGCATCCAGGACGGCGCCTGGTACATGGTTGCCGAGATCACCTTCGAGGTCAGGCATGAGAGCGAGCTCCACGTCTGGCGCGCCCTGTTCGAGCTCGAGACCAATTCTATTCTCCTCATCGAACCGCTGGTGGGCAACGTCAACGGCATGATCTACGAGAACGACCCGATCACCAAGACCGGCACCACTACCCCGGCCAGCGGGTCCACCGACGCCGTGCTGAACGCCCACCGCGACGACGTCCTGCTGCACAACCTGGACGCGCCCAGCGGCGGCCCCCAGCACCTGTCCGGCGCCTTCGCCGAGGTGACGCAGGTGGAAGGGCCGGAAATCGCGCCCCCGACCCGGGCGGGCGGCAGTGACTTCGACTATGACGTGCGCACCAATCACTTTGCCTCGGTCAGCGGCTACTTCCACGTCGACCGCATCTTCCGCACCATGGACGACCTGGGCTTCGACGTGGCGAGCTACATGTCCAATACGGTGTTCCCCATTCCCGTGGACATCCGCTGCGAGGACAAAGTCATGGCCCACTGCATCGGCAACGGCATGGGCGGCATCGGCCACGCTGGCTACGGCGTGATGGACACCAGCATCGCCGGCGACCCGCTCGGGCGCGCGGTGGACCCGCGCGTGCACCTGCACGAAGTGCTCGGCCACGGCATTCTGTACGAGGCAGTGGACTCGCCCAACTTCGGCTTCGCCCACAGCGCCGGCGACACGCTCTCGCTGATCTACTTCGACCCCGATTCCCGTTGCAAGGGCATAGAGGGCGCTCCGCTCGGCAAACCGGGCGACCTGCGCTTCACTTACGTGCCCTGGCATCCATTCTTGGATCGGCGCTGCGACCGCCCAGTGTCCGCTGGCTGGGCCTGGAACGGATTCCAGCACGACGCTGGCTACGGCTCGGAAGAGATCCTGGCGACCACGCTGTTCAACTTCTACCGCTCGATCGGCGGCGACCATCCGAACCTGGGACGGCGCCAGTTCGCCTCGCGCATGGCAATGTACCTCATCATGCGCGCCATCGGCGACCTCACTCCGTCCACCAATCCGCAGTACGCGCGCGACTTCGCTTCCGCCCTGATGGCGGCCGATGCACTCAACTGGACCAGTGAAGGAGTGTCTGGCGGCGCCTACCACAAGGTGTTCCGCTGGGTGTTCGAGCAGCAAGGCGAATACCAGAACCCGCTGGTGACCAACGGCAGCGCGGCCGACGGCACCATCAATGCGGCCGGTGACCCGCCCCTGGTCGACGTGTACATCGACGACGGCCGCGCCGGCGGCTACCCTTTCCAGCACGTGCACTGGCATACCACCACCGTCTGGAACCGGCGCTCCGCCGACGGCGTGTTCGCCCATCAGGAACCGGAACTGGGCGCGACCAACTACGCCTACGTCAAGATCAGGAACCGTGGCACCCAGCAGGCCCAGAACGTAGTGGTGCGCGCCTTTCATACCAAGCCGGGGGCGGGGCTGAACTGGCCGGCCGACTTCGCTCCCCTGGCGACCGCCTCGATCAGCGTCGGCACGCTCGCCGCGAACGACACCGAGGAAAAGGTGGTCGGCCCGTTCGAGTGGACGCCAAACATCAACAGCCATGGCCACGACTGCATGCTGATGGTGGTCTCGGCCGACGCCGACCCCTCCAACGTCGACAACTTCACCGCCGGCGAGACCATTCCCGAATGGCGCCTGGTCCCGAACGACAACAATATCGGCCAGCGCAACGTCAACCCGGTGCCGGGCGGCGGCGGCGAGCATGGCCTGATGGAGGGACTGAACGGGATCAGCTTCTTCGTGGGCAACCCCAATCCGCGGCGCGGCAAGATGACTTTCGACGTGGTGCTACCAGGGCTTCTCAGGAGGCTGGGCTGGCGTCTCGAACTGGTCGGCGCGGACGCAGGCTTCACCCTTTCCTCCGGCGCCAAGCGCGAGGTGTTCATCAGCTTGCACCCGGGCCAGGCGCTGACCCGTGACGCCGTGCTGGCCAGCGCCGACCGCGACATCCGCATCGACGTGCTGGCCAACGACAACCTGATCGGCGGCATGACCTACCGGCTCGACCCGGACCTGACCGAACCCTGGAACACCGGCCGGCCAAAGGAGCATGGCTGCCTCGAGCCTGCGCAGCGCCTGGCCGACTGCCTGGGCATCAAGCAGGACATCGGCCAGGTCAGCGTCAAGGAGATCGTGGTCAGCCTCAAGGTCAAGGACAGCGGCTGCTGCTGACAGGCGTGCGCCGGGAAGAGCAGATGACGACCAACTTCCACCTGGCGCCGCCTCCAAGCACCGTGGACCGCCAGGCGGCGGTGCCGATCGATATCCAGAGCATCAGTGCGGCCTTCGTGTTCGACGGCGCCGCGTCAAATGCCTGTGTCTGATCCGCGCCAGGACATTAGCGCCGCCTGGCGAAACGGCATGCCCTTCGCCCCGGCGCTGCTTGCCTACCACGTGTTCGGTGCAGGGCACTTCAGCGACCTGCGCGTGATCGAGACGGTGCATGCGGCCGGCTCGGTGCACACGCTGCGGGTGCGCGGCACCCGCTGGCCCTGCCCGCTGCCCAGCTGGGCAGCGGCTCCCTGCCGGCGCTGGAGTGTTCTCCTATTTCCCGACCAGCTAGGATCAACGCCCCTGGATTCGGCCTTGCGGTCGTTCCGGATCGTTGGCGATACGGGTTCGACCGGGATTGCGCTCAACAGTTCAATGCTGGTCCATCGTTAACGGTAACAGCGCCTTTTTGCTTTTCAGGTTTTTTGGTCGTCACTGCTTCGGTCACGGAATGTCCCTTCCGGTATTATTTCATGACCCCGGCCACACAAAAAATCCGACACGCTCCGTGCCACGCGGATTCAACACGCCACGAACGGCATCGGCAACGGCCCCACTACCCCACGCGCTCCTGCTCGACCTCGACCCGGTACGCCGCCATCCACGCATCCACCTGGCGCGCGCCCCCCGGCGCCACGTGCAGCCCCAGCTTGCTGCGCCGCCACAGCACATCCTCCGCACTGCGCGCCCATTCCTGCTCCACCAGGTAGGCCAGCTCCGCCGCATACAAGCCCGGCGCCACTTCGTTCCCCATGTCGGCCATGCCATTGCACCGCGCCAGCAGCAGATCGATGCGCGTCCCATACGCCCGCAGGTAGCGCTGCAGCAAGGCAGGTGCCAGCCACGGATAGCGCACCGCTTGCGCCGCGCTCCAGGCGCCGAACGCCAGCACGCCGCGCTTGCCCGGCCGGCTGCCGAACACATCCCCGCCCGGCAAGCAGGCCTGCGCCGTCCAAGCCGGCGCGCGCTTGCCAAGCACCGGCGCAATCCAGTCCACCGCCTGCTCCGCCAGCTTGCGGCTGGTCGTGATCTTGCCGCCGAACACAGACAGCAGCGGCGCGCCATCGGTGTCGGTGTCGAGCCGGAAGTCGCGCGTGACGGCCGCCGCTTCACCGGCGCTGTCCTGCACCAGCGGCCGCACGCCGGCATACTGCCAGACCACGTCGCCCGGCGTCACCGCGCGCACGAAATAGCGGTTCGCCAGCCCGCACAGGTAGGCGATCTCGGCGGCATCGGGCGTCACCCGGTCGAGGTCTCCCGTGTAGTCGACATCGGTGGTCCCGATCAGCGTGAACGCCTCCTCGTACGGCAGGGCGAACACGATGCGCCCGTCGGGATGCTGGAAGAGATAGGCCTGCCCATGCTCGAACAGGCGCGGCACCACGATGTGACTGCCCTTGATGAGGCGCAGCGCGCCATGCGCCGGTACGCCGGCCAGGCCGTCGAGGAAGCGCGCCGCCCAGGGCCCAGCGGCGTTCACCAGGCAGCGCGCCCGCACCTGCAGCGTGCGTCCGTCCCGCACCAGGCTGGCCTCCCAATGCTCGCGGTGGCGGCGCGGCGCCAGGCAGCGCGTGCGGGTGAGGATGGTGGCGCCGTGTTCGCGCGCGTCGACGGCGTTCAGCACCACCAGGCGCGCATCGTCGACCCAGCCATCGGAGTAGGCGAAGCCACGTCGATAGCGCGCCTGCAGCGCCGCGCCCGCCGGGTGCGTGCGCAAGTCGATTGCCTGCGAGCCCGGCAGGATTTCGCGCCGCGCCAGGCGGTCGTACAGGAACAGCCCGGCGCGGATCAGCCAGGCGGGCCGCTGGCCTTCGTCATGCGGCATCACGAAGCGCAGCGGGCGCATGATGTGCGGCGCGCTGCGCAGCAGCACCTCGCGCTCGGCCAGCGCCTTGCGCACCAGCGCGAATTCGTAGTGTTCGAGGTAGCGCAGCCCCCCGTGGATCAGCTTGCTCGACGCCGACGAGGTGTGCTGGGCCAGGTCGTCTTTTTCGCACAGGACCACGCGCAGGCCGCGTCCGGCGGCGTCGCGCGCGATGGCGGCGCCGTTGATGCCGCCGCCGACGACCAGCAGCTCGCAATCGATGTGATTCATTCGGACCTCCGGCAACGCAACCGATCCAGTGTAGGTAGGCTTCCCCACGCCATATTCGCACACATCAAACGCGCGCCGATCGCCAGCCGATGTGTAGAATCGCAACATGACGATGAGATGCGTGCAACACATGAACGGGGCCGGACGCTGATGAAGCAGCAGCGCGCCTGGGTCCGCATGCCTTCCGGCAAACGGCTGGATCTGCTGAACCCCACGCCCTTCGACTGGGACGACGCCGACCTGGCGCTCGGCCTGGCCCGCACCTACCGCTGGGGCGGCCACTCGGCCTGGCCGCTGCCGCTGTCGGTGGCCCAGCATTCGATCACGGTAATGCACCTGCAGCGCGCCCAACTCGGCGGGCGCATCGATCCGCTGCTGGAACTGCGCGAACTGCTGCACGATGCCGAGGAAGGCCTGCTCGGCTTCGACGCCCTGTCGGTGATCAAGCCCTTCCTGGGCGAAGGCTTCCGCGCGCTCAGCAAGCGCCTGGAACACGTGGTCTTCCTGCGCTACGGCCTGCCGTCGTGGACGGCGGCCGACCATGCCCGCCACAAGCGCGCCGACCGCCTGGCCGCGGCCAGCGAGGCCGTGCATGTGGCCGGCTGGTCACGCGACGAGGTGCGGCGCACCCTGAAGATCCGCGCCGCCGTGCTGCAGGACGATCCGCTGGCGGCCGTGTATGGCGGACGCCCCTGGGAACCCTGGCCGCCGGCGCTGTCCTGCGAACGCTTCCTGGCCGAGCTCGAACGCCTGGCGGGCCTGGTGCGCGAGGGCGAGCATGCTTGAGCACGGTATCACGCCGGCGATTGCGCAGGCGGCAGCACTGGTAGCCGGCGCCGACAGCCTCCTGATCTGCGCCGGCGCCGGCATGGGCGTCGATTCCGGCTTGCCCGACTTTCGCGGCGACGCCGGTTTCTGGCGCGCCTATCCGGCGCTCGGCAGCGTGCGCATGCCCTTCCACGAGATCGCGAATCCAGCCAGCTTCGCGGCCAATCCTGCCTTGGCCTGGGGCTTCTATGGCCACCGGCTGGCGCTGTACCGCGCCACGCTGCCGCATGCGGGCTTCGCCATCCTGCTGGAGCTGGCGCGCACCAAGCCCGGCCGCGCCTTTGTGTACACCAGCAACGTCGATGGCCAGTTCGGGCGCGCCGGCTTTGCCGACGAACACGTGGCCGAGTGCCATGGTTCTATCCATTACCTGGAATGCAGCATTCCCTGCAGCGAGGCCATCTGGCCGGCCGACGGCTTCCTGCCCGAGGTCGGCAACGCAGCCTGCCGCCTGCTGGGCCCGGCGCCTCGATGTCCGCGTTGCGGCGCACTGGCGCGGCCGAATATCCTGATGTTCAACGACAGCGCCTGGATCGATACCCGCACCGAGGCGCAGTCAACGCGCATGCAAGCCTGGCGCGCCCGCGTGCGTGCGCCCGTGGTCGTCGAGCTCGGCGCCGGCGTCGATATCCCTTCGGTACGGCGCATGAGCGAGCGCCAGCGCGCACCGCTCATCCGCATCAATCTACGCGCGCCGCAGCTGGACGGCTGTACCGGCGTCGGCCTGGCGCTCGGTGCGCGCGACGCTCTCGACCGCATAAGCCAGGCCCTGCCACGCTCGGGTTAACGCGGCCATTGCGACAGCGCTCGCCTGGCAGCGGCTGAGGCGCCGTAAATCCTTGATTTTATTGGACTTACATCGATATCCACAAGA
>Ga0265797_10001523_pt1 | contig 40616 bp, 32 predicted proteins | sample P2T30metagenome_FD_192433 | JGI IMG/M metagenome (GOLD analysis project Ga0265797, IMG submission 192433) | Plant litter microbial communities from East Loma Ridge, Irvine, California - P2 T30 | ecosystem: Environmental > Terrestrial > Plant litter > Unclassified | place: USA: California...
AGGCTGCGTCAAAACTGAGCTGATGACAAGCTTTTTTTTTACCTGCTTCTTGCCACCGATATCATTGACGAGACGACGCAGCAGTCACTTTGGAGGCTCGCTAGGACCGGTCTGCAAGGATCTTCTGATCCTGCAAACGCCTTCTGTACAATCAAATCCTACCAGACCAGTAAGTCTACGCGATGCCGGCGTTTTATGCAGCGCTTCCGGATCCAGTCCTCAGTACCTCTCATGGGATGCGTTCATTGGGACAGACTACCACCAACGTGGCCCATATCGGGTCCCATCTATTTGTCCCCGGAGTACCACAAAAAACACATTTCATGCTCATCTACGTTCGTGATAGACGCGGCCCATGTGACCTGCTAAGTCATGCAAACGACAATCCAAAATCAAGCAGTAGCTACCTTACCCAGCCGTGCCAGCATATCAAGCAATAATGACTCGCCTGAGGCCCAGGATGTTGCATTTACAAGTAGTCGACATACATGTATCATTACTAAAGCGACATCGGATGCGGCGTAGCACACGTACTGAGTCTTAGCAGTTCACTAGCGAGTCGAGTAATGGCCAGACCTGACCGTCGCTCGAACACGACACTCCATGCGTTCCTGCCGTGCCAGCTCTGCACACGCCTATAGCCTCGTCAATACAGGCCACATGGCATTTAGCGCCAAGTGAACATTGCCATGTTTGCGATCTACATACGGATCGTCCGGTATGCACTCTGCTATCGCCTGTTTGCACTTGACTTCTTCTTCAAGCTGCATTCGGATACCATGTATTCCGTGTCACATCAATCATAATCATGACATTACGGACGCGTGGCACTGGGACTTGTACTATGAGCTTGCATGCTTCTCGTACGCCCCTCCTAGATGATGATGCCAGTGTTACGCGGGAGAGTCTTATCCCATGCCTCGAGCTGGCATCAGGCGGCAATGCTAACTTTTCGCCAACCACGCCGTGACAGCCGCGGCCCGTCTCGTGCCACCTGATACATTATTGTTCGATGCGATATTGGAAGTGACATGACTTGGCTTGGTTCGGCCGCTCATCTGGGGAACAATGTGGGGGAAAACGAAAAGGATGCGCCGTTGTGGTCGTCGTCCCTCAACACGGCCAAGCGATCGCAATCGATTATGTTACGTGTCGACTTTCTTTCTCCGCCTACTGGCCTGGCTTGCCTGCTTCGGAGAGCGCACAACCCTTCACGGCCAGTGGTCATCGCGATTGTGAAGCTTGAACTCCTCTTCGTTGGCCGAGCCAGACTTGATCTTGACTGCAAGAGGTAACGGCCCGCATGCCGGCTGATGTTCGCCAGGATTTTAGTCCGTCACCAGGGAGGATCTGGCTTCGGGAGATGCTGGATTAATTTACCAGTGACTTGCTGTGAATACTGCTCTCGGAAACAGATCAGTAGGGACAGACTACTGCCAGCATGTCGTGAAAGTGTCCCAGTAGATTTGTCCCCTAAGAGTAGTGATACCAGCGATTACCAGCCTCATTCTGGAATCTGAAGCCGCTAGTGAGTGGCAACGCGCAACTCGATATGTGCTTATCGTCAAGCGTGCAGTCCAGAATCATCGCTACTGCATCCATGCCTGGTGTTCGCGTTATTATTCCTCCACACCACATCCCTATGAGTCCCCTCAGACTCCACACCATCGGGTACTGGCGGCGGGCAATATATGGTTACCCATTCTTGTGCATATACGGCCGTGACGACCTACGATATCGTGACGCAAAGAGCCTCACGGTGGCGTCGGAGAAATCAGCGCGTGGTGCGACGTTGGCCTCATGGCAGCAGAGCCATGGGAGCGGTGGTATTATTCTTGTCATCAGTGCATCAGTGCAGGTGGCATGAGCGCCACCAAGGGACCATCTACACACCAGTCATTGGCCGTGCCGTGCGCCCATCCTCCACCCAAGCCGCGTGATAGCTGCCCGCGACGGCGGAGGGCGCGAAACGGGGAGGGGTAAGATAATACCTTGCCTTGCCTTACCTTACCTCGCACTAAGCAGCAGCACCCGTGGCAAGGATAAGGCGGCGTATGTTGGGGTCAATAATACGGCAGGCGGTGACGAGGGAACCTTAAGGTACCTTTCCGACTACGCACGCCTCGTCGCATTTCTTGTCTGGGTACATACTACAGCCTCGTAGTCTTGCTATGCACTGACAATAACAACCAACGTGCGATTGCGCAGCAACACCGCGAGCGGCAGGCTGAGACTCATGGCAGAGGACATCCAAATACCCTCGCCTTCCGTCTTCTTACGCCGCAGCCCAAGTCCAGCTCGACCGCGAGACGACCAACCGCCCGTTGCCAAAAATGCGCGCAGGCAGTCGACGAAAAAGGCTCCCGTACGCAAACAGTCGGCGCCCGCCGCACCTGTCGACGGACCGCCTAAGCCTAAGCAGTCGAAGAGTCGCAATGGTAAGTGTCTCGGTATACATCACATGTATTCAAGCATCAGCAACATGGCCCTCTCATGGGCGCGAGCCCGGCCAAGACAGGACGTGTGCTGACATGCGACATCACAGGCTGTGTAACGTGCAAAGCGAAACGACTGAAGTGTGGCGAAGAGAAACCGGGATGCCAGCAATGCGCAAAGCGCAAGGTCGAGTGCGGCGGTTACAGGAAAGACTTCAAATGGCGTCCATTCGAGGAGACCAACGTCAAAGCAAACATCGACCGACAGAAGCGAGGTACGCACATGGCCACAAGATCCAAGTCGTTACATCAACATGTATCGCTGCTGACATCGAGCGCAGCCTCGCCACCGAGACAATTTGCATTTGATGCCAACTCTAGTAAAGATTTCGCTACAGCGGGCGCTGAGCCAGCCTCGTCTTCCAGCCAATGGAAGCCTTCAAAAGCGTCGCGGTCTTCAAGAGACAGCGGTATTGGTACCTTTAACGACGACGAGACGGACACAGCAGTCGTACAGTTGCCACAACGACCAGCAGCTCGTCGTGCCACTACTCATGAGCTGACCGATGAATATCGCGTTATCTCGCCTATCGCAGAAAGTCACGAACCTGGCCCGTCAACCGGTAGTGCACCCGCCACGCCCTTATCTAAAGACTCTGCGAGTGTGCCGATCACCGCGATAAGCCCACGAACCGTACCCAATCGCCCTTCATCTGCTGGTGCCTCTGCTCAGCGTCCGCTCAGCATGTCGCCGACGCTCACCGAGATCCTCGCGCCAACCGCCGAGGTGAGCCTCTCGGACGGGGACTACGTGCCTTTTCAAATGCCAGATGATTATCATCTTCCGCTCGATGACTTTCCAATTATCGGGCCGATGCCAGATGACCACGAAATTGCCAACGATGACATCGAAGAGCTGCTCCGTTCAGGGCAACCCATCGATGATCCTCAGTTGGCGTGGGCAGCACGCTATATGGACCCCCTAGGTCCTATGACTTCTCACGAGTCACCTAACTCTGACGACGCCATCGATGTCTGGCATGGCTTCATGTATAACCAATCACTGTTTGCCGAGGATAGCCCAGAGATGCTTGCTATGCGTTTCGACAGGATGACCTGTGGCATTCTCTCTGTCATGGACGGCCCGACAGAGAATTCGTGGCGTTGGCTAATATGGCCTTTGGCTCAGAGCTCTCCGGCTCTATATCACGCTATCCTTGCGATGACCTCTTACCACGGATCGTCGGACATTCCCCAATTGCGTCTGGCAGGTCACGAACACAAGGCCAAGAGTATACGCTACATCCAAGAAGGCATCAGGGACCACAGCATGACAGATCAGACCGCAATCGCCACCGCGTTGACTCTTGGATTTTCGGAATCGTGGGATCAACACACCGCCACCGGCAACACGCACATCAAGGGTGCGCAAGCACTGGTCAAACGAACCCTGGCTGATCACCGCCGCGATCCACTGCAAGGTAAGGAACTCCAGCGACTTAAGTTCTTGTGTAACGCTTGGGTGTACATGGACGTCATCGCTCGGTTGACGTCCGTTGACAGCGATGACTCCAACGACTTTGACAACACGTTCGTCTTGTCCTCGGATGCACCTCAGATGATCATGGGCGAACCCGGCATGCCAGGATTTGGTATCGACTTCGGCATGCCCATCGATGCACGCGTCGACCCTTTGATGGGCTGCGCAGGTACATTATTCCCACTAGTCGGACGTGTGGCGAATCTCGTCCGCAAAGTATGCAGATCGATGAAGACGTCGCCTGCTCTGATTAGCCAAGCCAACGACCTCAAAATTGCCCTGGAAACATGGGATCCTCCCACATACATCGAGCCGCCCGAAGACCCTACCTGCCAAGTCCAGCATACCTTGCAAACGGCCGAAGCGTATAGATGGGCAACTTTGCTCCACCTCCACCGCTCCGTGCCAGAGCTACCGTCTCTTCCAGCCACAGAGTTAGCCGAGAAGGCTCTAAGCTATCTCGCCACCGTACCTCTAGCCAGCCGTACGGTTCGTGTTCACATCTACCCTCTCATGGTAGCCGGCTGCGAAGCAGTCACCTCCGAAGACAGAGAATGGATCCGAGCACGTTGGAGATCGATAGGAATTCGGATGCGTATTGGAGTGATTGACAAATGCGCGCTCGTCACGGAAGAGGTCTGGCGGCGGAAGAATGCCTACGAGGCTCAGCCCAACACGTCTCGCAAGCTTGTTGCCACGGCCGAATTGCAGCCTGTTCGTCGTCGTGGGGAGCCACTCAAACGCACCCGCTCGGGCTTTGAGGATGCGGATCCCGGTCGCAAGGGAATGGTCTACAGCTGGGTCGAAGGCGATGGCGCATATTCGGGCGACGGTAGTGGCACTGGATCACCAGATCCGATCGCCGAGGAACGGTTCCCAAGAAGGCCGAAACCACTGCCGCTCAATATTGGAAAGATGGATCCGGCGTACACTGTGCGTGGTCACCTGCATTGGGTTGGTGTGATGTGGGATTGGGGTTGGGAAGGTAAGAGAAATCCACACCTGTGCTCTCATCGAGAGCGAAAACTGACTTTTGTTTTGCAGTACTTCTTGGTTAAGTTGTTTCCGGCATACGACATGCTAGTGTTCGGCTTTCGCTTGACTTTTGACTCTAAGCTCGAAGGCGGTCTGCCTCTTGGGGAACAGATGAATTGGGACAGGCGTGTGCGACGCTGGTAGCACCTTATCCCGAATGATCTGTCCCACGCGAGTTTGCCTCGCATTGCTCGCGACTTTTCGGCTCGTGTACCATTGGGAATCTGACGTTGTTAACCAGGAGCATTCGAGCGCTACTTTAGCATGCGATCTGGCGTTCATATGTTCTTCGCTTGCTAGCTGCGCTGTTCTGGTGCATTCTGGGGATTTTTTTTTAGGAAGCAGGCTCATGAGCGCTTTTAGCGACGTACGGAGTTTTGGACTGGGAGCGCTGTAGCATTTTGAATTTGAAGGAAATGGGAATGATCAGAATGATTTATTAGCGGCGGAGAGGAAGAGGAGATGAGAGAAAGAGAAAGAGAAAGACTGAGCCCAGCATTCAACTATCTAATACAATAGACTTATGCTACGACCAATTTCGGACACGTTTGAGCAAAGAAGTCCTTCGTAGGTACCCAGCGAGACACTTGCATTCACATTCACATATGCCTCAAACCGTCCTGAATTTCCATGCCCTGTCTCATTCCTTTCTTCCGCTTCCGCCCGACATGTCCCTATCAAGGAAAGTATGGGAAAGGCAAACTCACACAAACTCACAAGCGCAAGCCATGCTACATCGACTCCTTATCTCCTTACCTTTTCTTGCAATTCTAAGTCGATGAACGATCAGGATGTGTGAAAAGCCACTTAGACCACCCACAGCCCACGCCAACCCAAAAGCGGTATCGCAGTGCGAAGAGGTCCCCACCTCATGCCCACCTACATGTACTTCCCCGGCGAGCTCCCCTGGGTAAAACAGTTCAGGCACAAAAACTCCCATTCCAGTCCAATAGATCCCACCTTGATGGATCGTTCCACTGGTCGATCCCAGTCGTCGTGCAACTCCGGCACTTCGGCCATGCCTCTCGGTTCGTTTGACGCTGGAGTTTCCAGACATGGCTACTTGTTGCGGTCGGACTTGGCTGGGTACATATCGCGACGAGTCGCATCTCCTCTCATGCCAACGATACGACAGGATGTTGGGACTTCGTCCTGATCGAGTGTATGTGGTGAGGGGTAAGAGGCAAGGTGGATGAGGGAGCTCAGTAGCCATGTATAGATAGGTACTGGGTCTCACTGTGTGGAGAAAAGATATACATCTGAAAATAAATACTCCCATCGGTCGTTCTGCACAGTAACTATCTTTCGAACGTCCCTGAGTCCCAGTCAGAAACGAATCAAACACCTAGCTCTACTCTACCTCATTCACCCTCGAAACCAAAGCAAAGCCCGATTCGAAACCACAAACGAATCAAAAAAATCAACCATGGCCGCCCCCGTACCCTTCGAGTACCATCAGAACGCGCAGAAGACTTTCCAACCGCCTTTAATCGCAAACGAGAACGCCTTCCTCGGAGACGTCTTCTCGTCTGAGAGCAAAGACGCCCAAGCACCGATCTCAGCAGGTTTCTACCGATTGGAAAAAGGTGAGTAACGAGAGGTCCACCAGAGAAGAACATGCATCACACCATCCCCATTAGCATGCTGGGCGAGAAATGATTTCGACTCATTTGGCTGTGGATATGAGATGAGACAGCCTCGTTGAACTTGTACTGACGGGCGTTGGGGTCTCCCTTCACTAGGCACTCCTCTTGTTTACGAGTACACATACCATGAGATGAAGATCATCGTCGACGGAAGCTTTGATATCTCGGACGAGACTGGCAAGAAGGTACACGCTACCAAGGGCGATGTGTTCTACTTCCCGAAGGGTTCTAAGATCACGTTTACGACGAACGATTTCGGTCTTGGGTTCTTCGTTGGGCAGAGGAAAGAGGGCGGCGCTTGAGGTGACAAGTTGGATATACCTGCGACTGGTAGCGAGCTGTTAGATTTCCACGTGAAAGTGTGTTCTGTTTTTGGTCGATGATAAGTATATTACAATTGATGTAAATCGTCGAGAGTTAAATTAGAGAGCCACCTCGTCGAATTCTCCTTTGCCATCTTCGGCGGCAACTTTGGTTGCTTCACCCTCGGTCGTTTCGGGCTTGCTTTCTGGCTTGCTCTCTGGCTCACTTTCATCCTCACTTTTTTCCTCACTTTTTCGCTTTTCTGGCATTGAGTCTTCGGGTTGAGACTCTGCTTCCTCTCGGCCTTGCTCAATTGCTTTTGCCGTATCGTCCGACTCGTTGCCGTCATCGTATTCCTCATCGCTGTAGTCCTGGGCACCACGCGGTCTATGTGCGAGCGGCGAGCCTGCCATGGACTGATTCTCAAAGGTAGAATCCTCTCCCCCAGTCGGCGATGCTTCCTGGCGAGGAGCTCCATCGGTGCTAGGCTTGGGCGGAGGCTGTGGAGGCCCTGAAGCGCCATCATCGGTGATCGTTCGCTCAGACCGGGTAGGCCTCTCAGGCGTCGGCGGTGTATGCTCGATGCGAGGACTGTCTCTCGCTGCTGCCGTGCTGACGCTGGACCGCTGAACAGCGCTTGTCCCCATCTGCCTTAACTTCGGGTCCGCGTCCAGATAATACCCTCTTACACCAACAATTCTGCCTTCGCGCTCACAGCCCTTGACCCAGTCTGGCACAACGACAGGAACGTTCATCTCCACTGCTTTTTCCCATGCCTGTCCACGCGGCTCAGTGCACACGAAGTGCGTCGTGTCGATTCGTACGGTATCAATGAATTTCGCGCCGATACGGTTCACCGTCTCAGCCAGGCTGTCCTTCAGCTGGTTGGGCATCACACCAGGAGACACGGTGATACCAGAGAGGTTCTCCATGGTGTGCGTCTTGATGGTCAAGCGCTCGGAGCTGTATTGGCCAGCAGAAGTGCGCAGCACCAGGTGGAATGTATATTCCGTGTCCAAAGCCAGACCAGAGATCTTGGTGCTCAGCTTATCCTTGGGGATTGCGCCTGCCTTGTTGCCATTGCGGTACAGGCTGAGGCTGCGGAGCTCCGCCGTCGCGAGATCGATCGGGTCCCATTCGAGCACAACGCTCGTCTGAGTTGTATTGCGGCAGCGAAGCACGGGAGGAGAGGGCGATTTCGTGCCGAAGCTGTTGTAGATGTCGGCTTGAAGGGCAGAGAACTTCTGGTCGGCGACTGTCTCGGCGTGGAAGTTGCGCGCAACGTTGATGTCGACGATGCTGCCGGAGTGGATGTCGGGAGGCAGCAAGATAGACGGAAACTCAATCTGACGGAGGTCAGTAAGGCGTCGCGGGAGCTGATTCTCTTTTGCGGAGTTGTTGTCATGCGCTCAGGGAGTGAACGGGAGGCTCAAGACTGGGTTGATGGCAAGACGATGGTTGAAACTCACAAGGCGCTTGTCTTCGGTCAGAAGCACGGCAACGCCGGCGTCGACCTTACCGACAGTCAACGATACAAGCATCGTTAGAGTGTTGATTGGTGGTGGTGGTGGATAGAATCAAGGGTGTTGGCAGGTGCTGATCATCCATACAGTATGTTACACGAGCCAGCTGGCGCGATCCAAACGCCATTGGCCAAATTATCACAGGCGCTAACGACGGGCGGCAACCGAACACGCGAAACATTTCCAACACGCCCTTAACACGCTCTCAAGTCTCAACACGGTCAGCCATACAACACGCGTTGCTATCCGAACACTGATAAAGTCCTACCTGTGTACGTACACGGGCCACAGCGTACACTTAGACATTGTTGTTTATCAGGCACTGAATATTTCGGACGGCATCTGATGCTCTCCTTGGAATACATCTTTCAAGCGATCTGAGTCAGATCACAAAGCACGAAGAGACCAATGCTGTGATGGGCTGTTGAGCCGGGTAGAAACGACAACGCTGCAGCATCGGTGCGGTGTTGTTGTTGCTCGCGATCATTTGCACTCGATCGACTTGACGGCACACAGATGACGATACTCACATTCAGTCATGATAAACAGGTCAAGCTTCTCCTTGGCCGATGTTCATCATGTCGTCCATCGTGGCTGTGCTCTTGAGAGGCAACGTGTCTCGTTTGTCGTGTGGACTTGGACATTCGCATTTTTCTGAAAAAGCCCTCGGGTCTGCTGGGTTGACAATATTTCACAAGACCACACAATGTTGACGATCTCGAAGGACTGGAGAAGCTGAAGGATGGCATTCTTTGTACTACATTATTCTACCCGGCTCTTCGTCAGACGGCACATTGTAAGCCCGACAAAGGGAGTTGTCACAACGGCTTTCACCGAAAGTGTGGTGGTAGAGTTTCTCGGCTGTTGTTCGACAGCTCATGCAAGTCAGTTCCCATGTGCTGCCGGTAAAGTATAACAACGCATGGACGTCTTGGACACAACCTCAAGAACCATGAAACCCGTCTGGTGGTCTCCGGATGTCCGAAAGAACATGGACTGGAACGACTTGGCTTGAACGCCACGAATCCGACGATTCCGCAATGACTACTATGGGGATGGAAAGACCATGGAAGGATCATTCATGAAGAGTATAGTTTAGGAATTGTGCCTAAATACCATGGCACTTCGAAGCTGATACTTTTGTCGACGGTCCCACCACATCCGAACATGCCGTTGAGAGCGAAGGATTGTAGTATCAAGCACCCGAATACATCCAGCATGCGAAGCAACAGCCCGATATGAAGTGGCTTGAGCCCTCAAATCGCCTGGTCAGCATGCATGTACCTACATATGTAGGATACACAACCTGAGCCTGGATGCGTGCTCCGGGACTTCATATCGCGTTAGATATCTCGCTCGCGGGTTGCGGTCCCATATTGATGGTGCATTTGTGCGGTGGCGTCTGGTCTCGACCTCCAGAACTTATCGTATTCACTTAACCCTTCATGTGCCAAGACCATACCAACCGCGGCTCTCCCGTGGAGGATGCCGAGATGTAAGTACGCTTTCAAGCAGCCTCAACCAAGCACAACACCGTCGCTTGGGTTGCATGCTTCGGATTGTTGGTCTCGCCTCACACATGGCATACATGGCTAATGCTTAGCACTCAGCTTCCGCTCGTCCATGGCGCCGCCGTCGGAGCACAATAGATGTATTGCACCGTCTTAGCTTGCTTATCTCGCTCCTGCAACCACACTCACTTAGCCTCCAGCTTCACCATCTCGCCCGCTTCCAAGACCGGGCGTTTCTTGGCGCCTGTGGATGCTTGCGCAGTCCAAACTAGCAAGGTATTGCATGGCAGCATCTGCAAGAGTCGCTGCCAATCTGCTTAATTCTCCAAAGCGTTGGCGCGGCCTGCTCCCTGATCGGCTAATTAGTGGGTCGATTTTCCCCCCAGATGGGGCCCCATACACTAGCGAGTCTGGCTTTTGGGCGTTGACTTTTGGCTACAGGCGCACGTTTCAACAACCACGTTGACCTATTCCCTTGCATCTGCAAGTAGAGAGCCCTCTCCTTGGCACCACATGTGCGCCACTGTGCGACGTGGACAATGAAAGAATCTCAGCTCGCTACGAGCCTTTTGTCCGAGATGGGATCTTATAAGGTCACAAGGTAGATCCAATCCCGATCGCTCACCTCATAAGAGTCCCACCAGCCGCCACCTCAGTTCTTCATTTGCCTTTTTCATATTTCTTCTCTTCATCTGCGACACTCAAGATGACAGACAGCAAAGACTCTCGCATTGTGCACAACGAAGATGTCAGCTCAGACGCTGACATCGCCGAGAAGGCGGGAAGATCTTCCATCGCAGGCGGCCATGCGGAATCCCTTGAACAATTAGAGGATCCAGATGCTGGGAAGACGGCGGAAGAGAGAGCTGCAATTGTACATCCACGCGCATGTGCTCATTCCGAGCTACAGACACTGACAGTACCTAGGACAAAAGACTCGTGAGGAGGATTGATCTCTGGTTGATTCCTTGGCTTTGCCTGCTCTACCTGCTGAGTTTCCTTGGTACGTAACTGAAGCCTCATCACTCCCCATCGATCCGAAGCCCGCTGTCGCCCAAGGCTGAAAAAAACGATCCACCTCACCACTTCCACCAATCAACCGTACCATTTCACTAATACCACTTACAGATCGCACAAACATTGGCAATGCAAGACTCGCAGGTTTGGAGGAAGATCTTTCGATGACGGGCTCGCACGACTACAATAATGCGCTCACGATTTTCTTCATCTCCTATGGCTTAGCTGAGCCGGCCACCAATGTCATGCTCAAGCGCCTTACACCCCGCGTCTTCTTCACCGGCATCATCCTGCTTTGGGGCCTGATCATGACGTTGAGTACGTCTTCCTAAACCGTCACAATTGCGAAGAGAACGAAGAATACAAGCTGACGACCGCTCGCAGTGGGATTGGTCAAGAACTACCCGGCTCTTCTGGCATGCAGATTCCTTCTTGGTCTGGCAGAAGCCGGTCTCTTCCCAGGTATGATGTTATCTCTGTTTCACTGCGGATTCAAGATGCTAACAGTGCACAAGGCGTGAACTACTACCTATCATGCTGGTACAAGCGCTCTGAGCTCGGTTTCCGTGCTGCGCTTTTCTTCTCAGCTGCCGCGCTGGCAGGTTCGTTCGGTGGACTCCTGGCTGCTGCTATCGCGTTGATGGACGGTATCGGGGGCATGGACGGGTGGGCTTGGATCTTCATCATTGAGGTAAGGTTACACATGACGAATTGGCACCGGTGATGAACGTCTGCTAACGCCGACCAGGGTCTTGCAACAATGTTCGTCGGTGCTTTCTGCTGGTGGATGGTCTTCGACTGGCCCGGAACTGCCCGTTTCTTGTCGCCAGAAGACCGCATTCGTGTCCGTCGTCGCCTCGCCGCTGACAATCAGTCAAACGCCGCGGAAGAATACGACCGCCGCCACATCTACGCTGCGCTCAAGGATTGGAAGTGCTGGGGCTTTGCGGTCATCTACATGGGATGCCTCATGCCGTTGTATGCCTTTTCGCTGTTCCTTCCTACCATTTTGGCCGGTATGGGCTACGCAGGTACCCGCGCTCAACTGCTTTCGGTCCCTCCCTACGCTGTGGCAGCCACCATGACCATCATTGTCGGGTGGGCTGGGGACCGCACTCGCCAACGCGGTATCCTCAACATGATCGTTGTGGTTATTGGTATCATCGGATTCGTCATGGTAAGTCGGGATGGAGACTCGCAAAGCCGATAATAGAACGCCCTGCTAACGAAATATGTAGTTGATCGCGACCGACGACCCACACATCCAATACGCAGGTACCTTCTTAGGCGCCGTTGGCATCTACCCTACCATCCCGAACACCCTTTCGTGGTGCAGCAACAACATCGAAGGTGTATACAAGCGCGGTGTGATCATCGGAATCGTCGTGGGAGCTGGAAATGTCAATGGTGTGGTGTCATCAAACATCTTCCTGAAGGGCGAGAAGCCGAGATACTACACCGGCCACGCCACGGTGCTGGCTTACATGTCGCTGTTCCTGCTTGGCGGTACGGTCTTCATGTACACCGCATTGAGGCGCGAGAATTCGAAGAGAAGGAGCGGAGCCAGGGACAACATGCACGCCGGCAAGACTGCAGATGAGATCTGGGTCGCTGGCGACAACAGACCGGACTTCATCTACTCCCTGTAGTTGATCGCCACGTCAGTGTTGTGTGATGGTGGTGGCAAGAACTTACATAGAACTCGTTTCTGTCGTTAAAATGTCGAATACAAAGTCATGATCATGAAAATTGAAGATCAGGGTCTTCGTGCGTTCTCCCATGAATTGCGACAGATTCGGGTGACGATGGTAGCGTTCTATCCCAAATGGTTCATGCCACAAGAGGTTTTTCCTTCTTCAAACGAACGAAGAAGAAGCGACGTCTAAATACGCTTTCTTGCATTGGACGTTCATGTGGGGCAAGACCAAACGCACGATGCCGCCGCCTGAAAACCAGTGAATAGTGTGCACGCAGGGTAATCAACTAACATGAGACCCGTGGGGTTGCCTTGATTGTTCAGCCACACGACGATGAGGCCGGCATGCCATTCTTCGACCTGTCACGATGTGCCCGACTCCCCGAGAGGCAAATGGATGGATGTCAGTGGTCAAAAGTACGTGAATAATGGCTTGATCGAGAAAGCTGCTAAACGGCATTGCCCTGAGTCGCAGTCGATCGTAGCGGCCGGGCTTGTGGCTCGTTGAGATTAGACTTTGCACAACACAACGTCACTCTGTCGTTTTTGGCCGTGAAACGTCCGTGGCCTTGCGACGATCACTCACAAACCATCAGATGGACGAACACACAACAGACGCGATTGGTGAGCGGTACCATCAATTCGGCAGATAACTACGCCAGATATACGCACGCATCTCGGTGAGCGGTGAGCCGCACGCATCACCAGGACGCAAAACCGGCGTCACGAAGACAACGACGTTGGATAGCACGGCAACCCGAAAATTCATCGGGACGCTTCTCGGCACGCTTTCAGTCAGAAATATCTTGTCGCTTCGACGTGACGCCCGAGTGAGCGAGATGTGATCGTGGCTTGACCAGCTGTCGCAGCGACCTTTGCGCGTCAATCCTCGAACGCTCGTGCCTCTTCGCCGCCTTTCTCTTACAGACCCACCCTCGCCCGGTTTCTGTGGATTCACCCAGAGCCGCACCTACTGCTTGCGGTACGCAACCCACATATCTTCCAACGTCTTTGCATCATGTTCTCTATCGCGGCTGTCGCCACACCTTGGAATACTCTTCGCGGAAGGCCTGGTGGGCCTAAATTTTTCCATCCCTGATCGCGCTAGCAATAGCCATGCGTAGCTTGTTCCACTCGCCTCATCGGCTCTGGTATCAACCTGCCCGGAGTACAAGAACGTGAGTCTGCCATTGAGAGAAGCGTGCACAGAACAAACCAACTTCACACCATTCCAACTCGCTACCCTTCGTTCCAAGCAAACACAACGACCGTGACAGTGCTCCCAAGTACCTACCATTCGAAACACATCTCTCAATATAGCTGAGGTCACGTCGAGAAAAAAGTGAGGGGAGAATGCCTCCAGATGAACCACGCCCTGCGGGCGAAAGGCAGCCAACAATGGAAACGATCCGGGAAACACAAAGCAAACAAACAACTCAGAGCAGACCGACCGCCAAAAGTAGACCGACATTCGGTAGCATGCACCGGAAACCCACACAGAATACTCTGGCTGATCATGGACTCGCCGGACCTCCTGCCTACTCGCAAGACCAACGAAGAGGCAACACGTATTACGAAGATGGTTACGAGGAGGCCAATCCCTGGATGCAAGAACAAACTGACAAAGCGGACTTCTCGCTCGCTGGTAATTTCCCACGGACTGTGAGATGGGGAAACAAGCGACACGGCTCGGGCAAGCACGACACTATACAACCAGATTCGAAAGGCGAGGCTGAAGAGGCGCCCCAGACCGCAGCCGCCGAGAATCAGGCCCGAGGCAACGATCATGACCCCGTCGACGATGCAAGTTCAATCAGGGAGGAAGAAGAAATCAAGCGCCAGAAGCGTGAGGGCGGCGACTTGCAACTTCAGCAAACGTCAACTCATCCCCCAGTCCCGGAATATCGCCAGCACAATATGTGGGCGCAGTTTCGCAACAAATACCAATATCCATTGGCCGAGTTTCTAGGGATGGTGGTGTTCATGTTCCTGGGAACAAGTGCAAATCTGGTCGTTTACGTGTCTGAGTCCGCTTCGGGATCCCAACAAACTGTGTGGTGGACGTGGGGTTTCGCCGTCATGATCGTAAGTGCAGTACAAATTACCATGTATAGATGAAGCGACTAACACATCTTCTAGGGAATCTACATTGCCGGTGGTTCTTCCGGTGCCTTCCTCAACCCAATGATCGTCATGGTGCTTTCTATCTTCCGAGGTTTTCCAGCCAAAAGAATCCCTATTTACCTCTTCGTGCAAGTCCTCGGCGCTTTCATCGGCGCCCTGCTCGCTTTTGCTGTGCACAAGGACGCCATCTATCATCTCGACGGCGCCTTACTCCCCGAAACCACGGGCGTGAATTTCTACACACAACCGCAAGCCGAGTACATCAGCGTTTCGACCGCATTCAGTGTTGAGATGCTTGGCAGCGCAGTCATAGCTTGCACGATTCTCGCCCTCGGTGACTCTGGCAACTCCCCGCCAGGAGCCGGTATGCACGCCTTCATCATCGGCCTCCTCATCACCACCACCTGCATGGCCCTAGGCTGGACAACCCGCGGCTGCTTCAACCCAGCCCGCGACCTCGGACCCCGCCTCGCCGCCATCGCCGTCGGCTACCCTCTCCACTCCTTCACCGACTGGTCCAACTTCTGGATCTGGGGTGCCTGGGTCGCGCCCATGACCGGCGGCCTCATCGGCGGCGTCGCCTACGACGCCTGCATCTTCAAGGGCGGCGAGAGCCCCGTCAACTACTCCGGCCGGCTGTGGAAGCGGAAGGCTAAGCAGACTGAAGCAGGATTCTTTGCCAATGTGATGCATGATCCTTCCAGAGCTGAGGAAATCGATCGCCAGTTGGAGGATGGTAATCTGCGCACGACGGAAAGCGGCACGGGGCTTGATGCTGGTTCGCCTGGCACGCTCTACGAACAGGACGAGCAGCAACAGCAGCATGCTAATACGTTGGCGCGTTGAAAGGTCTCTCTGCTTTGGCGATCGATTCGCAGACACCGGAAAGGGCGGTAACAGCCTGTTTCCTACTCGTTTCTGCGATCATCAACATCTCGATCGACGCAATCAACTCGACTTCGAAACGTCGAGAAAACGACTTCCCGAGAGCGCTGCACGTAAAAATGCAGCCTCCCAAGCCTTCACACTTCCCCCAAGCAAAGACTCCGCTTCCAACATGTGCACATCATATTCCATGCTCGCTGCGTCGGGATCTCCAACAAATGGAACACAACCAAGATCGACCGCCGGTTTCATCAGCTGCCTGTATTGCGACGCATGACCGAGCGGAGTATACCACAACTGATGCGAGGACGAGCACATTCTGTTCCCTCTTGATACTCAACTTCACTTCGAATTTAATCATTTCCTGCGATTTGCGAGGCGCTGGCTAGGGTCTACCTTTATTAAGCTAGTTAGCGAGGCGTTGGACAATACATAGGCAATTGTTTCTGTTGTACATAGCGAGGAGTTCTGATCTGGTAACATTTTATTCCGAAAAAACTCAAATTTGTTTTCCTGGAATCGTTTTCCGGGATCTATTTGGTGTCTTCAATGTGTGTTGTAGCCATACAGTCCCTAATCTTCCAAATTCATCAACTACATGTATCTTCGTTAAATTGTTCCGAAGCTTATCACTGCTTGAGTAATTCTTCGCTTTTTCAAAAGGCTTACAGAGCTCGTATCTGAAGGCATGTGTGCAGAGTAGCAGCGGTATCTGCTCATGGAGATGGTTGTGGACAAGCGCGTATTTATACAACCCACATCCGATTTTCCTGCAAGCCGGAGGTCTCTGATTTTAGCTTGCAATGCTTGGCCAGAGTGCCTTTTGGTATTCACTTGACCGTATAACGACTCGGTTTCCATAACTGACGATGAGACGGACTGGGGATTAGGGTTAGAGTTGGTGTCCGGGCGGTCCAGTGAGTGAATCCAATCCAATGAATGGGAATTCCAGGACTCGGTAGGTATGAATGCACTGATGCTTGGGATTTCCCAGTATGTACCAGTCTAGTACTAGGTCTTACCAGACAGAAGCGATGGGCACATACGAAATGACATGCACACAATGGATGTAGGTACACCACAGAGGTGACTGTCTTGCATTCAGACTAACGCTAGGATGTGCAGTGAAAACCGCAACACTGAACTCGAACAGCAGTAGAGCAAACAGGAGACCGAAAAGGGAAAAAAACATTTCCTGCTGCTTCATCAGTCCTGCAATCGCTGCTGCTACCGCTGATGAGTCGAATCAAGAACATGAACAGGGATAGAAAAGACCCAATCGCTACAACGCTCAGCCCGCTTGGATTAAGAAGAAACTCAATCCCATCAAAAGAAGGACACGGTCATTAGGAGGCGCCATCCTTCCACCAAGAACGATCGAAGTGATCATTGCATTTGCAGTGCAATTTGACTCACTCACTGTCGGAAGCTCGAACGACTATTCCGCGATCGATCTGCTCGCTCGTGCGCCTCCAGCAACGGTGTTGCGCCGCGGCTTCTCGTCGCCGCCACCACCGCCAGAAATCTACTCTGAGCGGTGGTCGCGCCTGCTACCGGTCGCTTCGGAGCTGTGGCGAGAGCGGCCTCCTCCTGCTCCTCGAGTCGACGATTCTCGCCTGGAGGAGGGCGGGTCGTGGTCTAGAAGCCAGTCTGGGGTGTTGCGGTCGTCGCGGTATCTGTGGATTGGTGATGTAAGCACTGTGCCAGCTTGGAAATTTAATGGGAGATAGGGCAAGAGGAAGAAGAGATCGAGTGCGCGTGATCTCGTCTCGCATGTATGTTGAACGTGTCATGCGGATATGCCTCATGCTGGCTGGCAAGTTCGTGTTGAACCATCTTACCCAGAAATTTCCTGTGTGCTGCTTGTGTAAAGCAGCGAGCCAGATCTTGATGATGATGGTGCAGGTGGCGGTAGTTGAATTGGGCTGTATGTTCTGGAATATACGAACCTTTGACTGCCTGCAAAAATGTTAGCCACGGTGCAGAACTTAGCACTTGCGAATACAGCTGCTGTCTCCCTTCTTCGTCACTTACCACGAGGTATTTCTTTGTCGCGGTTCGGGCGACGCTCGCTTCTAGCGCGACGAGGCTGAGATCCGGCGCTGTCGAAAGAGGGAGAAGGTGAGCGGTCTTGCTGGCGGGCGTTCGGGGCTTTATAGGGATCAGAGAAGCCGCGTGCGTCGTAGGTAGGATGGGCAGGTGCATATCCGTATGAATTGACAGGAGAGGCCACCGGGGTGACTTGATTCACGCTGTTGGATTGAACGGAAGAAATGGAGTTTGCTGGTGGCGGAGAGAACATCTGGCGACCGTTCGACGTTTGCGTCGAGTTGAGCCCGTAGATGTTCGAGTACGGGATGTAGCCCGGACCAACAGGAGTCTGCATGGGGAATGCGACGGGAACCACTGGAGGAGCAGAAGAGACGTGGCGCTGGGATTGGTAGGTCATTGCGGCTGCAGTGCCGGCGCCAGCAGCTGCTGCGGCAGCGGAGTTGCGTTTAGCTCCTTGATTCAAGTAATGGTCGGTGTACTGAGTTGAGTCCTGACTTTCATGCGGCGAAGGCTCGTATGGTCTGTCGTTGGGCGCATATCTGCGTCTTGTACTGTCGCGTCGCGAGAAGTCATCGTTGTGGCCGTACCGATCGGCATCACCAATAGTGCTTCGCCGGGCACGTCTACGCTGTCTTTCCTCGTCTGCAGATTCGTAGTTATCGCCTCCGTCGTAGGAACTCCTCTGCGCGTCTCCCCTACGTCTCTCGGGAGCACGTGCGGTTCGATCGCCGTCGTAAGAATCTTCGTAGCGAGGTCGACGTTCTTCGTACTCGTCACTGTGGCGGCGACGGCGGGAACGCTCGCGCCTGTCGCGACGCTTGTCATCTTTCTCACCTTGCTTGTCTTGCTGTCCCTTGTAGAAGCCACCGGGCACCTTTTCGAACCACTTGTCTGGGATCTTGTCGGCGCCGTACATGATGCCACGCAGCACGAGCTTCTCCATCTTGAATAGTTGGTGAGTTCGTTCCTGGCGAAGGCTTGGAGTGGTGTCGATGTAGAAAGTGAAGGTAGTGCGCGTGCTCGTGATATATATTTGTCGGTTTGTGGCGTGGCGTGCTTCGATTGCTGCACGCTGACGACGCTGGCCTTCGCGTGGGTACACGCAGAGACGGTGAATGCCTTCCGCCCGGCTTCACTTGCAGCCCACGTGGCGTTCTTATATCAGGATGAGGCAGGTGTGAGTGAGGAAGGGAGAAAAGTTGAAAGTGGAACTACTGTACTGTGCATCAGGTGTACCTTTAAAGCATGGCTGATGAGCGCACAGTCAACCGTGCAACGTTCTTAACAAGACTCTCATGTCGTCGTGTTCGGCTCTCACTGGCAGGGCAATGCCGGGCACAGGGCTGCATACATGTACGCATGCCGATAAGGCCGGCGACGCAGGGTCACGAGGCGAGTTGTGAGAAGCGAGCCTTGGAGGTTGGCAACCGGGATGCTTCAATGATAGCCTTTACACTGACGTCGTTGTGCATATGCTTTTTATTCGACGCTAAGGCCCAGACATAGAGCCAATCACACATATTGAAGGTTCGTGTCTGTGTATAATAAGAAACGCGTCTACGTCCAACGTCACACTTGTTTGACGATGACTCTCACCAAGAGGCTGGGGAGGGAAGAGTCGGGCTGGGGTAGCTTCAATGTCCGCATCTGACCTGCATGAGTCCATGACTGCTCATGGGGTGAAAATTCGTGTCTTTCCTTTCGAATGCCGGTTCTGCATGGCGAACACATGACGGATACGTGCACTTTGGTCGTACAGTGCCTCACCAATGCGCCTCGTCGATGTGCACAGCATTTACATCCACCCCGTCCACAAACCACCTCTCTCCATCAGCAATTTCCACATCGTTCCCACTCATCTGCCTCTTCCGCATCTTGCCATCAGCTGCAAAAGTCCAGTCCTCAAGTCCATAGCACCGCTTCCATTTCATTCCGTCCGAGCTGTCCTGATACTCATACCAGAACTGGACAGCTATCTTGTTGTCCGTGAACGCGAAGAGCTCCTTGCGCAAGCGGTAGGACTTCTCTTTCGCCCACTTGGCTGTCAGGAAGTCTTCGATGGCGGCGGTGCCTTGCAGGAAGTGAGAGCGATTGCGCCAGATGCTGTCGGAAGTGTAGGCTTTGGCTATGGTCTTGGGGTCTCTTTGACAAGCGGTACAATGTCAGGGCGGAGAGCAGGCCTGGAGGTGGTGAGATGGTCTTACTGCGCATTCCAAAGATCTTGAGCCTTCTTCACTTTTGCTCGAGCTGTCTCCTCGGTGAATGGAGGTGCCAGAGACATGGCCGATAAATTAGGTAGGTAGGATGACTGATACTAGACAAGACTGGGATGTCGACAGATGTGAGGTGCTCGCAAAGAATTGGACGAGAGAAGAGAGATAATCCCTCACTGCTTATCGTAGCCTCTGCATGATTGAGAGTCGTGCATGTTGTACTGTGAAACGTATACTGTCTTTGTCAGCAATACGAGTGGTGATCTCCTGTTTGTACGCTAGTCGAGCCGACTTCACTTCGGCATTGCTGACAGACAGACCCAGCTCTCGGGGGACAAGTATCCGGGAACAGATATGGGCGCCGCTGGTAGTAGCCTGCCCCAATTGGCCTGTAAGTTGGGGGGTCAGTAGATGTATGTAATGAGTTGTTTTGAGACTGAAATAATACAAAATGGAATGGAGGAGCACCACAAAAAGCCGAGGTCGGGCATTGCGTCACTAACAGTGGCCCATTCGAGCCCCTCCACTCCACCGGCGATAGTAGTAGAGGTGGCATTTGGAATTGCTGCAGAAGGTGAGAGAGAGAGCTGCCGCAGATCACCGGCCATTGAGGTCTTTCGGTCTTTCCACTGTTAATAGCGTGCATTAATAATTAGTACTTCAGCTTTGACATCTGTCTCCCCCGTCTCAATCACTTTCTCTCCCCCACCTATACCACAAACAACAACAAACACACACCTTTAAGCCACCCCACCAACACAAGAAACCTCACAATGGCTCCCCTCAAGGCTGGCGACAAGTTCCCTTCGGACGTCAAGTTCGAGTAAGCACCCTATCCGCCTGCATACATGTACTGGTAGTGCTCTTCACAGCAAACACACCCCACTAACACAACTCTCCTCTAGCTGGGCCCCCATCACCGACCCTAGCCCAACCGCCTGCGGCCTCCCGCAGTCGTACGACGCTTCCAAAGAGTTCGCCGGCAAGAAGGTCGTGCTGGTCTCCGTGCCCGGCGCTTTCACGCCCAGCTGCCAGGCCATGCACGTGCCGCCGTACCTCCAGAACGAGCAGAAGCTCACGTCCAAGGGCGTCGACCTCGTCGTCATCATCGCCTCCAACGACCCCTTCGTCATGAACGCCTGGGGCAAGGTCAACGGCTGCACCAAGGACAGCAAGGTGCTGTTCATGAGCGACTCGTCGTTCTCCAAGAACCACGGCTGGGCGGCTGGCATGGGCGACAGGAACGGCAGGTGGGCGATGATCGTCGAGAAGGATGGCACTGTTAGCTACGCGGAGAACGAGGCTTCGCCTAAGGATGTTGATGTGAGTCTCTTTTTCTTGCTTGAGAGCATCAGGCAGCAGGCGAATGGTGGCTAACGATTTATTGCACAGGTCTCCTCCGCCGAGACTATCCTCAGCAAGCTCTAAATCACTGGAAGCTACATGCAGGTGGAAGACTAGCGACATGCTACACGGTGATGTGGAATGAATGATAGACGTCAAGATCATGAAACGACAAGAATACAATTCTCTCAACAATGGGTTTTTCGGCTGTGCAGTGCATGATTCTGTCATTTAGTCTGTAGAGCCTGAGATATGTCCATCGTCGGCGTCGAGTTTGTCTCGCGATCGAATCCGGAAATTGGCACGCAGTTTGGTGCGGTGCTGCCCTTTCTGCGGACGGTGAAGACAATCATGTGTCCAGATGAGTGCGATGTGCATCATCTAATCTGTGTGCTGGCCGAAGAGCCCAGTCTTCCAGCCATTGTAGCAGCTGTGTAAGCCTCACATTTGGCATGCTGCTCGGATGTCCATTGCCGTCCTTCTCTTTTGTGGACACCGCAGTAGATCGCCCTTCAGAATAGCTTTACGCAGCATGGGGCGCTATTAGTCTCCATGTGTGCTCTCGTTCGATTGGCTTTTTCGCAGGACGCAACCGTCCCTCGTCGTGAATGCATATCATCTCCTGAAGCCGCCGTCACGGAAATCCGAACCAATCTCTCGGGCTGTTGATATGTCCCACAAGAGCCAAATTTCACGGCGTGAATGCAACTGGCAGGGCCGCGTGATCCCTCACAACCAGCAAGTGACTCAAGCAGGCGGCGTGTCGTGGACCACGACAAGCAAGAATTTCGCATCCGGCACAACAACGAGCTCATTCTTCCTCGTCCTCAACCTTAACAACTTCACCTCATCGCTCTCCCCATTCAGCTCCTCTGTCGTCTCCCGCGCGTTCTTCACGAAATTCCACACCAGCCTCGCGACGGCGTCGGCATTCCGTGTGCCCTTGTTCGTGCCCTCCGTGTCTGTGCCGCCGATGCCGTTGGGTGCTGAGTCTCCGCCTTCTTCCGAAATGTCCTCGGCTGTGAGAAGGCCTGTCGAGCGCACTATTGCGCCGGTGTCGCGCGAGAGGATCAGGGTGCTTCTGACACCTGGTCGTGAGGAGAGGCGGGCGAGGAGCGCTGCAGTTTCTTCTGAGGGCGAGGGCTGTTGCATTTTGATGTGATGTCGGCGAGCTCGCCTGACCGCGACGGTGTTGTGTTGAAGTGGTTGGTTGTTGGAAAGTGATCAAGATCTAAAAGTAGGTTCAATGTAAACACAAGGTCGGTAGACAAGACCCTTGTTCTTGCCCGCCGAGATGGTAGACTTCAGCGTCCGCCAAGGCTTTGAACTCCTCTGCAACAAGACAGGATCGACGTCGTTCTTTTTATATCTCGCCATAAAATTGGTCAAGACCACTTGAAAATTTGTGCAGTGATACCTACAATATGACAAAATCCAACAAGCATAAGAACGAGAGGAAGAAAGACTTCCAGAAGGAGAAGCTGAAGGTTGGAAAAGCGAGACCGAAAAATACCAACGCCACAGATACCAGCTTTGCTGCCAAATGTACGCAGCAATTTACTTGATAATCCATTTCAAGACCCATGCTGACATTGAATAGCAATCGTCCTCAAACAGCAGAGTCTGACCGAAGCCAGCCGCGAAGTTGGCGCTCTGTTCAATCACAATCTTTCACTCATCAACAGCAAAAACGACGATCAGCGCAAAGATGCCCTTGCTTTCCTCACACATACGATCACTACGACTGCGCAACCCTGGCCACAACCTCCTTCTGTCATAATCGCAAAGACCCAGCCATTAATCCTGGATGGAACTCCCGCAGTTCGACAGCAATTACTCAAACTATTCAAATCTCTGCCAATCTCCCAACTCGGACCTCTCGATGGCGCGCTTCTTTACTCGAGGGCTGGCATGACGCATCTTTCCAACGACATCCGACTCGCAGCTCTCGACACTCTAGACTGGTTACTCGCCTCGAATGGAGAAGCAGTCGTCAGCTGTGCCGGCGGCTGGGTCAAGACCCTCAAGACTTTCCAGAACCTGCTCTCATGGACCGCCCAGGGAAGCATCATCAGCAGCGCAACAGGAGCCAAATGGTCAAACCACACCAAAGCCTCGACCTCGCTCGGAAGTAACAAACTCCTCGTCCACCAAATCAACACTCTCACCAAATTCCTCAACGCCGGCCTGAAACCCCGCGCGCGCGACCCGAATGCTCTGGCGATGAAGGCTGCGCAGAATTTCCCACAATGGCATACAGAGGCGCATGTTCTTCCCGTGAAGAGTAATTGCTACGGCTACTTGAACTTGTTTGGAGCTCCGCGGGATTTGGATAGTGAGATGTACGATGATCCTAACGAGAGGGGCGAGGCGCTTCACGAATCTGGTCTTTACGATGCTTTCAAGTATGGTGTTGGCGAGGCGAAGAAGGAGGCTGGAGAGATTGGTCGGGCGGCTTCTGGGCTTGAGAAGGCTTTGAGATTTGCTGAGCAGGTCGGATGATGAGATGGATGGCGAAGAGTTGTGAAATCGCTTCTTTCATGTGGCTCGCCGGGCGGTGATGTTGAGTGGACGCAAATGGCCACGGTCTGCCTTTGCGGGAGTGTGGCGATGGGGTCCATCATCCCTAGATCTGTGCGCGCGTCCCTTTTGTTGGCAGGACTTGCTTGGCCCTTGGAAAACCAAAAGTTGCTGGGGTCCGCTGCCACCGAGATGCTGCGATATTTCATGTTCCCAAACATCCAGGATCCAACGAGTCGCTTTCGAGGTTGTGTTTTAACTGGTACTGGGGCTTGCAGCAAACTCGGCGGAGCAGCCTGTAGATGACAAGGAGAATCTAAGGCGAGGTGGTCTTGATGTAAAATACCCGAGAGTTGGACTGCGTTTTGGGAACAGAAATGAACGTGAGACTGAAGGTAATCCCGGGAGTAGAAAGTACCTAGGTAGGCAGACGCGATAGACTCACATGTACAGTTCTATGAAAAGAACTTCTGATGACCTCTTGAGACTTCAATCGCACGTGCTGCTTACGTTGTATGAGGAAGGGCGACTTGCATCGCACCCTCCGCCTAAGTGGCCACTTTACTTCTGACCTCACTTCTCAAGTCCAACAACAAACAAACAGCAAACGCCACCACAAACTTCACTGCTTGTACTCGCGCCGACCTTACCAACTTGACGCACATCACTTGTCACCTGTCTCATCCACGACAACACTTGTCAACCTGCATCACATCTTTGACAATGGACGACCAAGAAGACGACATCAGCGCCTCAAGCAGCGAGGACAACACTCCACGTACACCACCACACACAGTCATCCTCAGGCCCAAAAACATCGCGCGATCATTTACGGCGCCGTCTAAGCTTCCCAAACCGAAGCTTCACTCGACCCGCTACCCACTTTCGCCATCGCGGCCTCAAACGAGGTACAGTCCACCTGCGCCGTCTACGCCACTCGATTGGGGTAGCAGCGGCGAGTGGAGTCGCTGGGCGGAAGACATCGAGAGAGGCAGTCCTGCCATGAGTATGAGCTCTCGGTTGATTGCTGAAAGCGGGTCGTTTCTCGAGGAGGTGGAAGAGGTGGAAGATGAGGAGGCATCCGACGGGGAGATGCTGCCCAGCGCGCCAGTGGAGTCTGCTGCGAGAGCTTTGCAGTCTGCAATCTCGTTCGACCCTGCCTTCGATGAGACTCACGAGCGCGCAAGTCCCAATGCCGAGCAGTCTACGATACCGTTACCCACCACCGCTGAGGAGGTTGAGCGTAACACTGCTGCCACTCCACAGTCGGCGAGGTCTGTGCCGGTCGCGAAGGTGCTAAGGTTTGACACAAGTCCAGTGTACTGTGAACCTGGCTCCGGACAGATGCTGATTCAAAACCCACCTACAAATGTCGGCAATTCGCGAGTTAACGCCGTCAAAGCAACGAGATCGACTGAGAACACAGAACTCGCAACCTCACAAGTCAAAATGCCTCTCACCACAGCCAGCAAACCAGTGGACAGCAATGCTGAAACGACGACATCGACAGAGACCACAGAGGTCCCATCTCCGCAAACAATACTCCGCGGTCTGATTCGAGGCGCACACCGGGAGATGTTGTATTTCACGCTCTCGCACGAACGATTCTCTTTGAATGATATTCGAGAGGGCCTCGACTACGCTTTCGGCATGCTGCAAGCAGCTCAGTCCAAGCTGGCAATTCTGACAATCCTCCACGACGACATGACGGATGCCAGTGCAGTCGACTTGCGCAGCTGGCTCACCCAGCTCGACCACCTAGACCGACCAACTACCCGGATATTTGTCATGTTCGAGTCTCTGTCATCCGGGGAGATTCGAGTCGCACTTGCGGAGGTCGTCCAGTCGAGACTCATCGTTGAAGATGAGGTAAAGCGAACGAAGGCGTTGCTGACCAAAAGATTGACGGAGCTGGAGAGTAACAAGTGGGCCTGGTTGGGCGCCGCCGGCGATTGCGTCGATAGTCTTCAAAACGAGTTCGCCGGCACCGCAGGCGGGCTATTGGGAGAGAACGAAGCCGAGTGGGACGTCGTCTTTACAGCTGTCATGACCGTGGTCATTGGTGCGCTCTATTTCTGTGTTCGGTAGTGGCGGCCTCTCGCAGCACAGATAAATAGGGACATATCTCGGGAACGCTGGTAGCGCTCTATCTCAAACGATGACTCCCACGAAAGGCGGACTGGCGGTACAACCGTACAACCGTTACTCCAGTGCTGGGTTGACAGCTAGTAACGGGAAAGATGGAAAGGATGGTTACAAGAACACGCCGCCACATGGCTTGATCTAGGCCGGGTTTGTACAACGTATCACACGGAATCAGTGCCCAAAACGTGCACAACGCGAACTCACACATTGTCATAGCCGTATGTAGCTTTAGAAGTAGGTAAATGGACCATAACGAATGTGTTGCTCGATGATGAGACGTTGCAATTCTTGACTCTGTCACGCAATAGAGTTCAAGTTTCAAGCTTGAGCTTGGCAAGCGCGGCGGGATGATGCCGATGCCGACCCTCGAGCGTCAACTGTCAAGTGGTCTGGAACTTACTCGCCTTGCTGCTAGATCACCTTCCGTCCTCGGCGAACCGCAAGCAAGCCAACGACTCTTTCACATCCCCATCAATACGCCAATATACCGCGCAGAGCGGCGCATCTCGGTTGCGACAACTGCGATGAATCAGGGCACGCGATCCGCGCTGCGCTCTCCTACTTAAACTATCAATCCCATTGCGATTTGCGACTGCTGCCTGGGGCATCGCAACGCACGAGCTCCATCCTACGATTACAGTATTTGCAAATCGCCGACTAAGCCACGATCATGGCTGCAGGGCGCTCGCTTAAGACGCTTGTCGGGCGTCGTCGGCGTCTGGATGAGGAAGGGGAGGACGACGAGGGACCCGTTATGGTCGACGATTCGCAGAGCGAGGGCTCGGTTCTGACCGAGATGGACGAGGGAGACGACGAGGAGGATGCTGGCAGCGTGGGCGATGAGCAGGTTGTGTCAGGCGCCAATGGAAGCGCCGCGGACGAGGGCCCGACAAATGGCACGAGACCTATCAAGAAGTCGCAAAGGCCCAAAAACAAGACTGGCAAGAAAGAAGCGGGCGAGCAGAAGGATGACGCTGCGGACCAGGCGGGCTTATTCCAGGCTACAGCGGATACGGAGGCAATGATGAAGGGCATGTCGCTCTCGGACGCAGGAGGTGGAGCTATACAGTTTGGCGAGATGGACGAACCTGTGCAGGTCCCTGGCAGAGCTCACCCCGGTACCACTGCGAATGGGCGTGCCGAACGACCTCTGGATCGTCAGAAGCGCGAACATCAGGAATCCAGGCAGAAGCGGAGCGCCGACCCAGCTTTCATTCCAAGTCGCGGCAACTTCTTCATGCACGACACCCGTGGGACTCTAAACGGTCAAGGTCCCGCTCCGAACAGAGGCACGCCTACTCGTGGGCGTGGACGTGGAGCCCTGATGGGTGCGCCGCCCAGCGCGCCTCTCAATTCTGTGCAGCGACCGGAGAAAGCCTCTGAAATGCCCTGGAAGCACGATCTCCATGAAGTCATCAACGAGGAATCTCAAGCTGCCGCACAGAACAAAGTCGCAACCTCACAACAGTATCGGGATGACTCGGCTCGTGTGTTCGCGCGACCTGTCCTGCCCCCGCAAGCACCAAGGCAAAGCCAGCCGGCCACGCTCTCTTTCGATTGTACCATTCCAATGGCGAAAGGACAAGCTCGCGTGTTCCTCCCGGGCATGAAATCCGCTTCCATGGGTTCCGAGCTTTCAATCAAGAAATACATCCGACTCCCCAACCACCGGCCACCTCTGCGGAGAGACAAACCTGTCCGTGTCTTCATCCCCAGCTTGGGTCCTAGATACATCTTTCCTTCGATGGATAGGTCGTTCATATTCATCCCACGTCAAATGCGACCTAACCAGCGTGGCTTCGGGAACAGCAATTACCAGCGTAATACGGGTGGTTACGGGTTCTCAAGCAGAAGGACAAGCATGTACGGTGGCAGCATGTATTCTGCCAGCGTTGCGCCCAGCCGAAGATCTTCGATTGCTCGGGATACATTCTCGCCTGTTTCGTTTGCCAGCGGATTTGCTGGTCAGTCCAGGCCCGTGGTTAGGCTTCCGCACAACGGGCAGTTCTTTTCAAATGCGACCTCGCCGGCGGGACCGCTATCTGGCAACCAGACTCCAACTGGCCAGGTACTGCACACGTACCCCCTGCCTCAAAACGTTCCGACATTCAACACGCCGTTGTCGACTGTTCATCAGCCGCGTCCGCAGAAGCAATTCTCCGTTACTGGCATTGAATCTCCTGCGGCGCTCCATCAAGCACGCAGCCCCGCTGGAGACGAACAGCAGCCCTTCCAGAATCAGCTGCCGACCCACATGGTTGAACAACAAGCTTACTCGCAACATCCGGCTCAATTCTACCCACAACAACCTTATCACGGCTATCTCAACCAGACCAACCAAGCGAACACTCCACTCTCTGGCATCCCGGAGAATGCGATGAACGCTCAGCACTTCCAACAGTCGGCAACGTATTACCCGCAGTACCCAACACAGCAAGGCATGTACTACCCACAGGCCATGCCGATGTACATGCAGCCGCCTCAAGCCTATATGGGTCCTCAGCAGCAGGTTGCAGCTCCATCGCATCCTGAGCAAGAACCGCGACCAGAAAGTCAACACCAGAAAACGGACGACTCCGCGCCTTCTGGTATGGTCGCCCACGAGAGCAACGGAATGGTCTTTTACCTTCCGGCGTCGGAAGCACAACAGCAGTCCACGCAAGAGCACTACCAGCCCGCCGAAAGCTTTGTGCCCTCGTATGCCATGCCTGGTCTCCCTCCGCCAACCCCGGCCCCGGACACCTCCTACTACTATCCCGTAGACATGAGCCAGAGCATGTACTACCCGCAGCAGCAACCACAATAATAACCGACTCGACTGTTGTATTTTTGCGCCCAGGCTTTTATCTCCGACTACCTCTTCTCGACCTCAGTTTCCAATCACACTCTTTGGACATCACTCCGTTTTACTCTCTCTTTTGCTATTTTTCTGTACTACGACGGACGGCTGATCCTCTGGTGGTTAAAGTCCTGCCTTTTTGTTTAGCGGCGAGCAAGCATGGCGTTGGAGTCCCGTGCAGATGTACTGTCTTGTTGTCTTTCTCTTTCCTTTTGCCTTCTGTTCTGGAAGAATGGCTGGTTTCAAGATGGCGTAATTCACTTAGATCTATTCCTCAGCCTACCTATTATTGTCGTCTGTCAGCCATTGATCCTGGATTCAAACTCACATTTTTGACTAAATTGGCTGCTGAATCTTGGAACTGTCCGTTCACTGTTTCTAGGCGTGGACAGATTACGCTGAGACGGAGGCTTCGTGGCTATAATACTTGAGCACCCCGAAAGTAACGCGATGTGCGTGTGTACCTATCGTCCTCAAATATTTCTGCCCGCTCACGTCATATCTGCGACAGGAAGGGCACTTCTCTAAGGGACTATTTGTACATGCCCCACATACAAGTACACAACCCATGTCATGACAATTTGTCCTGCCGCTATCCGCATCGCTAAGTCGGGAAACATGCTATCATGCCGGTGAGAGAAGTGTGCTTGACCGGCTTATTCTCAACGAATCTTTCTTAGCAGCATGTTGCTATCAGCATCACTCGATTGGAAACGATACACGTCTGTCAATGAGAGATGTCGTCAAATAACGTATCTCCTCGGAGAGCCTCCGTCGTCTAATCGGATTTGGTCAAAGGATGTCAGTCAATCGGTTCTCTACCACCGAGGACGAATAATCTTCCGATCACAACCCCACGAAGGATTACGTGCCACGATTATACCGTGCCGATGACAACGACACACATAATATGGGCCCGATCGCGGCAAGCATGGCTAAAGGCTGACGGACGGACGACTCCCCCATTGGCTCCACAGGGTCAACTGGGGCAACGGCGGGGACTCCGCAGAGGCGGGGAAAGATAGGCGAAGAGGCGGTAGGACGGTAGGTTGCATGTGGCAGAGCTTCCATTTGCTTGTCATGGAGAAGATCGCTCGGCAAACCCTTGGCAGCTGACCGTCTGAGCCGTCGTTTAAAGGACGCTCTCACCCGCCGCATGTGGAAGCGGACTTGTCCTCGCGTTTCGTTTCGCGACGTTTACAGTCCTACAGACAGGGAGCTTGTGCTTTCTGGACTTATTGCTTGTGTTTCATTTGACCAAGACACCAGCTGGATGCGACAGATCTGAGGTGAGTGAAGCTTGATTTGATGATGGTTGGGCTGGGCATTGCTTAGCAGAGCTTGGCCTGCCTCTCAAGGAACAGATCTTTGGGACAGGCTACTACCAGTGTCAACGAATTCTGTCCCAGATTATCTCTTCCTTGAGAGTGTATCCTGATCCATCTTGTAGTTTGGTGCATAACCAAAGCTGACGCGCGAAAAATGGTAGAAAAAATGTCATCAGACGGAAAACGCGGCTACTCGCCCGAGTACAACGAGGGCACCTCACACGATGATGCTCAACTACCTGCGACTGGTGAGACGCCTGTAAAGATGAGTGCTGGACGGTATCTGGCTACAAGGTTCTCGACGTTGAAACCGCCGATGGATAAAGTCGAGAACCCGATTACTGTTTTGAGGCTGCTCAGTTCGAAGCAGTGGTTGTTCTTCTTCGTAGCCTGGGTGAGCTGGACGTGGGACTCATTTGGCAGGTCTCAATGGAAAGATACGTGCGGTTGACGAGATACTAACGATCTTGTAGTAAGCGAATTCGTCTTGTCAAGGAGACGCCCGACCATCTAACCCGTTTTCTGGACAGGACTTCTTCACCGTCTCATTGACAGTAACAGACCTAGCCGAGTCGTTCGATCGATCGAAAACAGACATCACATGGGGCATCACCCTTGTATTGATGTTCCGCTCAGTCGGAGCGATCATCTTTGGAATCGCAGCCGACAGGTACGGCCGCAAGTGGCCATTCGTCGCCAACAACGTCTTGTTCATCGTACTGGAGCTTGGAACAGGCTTCTGCCAGACCTATGAAGAATTCCTCGCTGTTCGAGCGCTGTTTGGCGTTGCGATGGGAGGCTTGTACGGCAATGCCGCTGCCACGGCCTTGGAAGACTGTCCTCCACGGGCCAGAGGAATTTTGTCGGGTATGCTGCAGCAAGGTTATGCATTTGGCTACTTGCTTGCAACTGTCTTTGCACGCGCTTTGGTCAACACTACTCCTCATGGATGGAGGCCGCTGTTCTGGTTCGGTTCAGGACCGCCCGTACTCTTCATTATTTTCCGACTGTGCCTGCCCGAGACTGACTCTTACATTGAGCGTCAACGTGTCAGAGCCGCCGGGGACAATGTTGGGAAAACCTTCATCAAGGAGGGCAAGGTTGCTCTCAAGCGTCATTGGATCTTGCTAGTCTACCTCGTTCTCTTGATGGCGGGCATGAATTTCATGTAAGCCCCCTGAGCCCGTAGAAATGCCCCGACACTTTCGCTGACAACCGACTCATAGGTCACACGGCAGCCAGGATATATACCCGACAATGTTGGAGAATCAGTACGGCTTCTCCGCCAACGCAGTTACGGTAACGCAGGTCGTGGCGAATCTAGGTGCTATGACTGGTGGCACGATAATTGGCTACCTCTCGCAGATGTTCGGACGTCGTTTCAGTATCATCTTTGCTAGTATCGTGGGCGGTGCTCTGATCTATCCCTACGGATTCACCGGGAACGAACGTGTGATCGCGCCGGCATTCTTCGAACAAGCTATGGTTCAAGGGGTATGTTTCTGGGGTTGTTGATATTGGGTCCCGGGAGAAGCTTGCTGACACTTGCGTAGTATGCACAACCTCCATTTGAGACGCACCACGTCCGGGCCGTGGGCTGCTTGCCGGTCCCTTTCGACATGTTAACCATGATAGCTGACTTTTCTGCTTCTTTGACAGAGCCTGGGGTGTCATACCCATCCATTTGATGGAGCTCAGTCCCGGCAGCTTCAGAACGTTTGTCGTCGGTACCTCATATCAGCTAGGCAATTTAGTATCCTCCGCCAGCTCGACGATCGAAGCTCGAATCGGCGAACGCTTCCCTCTACCTCCGATCGAGAAGGACGGAAAGACAGTCCAGCGATACGAATATGGCAAGGTCATCGCCATCTTCATGGGCTGCACGTTTGCCTATGTGATCCTCTTGACGTTCCTTGGACCAGAGTACAAAGGTCGCGCCATGGGTGTCGGTATGTTGTTCCATAGTCTCGTTGGTTGTTGATGGAGGTCGCTAATCAGGGTGTTTCAGCTCACGACGCCGACATTCATGAAGCTGCTGGGCAAGACGCCGTTGCTAAAGTCACCCATGCCGGTCTTGGGCACGACGAGACCAGACGGGATGACTCGGATCGCGAGAAAGTCTGAAGGGAAGGGGATGATGGCAGTTCTAGAAAGGTTGAGGTTGGAAAAGTTGACATGAGAATATGGAGGAGAGTGCATGCATAACGAGGGAACGGTGGTATCTAGATTCCTTGAGAAGCAGTAACGAGTCTTTCGATCCAGTAAATCTACAGCTCGTCTTGCCTCTTGTCCAACTTTGTAGTCTCCTGTCTTGTCTCTGGACGCACGTTGGGCATTGGAAATTGTCAATATCTCACCTCAATGGTTGAAATGGGGTTTGGCATTGCCTGGGCACAACAAACGGTGAAGTGAGGTTGGAAGCCAATGTATATGTGCATTTAGGTGAAGTACACAAGTTAATACAGTGTTGGGGAGGGGACCTTAGGTAATATGCGGAGCTTTCGGGGGTGCGATGGATGATGCATTGATGCCTGAGGTTCGCGACTTACAGCGGTAGCGGTAATCGATTTTCCGCGAGGCGACTTTGGACGATGCTGTTGCGTTGATCCACCTCGCCCATTGCTCTCGCCCTCCTGGACCTTTAACCCCGATCTCCTCCTACCCATTACCGCCATCTAGAGCCAATACACAACCATTCGACCTGATTCCAACCCCTGTCTTCCAGTCAACTCTAGACACATCCAAAGGCGATCGTTAGGGGATGCGGCGTGCTTTGGCCAATAAATCGGTCCATCAGCAGAAGATTTGTAACCTGGCAGCGCCACCTCGTGGGGCATGCTAGAGCGAGCCACAGCATGTCTCGATACCGGAGCACGCCTATCAATTCGATGCGCGCGAAGGGCCTCGAAGAGGAACCGATCACTGGGTCCCAACTTTTGGAGCCATGCAGCTAGCGACCCCGATTTCCTGCCTTGGGCCACAGGAAGCACTACGAATCAACATACACCACCGCTGGATGTTTACGGTCCTAGGCAACGCACCCAACATACATCAAAAGCGACACGCGACGAGAACATTGCCAACGAAGATGCCTCAGAAGGCCCATTCTTGGATTTCTTGTATCCTCCACAAGCACTTGCTTTGCTTCGCCAGAATGGCAGCCAACGTGTAGAAAGATGGGAAAGACGGAACGAGAGGCGGCTGCCTAAGGGCTTCATTCACGCGAATCGTCGATACTCCTCAAAGGCAACGTCAGGGAAGGACGCTGCTGAACGCAAAACGACGGAACCGGATACTGAAGACGCACTGGACGTATCGTGGAACGCCGAACGGATAGAGTCCGATCCTGACAACGGTGTCGTTGACATCGTTGCAACGGAGGCCGTTGATCCAGATGGGCCTCTGGATGAGACGCGCACTTCTGAGGAAGTGCTCGAAGATGACTTCAGTTTTGATGAGCCCTATGCACCGGAACCCTCTGAAATGAAGGATGTGGGCCCTAAGGAGTCACTTCATGGGCTGCGCAGGTTGATTGGCTCGGTGGTACAATATGAGGAGCCTGAGGAGAGCCTGAAGTATACTGAAAGGGCATGGGGGTTGTTTGAGCGACTGGGGCCGGTAGACCGAGATGACGTGAGCCTGAAGCTCAAGCTCTTGCAGTGGTTCTCGAAGCAAAAGAATGAGGCAGCAGAGACGTATTGTCTCGACCTGTACCATTCGATCCCGCCTCTGCACCGAACTTTAGCAGTCTACAAAACAGCACTGCCTGTTTTCATGCGGTCTAATCTTTACGGACTCGCCGAAGAGGGACACGCCGAAGCATTGGAGAGACTCGACAATGGACATGAGGTTTCTTTATTGCTCTGCCGCACAGCGATCGAGAACGAAATGTGGGATCTTGCGTCAAAGTTCAAAGATCTATTGGCCGCAAACCAAAAGCAATCCGCCCAGCAAAAGCAGGTGACATCCTGGACAGATGACTTGTTTTGGCAACAGTTTACCGACGTACCAAATCTTCTTCCCAAGGCCATCAACTTGTCTAAGCATTATCGGATGCTCAAGCAAGCGGATGCTCTCACTCCAGCTTTCTCGCGGTTCTCGATCAGCATGTTCAAAGTGGCCATTATCCGTCAATTCACGGCTTCTCCCAACGAAAAGGGCAGAAAGCTCTCCACTGCCGAAAAGACGCTCGATGACAGTCGTATTCGATATCTCATTGGGCGAATCCAATTCACTAGTCGAGACACGCCAAGGTTTTTCCGGGATGTTATTCAAGCGCTAATCCTTCCGAACCCGGACGTTCGACACCACGATGCACACAATACCGTCTCCTATATGTACCGTCAGTATCGCACCATGTCAAATGAGTCTCTCGGCGAGCACTTACTCTTCTACCTCACGAGGAGAGTAATCGAGCATGCCAACACGCGTGCTGGGAAGAGAAAAGGGTCTTGGGGCATTGCACTGACAGTCCTCGAAGAAGATTGGGTGAAGGACCACGGTAGAATGAGCTTGGAAATGTACCGGTGGATCACGCTGTATTACGCGAAAAGTGGTAACACTGAGCGCGTGCAGTCGTATTGCAATCGTCTGCGCGAACAGTATCCTCACTATGCTCAGTACAAACAAGTTCTGTGGGTCCTCATCTATGCCTATGCCAGGAGAGGCGAGGTGAAAGCAGCGACAACAGCCTTCGAGGAGATTCAGTCCTTGGCTAATGCTGCAGGCGAGACGCTCGATTTGCGCAATTACAACACACTCTTGCACGCACATTCTCGTGCAGATGATCTGAAGGGAGCATTAGGGATCTTGGAAAAGCTCACCGAAGCGGGTATCAAGCCTGATGTTTATACCATCCATCCTGTTCTTGAGATCTACGCTGCGAGAGGCGATGTTTACAGTGTCGAAAACTTGCTCGAGCAGTGCGATGGATCGAATGGCCCAACTCGTCGCACTGAACTTTATGGAAGCCTCATGACTGCGTACGTCAACGCGGATGATGTTGTTTCTGCACAGCGTGTCCTCAGCGAGCTTGTGCCAAAAGTCAAGACCGGAGAAGTACAAGGCACTCTGACTAAATGCTTCAACATTCTACTCACCGCTTTTGCGCTGCAGCGTGAAGTTGAAATGACAATGGAGACCTATCGATGGATGAAGTCCGAGGATGTGAAACTGAACAGTTTCACGTACGCTGCGATTATGCAGGGGTTGGCTATGCATCGCCAGGCAGAGGCCGCCTGGAAGATCATGAATTCAGCCATGCCAGAGGAAGGTCATAAACCTCAAGCATTCCATTATGCTATCGTGATGATAGGTTTCGTCAGGCAGCGCGCATACAAGACCGCAATGGACATATATGCAATAATGATTCGAAGGGATGTCAAGCCAACACTGAGCACCGACGCTATCTACGCCAAAGCCAAGGCGCTTCACGCAGTCCGGAAGGACTTCCGGCAGCAGGAGGCAAAGACACCGGTCAGTCTGATCATGGAGGACCTTGAAGCAAGTCTCCAGGACCCAAACGCAGGACTTGCTCCTAGTGAACCTCAAACTTACTCGTCAATGGAGCACAACTCCCCGAGAGCCTTGATGTTCAGCCACCTCATTTACTCTTACGGATCGGACAGGTCATGGAAGGCAGTGAGACAGTTAGTGGACAAATACAAGCATGCGGCAGAAAGAGGCGATGAAGACATTTCCCGGTCGTTGCCTTTCAGGATCTTAACAGCCGTCATGCCGGCGTACATCCACACCAAGCGCTGGAATCGAGTGGAAGAGTGCTGGAAACTTGCAAAGGAACAAGCCGACTCCATAGCGATCGTGAACCCACCGTTGCCAGATCCTGTTATCAGGACTCCGAACATATTGAAGCTTTCGGTGGCCAAAACGACCGCTGAGTCTCAGAGGCCAAAGAGTACGGCTAAACGAGCTGCGAAAAACAGCGAACCCGACGATCCGTCGCGACCAGCCCCAGCCCTACGACACATCCTGTCTCAGCCGCTCCGCCATCATATCACATCTCTGGCGTTTCAGCGTCGCTTCTCCGAAATGATCACCACCGTCGCCAGTGTGTTGAATCAGGGCTACACTCTCGACAACGCCACATGGAACATATTCATTGAGCATCTGCTTCGATCCACTCCACCCTTGGCTCTACTCGCCTTCCGATTGACCGAGCGATACCTAATTCCCTCCTTCCCCGGCTGGATCTACAACAAGCAAGATACGAATCTCTCGGATCGTATACAAAAGCTAGAGCTCATCCGCGCCCGCTACCTGAGTCCAGACCAGTTGATGCCGCAGTACAGAACCTTTGTCAAGCTCGGTGCCGCTCTGCTGGCTATCCGCCGCAGGGATGCTCTCGGTGATGAGGCCAACAACGATCTCGCCGGCAAGGACAACGAGGGTCTGCACAAGTACGTTGGTTCCACGAAGCAGATTCGCAAGGATGCGCCAAGGACGCTTTATGCCGTGCAGAGCATGCCGACTGTCGAGGACCCATTGCAGACCTATATCCTGAGGAGACAGGCTATGAACTACTGAGGGCTTGGGGACAGTACGTGGAGGTTCTGCTGCAATTTGTCTTTTTCTGTACTATTCCTTCCAGCGTTTCAGCGCATTTTGTACAGATGTGTATTAACATGTAGATACAGTGTAAGCATATGCCGGGGCTCTTATGTCCTGTGTTTGTACAATTCCATACACTCTCCTGATTGTCACTTCCATGGTCTCAAATCACTCCCTGACGATTCCAGACTTCATCACAAGACCAATCTCTACAGTACACCACCATAAGGCCGGTCCGGGTAGATAGGGCCTCCCTGCACAGGATGATACAGGCCATCGTTCGCCCCAACAGGAGGAGAATTCACAACTGGCACATCGTCAGCAATCCAATCCAACCCACACCAAGCTACAACCCGCAACGATAACAAAAGAAACCACACCCAAAACTCACCAACATACTTCTCCCTCTGCACCATCATCCAAACAAAAGTCACAAAAGCCGCCACCTCCGCCCCGCTCAACGCACTCCCCCGAATCGACCCGGCCATTCTCTCGCCCACGTAGTGCGCCAGCATGATCGCCGCCGCGACGATTCCAGCATTGTACGCGCCGTAGCTGTGGATCGAGAGCCCGGCGTGCACCCGTACGACGGTTAGGAGGAGGTTCACGAGTCCGAATTGCCGCGCTGCAAGGCTGCTGCGTTCTTGATAGGGGCTGGATGGGTAGCGGGTTGAGAGGGTGGTTTTGGAGAGGGAGGGGATGAAGGCTTGTAGGGCGGAGAGGGCAGAGGTTGCGGCTGTCTGGTTTTTTGGTTGTTAGTCTTTTCTTTTCTTTTCTTTTTTTTTTTTTTGTGTTGTGTGGAAGTGAATGTGGTGTGGTTTGGTGAGGCTGACGAGGTATAGCCAGATTGGCAGGATCTCCCATGGCGCCTGACCGGTGGTGGCGCCTTCGGAGTTGTAGTGTTCTTGGTTCATTTTGTTTGATCTTTTTGAAGTTGGTGTGACTTGAGGGCTGGCAGGCTGATGAGGTGGTGTTCAATCTTGAATTTCACAACGATCGCAATTGTGCATCACTCCGTGGTGAAGACACTGTAATCAATCTTTGGGTTTTCTTGCAGCTACAAGACACCTACATGATTCTATCCTCTTCTTAAATAGTTGTGGGTAGAGCTGAAATATTAGCTCAGGGCCGAAGGAGTGGCTAGACGCCGCGGCCCAGGCAGATCGCAAAACCGTGCGCGTCTAGGCAACAGTCGTCTCTGACTGCCGGGTGGATTGCCATCAACAACAACACCAAGTACGGCGCTCAATTCAATGTTATGTTCGGGTGTTCACGTCAATTTGAATACATCGGTACATGCAGAAGAGATGGACGACCGCGCTGTGGCGGTCAAGCTCCATGATCAAGCTTTCCTGACCAGACAAGCACCTGCATAATGCACCACCTGCATCAGTATCTGCCTGCTCACGACTTCCACTTTTGTCGTCTGGCCCGAGTCACGCCTGCAAATATCGGGATGCAAGATGGCTGGACCTGCCCGCCTTCTGGACTTGCACAGGTGTTTTGCCCACATCACATGATGCCGATTCGGCAAACGTGATACCGTTCGGACTCGGAATAATATCATGAGAGGAAGCATCAATTGCCCATCATACCGTACCCTTGCCGAGTGGAAAGCATCAGTCGCCCAGCATGGCGGCCTCTTCGAGTGCGGATCCCGACCTGAGAAGCCAATCCGCCAACATCATACCTTCCAGCATTCAACAGCCGAAGGCCCGCGAAAAACCGATGCGTCTTTGGGATCCAGATGAGAGTGCGTGGGATGATGGTGAGCCTCAGGACTGGTGGTTTGCATCCACAGCCATCCCACTGCTAGCTGCCACTCTAGGGCCTCTTGCCAATGTCTTGTCGATTGCTGCCCTTGCGACACCGTGGAGGGCTTGTCTGGTCAAGGATGTGAGTTCAAGCGCGGCCTCAGCGTGCAATTGGAATGGCGATCGAAACTCCCTTGGTCCTGAGCTGAGCGGTATGCCGTTCTCTGACCCTACCTGGGCCGTGGCGCTCAACACGCTGTCGCTGATTGCTGGCTGTATCGGCAACATCTTCCTACTTTGCAACTTCACCAAGCGCATACGATACATCATAGCCCTGCCAGTCACAATTATCATGTGGTACGTCTCCACGGGGATTTTGATAGGCGTCACTGCGGCAATGTATGCGCACGACCCTCCGACACATCCACAACAGGTTTACCACCAAGGCTTCTGGTACGCGGTTTATGCGGCGGTCCTCTACCTGATCTGCTCTATGATCCTCATGGTGAACATGCTGGGCCACCTACTTGGACATTACTCTCAAGACTTCGCCCTCACCGATACGCATCGGACTCTCATCCTTCAGACCATGATGTTCTTCGTCTGGCTTGCGACGGGCAGCTTAGTATTCAAGGTCATCGAGAGCAATTTCGGCGGCGGAGGACTCACTTGGTCGTACGCGAATGCATTGTACTTTTGCGAAGTTACCATTCTCACGGTTGGCTTCGGCGATGTTTACCCAACCAACAACGTCAGCCGCGGGTTGATGCTCCCCTATGCAGTCGGAGGGATTGTCATGCTTGGTCTCGTCGTATCGAGCTTGACCACTTTCGCCACCGATCTTGGGACAGCGAATGTTGTCAAAAAACATGCTCGACAAAGCCGCAACAAGACCATTGGTCGGACTGTCACGAATTCTACCGAATATCTGCAACGACAGTTCCAGTCACATGGCGGGGACCCACACATATCTGCACCATTCAACCCAGTCGACACGTCTGCGGCCTCTCGTATAGAGCACGAAGAGGCTAGATCAAGTGGCCACCATGCTAGCTCCTCGACATCGAGTCAACCGATCTTGCACTTTACACGGGTAGCTAGTGACCTCGTGAGCAAGGCTCGGAAGCCAAAGCTACTCCTGCTCCGCGAAGAGAAAGATCGATTCGATGCCATGCGTCGCATCCAGAAAGAGACCGCAAGCTTCCAAAAATGGAGTTCGCTCTCTTTCTCCATCGTCGCTTTCGGGCTGATGTGGTGTCTCGGCGCTCTGGTCTTCTGGCTGTGCGAACGCCGCGTACAAGGAATGACCTATTTCAAGGCCCTGTACTTCTGCTACGTCTGTCTGCTCACGATAGGCTACGGGGATATCGCGCCAAAGAGCAACGCCGGACGCCCGTTCTTCGTGCTGTGGAGCTTGATCGCACTGCCCACAATGGCATTCCTCTTCAAATACCTCAGCGACACCGTCATCTCAAGCTTCAAACAAGCCGTCTCGCACTTTGGAGACTTCACCCTGCTGCCCAAGCAAGGTGCCTACCGCAGACTTCTAGACCACTACCCACGGCTGATCCAATGGCTTCAAAAACGCAAAGAGGACAAAGCCGCCCAACAACGTGTCGCCGCAGGCTTCCCCGTCGGAAACGACCTCCACGACGAGAATTCCGAGAAACGAGCAAAGACGCTGGAGCAGTTCGCGCGCGAAACCCCGACGCACTACGACCTCGCGCGCCGCCTCGTCCAAACCCTCAGGAAAGTCGCCAGAGACGCCAAGATCCACAAGGACAAGCAGTACAGCTACGAAGAATGGCTCGAGTTCTCGCAGATGATCCGGTTCACTGCGGAGAGAGACGAGGAGGACGCTGCGGAAGCTGATGACGGGGCTATGGTCGAGTGGGACTGGATCGGAGAGGATAGTCCGATGATGGCGCGCGGCGGCGAGGCCGAGTTCGTCCTCGATCGCCTCTGCGAGAGCCTGCAGCGGTACATCCGTCGCCTTTCGGCTCCGGGCGATGGGCGCGAGCGGCCTGCTGAGGCTGGTAGGGCGATTCTGGCCAGTGGGCGCTCGAGGCCTTTGGCTTTGACTATGCAGCGGTCGAGATCTTCTGGGTGGAGTGTGAGGAAGAGGGGGAATAGTGTTAG